>Ga0209880_1000156_pt1 | contig 15391 bp, 12 predicted proteins | sample PersoiDNA2013191_FD_185803 | JGI IMG/M metagenome (GOLD analysis project Ga0209880, IMG submission 185803) | Permafrost soil microbial communities from the Arctic, to analyse light accelerated degradation of dissolved organic matter (DOM) -... | ecosystem: Environmental > Terrestrial > Soil >... | reverse complement strand
AGCGAATGACGCACCACGAGGGTCCCGGTCCGATGGAGCACGGTCCCGCGGTCGTCGAGACCTGGTACACGCGAGGCGCGCGCGCAAGCGGCGGCCCCAGATGGCCGACCGCTCCGTCGAATCGCCGGCCCGGCAAAAGTCAGGAGGGGCCGTCGCGGTCGAACGTTCGGCGCGTAGGATTTGCGCCGAGTCACACTGTCAGGTGGATGTGCGTAATAGCCCAACGGTGTCAGGCGCAGCGGCCGAGGCCTCCGCGGGTCACAGCCGCGGGTCACAGCCGCGGAGTTCGTGAGGGAAAGGACGCGATGGCGAGCACGCTGCTGAGCACGGTTGCCTGGGTCGGCGATGGAATCGAGATCATCGACCAGACCAGGCTCCCGACCTCCTGCGAGGTCCTTCGCCTCTCGACTGTCGACGCGGCGATCAACGCGATCCAGAGGCTGGCCGTGCGAGGCGCCCCGGCGATCGGCGCCTGCGGCGCGCTGGCCATGGTGCTCGGCCTGGACGAGGCGCGCCCCGCTTCCCGCGCCCAGGCCCGTGCGGCACTGGACGAGCTCGTGACGCGCGTGGGTTCCGCCCGGCCGACCGCGGTCAACCTCTCGTGGGCCGTGCGCCGGGTGCGCGATGCGGCGGCGCACGCGTCAACCCCGGCCGCCATGCGTGAGTGTGCGCTCAGCGAGGCACAGTGCATCCTCGACGAAGACCGCGAGGCGTGTCGCAGGATCGGCGAGTACGGGCGGGCCGAGCTCGCCTCCGCGAGCCGCATCCTCACCCACTGCAACGCCGGCCGCCTGGCCACGCTCGGGTGGGGCACGGCACTCGGCGTCGTGTACGCGAAGGCCGCCGCCGGCGAGTCCGTGCACGTCTTCGCCTGTGAAGCACGGCCGCTCCTGCAGGGCGCCCGCCTCACAGCGTGGGAGCTGATGGACGCGGGGATCGACGTCACGCTCATCACCGACAGCGCGGCCGCGCCGCTGCTCCACAGTGGTCGGGTCGACGTGGTCGTCGTGGGTGCGGACCGGATCGCCGCCAACGGCGACACGGCGAACAAGATCGGCACGTTTGCGCTGGCGCTCGCCGCGCGCCACGCGGGCGTCCCGTTCTACATCGCCGCGCCCAGCTCGACGTTCGACCTCGCGAGCCCATCGGGCGACGCCATCGTCATCGAGGAGCGACCGGCCGACGAGGTACGGGCCTGGCACGGACGGTTCGTCGCGCCGACCGACGTCCCGGTCTGGAACCCCGCCTTCGACGTCACGCCGCATGAGCTGGTGACCGCCTACATCACCGACGTCGGCGTGCTCCAGCCTCCGTTTCTCGAGATGTCGGGCGCCGCGCGCGGGGCACGGGCAGTTGGAGCAGGGCAATGAGCGGGCCGCCAGCCTGGAGCGAGGCGCGGGAGCGCGTCCTCCTGTTCGCCCAGCGCCTGCTCGCCGAGCGGCTCGTCTTCTTCACGGCGGGCAATGTCAGCATGCGGATCGCGGGCGATCCCGAGCTCGTGGCGATGACGCCCTCGAGCACTCCGTACGACACGATGAGGCCCGAGGACGTCGTCATCGTGCGTCTCGATGGGCGGATCGTGGACGGCACCCTGAAGCCGACGAGCGAGCTGCCGTTGCACACCCTCACGTATGTGCGGCGCCCGGACGTCGGTGGGATCGTCCACGCCCACAGCCCCGCGGCGATGGCGGCGGCGGCGATGGGCATTGCGATCCCGCCGATCCTGCACGGCCTGGTCGCGGCCTGCGGTGGGGGCATCGTGACGGCGCCGTATGCGCGGGGTGGGACGGCAGAGGTCGCTGAACTCACCGCCGAGGCACTGCGAGACCGGAGCGCGTGCCTGTTGCGCAACCACGGCGTGCTTGCCATCGGACCGACCGTCGACCACGCCTACAATGCCGCCTCCGTGGTCGAAGGCGTCGCTGACGCGTATCTCCGCGCGCTCGCGTTCGGACCGGTGCCCGAGATCGCACCCGACGAGGTCGACCGGATCCGCCGCGAGCAGTGGTCGCCCGCGTGGTCCGCCACACCCTCGGCGCCGACGCACGGGGGATAGTGCCGCGTCCCCGGGGCCACTGAAATCCGATCCGCGGAGCTTGCCCCGACGCGACGATCACCGGGAGGGACCCGGGTTCTCCTTCCTCACCACTGATGGTGGGAGGCCCACGTTCAGTCAGGCGGTCTCCTGGACCACCTGGAGGGACGCATCACGTCGGACTCTCCGTGGTCGTGCCCGGGCGCCCGAAGCGATGGTACGGCGCGACAGCACGATGAAGACCACCGTCCCCGACGTGGCCGCGGCATCCCTTGAAGCCAACAGGCCGAATGGCACTTTGGACAGGGCGGCTGGGCTATGGCACAATGCGTCTCGGAGAGGATGTCAGATGACTAGCGTCTGATGTCTGGAGTGGCAGCTCGTGATGCAACGGCTCGCGCCAGCACCAGTCTCGTGTCTCAGCTGTGGCTGCGACGGCTGGTCTGCTACGTCTGCGTCGGCGACACACCCTGTGTCCCGCTCGCGATGTCGCTGTGAGCCACCGCCCTTCCGGCGCACGCACACCCGGCCGCCGACGCATGGTCTTGACGGCGTGCCATACCCGGGAAACCGATAGACGAGGCAGGTGAATGGTTCGCCGTAATCTGACCTTGGCCCGGCAAGCGGCCCAGGAAGTCGCCGAGGGGATCCAGTCGGGGGCGCTGGCAGGCGACGATGGACTTCTGCCCTCGGAAGCCACGCTGAGTCAACGCATCGGCGTCAGCCGGGCGACCCTTCGGGAGGCACTCTCGCAGCTGGAGCAGGGCGGCCTGATCGTCCGTCGCCATGGTATCGGGACCTTTGTCAGCCCCCGTCATCCCCTCGTCGTGGCGGGGCTGGAGGAGCTCCAGAGCATCGAAACCCTTGCCCATAGGATCGGGGTGGAGATCCACATGGGCGAATGCGAGATCCGGGAGCGGGCCGCGACGCAGGGCGAGGCGGAGTCTCTGCAGGTGTGCGCAACGACCCCAGTTCTCGCTGTCCAGCGCGTGATCATGTCAGGCGAGCGTCCAATTGCCTTCCTCATCGACGTGGTCCCGACCGACATCCTTGACCCGAAGGAGCTGGGGGACTCCTTTGACGGTTCGATGCTGGACTTCCTGCTGCGACGCCGCGATCCATCGCTCAAGCACTCCCACACGGAACTGGGCGCAGAAGCGGCGGATACCGAGCTGGCACACCGGCTGCACCTGGGTGTCGGAGATCCCCTTCTCAAGTTCACCGCACAGCTGTACGCGGCAAATGGGCGCGTCGTGGACTACTCGGTCAGCTACTTCAGTCCCGGTCATTTCCGCTTTCATATCAATCGCCGCGTGAACCAACTCTCTCCGCAGGCCTCCGCGGGTCCAGCGCTCCTTGGGCGGGCAGTTGGTCTTGGGGTGCCAGTCGACGCAGGGTTGTGAATCGAGTCCGTTGAACCCACAGGAAGGTGCCAGTAATGCGTAGTTTTGCAGGCCGCGACATCCTCTCGCTGAAGGACTTCAGCCGGGACGAGTTCTTCCGCGTCTTCCAGGTCGCCGACGACCTGGCCCCGTTCGCGCGCGATCGGCGCAACACGGACCTGCTGAAGCACAAGTCGCTGCTGACGGCGTTCTACCAGCCCAGCACACGGACGCGCCTCTCCACGGAGGCGGCCATGCACCGCCTGGGCGGCCACGTCCTTGGCTTCTCCGATTCGAAGATGACGCGCGCCGGCGACTTCTACCAGGAGTCGATCAAGGACACCTTCCACATGCTGGAGTACTACGCCGACGTCATCGCCATCCGGCACTTCCTGCAGGGCGCCCCGCACGAGGCCGCGAAGTGGTCGTCGGTCCCGGTGATCAACTGCGGCGACGGCTGGGGCGAGCATCCGACGCAGGTCCTGACCGACCTCTACACGATCTTCAAGGAGAAGGGCACGCTCGACGGGCTGACCTACCTCCTGGTCGGCGACATGCGGATGCGCACGATGCACTCCATCCTCTACGCCCTGTCGCAGTTCGACGCCGAGGCGATCGTGGTCGGGCCGCCGGACATGTCGCTCCTGCCCGAGTTCAAGACCGAGCTCGATACCCTCAACGTGGCCTACCGCGAGGCGGGTGACGTCCGCGACGTGATCGGCGAGGCCGACGTCATCTACATGGAGCCGGTCGTCCAGGCCGACTACACGGCGTCGCGCGTCGAGCGCAGCGGCGAGACGGGCCTCACGCCGCCGGAGTACGTCGTCAGCCGCCAGCTCCTGCGCGAGAAGGCGAAGCGGTCCTCGATCATCCTCCACTCGCTCCCCCGCATGGACGAGCTGCCGGAAGACGTCGACGCCACGCGCCACCAGCGCTACTGGGTCGAGGCGTTCAACGGGGTCTGCCTCCGGATGTCGCTGCTGTCGCTCATCCTCGGCGCGGCGGAGTAGGACGCCATGCAGACGAACCTGCGCGGCCGCGACCTCATCACCCTCCAGGAGTGGACGAAGGAGGAGATCGACACCGTCCTCGACGTCGCCCTCCAGCTGAAGCGGGAGCGAGCCCTCGGGATCCCGCACCCGCTCCTGCGGGACCGGGTCCTGGCCATGCTCTTCTTCTTCTCGTCGACCCGCACCCGGGCGTCGTTCGAGGCCGGGATGGCCCAGCTGGGCGGTCACGCCCAGTTCATCGAGAGCCGCACGACCCAGATCTCGCACGGTGACACGCCCACGGAGATCGGCGAGATCCTGGGCCGCTACAACGACGGGATCGCCATCCGGAACGTCGACTGGGGCGTGGGAAACCAGTACCTCCGGGATGTCGCCGCGGCCAGCCGGGTGCCGGTCCTCAACATGCAATGCGACCTGTTCCACCCGCACCAGTCGCTCGCCGACCTGCTGACGATCCACGAGAAGAAGGGCGACCCGCGGGGCCGGACGATCGCGATCAGCTGGGCCTACGCCGCCAGCTACCAGAAGCCGATCAGCGTCCCCGTGGACCTCTCGCTGCTGACCACCCGCTACGGGATGAACGTGCGCCTGGTCCACCCGCCGGAGTTCAAGCTCCCGGCCGACATCGTCGCGCAGGCGGCGGAGAACGCCCGACGGTCGGGCGGGTCGTTCGAGCTCATGGACGACTTCGACGCCGGTATGCGCGGCGCGGACGTGGTCTACGCCAAGAGCTGGGGCGCGCTGCTCACCGCGAAGGACGAGACCGAGGGCGCGGAGATCGCGAAGAAGTACACGGACTGGATCACCGACGAGCGGCGGATCGGGATGGCCGCCGAGGACGCGATCTACATGCACCCGCTCCCGGCCGACCGTGGGATCGAGGTCGCGGATGCCGTCATCGACGGCCCGCACTCGGTCGTCTACGACGAGGCGGAGAACCGACTCCACGCCCAGAAGGCGGTGATGGCGCTCACGATGCGGTGAGTGCGGTGTGACCGCTCACTGGTCGAGCGTTGTCGTTCGCCGAGACCACTGAATCGAAGGATGCCATGGGCAAGATCGCGGTTGTCGCCGTCGGCGGCAACTCTCTCATCAAGGACGCGCAGCATCAGTCGGTCTACGATCAGTACGCCGCCGCCGTTGAATCGAGCAAACACGTGGCGGGCATGATCGAACAGGGCTGGGATGTGCTGTTGACGCATGGGAACGGCCCGCAGGTCGGGTACATCCTGCGCCGCTCGGAACTGTCGCGAGGGGAACTGCATCCGGTGCCGCTCGATTACTGCGGGGCGGATACGCAGGGCGCGATCGGGTACATGTTCCAGCGCGCGCTGCGGAACGAGTTCAGCCAGCGGGGCATCGAGAAACACGCCGCCACCATCATCACCCAGACACTGGTGGACAAGGACGACCCCGCATTCAAGAGCCCGAGCAAACCGATCGGCTCATTCATGGACCAGCCCACGGCCCGTGCCCACGAGCAGGACGATGGGTGGAGCGTCGTGGAGGACGCGGGCCGCGGATGGCGGCGAGTCGTGCCGTCGCCCCTCCCGCTGAAGATCGTGGAGTTCGACGCAATCGTGGCGCTCATCCAGGCCGGGTTCACCGTGATCGCATCCGGTGGCGGCGGGATACCCGTCATCGAGCAGGGTGGCCAGCTCGTGGGTATCGAAGCGGTCATCGACAAGGACTACGCAGCATCGACCCTCGCGCGGGACCTGGGTGCTGACCTCTTCCTGATCACAACACAGGTCGACAAGGTGGCGCTGAATTTCGGCAAGCCAGATCAACAGTTGCTGGACACGCTGACGCTCGCGCAGGCCAAGGACTATCTGGCGCAGGGCCATTTCCTCAAGGGCTCGATGGGGCCCAAGGTCCAGGCAATCATCTGGTACCTCGAAGGCGGCGGCAAGGAAGCGCTGATCACGAGCCCGGAGAACATCGAACGCGGGCTGCGCGGCGAGACGGGTACGAGATTCGTCCAGTGAGCACGCGGCCAGGAAGAACGCTGGATCGATGAGGTTCACTCCGGCGGGCCACTGAAGCATGCGGCGCCATTTGTCGCTAGCCTGAGGCGGCGCTTGCGCGGAAGGACGGGGTGAGGGTCATGCCACAGATCGAGCAGCAGCCGAAGGGCGGCCTGGTGCACGTTGACTTCACGCTGAATGGGACGCCGGTCGGTGTCGACATCCGGCCTGACATGCCCATGCTCGAGCTGCTGCGGGAAGCGTGCGGGATCACGTCGGTCAAGGATGGCTGCGCTCCGGAGGGTTCCTGCGGCGCGTGCACCGTGTTGATGGACGGCAGGGCGGTCGTGTCCTGCTCCCAGCTCGCCACCCGGGTGGCCGGGCGGAGCGTCCTCACCCAGGAGGGTCTCCCCGCGGCTGACCGCGAGCGGTGGGCCGACGCCTTCGTCGCCTCGGGCGCGTCGCAGTGCGGGTTCTGCTCGCCGGGAATCGTGATGAAGGCGGAGGCCCTGCTGGGCCGCAACCCCGACCCATCGCGTGGAGAGATCGCGCACGCGCTCGCCGGGAACCTCTGCCGCTGCACCGGCTACGTCAAGGTCATCGACGCCGTGGGCCTCGCGGCGGCGGCGCGGCGAGGCGAGCCGATCCCTCCCATCGACACCAGTGGTCGGGTGGGATCCCGCACCGCCCGTCTCCGCGGCCGAGAGCTGGCCCTCGGGGACAAACCCTACGTCAACGACCTGACCGCACCAGGCATGCTCCATGGCGCCGTGCGGTTCTCCGACCACCCCCGAGCGCGGGTCGTGCGCGTCGACGTCTCGAAGGCACTCGCCTACCCTGCCGTCGTCGCGGTGGTGACCGCGCGCGATGTCCCCGGGGAGCGCACCCAGGGACTGATTACGAGGGATTGGCGTCAGTTCGTCGCCGTGGGCGAGACCACCAGCTACGTGGGCGACGTGCTGGCAGTCGTGGCCGCCGAGACGCGATATGCGGCGCGAGAGGCCGCGAAACTCGTGGAGATCGACTACGAGGTGCTCCCGCCCGTGACCGATCCGTTCGAGGCGCTGGAGGCCGGTGCTCCGGCACTGCATCCGAACGGGAACGTGCTCTCGGTGTCGAAGGTGAAGCGTGGCGACGTTGACCGTGCGCTCGCCTCGGCAGCGCACGTGGCGACCGAGACGTTTCGCACCCAGTTCATCGAGCACGCGTTCCTGGAGCCGGAGTCCTCGCTTGCCGTGCCCCAGGAAGACGGCACCCTGTATGTGTACTCGCAGGGGCAGGGCATCTGGGACGACCGCCGGCAGATCGCCTCGATCCTCGGTGAACCGGAGGATCGGATCCGGGTGATGATGGTCGCCTGCGGCGGGGCGTTCGGCGCGAAGGAGGACCTGAATGTCCAGGGCCACGCGTCGCTGCTCGCCCGGACCACGGGGCGTCCGGTGCGTATCACCCTCAGCCGTGAGGAGAGCCTGCGCTTCCACGTGAAGCGACACCCGATCGTCATGGAGTACACGGTTGGGTGCGACGAGGCCGGGCACCTCGTCGCGGTCCGGGCGCGCATGGTCGGAGACACCGGCGCGTACGCGAGCGTCGGCGACAAGGTGCTCGAGCGAGCCGCTGGCCACGCCTGCGGCGCGTACAAGGTCCCGCACGTCGACGTCGAGGCGCGCGCCGTCTACACGAACAACCCGCCGTGCGGGGCGATGCGTGGGTTCGGGGCCAACCAATCGAATTTCGCCATCGAAGGGATGCTCGACCGTCTGGCCGAGCGTGTCGGAATCGACGGATGGGAAATCCGCTGGCGCAACGCCCTCGACGTCGGCGACCGGATCGGCGCAGGACAGAAGCTGGGGCCCGGCGTCGGCCTGAAGAAGACTCTCCTCGCCGTCCGGGATGCCTATCGGAGCGCGCGGTACGCGGGTATCGCCTGCGGCGTCAAGAACGCAGGGGTTGGCAACGGTCTCACCGAGTACGGACGAGCCATCCTGCGGCCCGAGGCCGACGGCACGGTGACCCTGTACCACTCCTGGACCGAGATGGGGCAGGGGTGCGACACCGCGCTCGGGCAGATCGCCTGCGAGGAGCTCGGGCTCCCGGCCGACCAGGTGCGGGTCCGCGTCGACACGGAGCACGAGCTGGACACCGGCCAGACGACGGCCTCGCGCTCCACGATGCTCGGGGGACGCGCGATCATCGACGCCGCGGCAAAGCTGCGCCAGGAGCTGAACGGGGCTCCGATCGCGTCCCTGGCCGGGCACGAGTTCTACGGCGAGTTCAAGGTCGACTGGACGACTTCCCTGGGCGACCTGAGCGTTGCGGAGCCGGTGATGCATTTCGCCTATGCCTGGGCCACGCAGGTGGCGGTGCTGGACGACGACGGTCGCCTCGCCAAGGTCATCGCGGCGCACGACGTGGGCAAGGTCATCAACCCCACGCTGCTGGAGGGTCAGATCGAGGGTGGCGTGCACATGGGCCTGGGTCACGCGCTGACCGAGGAATTCGTCGTCGAGGACGGCTTCCCCAGGACCACCACGCTGAAGTCGCTGGGGATCATCCCGCCGTCTGGCATGCCGCCGGTTGAGTGCATCTTCATCGAGGAGCCCTCGCCCGAGGGGCCCTACGGAGCCAAGGGCGTCGGTGAGGTGTGCCTGGTCCCAACCGCGTCGGCGGTGGCCGGCGCCCTGTACGCCTTCGATGGCGTGCGCCGGACGCGCCTGCCCATGCGGGACTCGGCGGCCGCGCGGGCCGCCCTGCCACGGCTGGCCGGGCGGGCGGGATGAAGCAGACGGGGGGTGGCTGGTGGCCGTAACGAGCGAGGGGCGAGTCGCGCTGTACCTCCAGGACAACCACACGATCCGCGAGGGCATGGCGTACGCGATACTCGCCGAGGAGCGCGGGTTCGAAGCCGTATGGCAGGCCGAGAGCCGCCTGGCCCGGGAGGCGACGGTCCCCATGGCCGCGTTTGCGGCCGTCACCGAGCGGATCAAGGTCGGCGCCGGCGTCGTCAACACCTGGACTCGGAACGTCGGGCTGCTGGCGGCCACGTTCTCCACGCTCGATGACCTGGCGCCGGGCCGCGTGATCCTGGGGCTGGGGGCATGGTGGGAGCCCCTGGCCTCCAAGGTTGGGGTCGACCTGCGCAAGCCGGTGCAGGCGATGCGGGAGGTCGTCGAGGTGACACGCCGACTCCTCGCGATGGAGCGGGTGACCTACGAAGGCACGTTCGTGCACGTGAACGACATCGAGATCGACATCATGCACGGGGATCGTTCGCCCAAGCAGGTGCCGATCTACGTGGGCGCCACCGGGATGAAGATGATGGAGCTTGCCGGCGAGATCGGCGACGGCGTTGTGCTCAACTACATGGTCTCGCCCGCCTACAACGCGCAGGCGATGGCGGCCCTGGCAACCGGTGCGGCACGGGCCGGCCGGCGCATCGAGGACATCGACCGGCCGCAGCTGATCGTGTGCTCCCTCGACAGTGACCGCTCGAGGGCGCTGGACGGGGCGCGAGAGCTGCTCACCCAGTACCTGGGCCAGCAGCCGCACATCATGAAGGCGTCGGGGGTCAGCCAGGACCTGATCGACGAGATCGGCAGCGTGCTGTCCTGGCCGGCCACTCCCGCGCAGGTCGAGCGGGCGATGGCACTGGTGCCCGACGATGTCGTGCAGCTCATCACGGCGTCGGGGACGCCCGACGAGTGCAGGGCCAAGGTGCGCGAGTACGTGGAGGCCGGCTGCACCTGCCCGATCCTGTACCCGCTCGGCGACGTGCCGGCGACGATCGAGGCGTTCGCCGGAGGGAAGTTCTGAGCGTGGAGGTCTTCCGGCCATCGTCGCTTGCCGAGGCCCTGGAGATTCGGGCCGCACACCCCGAGGCAATTCCGATCGCCGGCGGGACCGATCTGATGGTTGAGCTCAACTTCGGTCGGCGCCGTCCGGAGGGGATCCTCGACGTCTCTCGGCTCCCCGAGCTGCAGGAGATCCGACGCCAGGGCACGACGGTGTTCCTCGGGGCCGGCGTTCCTTTTGCGCGGATCATGCGGGAGCTTCCCGACCAGGTGGCGCTCGCCCAGGCCTCGCGCACGGTCGGGTCGCCCCAGATCCGCAACCGGGGCACGGTGGGAGGCAACCTGGGCACGGCCTCGCCGGCCGGCGACGCCCTCCCGGCGCTTGCCGTGTACGACGCCAAGGTGGTGCTGGCCTCGGCCGCCGGCTCGCGCCACCTCTCCTGGCGGGACTTCCTGGTCGGGCCGAAGCGCAACGCGCTCGCCCCCGACGAGCTGATCGTGGGGGTCGAGTGGAACGCGCCCCGCGGCCCGGGATCGTTCTCCAAGATCGGCACGCGTAACGCGATGGTCATCGCGATCGCCGGCCTCTGCCTCCAGGTCGACGAGGAGGCGCGCGGTCTCCGCGTGGCCCTCGAGTCGGTCGGTCCGACGATCCTGCGAGCAGCGGAGGCCGAGGCCTTCGGCGCAGGCGTGCTCGAGGAAGCCGGCGCCTGGGTGAATCCGAGGGCCACGGTTCCCGTGAACGCGGTCGTGCATTTCGGCGAGCTGACGGCCGCGGCTGCGAGCCCCATCGATGACATTCGGGGCACGGCTGCATACCGGCGCCACGCCTGCGCGGTGCTCGCGCGCCGGGCGCTGACGTGGGCGCTGGACGATCGTCGCGCCGGGGCGATCTGAGGCGCGGCGATGAAAGGGCAGGACATGCTGGTGCGGTTGAACGTGAATGGCGAATGGCGGGAGGCCGACGTGTGGCCGGGCGCCAGCCTGATGTCGATGCTCCGCGATGACCTGGGCCTGTGGGGGACGAAGAATGGCTGCGAGCAGGGGGAGTGCGGTTCCTGCTCGGTCTGGCTTGACGGCGAGGTGGTCTGCTCCTGCCTTGTCCTGGCGGCGCAGGCAGACGGCCGGCGCGTGGCGACCGTGGAGTCGCTGGCCGGCGAGGGCGAGCTGCACCCGGTGCAGCAGGCGTTCCTGGACGCTGGAGCTGTGCAGTGTGGCTTCTGCACGCCCGGGCTGGTGGTGGCGGTGAGCGATCTGCTGCGCCGAGATCCAGAGCCGCCCGAGGAAGTCATCCGCGAGGCGCTATCGGGGAACCTGTGCCGGTGCACTGGCTACCAGAAGATCCTGGACGCCGTGCGCCTGGCGGCCACGCGGATGGAGCGTGGGACCGCATGAGCAGGCTCCTCATCTCCGGCTGCGAGGCTGTCGCCACCATGGATGACGCCGGGACCGAGCTGGTCGGGGGGTCGATCCTGCTCGAGGACGGCGTGATCCGCTGGGTCGGCGCGGGTGTCCCGCCTGCCGCCGCGCTGGCCGGTGCCGACGTGCTCGACGGCCGGGGATGTGTGGCGGTCCCGGGTCTGGTGAACACCCATCACCACCTGTACCAGACATTGACCAGGGCGCGCGCCCAGCAACACGGCCTGTTCGGCTGGCTCACGGAGCTCTACCCGGTGTGGTCCGGGCTCGACACCGAATGGGTACGCGTGGCCGCCGGGGCCGGGCTGGCCGAGCTGGCCTTGTCGGGCTGTTCGACCTCGACCGACCATCACTACGTCTTTCCGGCGGGAGCCGGCGACCTCCTGGAGGCCGAGATCGAGGCCGCGCAAGGGATCGGCCTGCGATTCCATCCCTGTCGCGGTTCGATGGACCTGGGAGCGTCGGATGGCGGTCTCCCCCCGGACGCGGTTGTGCAGGACACCGATTCCGTGCTGGCTGAGACCGAGCGAGCCGTCAGCAGGTTCCATGACCCGTCGCCGGGCTCCATGCTCCGCGTCGCGATCGCGCCGTGTTCGCCGTTCTCCGCGAGCGAGCGGCTGATGAAGGAGTCGGTGCTGCTGGCCCGCCGGCTCGGGGTCCGGCTCCACACCCACATCGCGGAGACGGTGGACGAAGAGGCGTTCTGCCTGGAGCGCTTTGGGTGCCGCCCGATCGAGCTGCTCGAGCGCCTCGGCTTCCTTGGGGACGACGTGTGGCTCGCCCACGCCGTGCACCTGTCGGGCGAGGACATTCGCATCGTGGCCGCGACCGGCACCGCCATCGCGCACTGCCCCACCTCGAACCTGCGGCTCGGCTCCGGCATGGCCCCGATCCGCGAGCTCCTCGATGCCGGGGTGCCAGTGGGGCTCGCGGTGGACGGCTCCGCGTCCAACGACGGTGGCCACATGCTGGGGGAGGTGCGCCAGGCCCTGCTGGTCGCGCGCGGCCGTGGCGGGCCCGGCGCCATGGGGGCGCGCGAGGCCCTGCGGCTCGGCACCCGCGGCGGCGCCGCGTGCCTGGGTCGCGATGACCTGGGCTCGATCGAGCCCGGCAAACGGGGCGACGTGGCGTTGTTCGACGTGAGCGGGCTGGCGACCGCAGGGGTGGAGGCAGATCCCGTCGCGGGGATCGTCCTCGCCTGGCCGCAGCGGGTGCGCCACCTCCTGGTGGAGGGCAGGTTCGTGGTGCGGGACGGGACCCTCGCGACCGCCGACGAGGCGGCGCTCGCGGCGGAAGCCCACAGGATTGCCCGCGGGATCGATGGACGGAGCGGCGGAGGTCGGTGAGCATGCAGACGGCAACCCGCGGACCGGCCCTGGCCCAGCGTGCCGAGGGCCGCGTCGGCACGTCGGCGCCACGCATCGACGGCACCCCCAAGGTGCTCGGATCCTTCGAGTACGGCAGCGACCTGTCGACGGAGGGGATGCTGTTCGGGGCCACCGTTCGGAGCCCTCACCCGAGCGCCCGTATCCGTTCGATCGACGTGTCCGGGGCCCTGGCTGTGCATGGCGTCCGCAGCGTGTTGACCGCCGACAACCTGCCGGCCACACGCACGTTCGGGTTGGAGTTCGCCGACCAGCCGGTGCTGGCGTGGGACGTGGTCCGCTACGCGGGCGAGCCGGTGGCGATCGTGGCAGCCGATCATCCGGAGCTGGCTCGCCTGGCGGCCGCCGCAATCCGCGTGGAGTACGAGCCCCTGCCCGCGGTCACCGACATGGAGGCCGCGTTGCACCCGGACGCGCCGAAGGTCGCCGAGGCCGGGAACGTCCTGCGGCACGTCCACATCGTGCATGGCAACCCGGACGCCCAGGCCGAGGTCTGGGTCGAGGGCTACTACGAAGTGGGCATGCAGGATCAAGCGCCGCTGGGGCCGGAGGCCGGGCTGGCGATCCCGGCCCAGGACGGCGGGGTCGATCTGTACGTCTCCACGCAGTGGCTCCACGTCGACCGCGCCCAGATCGCCCCGTGCCTCGGCCTCCCGGAAGAGAAGGTCCGCCTGTACTGCGCCGGCGTGGGGGGAGCCTTCGGGGCCCGCGAGGACCTGCACATGCAGATCCACGCATGCCTGTTGGCGTTCGCCACGGGGCGGCCGGTCAAGATGTCGTACGGCCGGGAGGAGTCCTTCTACGGCCACGTGCACCGCCATCCGGCACGGATCTGGGCCCGCACCGGGGCCCGCCGCGACGGCACCCTGGTGAACGCGCACGTGCGTCTTGTCATCGATGGCGGCGCCTACACCTCGTCGTCCGCGGCGGTGATCTTCAACGCCTCCACGTTCGCCGCCGGGCCCTACGAGGTGCCCAACGCGCTGATCGACGGGACGGCCGTGTATACCAACAATCCGCCGTGCGGTGCGATGCGCGGGTTCGGGGCGGTGCAGGTGTGCTTCGCCCATGAAGGCCAGATGGACAAGCTGGCGGCTGCACTGGGCATGGACCCCGTGCAGCTCCGCCTGAAGAACGCCCTGCACACCGGATCGGTACTTCCCACCGGGCAGGTGATCCACGGGTCGGCGCCGGCCCGCGAGGTGATCGAGAAGTGCGCGGCGCTTCCCCTGCCGCCGGACATTCCGCCGGACGACCGGGACCCGGTGACGCTGCCCGGCGGTGCCGGGAACGTCGGCCGCGGGGAGCACGTTCGGCGCGGCGTGGGGTTCGCCCTGGGCTACAAGAACATCGCCTACAGCGGGGGGTTCGACGATTCCTGCGAGGCGAGGGTGCGCCTCGAGCGGGGTGCCCACGGGCCGCTCGTGACGATTCACACGGCCGCGGTCGAGGTCGGGCAGGGCCTGCACACCGTGCTTGCGCAGATCGCCCGTACCGAGCTCGGGGTGGACGACGTGGTCGTCTTGCAGCCCGACACGAGGGTAGGGACGGCCGGATCGACCTCCGCGTCGCGCCAGACCGTCATGGCTGGCGGTGCCGTGGCCACCGCGTGCGCCGCGGTTCGGGAGCGCCTCTTCGGGCGCGTCGTGGCCCGCGCGGCCGCGACGGGCGTGCCACCGCAGGGTCCGCTCCGCCTGGCGGAGGGCCGGGTGTTCGCCGGCGAGGTGCCGATCGGTGAGATCGCCGACTTTCTTGATCCTCCGCTGGAGGCCAGCGAGGTGTTCCGACACCGGCCGACGACTCCGCTCGACGAGCATGGCCAAGGGGACCCCCACGTCATGTTCGCCTTCGGCGCCCAACGGGCGGTCGTGGAGGTGGACGAGGATCTCGGTCTGGCGCGGGTGGTGCAGCTTGCCGCTGTCCAGGACGTGGGACGCGCCTTGAACCCGCGTGGCGTCGAGGGCCAGATCGAGGGCGGCTCAGCGCAAGGCCTGGGACTTGCGCTGTTCGAGGAGGTACGCCTCCGGGAGGGGCTGATCCAGAACGCCTCGTTCACCGACTACCTTCTGCCGACGATCCTCGACATGCCGCCGGTGGTGTCCGACGTGGTGGAGGAGCCCGAACCGAACGTGCCGTTCGGAGCGAAGGGCGTCGGCGAGGGCGCGACCATCGTCGCAACGTCCGCGATCGTGGCCGCGCTGCGCAACGCGACCAGCAGGGAGCTGAACCGGGTCCCGGTGACCCCCGACGACCTTGTCGGGCTGGCGCCGCCTCGTGCCAGCAAGGGGCCGCCCGCGGTGCCTGACGTTCCTGGCCCGCGTCCCGTGTTCGAGTACCGAACGAAGACGTGACGAGGGATCCCGCCCGTCACATCGCCATGGCTCGTGGCGACGAGCGGGTCG
>Ga0209880_1000155_pt1 | contig 15446 bp, 13 predicted proteins | sample PersoiDNA2013191_FD_185803 | JGI IMG/M metagenome (GOLD analysis project Ga0209880, IMG submission 185803) | Permafrost soil microbial communities from the Arctic, to analyse light accelerated degradation of dissolved organic matter (DOM) -... | ecosystem: Environmental > Terrestrial > Soil >... | reverse complement strand
TCCGTGGTGGCCGTGCCCGAGGCGTTGTCGATCTTGTAGTCGCTGGCAGCGTAGCCGGCGGCTTTGAAAGCCTTCTCGAGGTACGGCTTGTCGTAGCTGGTGTAGCGAGCCGACGTCGTGGCGTCGGGGAGGATCACGCCGACCATCCCCTTGCCGGCAGCGTAGACATCTTTCAGCTGCGACATGGCCGTGAAGGCGGCGTCGAACGAGGTGACGCTGATCGACGACGTCGATGTACCGGGCGAGGCGGCCGATGCCGCCGCGGACGCGGCGGCCGATGCCGGGGCCGATGCCGGGGCTGATGCCGCGGCGGATGCCGGGGCTGTCGTTGCCGAGCCGCTGCACGCAGAGGCAACGATCGCGACCGTGGCTACCGCGGCCAGGAGTGTTGCGTGGGCTTTCATATGTGAGGCTCCTCCTGAAGTGTCTGGATCACGTCGAACACAGACTGGCCCGCGCGGCGCCAGGAGCCGCGACCAAGCCGATTCGCTGCATCGGCCTGCATGTTGTCCTCCGGGCTCGCCTTTCCCAAGGATCACGCGGCCTTGTCTGGACGTGCCATTCGCCCAATAGCGTACAGTCAGAGTACATCGTCGCTCGCGCGATCTGCCGTCCGAGTTGCCTCGGAGGCTCCGGGATTGTCGCGCCCTCGTGATCAAGTCGCCGACGGGGCCCGACGGTAGGGACACGACGGCCGGCCCTGCCATGATAAGAAGGCCGCCGGGCCGGGCGATGATGGGGAGCCAAGCGTGACGTCGCATCCCGAACTGCTGGCGCTCGCCGACTGGCGACGCCGAATCGCCGAGCTCTACGCGGAGGTTCGGCGGGCGTCCGCGACGGATCCGACCACCGCGCACGCGACCTGGCGGGCCGAGCGCGAGGCCCTCTTCCGGGGCCACCCTGCGTCGCCTGTGCCGATCGGCGAGCGCGGCCGGTTCCGCGCGGTCCACTGGCCGTACGCGAATGCCTGGCGCCGGACGGCTCGCCTTGAGCCGGAGGAAGCCCTGCCCGAGACCGGAACCCGGCCGGCGATCGTGTTCATCCCGACGAGCACGGGCGGGCCGCCGCCGCTCGAGCTGGCCGGGCACGTGACGCTGGCCCTTCCGGGCGACTCGCGTCGCCTGCCGGTCCTGCGGCTGCTCGAGTACGCCGGTGGCATCTTCCTGCCATTCGGGGACGCGACGAACGGCGGTGCCACGTACGCCGCCGGGCGGTACCTGCTCGACACGGCGAAGGGCGCGGACCTCGGGGTGACGGCCGACGACGAGCTGATCCTCGACTTCAACTTCGCGTTCCAGCCGTCCTGCGCCTTCGACCCGCGCTGGGCGTGCCCGCTGGCGCCGCCGGAGGCGCGACTGCCTGTCGCGATCGAGGCGGGCGAGCGGCTGCGGTAGGGCCCGGTCGATTGGCCCGGCGGGGGTCAGCCGCGGAGCGTGATCGCGCCCGTCGCCTTGTCGACCACGATCGGAAGAGCCGCCAGCGCGACGCGCGCGGGACCCTGGAGGACATCCGCGTTGTGCGTCGGATCGAAGACCGCGCCGTGGCAGGGGCAGAAGAGGAGGCCCGACGGTGAGTCGTACTCGACGGTGCACCCCTGGTGGGTGCAGATCGCATCGAACCCCACGACGCTGCCGTCGGCGAGTCGGATGAGCATGGCCGGATCGCCGCTCGTGGGGTCGGTGAAGGGCAGCGCGGTCCGCGGCTTGAGGCTTGTCAGCGTCGCGATCTGCCCGGCGACCGGGGCTGCGGGCGGGCCGGAACTCGCGGCCGCCGTCGGCGCGGCCGCGCTCGCGCCCGGGCTGCCGAGCCCGGGGGGCGGCGACGCCCCTGGAACCGCCGATGGAATCGCCGCGACGTGGTCGCGACCACGGAGCAGCCCGCCGCCCACACCCGCAACACCCGCGACAGCAACGGCTGCGGCGGCGAGCAACCCGCCCTTGAGGAGCGCCCGGCGCTCCGGGGACGCCTCGGCGGGATCTCCGTACGGGGCGAACACCGCCGGGAATGGAACGCGGAGGACCGCCAGCCCGCCGTGGCCGGCCAGTGCCAGGGTCAGCCAGCCGGCCGCATACGGAAGGTCGGGCCCGTAGTAGTAGGGATGGACGGTCCACGAGGCAGTCAGGAAGAAGAGGAGGGAGACCGCCGCCCCGGCGGCCGCGCTCACGCGGTAGAGCAGCCCGGTCAGCGCCCCGAGGCCGATCGCGATCTCCACCAGCGCCATCAGGACCCCGATGAACACCGGGAAGGGCAGGGCGAAGACCGAGACGAGGCCCGCCAGCGGGCTCGCGCGAGTGAAGGCGGTCAGCTGCTCCCCGATGGATCCCGGGCCGGAGGCGGTCAGGAAGCGCGGATCGATGAGCTTGTCGATGCCGGCGTAGAGGAATGTGGCCCCGACGAAGAATCGGAGCGGCAGCAGCGCCGCGAACAGGCGCCAGTCCGGCCGTGACGCGACGACCGGTCCGTCGCGCCTGCCACGAGCCGAGCCGCCGGCGCGAACTGGGGGGTCCCAGCCCACCTCGGGGCGGCGACTCGGGGGGCGGCTGCGATCGCGACGGCTCATCGGCTCCTCTGGGGCGTGGCGGGAGGGCCCATCATGCCGGGTCCGAGGCGCGAAGCCAATTACGGCTGGATTGAGATTCGACTACACGCGGTGGGTGGACGCCAGCGCACCGACGAGCTCCCGGCAGAATGCGGGGATGTCGTCGACGACCCGGCCCCAGACCAGGGTCCCGTCGCGGAACGCGGGCTCGTCCGCCCAGGTCGCCCCGGCGTTCACGAGATCGTCACGGATCCCGAGCGAGCCCGTCGCGCGGCCGCCGGTCACGATGCCGGCGGAGATCGCGATCAGGCCGCCGTGGCAGATGATGCCGATGGGGCGGCCGGCCGCGTGGACGGTCCTGACCAGGTCGAGGATCGCCGGGTAGCGGCGAAGCTTGTCCGGCATCCAGCCGCCGGGAAGGACCAGCCCGTCCAGCGAGGCGGCGTCAACGTCACCGACGGCCGCGTCCACGCCGACGGCCAGCCCGTTCTTCCCGCGAACCGTGCCCGGGGCCAGGCCGATGCTGGTCACCCGCGCGCCCTCCTCGCGAAGCCGCATCACGGTGACCCAGAACTCCAGGTCCTCGACGCCCTCGGCGGCAAGGATCCCGACGTGCATTCCGTCGAGCTGCATGGCGTACCTCCTGGGCCGAGGATACGCCGACGGCCGATCCCGTCGCGTGCCGCCGCCTCCAGCCCCGCTGGCGTACCATCCGGGCATGCCCGAACCGCTCGCGCTCACCGGTCCCACTCGCGCCTTCATCGCCGCGCCCGGCCGCTTCGCCACGCTCGCCACGCTCGCCCCCGACGGCGCGCCACGGCAGGCCGTCGTCTGGTATCGCCTCGACCCGGACGGGATGCTCGTGATCAACAGCGCCGAAGGCCGCCACTGGCCGGCGAACTTGCGCCGCGACGCGCGAGTAGCCATCGCCATCGCCGACCCGGGCGATGGCTACCACTGGGTGGGACTGGACGCGGAGGTCGCCGAGATCGTTGACGACCAGGCCATCGCCCAGGCGGACATCGCCGACCTCGCCCATCGCTACTACCCGGATGACCCGGCCGAGGTCGCGGCCGGCATCGCCCGCTTCCAGACCCAGCGGCGAGTGACGTTCCGGCTGCGGCCCACGTCGGTCCACGACCACCTGGACAGGTGAGCGGGCTCCGCTTCGGCGCCCAGCTCTGGAGCCAGGCGACGGACTGGCCGGGCTTCATGAACGCCGCGCTTGCCGCAGAGGCCGCCGGCTGGGACTCGGTCTGGACATGGGACCACCTCCACGCGATCTTCGGGCCCTGGGAGCAGCCGATCTTCGAGGGGCCGATGGCGCTCGCGGCCGTCGCCGCCCGGACGTCGCGCGTCCGCCTTGGCCTGATGGTGGGCGCGAACACGTTCCGCAACCCGGGGCACACGGCCAAGATCGCCACGACGCTCGACCACGTCTCCGGGGGCCGGGCCGTGCTCGGGATCGGCGGCGCGTGGTTCGGCCGCGAGCACGAGGCGTTCGGGCTGGACTTCGGGGCCGGCTTCGGGGAGCGCCTGGACCGCCTCGAGGAGGCGGTCGGGCTGATCCGGCGCCTGCTCGACGGCGAGCGTTTCAGCCACGCCGGCCGCTTCTACACGTTCACCGATGCGCTGGCCGCGCCACGGCCGGTCCAGGCGCACCTGCCCATCCTGGTCGGCGGGTCCGGGCCGAAGAAGACGCTCCGGACGGTGGCCCGCCACGCGGACGCCTGGAACACGGCCGGGACGCTGGCCGAGGTCGCCGCCCACGACGCGATCCTGCGCGCGCACTGCGCGGACGTCGGGCGCGACGCCGAGACGATCGAGCGGACCGTCTCCTTCCCGATCGTCCTGCGCGATGACCCGGCGGACGCCGCGCGCGCCTTCGCGGCGCTGTGTGCCCACAACGGGATATCCCACGCGGGCAATGTGCCGACCCTCCTCGGCCCGCCCGAACTCGTCGCCGCGGCGATCCGTCCGTACGTGGACCTGGGGTTCACCACGATCATCGCGCGGCTGCCGGCCCCGCACGACGCAGAGACGATCGCCCGCATCGGCGAGGTCCGCGCCGCCCTGGCCGGCTGAACGAGGCGCCCGGGGTGCCCCGCGTCGTCGCGCTCGCCGGGGGCGTCGGCGGTGCCAAGCTGGCCCTCGGGCTCCAGCTCGTCCTCGCGCCCGGCGACCTGGCCCTCGTCGTCAACACCGGCGACGACGAGGAGTTCCACGGCCTCCTGGTCTGCCCGGACCATGACACGGTCCTCTACACGCTGGCGGGCCTCGTCGACCGGGAGCGCGGATGGGGCCTTGCCGGCGAGACGTGGGCCGCCGCCGGGCAGCTCGCGCGGCTCGGGGAGCAAACGTGGTTCCAGCTCGGCGACCGCGACCTGGCGCTCCACGTGCACCGGACGCGGCGGCTCCGGGATGGAGAGCGCCTGACCACGATCGCGCTCGACGTGGCGGCAAGGCTGGGCGTCGCGACCCGCATCCTGCCGATGTCCGACGCGCCGGTCCGGACGCGGGTCCGGACCGCTGACGGCTGGCTCGCGTTCCAGGACTGGTTCGTGCGGCTCCGCCAGGAGCCGGCCGTGCTCGAGGTCGCCTTCGACGGCGCCGGGCGGGCACAGATGACGCCCGAGGTTCAGGCCGCGCTCGCCGGCGCCGACGCGATCGTGATCTGCCCGTCGAACCCGCTGGTCTCCATCGCACCGATCCTGGCCGTCCCGGGGATCCGCGACGCCATCGCCGACGCGCGCCGGCGCGGGATCCGGGTGGCGGCGGTCTCCCCGATCGTCGCCGGGCGCGCGCTCAAGGGCCCGGCCGACCGGATGCTCGCCGCGCTCGGCGAGGAGGTGAGCGCGCTGGGCGTCGCACGTCGGTACATCGGGCTCATCGACGCCTTCGTCATCGACGAGGCGGACGCAGCGCTTGCCCCGGCCGTGGAACGCCTGGGAATTCACGCGGTCGTCGCGGCGTCCGTGATGACCGACGACGCATCGCGCGCGGCCCTCGCGCAGGTGGTCCTGGACGCCTGCCTCCTCTGAGCCGCGCGGCCATCCTTGGTGCCCGCGCCGACACACGCGCGGCGCCCGCGGACGCGAGGCTCCCTCGCCGCTACGATCAACCCATGCAGGACCTCGATCCCTCCGGGGCGCCCGGGCCGGCCGAGCTCGGGCACGTGGTGGCGATCGTCCCGGTGCGCGGCCTGGAGCGCGCCAAGACGCGCCTCGGCGAAGCCCTGGACCCGGAGGAGCGGCGTGCGCTCGTGGAGGGGCTCCTCCGCCGGACGATCCGGGCCGCGATCACGACGCCCGGCATCCGCGCGGTGGCAGTGGTGAGCCCGGATCCCGAGGCGCTCGCCGTGGCTGCCGATGCCGGCGCCGTCACCCTCCCGCAGGGCGGCGGCGGCCTCAACGAGGGCCTCGCGGAGGGCCGGGCCTGGGCGCGCGAGCTGGGTGCCACGGCGCTCCTCGTGGTCCCGGCCGACCTGCCCGCCATCGGCCCCGGCGAGCTGGGGCTGGTGCTCGCGGCAGCCCGTGACCGCCTCGCCGTGGGCCGGGCGGCCGGCACGGCGGCGACATCGCTCGTGGCGCTCGTCCCGGATCGCGCGGGCGAAGGGACGAACCTGCTCCTGCTCGTTCCACCGGGAGCGATCCCGTTCCAGTTCGGCCCGGGCAGCCGTGCCGCGCACGCCGGCGCGGCCGCGCGCGCGGGCGCCACCTACCTGGAACTCCAAGGACCGCTGGGCCTGGACCTCGACACACCGGACGACCTGCTCGCCGCGGAAGCCGTGGGGCTGGGCGGCTCGGCGATGGACCTGCCGTGAGCGACGCCGGCACGGGACCCGTCCGCCTGGAGGTCATCGCGCTCGATGGCATCCCCGAGGTCCATCCGGGGGACGACCTCGCGGCCCTGATCGGCGACGCCCTCGCGGAAACACCGGGCGCCCTGCCGCTGCGGCACGACGACGTTCTCGTCGTGACCCAGAAGGTCGTCTCGAAGGCGGAGGGCGCATTCGTCGACCTCACCGCGATCGAGCCTCGCCCCGAGGCCGTCGCGTTTGCCGCGCGCTGGGGGCGCGACGCCCGGCAGGTCGAGGTCGTCCTTCGGCAGGCGGTCCGCGTCGTGCGGATGGATCTCGGCGTCGTGATCGTGGAGACGCGCCACGGCTTCGTCCTCGCGAACGGCGGCGTGGACGCGTCGAACGTCGGATCGTCGTCCGGCGGCATGGTCCTCCTGCTCCCCGACGACCCCGACGCGTCCGCACGTCGCATCCGCGACGCGATGGCGGCGCGCTTCGGGACGGCGCCCGGCGTGGTGGTCAGCGATAGCCTGGGCCGGCCGTGGCGGTTCGGGATCACGGACCTCGCGATCGGCGTGGCCGGCTTTCGCCCGCTGGAGGACCTCCGCGGTACAGCCGACGCCGACGGGCGGCCGATGAGCGCCACGATCCGCGCCGTCGCCGACGAGATCGCCTCGGCCGCCGAGCTCGTGCTGGGCAAGACAGCCCGCCGGCCGGCCGCGCTCGTGCGCGGCGCCTCTCCGCCGCCCGGTGACGGCAGCGTCGCGGCGGACGTTCTCATGCCGGCCGCGTTCGACCTCTTTCGCTGACGCCCTCTTCCGCTGACGCTCTGCCGCTGACGCTCTGCCGCTGATGCAATCGGCCCGACCCGCGGGCACCGGCCATCGTCCACGGGTACGCTGGCAGCGAACACAGCCCGACCCGCGAAGGACCACACGCCCGTGAAGATCGGCCTCCAGATCAACCGCTTCAACTGGCCCGGCGGCACGCCGGCCATCGGTCCGACGCTCGCGCGGATCGTCCGTGGTGCCGACGACGCCGGGTTCGATTCCCTCTGGGTGATGGACCACTTCTTCCAGATCCGCGGGATCGGCCCGGCCGAGGACCCCATGTTGGAGGGCTGGACGACGCTCGGGTTCATCGCGGCCCACACGAGCCACGCGCGCCTGGGGCTCATGGTGGGCGGCATCCATTACCGGCTCCCCGGCCTCTGGGTGAAGGCCGCGACGACGCTCGACGTCCTCTCCGGCGGCCGGGCGTGGCTGGGGATCGGGGCGGCGTGGAACCAGGAGGAGAGCGACGCGCTCGGCTTCCCGATGCCCCCACTCGGGACGCGCTTCGAGATGCTGGAGGAGACGCTCCGGATCGCCCACGCGATGTGGCAGGGCGAGCGCGGGTCGGAGGAGGCCTTCGCCGGCGCCCAGTACACCGCCGGCCGGCTCCTGAACTCCCCGCAGTCGATCAGCCGGCCGCGGGTGCCGATCATGATCGGCGGCGGCGGTGAGAAGAAGACGCTCCGTCTCGTGGCCCAATACGGCGATGCGACGAACATCTTCGGCAGCCCGGAGATGCTCGCCCACAAGTACGCCATCCTGCGCGAGCACTGCCAGGCGGTCGGCCGGCCCTACGCGGAGATCGAGCGATCGACGCTCCAGAACACCCGGCTCTCGGCGTCCGGCGGCGAGGGAACCGAGTCGCCCGAGGCTGCCGCGGCGCGGTTCGAGGCGCTCGCGGAGGCCGGCGCGCAGCACGTCATCGTGGGGATCGGGAACATCGAGGAGCCGGGCGTGGACGTCCTCGCGGCGCGCCTGGCCACGTTGACCCACGCCATCCCGACGGCATAGTCGCTCGAGCCGCCTCCAGGCGGTGCAGGCCGAGTCCGTCCGCCTCTGCCAAATGTCCACCAAGCGGTCGTTCGGCGGCGCGACCAGGACTTGGGGGGACTGGTTCGTCCGTGGACTCGACTTCGATCACTGTCAGATGACCGTCCTGTGGGCATCTGACAGCTCGCGGCCGACATGTGCCCGCCTGGCGCACATCTGACATACCGCACCGTCCCGTGGCCGACATGTGCCCGCCTGGCGCACATCTGACACAAGGTCGGTCTCCGGCGCGCGGCGCGGGAAGCGGGGCGCGCGACGTGGGGCGCGCGACGCAGGGCCCGGCGCGCGCGGCCTTCAGGCGGCGGAGGCCTCCGCATCGCTCGCGAGCCGGACGCGGTTCCGACCGCCCTCCTTGGCCCGGCAGAGCGCCGCGTCGGGATCGGATGCGTCCCATTCGGATTGCGTCATCCCGGACCCCACGCTGCTCGAAACTCTTCCGCAGGGACAGGGCGCCCGTACAGGTAGCCCTGGCCGATGTCGCAGCCCGCGTCGCGCAGGAACGCGTGCTGGTCCTCCTGCTCGACGCCCTCGGCCACGGTCTGCAGCCCGAGGCTGCGGGCCATGGCGATGATCGCCCGGATGATCGCCTCGGCCGACGGGTGGCCGATGTCGCGCACGAAGGAGATGTCGATCTTCAGCCGGCGCAGCGGCAGGTGCCGAAGCTGGGCCAGCGAGGAATAGCCGGTGCCGAAGTCGTCCATCGCCAGCTCGACACCGAGATCGCGGAGATCTCTCAGGACCGTCGCGGCCGCCTCAGCGTGGCGCATGATCATGGACTCGGTCACCTCGAGCTCCAGCCGCTCCGGCCCGATCCCCGCGGCGTCGAGCGCCGCTCCCACCGTCATGGCCAGGTCCTCGCGCTCCAGCTGCTGCGCCGAGAGGTTCACCGCGACCCGCGGCACCAGGAGGCCATCGGCCTGCCAGGCCACCAACTGCCGGCAGGACTCGAACAGGACCCATTCGCCGATCTCATCGATGATGCCGGACTCCTCGGCGAGCGGGATGAACTCGCCGGGCGGCACGAGCCCCCGTTTGGGGTGCTGCCAGCGGACCAGCGCTTCCACGCCCACGAGCGAACGGTCGGCCATGTCCACCTGGGGCTGGTAGTGCACCACGAGCTCGTTCCGGCCGGCGGCGCCCCGCAGGAGGCGCTCCAGCTCCAGGCGTTGCTCCAGCGCGTCGGCGACGCTGACGTCGACGAAGGCCATCGTGTTGCCACCCCGGAGCCTGGCCTGCCGCATCGCCGCATCTGCGAGGTGCAGCAGCGTCGCCGGATCGGGACCGTCGGCCGGGTAGAGACTGATCCCGACGCTGCAGGTGACGACGACCTCGTGGCCGTCGATGTCAAAGGGCAAAGCGACCGCGTCCTGGAGCCCGCGCGCCAGGTGGGCGACGCGAGCGGCACTCCCGGCGTGCCCAACCACGATCACGAACTTGTCGCCCATGTACCGCGCGAGCGTGTGGCCGGCAGCGAGCTTGTCGGTGAGCCGCTGGGCAGTCGCCTGGAGCAGCCCGTCGCCGACCCCGTGGCCCAGGCCGTCGTTCACCCTGCCGAAACGGTCGATGTCCAGGAGGACCACGGCCACGATGCTCGACGCCTCGTGGGCACGGACGAGGGTCTGCTCCAGGCGGTCGTGGAGCAGGATTCGGTTCGGCAGGCCGGTCAGCGCGTCGTGATGGGCGAGGAACTCGAGCTGCTGCTGCGCCTCCTTGGCCTCGCCGATGTCGCTGGACACCGAGACGTAGTGCGTGGTCCGGCCCTGCCCGTCCTTGACGGCGCTGATCGTCATCCACTCGGGGTAGACCTCGCCGTCCTTGCGCCGGTTCCAGATCTCGCCCCGCCAGCGCCCCGTGGCCGCCAGGGCGGCCCACATGTTGCGGTAGAAGGTCTCGTCCTGGCGCCCGGACTGCAGGATCCGCGGGTTCCGGCCGAGCACGTCCGCCTCGGAGTAGCCGGTGATGTCGGTGAAGGCCCGGTTGACGGCGAGGATCGTGCCGTGGGCGTCGGTCAGGGTGACGCCCTCGGTGCTGCTCTCGAAGACCATGGCGGCCAGTCGCAGCTGGGCCTCAGCGCTCTGTCGCTCGTGGCGCAGCCCTTTCGCCTCCACGGCGTGCCGGACGGCCGGGCCCAGCCGCGCGAGGCGATCCTTGAACACGTAGTCGTCGGCGCCCTGGTGGACGGCGTCGACGGCCGCTTCCTCGCCGATGCCGCCCGACACGATGACGAACGGGATGTCCAGGTCGGTCTCGCGCAGCAGGTGAAGTGCCTGCAGGCCGCTGAACCGGGGGAGGCGCCAGTCGGAGAGGATGACGTCCCAGGAGGAGTCCAGGGCCGCGAGATAATCTGGCCCGTTCTCCACGCGCACCGACTCCGGGTCGAAGCCCTCGTCCTCGAGCTGGAGCACCATCAGCTCGGCGTCGCTGGGGCGGTCCTCGACGATCAGCACGCGCAGGGGCTCGGTCATTGCCGCAATCCTCCCGTGCGGGGCGAGCCCGCGGCCACAGGCGGCCTCACACCGGGGCCTCGCCGTCGTCGTCGGGCAGCGGCGGCCGGACATTGATGGTCAGCCAGTAATCCTTGATCTTCCTGACGATCTCCAGCATGCCCTCCAGGGAGATCGGCTTCACGAGGTAGGAGTTGGCGCCGGTGTCGTAGGTCATCGCCCGGTCCCCCTCCTCGCGCGAGGAGGTGAGGATGACCACCGGGATCCGCCGCAGGACCGGCGCGCTCTTGACCTGGCGGAGGACCTCGAAGCCGTCGATGACCGGCATCTTGATGTCGAGGAGGATCAGGTCGGGCAGGGGAAACCGTCCGCCGTCGGGCTGGCGAGTCCGACCGAACAGGCGATCGAGGGCCTCCTGGCCCGATCTGGCGACCTCGAGGTGGTTGGACAGCTGCTCCTCCTTGAACGCGTCGATGGTCAGCTCGACGTCGTTCGCGTTGTCATCGACGAGGAGGATGCGCGCGAGGCTGCTGCCGTTCTTCACGACGGTGTGCTCCGTTTCTGTGCTGCCGGGAGGTCCAGGCTGAAGGTGCTGCCGGCGCCTTCAGTCGACTCGACGATGACGTTGCTGCCCATGAGGCGGGCGGCCTTGCGGACGATCGAGAGGCCGATGCCGGTGCCCGGGTACTCCTCCTCGGCGTGGAGGCGCGCGAAGACCTCGAAGATCCGCTCGCGGTACTCCGGGGCGATGCCGATGCCGTTGTCGGCGACGGCGAGGGTCAGCGTGCGGCCGTGGCGGGTGGCCGAGAGCGTCACGTGGGGGACGACGTCTGGGCGGCGGTAGGTGAGGGCGTTGTCGACGAGGTTGGCCAGGATCCGCTCGATGAGCGTGCGGTCCCCCACCGGCGTGGCCAGGGGCTCGACGGCCTCGAGCGTTCCGCCGGACGCCGCGATCCGGTCGCCGAACGTCACGCGGAGTTGGGTCACGAGCGGGCCCAGGGGCACGGGCTCGGCTCGGACGGTGCGGCGGCCGATCCGCGAGTAGTCGAGCAGCTCCTCGATGAGGACGCCCATGTGATCGCTGGAGCTCACGATCGTGTCCACGTAGTGGCGGCCCTTCTCGTCGAGGTCATCCCGGTACCGGCGGGCGAGGATGGAGGCGAAGCCGCTGATGGCCCGCAGCGGCGCCCGCAGGTCGTGCGAAACCGAGTAGCTGAACGACTCGAGCTCCTTGTTGGCCGCGTCGAGCTCGGCCGTGCGCGCGACAACGCGCTGCTCGAGCTCCTCGCTCAACTGCCGGACCGCCGCCTCGGCCCGCTTGCGCTCGGTGATGTCGCTGAGGACCACGTGGATCGCCCTCGTGCCCAGGTCCTCGAACGGTGACGCGGTGACCTCAACGTCCACCACGCGACCATCGACTCGGACGATGTGCTCCTCGGCGGGCTCCACGACGTCCCCGATTTCGCGCAGGCGGTGGATGCGTTCGCCGATCCGCGCGTGGTCGTCGGGATGGAACAGCTCGAAGGGCGACTTCCCGAGCAGCTCCTCCTCGCGCTGCGCGCCGAAGAGCCGGAGGCAGGCGTCGTTGACCAGCACCACCCGGTCGTCCCGGTTGACGAAGATGGCCACCGGAGCGAGCACGACCAGGTCGCGATAGCGAGTCTCGCTCTCGCGAAGCTCGGCCGTAGCGCGCCGGTGCTCCGTGACGTCCGTGGCCATGCTGATGACCAGGCGTCGCCCGTCGGCCAGGCGGCCGAGGGGAGCGGAGCTGAACTCCCACGTGCGGGTCTCGCCCGAGCGGGTGCGAACCTGGTAGTCGCCTTCGGCGACCCGGTGGCCCAGCTCGTAGAGGCGATCGATCTCCGCCAGCAGCACGTCGCGCCGCTCGCCGTAAGCGAGCTCCGTCCAGGCCGCGGTCGTGGTCAGCTCTTCGGGTGCGTACCCCGTGATCTCGCACCAGGAGCGACTGACCTGGAGCACCTGGCCGTCCTCCGCGTGGAGCATCATCGGGAACGGCGAGTCGACCATGGCCCGCCGGAACCGCTCCTCGCTTTCCCGCAGGGCCGCCTCGGTCGCCCGCTGGTCCTCGAGGATGCTGAGAAGGGCCCGTCGCGAGCTGACCTCCGCCTCGAGCAGTCGCGCCGACTCCTCGGCGGCCGCGCGGAGCTGCGCCTCGGCGGCGCGGCGCTCCGTGATGTCGCGGACGAAGCTCTCGCGATGCTGCATGCCATCGACGTCGATCACCCGAGAGCTCACTTCCACCGGGAACGTGCTCCCGTCCTTCCGCATGTGGACCGTCTCGAACAGCACGCCGTCGGCGCCCGCGGCGGCCTGCCAGTCCCGCTCCAGCGTCGCGCGGGTCTCCGGCGTGCGGAGGTCGGCGGCGTTCAGCTGGAGCAGCTCCTCGCGGCTGTACCCGTAGGCCGCGGCGGCGGCGTTGGCCTCCACGATCCGGTTGGAGGGGTCGGTCAGCAGGAAGATGTCACGCGCGAGCGCGAGCACCCGCTCGTGAAGACGGGCGACGGAGGCGCGGTCTCGCTCCGAGCGGAGGAGCCGTTGCTGGAGGCTGATCTGCCGGACGCTGAGAACGATCGCGACCGCCCCGCCGGCCAGGACCACGGCGAGAAGGCAGAGGAGCAGGATCGCGCGACCCCGGTCGCCGACCTCCGCGAGGATCTCGGCAGTGTCGACCTTGGACACCAGGAACCAGGGGGAATCCGGGACCGGCCGGAGATCGGCCAGCACTGCCGCGCCGCGATAGTCCGTCCCCTCGAACTCGCCCACCCGCCCGAGGACCGCCGCGACGGCCGAGACCCCGGTGCTAGAGAGGGGCTCCCGGATCGTCAGGGCCGGGTCGTCCCGGTGGCGGAGGACGTTCAGGAAGAGGACGCTGGCGCCGTCCCGGCGGACGAGCAGGGTCTCCGCCGACTCGCTCGGGGTGGGCCACGACTGGATCAGCGGGTAGAGATACAGGCTCGGGTCGGACCGGAGGATGAGCACGGCGATGGGGCGCCCGGACGCGTCGAGGATCGGCGCGGCGACATCGATGTACACGTGGCCTGAGGATTCGACGCGGACGAAGTCGCCCATCGCGGGCTCCTGCGAGGCGGCCACCTGCGCTGCCAGGCTCTGGGCCTCCGGGTCCAGCTCCGTCGCGACCGGATCGAGCGACAGGAGCAGATGGCCGTCCGGCGCAGCGAGGATCGCGTCGTCGTATTGGGACAGCTGCGCCGCCGGCCCGGGATCCTGGTGCGTAAACAGATCGAGACGCGCGACGACGTCCGTGCGAAAAGCGGCGTTGGTCGGGTCCGCGAGCCACCCGGCCACGACCGCGCCGGTGAAGGCCCCGGCTGCCCCCATGTGGGCGTCGCTGAGGCGCTCGTTCCGCCAGTCGACGATCTGGGCGACCTTGAGCTTGCCGATGACCTGGAGCTCGGCGGAGTGCTGCGCGCGGATCGTGCCGAACGCCTGGCGGTAGGCGTTGTAGCCGGCGACGCCGACCAGCACGGCGGCCACGACGATCACGCCGGCCCCGATGATGCCGGGCCGCGATACGCGGTTCTTCACGCGTTGTCTCCCACGGGCCCCCGCCGTCCCCCGGAACGGAACGTGCGTGGGCCAGAGTATGCACGCCGTCGGGACCGGTGTGACGCCTCCCGGCGCGGTCGTGCCGCGTCTCGCGCCCGGCCCGGCGCCATCCCGGTGCGCGGCGCCGCTACCGCTGCGTGAACCCACGGGCGTGGCGGGCTTGGCGGGCCTTGCCCGGCGGACTACCCGGCCGCTTCGCGCAGGAACCGGCGCGCCGGCGCGGCCGTCTCCACGCGATCCTCTCAGATGCTCGCCCTGCAGACCGTATGCCGGGTCGCTCCGGGCGCTTCCTGTCAGATCAGCACGTAAGCGGTCATGTGACAGGACCGGGCGCCCAACGCCATGCTCGGCACGCCGGTCGAAGGCCGCCGCGCCGCCGTCCGGTCTCCCATACGGTTCGCGTGGCGCGCATCTGATTGGATCGCCGCGGTGCGTTGCGTCTGTCGTGACGAACACGCCCGGCCGCCGGGATGCCCGCACCGGGCACCGCGCGCTGCCGTGGGGGTGAGCCGCACGGGCTGCCACCACCGCTGAATACTCCCAGGGAGTATAGCTGTCGTGCTAGCATAGGGTCCCGTTCCGCGCGTGCCCGCGGCCGACCCCAGCACGAGACCTGCCCTCCCGATGTCAGACATCACCGCCCCCTTCGGCGGCATCACGATCGACTTCGGCGCCGCCGGCGACGCCGCCCCTCTCGCGGCCGTGCCATTGGCCACCGCCCCCGGGGCCGGCGCCGACGGCCCGCTCGAGACGAACGTCCTCATCCTCGGCTCCGGCCCGGCCGGGCTCACGGCCGCGATCTACGCGGCCCGGGCTAACCTCGCGCCCATCGTCCTGGCGGGCTACCAGCCCGGCGGCCAGCTCACAATCACGAGCGAGGTGGAGAACTACCCGGGCTTCCCGGAGGGGATCCAGGGTCCCGAGCTGATGGCCCGCTTCCGCCAGCAGGCGGAGCGCTTCGGGACGCGGGTGATCGACGTGGAGGTCGAGCGGGTCGACTTCTCCAGTCGTCCGTTCCGCGCCTGGGCCGCCGGCGTCGAATACCGTTCCCAGGCCGTCATCGTGGCGACCGGGGCCTCGGCGCTCTGGCTGGGCCTCGATTCAGAGGAGCGGCTCCGCGGGCACGGCGTCTCGGCCTGCGCGACCTGCGACGGCTTCTTCTTCCGCGACAAGGCGGTCGCCGTGGTCGGGGG
>Ga0209880_1000153_pt1 | contig 15501 bp, 12 predicted proteins | sample PersoiDNA2013191_FD_185803 | JGI IMG/M metagenome (GOLD analysis project Ga0209880, IMG submission 185803) | Permafrost soil microbial communities from the Arctic, to analyse light accelerated degradation of dissolved organic matter (DOM) -... | ecosystem: Environmental > Terrestrial > Soil >... | reverse complement strand
CGAGTCTCGTCTTTGCGCTGCGCGCCGCCCTGGACCGTATCCATGCGGAGGGACTGCCGGCGCGATTTGCTCGGTGTGACGGGGTTGCCCGGAGCTTCCGTGAGGAGGCTGCGGCCCATGGGTTCCGTGTCGTGGCGCCACCCGGGCACGAGGCTGCGACACTGACGGCTCTCAGGCCGCCGGCAGGGGTGGACATCCAGGACCTGCACACAGAGCTGGAGCGCCAAGGCATTGACGTGGGCATGGCCCCCACAGGTCTGGTTGTTGCGCATACAGGTGGCATCAGTCCTGACGACCTTCAGCACTTCTGGTGCGCCGTGGAGGCACTGTACCTGCAGGCATAACAGAGTCAGGTCCGGTCGACGTACTACGAGATGAGATCCTTCCGGGGAGGTTGGCTGATGATGGCAAGGCGCTGGTTGCTGGTCATCCTGTGTGGGGTGATTGTGTTCACCCTGGCCACGATGCTCGTGTTCCGTGAGTTCGACTTCGGGACCTCCCTTCCCGTAGGCTTTCCCAGCGACGTTCCCATCGTCCCCGGCATCATTACGTCCTGCAAGACGGCCCGGAGTGACGACCTGGTGCGTGTCGTCGAGGTCCACATCCAGTCCTACCTTTCCTTCCAGGACGTTGTGCAGTTCTACCGCAACGCGTTCGCCACTGGAGCGACGGAACACTGGAATGTCCCCGAGTTTCCCCTTTCCGGCCCCAACGTCACGGAGACGTCCAGCAATGCCCTCTTTGGCAAGAACACGGTCGTCGTGATGATCAACGCCGCTGGAATGACCACCAGCGTGCTGGTCCAGGTCCGGGGCACGTCCATCTTCACCTTGCCGCGCTAGCTCCTTTGGGGTCAGCTGCTCATTGTGGCCTGAGTGGTACATTGGCAGGATTGTCGTATGGGCTGCGCCACCTATACTTGACTCCGGAAGCACGGATTCGGCCGACAAGCCGCAGGGCGGCAAAGGAGAACACCATGGGACTGATCGCGAAGAACGAGGTTGGAGAGAAGGGCGTCATCCCCGCCGGGACGCACGTCGCACGCTGTTACGGTATCATCGATCTGGGGACGCAGTATTCTCAGAAGTTCGGGAGATGGGCGAACAAGATCATGATTCAGTTCGAACTGCCCGCGGACCTGATGGACGATGGACGTCCCTCCGTCATCTCCAAGACGTACACCCTCAGCCTCAACGACAAGGCCAGCCTGAAGAAGGACCTGGAATCGTGGCTTGGCCGTCCTGTCACGGCAGACGAAAAACGCGATGGGTTCGCCCTTGGTTCCATGCTGGGCGTCGCCTGTCTGCTTTCGATCCTCCACGGCGAGAACGCCGAGAAGGCATACGCATACATAGCGGGCGTGATGAGCGTCCCCGAGGGCATGGTTGTCCCCGACGCTGTCAACCCTGTGGTCCTGTACGATATCAAGGGCGGCGAAGACGCGATCTATGCCAAGCTGTCTGACTGGGTCAAGAACCTCATCCAGCAGAGCAGGGAATTCAAGGGGGACACAGAACCGGCCAAGACGCCAGCCAGCGAGTAAGAGCCCGTGCTGGACAGGAGTGATGTGAGATGCATACGGGCAAATTCGTAACGGCGATCAACTGTATGGACGGGAGAGTTCAGGAACCTGTCATCGCATGGATGAAAAAAGAGTACGCAGCACAATTCGTGGACCTGATTACCGAAGCCGGTCCAAACAGGGTTCTCTCAGCTAACAGCGACCAGTGCGCCATCGACTCGATCAAAAGCAGGATCGAAATATCGGTGAAGAACCACGGTTCGAACGTCATTGCGATTGTCGGGCACTACGACTGCGCTGGCAACCCGAACGGAAGAGAGTTCCAGCTGAACGACATCCTCGCAGCAAGAGAACTTGTGAAATCCTGGTATCCCGAATGCACAGTCCTCGGCTTGTGGGTCAACGATCACTGGAACGTCACCAGAGTCGACTGACGGAGGACAGGTAGTTGCCCCACTGTCCTCCCGCAATATTCTGCTCCGCTGAGCCGGACGATGTACCACCCATGGTTCCTTTACCAGCTGACCCTAAAGGCTAGCCGATAATCAGATCCTCAAGAGACCGCTTCGGGACATGATGGGTTTCTTCGGCATCTCTCCAGTACCTGATGTCTCCACTCGCAGGGACAGGCTCGATGACAACGTGCTCCTTCGGTTTGCCGAGTGCCAGGATGAACACGATTTCATACGTGTCGGGGATATTGAGCGCCTGTTTGAGACTGGGTTTGTTGATGTTAGCGATGATACAGCCGCCAAGACCTCGCTCCACCGCTCCAAGGAGAATGCTCTGGGAGCAGATGCCGGCATCCCAGTTGAAATTCGCAGAAATCTCCTTGTCTGCAAGCATGACGATATATGCTGAAGGGCGCTCTCCGACAGACGGTCCGCTCCAATCCTTGAGGTATGCAGCCCAGGCAATAGTCGGGAATATCAGTTCATTCTTCTCCCTGGTGCAAGCAAGCATGTACCGCAGAGGTTGTTTGTTCGCGGCAGAAGCGGACAATCTTGCAAGGTCGACAAGCTCCCTTAGTGTCTGGCTGTCTATTTCAACATCTTCGTGGAATCTGCGGTAACTCCTGTTCTTCAATACCAGATCCTTCATCATGGCAGCCTCCTGTCCATCATCCGTTTTCTGTTTCTGAGTCAGTGGAACTTGCTTCTACTATACGTCGCGAGCAGCCTCATTGTACACGTTTCTGCGAAATCTTCGCTGGACCGTACCCATCTCCACGCGTTACAACTGTGAAGCTCACCTGTTGTTTCTCACGTGATACAGCATAGACTGATTCATCGTTGACTGACAAGTCAATCAAAGGGGGTTTTGCTGATGGCACCTCGCAGTGAAGAAGCAAACGTACAGATCAAAGACGATCGGCAGAAGCAGATCCTGGCTTCTGCGTTGAAGGTTTTCATACACAAAGGCTTCGCAGCCACAAAAATGAGCGACATCGCGACGGAAGCTGGGATCAGCTACGGGCTTATGTATCACTACTTCCAGTCGAAGGATGAGATCTATGCCGAGCTGGTCAAGAACGCAGTCGATTCCTCGAGATGCATGATTGAGCAAGTGAAAGCAGACGATAGGGAGCCGATCGATAAGATGAGGGCCCTGGTCGCGCAAATCTTCAAGAGCGTTGGACAGCACCAATCGGCAGGATACCTCTTTGTTCTCATGATGGAGGCCATGACGAGCGGTATGTATCCCATTCTTCCAATTGAGCATCCGCATGGCCCAGGGAGACCGTTCGATATGCTGGTCCAGGTGATCGAACAGGGACAGCACAAGGGCCAGATAGCGCAGGGAGATCCTGCAGAGCTTGTTCAGACGTTCTTTTCAGCAATCCTTGGCCTCGCTTCACTGAAAGTCTCCGGAACCATAGAAACAATGCCTGACCCCGAAATACTCATGCGAATATTCCAGCCTGCATCGCAGGCAGCAACACAAAAGTGAGGTGACACGATGCGAAATCTCTTCAAACTGTACCGGAACCTGAAGCAGTTCACCATTCTCATCATTGTCGGTGTGGCACTCATGTACCTGTCGGTCAGGGCCAACCTTGAGCTGCCCACGTTGATGTCAAACATCGTCGACAAGGGCATCATTGCTGGCGATACCGGCTACATCTGGAAGGAAGGGGGCATCATGCTCCTGGTCTCAGCAGCGGGCGGGATCTGTGCCGTACTCGCTAGCCTGATGGCTTCCCGTTCAGCCCTGGGCCTGGGCAGGGTCCTCCGTTCCAAGATCTTCACGCACGTTGAGAACTTCTCCCTTCACGAATTTGACAAGTTCGGTGCGTCGACGTTGCTCACGAGGACGACAAACGACGTCGTCCAGGTCCAGACCAGCACCGTCCTGTTCCTGACCATGATCGCGAACGCACTCTTCACCAGTGTTGGCGCCGCATTCCTTGCCTATGCCGCAGACCCCAAGCTGACGCGGATCCTGTATGTCGCTCTGCCGGTCATCGCCGTGGTGATTGTGATCGCGATGAGGCTGGTCATACCGCTCTTCGGCGTAGTTCAGGCCGAGATCGACAAGATCACGAAGGTTGTCCGTGAGAACCTCACTGGTATCCGCGTCATCCGTGCGTTCAATCGGATCGACCATGAGAAGGCCCGTTTTGACCAGGCCAACGCTGATGTCACCAATACGTACATCAGCGTGAACCGCATCATGGCGGGACTGATGCCGCTCATGATGCTCGTAATGAACGGCGTCACGATCGCGATCATCTGGTTCGGCAGCGAGCGTATCAACAGTGGCAATCTGACTCTTGGCCCGATGCTTGCCTTCATGCAGTACGCCCTTCAGATCCTGATAGCGATCCTCATGCTGACAATGCTGTTCATCCAGTTGCCACGCAGTGTGGCGGCAAGTGACCGAATCATGGCGGTGCTCGAGACGCACCCCGAGATAACGGACGCGGCTGAGACACGACAGACCGATACAGAACGGGGTTATGTGGCTTTCCAGGACGTCACCTTCAGCTATGACGGAGGCGAAGAGCCCGCCCTGAGCAACATCAGCTTCGACGCAAAGCCCGGCGAGACGACAGCCATCATTGGCAGCACCGGCAGTGGAAAGACCACGCTGGTCAGCCTCATCCCCCGGTTCTACGACGTGGGTAGTGGCAAGGTCCTGGTTGACGGCGTGGATGTACGAGAGCTTTCGCAGGAGGATCTGAGACACAGGATCGGCTTCGTGCCCCAGAAGGCCGTCCTTTTCACCGGCACCGTTGCAGACAACATCCGCTACGGCAAGGAGGACGCCACGGACATGGAAGTGGCACACGCCGCCGATGTGGCACAGGCGGCCGAGTTCATCACCACGATGCCGGACGGATACGCGACGATGCTCTCCGAAGGCGGACTGAACCTTTCCGGGGGACAGAAACAGCGGCTTGCCATGGCACGTGCTCTTGTCCGAAGACCAGAAATCTACATCTTTGACGACAGTTTTTCGGCGCTCGACTTCAAGACGGATGCCAACCTCAGGGCGGCTCTGAAGAAAGAGACCCATGACGCGACGGTCATCATCGTCGCCCAGCGAGTGGGCAGCATCATGAATGCCGACCGCATCATTGTGCTGGATGAAGGCAAGATCGCCGGTATCGGCACGCACAAGGAGCTGATGAAGACTTGTGAGGTCTACCGCGAGATCGTCTACTCGCAGCTCTCCGAGGAGGAACTGGCATGAGCGATGATACGAGAAAAGAACGACCGATAGCTACCGGTGGTCCTGGGCCTATGGGTGGAGGTCCCCGCGGTCTGCGTGGGGTGGTAGAGAAGCCCAAGGACTTCCGAGGCACGACCAGACGTCTTATACAGTATCTCAAACCGCAAACTGCCAAACTGATGATTGTTTTTGCGCTTGCCATCGCGAGCACTGCGTTTGCCGTGTATGGCCCCAAGATCAGTGGAAATGCCGTGAACCAGCTCATGAACGGGTTTGTGGCAAAGAGTATGGTGAGCGGGATCTCCAAGGCCCAGGAACTGGGTGTTCCTCAGATACAGAAGGTCCTGCAGGGGATGCAGACCGCTCAGGACGCAGCAGTGACGCAGGCGCAGGCGGTCGCCAAGCAAGGGATCGATCAGCAGTTTTCGGCGAAGTTCCCGGGCGTGCCACTGGCGAGTATACCAGGGTACACCGCAGCACTTGCTGCTGCTCAGGCAAAGGCTGTGGATGCAGCAACAAGTGCGGTGCAGAAAGGTTTCCTGGACGCCGCCAAGTTGACGCCGGCACAGCTCACGGCAATGCAGCAGTTCGTTGCATTGCCCCTCGTCAGCAGCATTACAGATAACAACAAGAAAGCCGACACCGTCTTGACCATTATCAATCTGGGCAAACTTCTGCCGATGACCGGCCAGGAGAAGACGATCAATGTCTCACAGACCGACCTCGACAGGGGCATCGCCGATATCCGGGAAAACGGTGGCATCATCCCCTTGCCTGCGATCGGGAAGACCTTGCTCTTCCTGCTCTTGGTCTACGTCCTGAGTGCGCTGCTCACCTTTGTCATGCAGTACATCATGTCGGATGTTGCCCAGAAGACGACCTATGACATGCGCAGGGAGCTCGACTACAAGCTGGCGGCACTGCCCCTCCGCTACTACGACATGCACTCCAATGGCGAGATCCTGAGTCGCATGACCAACGACATGGATACGATCTCGACCACTCTTCAGCAGGGCCTCACACAGGTTATCGTTTCCGTGTTCCAGATTCTCGGCTACATCTACATGATGCTTACGATCAGTGGGAAGCTGACCCTTGTGACGCTTGCTACGCTGCCGCTGTACATCCTCACAACGGTACTCATCGCACGAAAATCGCAGAAGTTCTACCGTGCACAGCAGGTGCACCTTGGTCGCCTCAGCAGTCACGCAGAGGAGATGTACACCGGCCACAATGTGGTCAAGGCGTTTGGCCATGAACAGGAGTCGATCGCTACCTTCGAGACGGTCAACAATGACCTGTATCAGGCCGGATGGAAGGCTCAGTTCATGTCAGGTGTCATGTTCCCCCTGATGAACTTCATCAGCAACATTGGCTATGTCTTCATCGCGGTCCTTGGAGGTGTCTATGTCACCAGGAATCTCCTCAACCTGGGCGACATCACGGCGTTCATCCAGTATTCGAGGTCCTTCTCGATGCCGATCATCCAGACGGCGAGCATCGCCAACGTCATTCAGTCGACGATGGCGTGTGCCGAGCGTGTGTTTGGTGTGCTCGACGAACCCGAGGAACAGCCCGACGCGGACGATGCGATCGTCATCGCCGAACCTCGTGGTGCCATAACGTTCGACCACGTTGCGTTCAGCTACCGCCCGACCGAACCCCTGATCGCCGATATGAATCTTGACGTCAAGCAAGGCGATACCGTTGCCATCGTCGGACCGACCGGAGCGGGCAAGACGACGCTGGTCAACCTGCTCATGCGTTTCTACGACATCCAGGGCGGCGCCATCACGTTCGACGGCGTCGAGACTCGGAAGATGCGCCGGGGCAGTCTGCGCACCATGTTTGGTATGGTCCTGCAGGATACCTGGCTCTTCAACGGCACGATCCGTGAGAATATTGCCTACGGGCGTGACGACGCTACGGAGGAGGAGATCGTGGCTGCCGCCAAGGCTGCGCATGCTGACCACTTCATCAGGAGTCTGCCAGAAGGATACGATACCGTCCTCAATGAAGAGGCCTCCAATATCTCGGCTGGTCAGAAGCAGCTGCTGACGATCGCGCGTGTGGTCCTGGCAAATCCAACCGTCCTGATTCTCGATGAAGCTACAAGCAGCGTCGATACCAGAACGGAAGTACGCATCCAGAAAGCAATGGCACAGCTGATGACCGGCAGGACCAGCTTCGTCATTGCCCACCGTCTCTCGACCATCAGAGATGCGCACCACATCCTTGTCATGAACCATGGTGCGATCGTTGAACAGGGCACCCACAAGGAGCTGCTCGCACAGCACGGATTCTATGCCGATCTCTATAACAGCCAGTTCACCGGTGCGGCAATCACCTAGGATGCTGTCTGAGTTCATCCAGCTGCTGATCTGAAGTACATCACCGACCCCGGCCTTCCTGACCGGGGTCAATTTGTTGTGCTCTGCCCGTCGTTTTGTGGATGTCAAGAGACGATGAGTCGGGCACGTTCACCATACTGGTTCTTTACACCAGGCCGCGTCGGCTTATTATTTCTAATAGTTGTCGCAGGAATGTGCGGGAAGGTATCACGCGCCAGGTTCTTCCTGCACTGGAGATGATGGAATGCATCTAGGACCAGAGTTCATACGACAGCTTGGTTACGTGCTGCTTGCTGTCTTACAGGACGGTGTCTTCGTCCTGTTTGCGTACCAGTCGGTCATGTCGCTGTTCGCGTTCTTCCAGAGGCGCAAACCACCGCTGAGAGACCCCGTCACGCGGTTCGCCGTGCTCGTCGCGGCGCACAACGAGGCGCATGTCATTAGCGACGTGCTGGATTCCCTGACACGGCAGGCCTATCCACGTGAGCTCTTCGACGTCTACGTCGTCGCGGACAACTGCACCGACAATACCGCCGACGTGGCCCGTGGACACGGAGCCATCGTCTATGAACGTACGGATACGGTCCTCACCGGCAAGGGCCACGCCATCGGCTGGCTTCTCACGCGCATCAAGTCTACGGGCACGTCGTATGACATGGTGGCCATGTTCGACGCAGACAATTTGGTCAGCGCCAACTTCCTCCGCGAGGTCGACCGCTACGCGCAGGCCGGGTACCGCGCCGTCCAGGGGTATCTCGACATGAAGAACCCGGGGGACACCTGGATTTCGCTGTCGTGTGCCATCGGGTACTGGTGCACCAACCGTTTCTGGGAGCTCGCTCGCAGCAACATTGGTCTTGCCTCGATGCTAGGCGGTACTGGTTCCTGCATGGCCATGTCACTCATCGACGAGATCGGCTGGAATCCCCATTCCCTCACCGAGGACCTGGAGTTCACCATCAAGTGCGTCCTGCAGGGCGTTCGCCCGACCTGGGCGTGGGATGCGCACGTCTACGACGAGAAGCCCCTCACGATGCGCGCCTCCTGGAACCAGCGCATGCGCTGGATGCGCGGGCATTTCCAGCTGAGCTTCCGCTATACCGGGCCTCTGTGGAAGCGCTTTTTCACCCGGTTCGACTTGGCGGCGTTCGACATCCTGGTCTACCTCGGGCAGCCAATCTGGATGGTCTTCTCCTATCTCCTGATACTCGCCAATGTCGTCATTCACTTCGCCCACACGGCTGTGCCAGTGTGGGCGTCCGTCGGTATCGTGCTCCCCTGGGTCTGGGTCGCCCTGTTCACATTCGAGTGGTTTGCCCCTCCGATGCTTGTCGCGGCCCTGCTGCTCGAGAAGGTCAGGCCGAAGTATTGGTGGGGCGTATTTATGTTCGCCGTGTACGGGCTGACGTGGATCCCGTTGGACTTCATCGCCCTCTTCACGCGCAACGACCAGACCTGGTTTCACACCATCCACAAGCAGGCCGCAATCCCCAGCAAGTAGTTCTTTTACCAGCTGACCCCAAAGAGACAAAAATTAACTCTGTCACTCTTTAATCTTTTTGATTTCCTTTGCATTCTTCCCAGTTACAACTTTTTTGCCTGTAGTTTCTTCAAGTTGTTTTTTAGCCGCATTAGCTACCTGTCCACCTTGCCGAGCCACATTTTAAACGGTTCTGCTTTTGGTGATGGTACAGATTGAATCAAGCGCAGCAGTTGCTCTGTGTCAGCAACATCAGTCATACGCATTTTGCCATCTTCAGCTTTCATTTTCAACTGACTACAATTTGTAGCCAGTTGACTTCCTTCAGATTTTAATCTTGTTTTAAGCACGCTCCAGTATTTTCTGGGGTTGTCGCTTTCGCTCAGAACGCCCACAACATCGACAATAGAAAAAAACCATTTTTCTTGTTCTTCATCCCATAAAACGCGTATTCTCTTATCTTTGGGGTCAGCTGCTCATTCCGACCCTGAGTGGTAAGTTCGCAGGCATCCTGCTCAGGTCCGTTTCATCAGCTGATCGATGGTGCTCACCAGCTCTTGCAGTTCGTACGGTTTGCCCAGGAACCCCTGGACACTACCTTCCTCGAGCATCTGCTTGACGATGTTGTTGGAGGTATACCCGGAGTTCAGCAGGATGGGGACCATGGAGTCCAGGGCCCGGATGGCCTGCACGACTTCGTCGGTGGTCATGCCCGGCATGGTCATGTCCAGCAGGATGAGCCCGATACCCACAGGGCGATCCTGCAGGATGTTGAGGGCCGATGCTCCGTCCGGTGCTGTCAGGACTGTATATCCGCTCCTGCTCAGGAGAGCCTGTGCGACCGCACACACGATTGGCTCATCTTCGACCACCAGGACCGTTCCCCCACGTACGTCCACAGAGGGGGGACTGGGAGTGAAGGATTGGGTGGATTCTTCCAGGCAACGTGGGAGGTAGATGTCGAAAGTCGCCCCGACACCTTCCGTGGATGCTGCCGTGATCCAGCCTCCGGCCTGCTTGACGGCACCGTAGACGATGGACAGGCCCAGGCCGGTCCCGGAACCTACTGGTTTCGTCGTATGGAAGGGCTCGAAGAGATGCTCCAGGATTACTGGTGGAATCCCCGGACCGGTGTCCGTGACACTCAGGTGGACAAACTCCCCTGTGCGTGCAAACGGATGAGTCTGGACGTAGTCCTCTTCCACAACCTCGTTCCTCCTGCGTATCGTCAGCGTCCCCTTGCCCTTCATGGCATCACGTGCGTTCACCGCGAGGTTGAGGAGGATCTGCGTGATCTGTGACTGGTCCACCAGGACGTTCCACGCCGTCAGCTCGTAGTCACGGATGATCTCCATGGTGGCTGGCAGGGATTGTTTCAGCAGCACCAGGGTCGCGTCGAGTGCGGCCGTAAGACTCATGGGCACCGGCAGGACCATGGCCCTGCGACTGAAGGCGAGCAGACCCTTGGTCAAGTCGGCAGCCTGACGGGCGGCGGTCTCGGCTGCGTCCAGGTTCTCCAGCAATGGGTCTGCCGGGGGCAGGCTGCTGCGCATGAGAGCGATGTTGCCCAGGATGCCGGTCAGCAGGTTGTTGAAGTCATGCGCCACCCCTCCTGCCAGTGTCCCAATGGCCTCCATCTTCTGGGACTGACGGAGTTGAGCTTCCGCCTGCTTGCGCTCGGTGATGTCGCGGTAGATGGCGAAAAAGGCCTCCTGCTTCCCTGCGACCAGAATAGATGCGCCGATGAGGGACACATCAACGAGAGTGCCATCCTTCCTGCACCGTACCGTTTCCAGAAGGTTTTTCCCGCCTTGAATGGTAGACCTTGTTAGCGTCCTGGCTTCTTCCTGGCGCGCGGGAGGGGCCACCAGGTCGTCGAGACATTGCCCGACGACCTCATCAACCCCATAGCCAAACATGCGCAGGAACTCAGCGTTCACCCGCATGATCCTGCCTTGGGTATCGGCTATCGCAATGCCTTCCGGGGCTGTCTCCACCAATTGGTCGAAAAACGCTCGTTCCCGCTGAATCTCTTCTTCCGCCTGCTTGCGCTCGGTGATGTCCCTGACGACATGGACCAACCCGATGCACTGGTGGTGAGTGTCAAACCTTGGTATGGCCCGGATTTCCAGATACCTGTTAAGGTGAGGTTCAAAGAGTTCAAAGGAGCCCGGCTGCTCGGTCACGAGACTTCTGCAACTGGGGCATCCTTCGGGCGGTTTTTCCGTGCCGTGGTAACACATGAAGCATTTTGCGTTCGTGATGAGATTGCCCAGGAGAGGCAGCCCCAGCATCTGACGCGCACTGCTGTTCGCACGGATAATGTCAAAATTCTTGTCATGAATGGTCACCATGTCTGTCAGGCTGTCGAAGGTGCTTTCCCAGTCGTCTCTTGCCTGCAGGAGCGCCGCCTCCGCCTGCTTGCGGTCCGTGATATCTCTGCTGACGCCCAGCGTTCCTACTACCGAACCGTCCGGCGCGCGCAGGACGACCTTCTTGGTCAGAAAAGTGCGGAGCTTGCCATCATCACCCACAGCAGTGAACTCGCCCTCGCTCGCACCTGTCTCGATGGCAATACGGTCATCGGCCACATACACTGCTACTTTTTCGGGCGGAAAGCACTCGGCATCCGTCTTTCCGATGATGTTGCCTTCAGCACTGGGGTCAAAGTGAAAGTACGACTTGCTAGCCGCGACATACCGTCCTGACGCGTCCTTGATCCACATTGGGTCCGGCGAAACCTCCAAGAACTGACTCCACTGCAGCTGTGCGACCCGTAGCTTGTCCTCGGCCCGCTTGCGCTCGGTGATGTCCTGGGCAGAACTCAATGCTCCAACGATACGGCCATCCGTGTCTCGGAGCAGGGTGTTGTGCCAGAGGAGATCCAATCTGTTGCCGTTCCTTGTGATGACCGAGTTTTCATATATCTGAACGTCGGCGTACTGGCCGTCCATGAGCTTGGCAAAGACTCCATGTACTTCCGTCCTCGCTTCTTCGGGCAGGCAGGTGTCGAACCAGTTCTTCCCGATGAGTTCTCCCGGCGCATAGCCGAGCAACCTGTGCCCGCTGTCGTTGAGCAGCGTGATGATCCCTTGCGCATCCAGACCAAGGATGACCTCGGCAGCTACGTTCAGGTACCTCTCGGCCATCTTTCTGGCTTCTTGCAGGTTAGTCTCCATCTGCTTGCGGTCAGTGATGTCGGTGAAGATCGTCGCGAACTGATTCCTGGCGGTGCGGAACGCCCGCGTCTCAAACCACTTACCAAGGGCGCTCGAATATTCCTCAAAGAGCGCTGGAGTCCCGGTCCGGACGACCTCGGCATAGGTCTCGATCCGGCGTTGTTCCATTCCCGGCAAGACCTCCAGGACCGTTCGGCCGAGTATTGACCCAACCGACAATCCAGTCAGCTGTTCAAAGGCCTGGTTAGCATCGAGAAAACGATACTCTACCGGATTCCCTTGCTCGTCGTATACCATTTCGTGCAGCGCAACACCAGTAGTCATGTCCTCGAAGAGCATGCGATACCGGTGCTCGCTCTCCCTTAGAGCATCATCCGTCTGCTTCTGCACTATGTCAGCCTCGCCTGAACGGATTTCTTTGTCAGTCATGGTCTCCCCTTTTGCCTGTTTTCAGGCCACGTTTGGCCATGTTGGCGACACCCCGCACTGCCAGCGACTGTTTTGTGCATGTTCTCTGCATTCGCAGCTCCTGAACTCTCCTTGACTTCATCGAATGGCACCTTGCTTGCCACACGCGCGAAAAGTGGGAAACTCACACAATACTACTTTCAGAATACTCGTGGCCCAGAGCCGGTCAAGTGTCCCGCCTGGGGTTGCGGATCTCCGGACTGGAACGTGGCACTGGACGTCCGTTTGCTCTCGTTCACGATGATCAGATTTGGTCGCATCTGGGTGCACTCTGACCTGTCCATGTCGATTCATCAGCAGTTCCCTGTTGACAGGAAGACAGTCAGGAAGTAACCTTATGGGGTCATCGAGGGCCGGTCCTGGGCGGTTGCCCTGAGAGCGGCCGTTGTCATATATGGAGGTCGACATGGAACGTGTACTGAGTAGCGAACTGTCCTCTCACGCAGGTGAACGCATCATGATGGCGGGGTGGATGCACCGCATTCGCAGGCTGGGAAGTGGGATGGTATTTGTTCACCTGCGCGATCGCTCTGGCATCTGCCAGATTGTCGTTGAAGCTCCCGAGGCAGTGGCCTCCATTGATGGACTGCTTGTCGAGAGCGTCATCCAAGTCGAGGGCACAGTGGTTGCAGAACCACAGGCTGCCGGCGGATACGAGCTCCACGATCCATCATTCACGGTCCTGTCGCCAGTGACCGAAGCCCTGCCGTTTCCGATCAACAAGCCGGTCATCAATGCGCATCTGGATACGTTCCTCGACAATGCCGTGGTCGGTCTCAGGGCACCTTCCAAACAGGCCGTCTTCAAACTGAGCGCCGCGGCCGCCCATGGATTCCGGGAGGTCCTTGACGGCAAGGGTTTCACCGAAGTGGCGACGCCCAAAATCATAGGCACGGCTTCTGAGTCAGGTGCCAACGTTTTCGCGATCGATTACTTTGGGAAGCAGGCCTTTCTGGCACAGAGCCCCCAGTTTTACAAGCAGATGATGGTCGGTGTCTTTGAACGTGTGTACGAAGTGGCTCCTGTCTTCAGGGCCGAGCCTCATCAGACCATTCGTCACCTCAACGAGTACGTCAGCATGGACGCCGAGATGGGGTTCATCAAGGACCATACGACTATCATGGCCCTTCTGACCGACGTCATCAGGGGGATCCTCTCTTATCTGATGATGCACTGCACTAAGGAGCTGGAGCTTCTCAAGGTCGAGATGCCGCTGGCGCCCGAGACCTTTCCACGCGTCTACTTCCCGGACGCTCAACAGTGGATCTTCGAGCATCACGGCGAGGATTGCCGCGCAGAGCCGGATCTTGCCCCTCAGCACGAGAAGTGGCTGGGCGAGTGGGCAAAGGAGACCTTCCAGTCCGATTTCCTGTTCGTCACCGGATACCCAATGGTGAAGCGCCCCTTCTACACGGCGCCGAACCTGGACGACCCCAGGTACTCCAACTCATTCGACCTTCTGTTCCGGGGAACTGAGCTGGTCACGGGTGGGCAGCGTCTCAACAAGTTCCAAGACTATGTCAGGGCTCTGGAATCTCGTGGCATGACACAGGAAGCTGTGGCGGGCTACCTGGAGACATTCCGCTTTGGCATGCCGCCGCATGGTGGGTTTGCCATCGGGCTGGAGCGTTTCATCATGCAGCTGACGGGTCTGACGAACCTGCGCGAGGCCGCGCTTTTTCCACGCGACATGGAACGTCTGCAACCATAATAGGGAGATCGTATGCGGCTGATGGACGGTAAGGGGTTCGACAGCTGGGCCGACAACTATGATACTTCCGTGCGGGAGCATTCCAAAGGGTATCCGTTCGAAGGCTACTTTGACGTCCTGAACAGAGCATGTGAGCTGGTTGGCGACTGCCGTGGCAAGACCATCCTTGATCTCGGCGTGGGAACCGGCTTGTTGTCACTGGAGCTGTTTCGGCAGGGGGCGATGGTGGTTGGAGTTGATTTTTCGCCACGCATGCTGGATGTCGCGCGGAGCAGGATGCCAGGAGGGAGATTTGTTTGCGCTGATCTTGCGGAAGGACTGCCGAACGAGTTGAAGGATATGTCGTTTGACGCCATTGTTTCAGGGTATGCCCTTCACCACCTGGAGGAAGACCGGAAGAACGAACTCATGCGGGAAGCTTTCAGACGCCTTGCTCCGGGCGGTGTTCTTGTGGTGGCCGACATTTCCTTTGAAACAGTGAAGGACTGGCAGGATTGCCGCTTGCGTTCCGGAAACGAGTGGGATGACGGTGAACATTACACAGTAGCAGGAGAGGCAATTCCTAAGCTTGCGGGGGTGGGGATAACTGTATCGTACGAGCAGATATCTTCTTGCGCGGGAGTGCTGGTAGCGCAAGAGCAGTCCTGACCCGTAAAATGTGAACGTCATGGTGTCAGGCACCAAGGGCATTCACAATTGGAGCGACCAATGAGAGAATACGACTTTCATAGCATCGAACCGAAGTGGCAGGACCTCTGGGAGGCCGGGAAGGCTTACCGGACAGAAGAGAACTCTGTCAAACCGAAGCTTTACTGTCTGGACTATTTCCCCTATCCATCTGGAGACGGTCTGCACGTCGGCCATTGCCGTAACTATATTCCCACCGACGTCATCAGCCGCTTCTACCGGATGAAGGGCTTCAATGTCCTGCACCCCATGGGCTGGGACGCATTCGGGCTCCCCGCTGAGAACGAGGCTATCAGGCTGAAAAAGAATCCGCGCGAGATTACCATTAAGAACACGACCAACTTCAAGCGGCAGCTCAAACTCATCGGGACCTCGTATGACTGGGAACGGGAGATCAACTCCTCCGATCCCGAATACTACCGATGGAC
>Ga0209880_1000152_pt1 | contig 15536 bp, 17 predicted proteins | sample PersoiDNA2013191_FD_185803 | JGI IMG/M metagenome (GOLD analysis project Ga0209880, IMG submission 185803) | Permafrost soil microbial communities from the Arctic, to analyse light accelerated degradation of dissolved organic matter (DOM) -... | ecosystem: Environmental > Terrestrial > Soil >... | reverse complement strand
CCTGTTGGGATGGGCGCCGGCCCGCGAAATTTCATGAAAACTGGTGGGGCAGGCGCTTTCGCCTGCCAACTCTTGATTCGAGCCCGCGGTTGGCAGGCGGAAGCGCCTGCCCCACGTCCGCTCCGTCGGTCCCTGCTTTTTCAATCCCCGGTTGGCTTTTGCGGTATCATGGCTCTGGAGCGTTCCTGCAAAGCAGGTGCTGGCCTTTCTATTTTGATCCAACATCTCAAAATAGGGAGTCCGACTCGATTCGGCGCTGGTGAGCAAGCTCCTGGCGGTTCGCCGCAAGGGAGAAGCCTAAAGGCGCTCGGGGGGCACCCACCTCGTTTATTAACGTGGGTCAATGCCGGGGGTCGGTACGGCCGAGTGGTGCGCTCCCTTCCCCTCTCACCCGCCAATCTCCGGCTCGGACCGCCGCCAGCCAGGCCGCCAGTTAGCCGGCGCGCTCCGATCCGCGTCAGAGAACGTCGGCAAATCCGCGCTTCATGTAGCGGAAGAACAGGCCGCCCACCACGAAGACCGCGATGCCGTACGCCGCGGAGATCGCCAGGTCTTCGAAATCGGGCAACGCGGAATGCAGCAAGATGGCGCGGTAGCTCCGCACCGCGTAATATAGCGGATTGAAGTGCAGCAGGAACTTCGCCGGCGCTGGAAACTTGCTTTCCTCGATGAAGATCGGCGTGGCCCAAAACCAGAAAGTCAGAATCACGTTCAGCACCTGCGCGGTATCCCGCAGGAACACGTGCAGGCTGGCGACGATCCAGCCCACTCCCACCGCGAAAAGTCCCACGGTCAGCATGTAGAGCGGCAGGAGCACCAGAAAAATGCCGATCTGGTTGATCCACAGCGCGGCCGCGGCGACCATCAACGCCACCGCCAGCAGATGGCTGACCAGGGTCGAAAGGAAGACCGATACGGGCACGATCTCGGCCGGAAACACCGTTTTGGTGATCAGGTTGGCCTGGTCCAGCAGAGACGGGGCCGAGCGCTGCACGGTCTCGCTAAACAGCAGCCAGGGCAGCATCCCGGCAAAGATGTAAAGCGAGAATTTCTGCTCGCCCGCCGGTGCCGGCATGCCCAGGCATATTTGGAAAACGAATACCCAACTCAGCAACAACACTAGCGGGTGGATGAGGCCCCAGATCCATCCCACGGCGGAACCAACGAAGCGTTGTTCGAAATCCCGGCGCACCAGTTGGAACAGCAGGCTGCGCCGTTCCACCAAATTCTGCAAAAAAAGGGTTCCAGGGAGTCGTCCAGGCACTGTCAATGGCCACAATATCATATTTATCAATAACTTGCAACGAGTCGATAGGGGTTGACATCCAACTGCCGATGCTGTTACAGTTTGGGATTCGCCAAGGTGAAGTTTTCGTAATGGAATAGCCCCACCGGGCCCCCGGGGATGGTTTTTTCCCCGAATCCAAAAGGGAGTCCGGCCGGAGAGACTATGAAACAGGAATACTTTGTAGTTGTGTTGGCCCACTCGTTACGTGGCAGGTTGCGGCGCGTTCAGATCCCCCATACCGCGGTATATGCAGTTCTCGGTTTAGCAGTCCTAGGTGGTTTTTCCGCATTCGGTTTCGTCGCCAGCTACGCCCGCATGGTCTGGAAAGTGGCCAACTACAACGCCCTGAAACAAGAAGCCGACAGCATGAGGGCGCGTTACCAGAATCTACAGAAGGTGGTGAGCGAGACCAACGTGCAGATGGCCAGCCTGCAACTCTACGCCAGGGAAGTCTCCGTGGCGTACGGCATCAAGCAGAAACTGGAGGGACCGTCGGACATCTCCTCCGAAGGCAAGATGGTGCCGAGCTTCGCCGAGAGTCTTCAGGAATACAATTACCTGATCAATGCCGACAAACTGGCCATCGCCAACCGCCGCTCCCGCCGCTTCGGCGCACCGAAAGCGCCGCCCAGTCTCTGGCCGGTGGAAGGCCGGCTGATGGATGGCTTCGCGCGCCGCATGGATCCGTTCTCCGGGGAAGGTTCCTTCCATAAGGGCATCGATATCACCGCGCCCACCGGCACCGCCGTGCGCACCACGGCGGATGGGGTAGTGGTGCAGGCCGAAATGGTGGCCGGCGGCTATGGGCGTCTGGTGATTATCGATCACGGCGGCGGCTTCCAAACCTACTACGCGCATTTGTCCAAGATTCTGGTTCACGCCGGGCAGGAAATGCGCCGTGGCGAGGTCATCGGCCTGGTCGGCACCAGCGGACGCACTACGGCGCCCCACCTGCATTACGAAGTGCGCGTCGGCGGTGCGCCCATCAATCCCAACAAGTATCTGGCCAACTCGGGCGTCTTCCACCAGGCACCGAAAGATCTGCCCTTCCAGTAACGAGTGCACGATGTAGAAGTGGAAGGGCGTGGACCCAATCGGAGCCGCGACCGGGGCACCCTCTGGGTCGGGAGCGACTGGCAAACTCGCGCTTCAAGATCACGGGCTGGGACTCAAATTCTAACGCTCCCTTACGGTCGCGGCTCTGCTTCGAATGCCTCCGGCCTGATAAGATGACACGGAGGGGGGCCCATGAAATCTCTATTTCCGCGCCTGTGTGCCGTCGCTATCGGCACAGTTCTGCTGACTTCCGCCTACTACCGCACCAGTTCCGCTTCCATGATGACCGAGGCGGCCAACCGTTTCCTGGCATCGCTTACCGCGGAGCAGCGCACCAAGGCCACTTTCCAATTTGAAGACGCCGAGCGCGTCAACTGGTTCTTCGTCCCGATTGAGCGCAAGGGACTGCCGCTGCGCGAAATGGGCGCTTTCCAGCGCCATCTGGCGAGCGCCCTGCTGAGCGCCGGACTGAGCCAGGCCGGCTACATGAAGGCAGTGACCATCATGAGTCTGGAGGACGTCCTGCGCATCATGGAAAAGGACTCGGGCGAGCGGCGCAATCCTGAGAAATACTACTTCTCCATCTTCGGCACGCCGAGCGATTCCGGCACGTGGGGCTATCGCGTCGAGGGCCATCACCTCAGCCAGAACTACACCGTGGTCAACGGCCGCGTGGTCGACGCCCCCAGTTTCTTCGGCTCCAATCCGGCCGAAGTGCGCCAAGGGCCGCGCGCCGGCCTGCGCGTGCTGGCCGCCGAGGAAGACCTGGGCCGCGACCTGATCGCCGGGCTGACCGCGGAACAGCGGAAGACCGCCATCGTGGATCCCAAGGCCCCCGCCGACATCCTGACTTCCAACGGCCGCCAGGCCGCCCTTAAAGGACAGGCCTCCGGAATTTCGGCCGCCCAAATGACGCCCGCCCAATTGGCCAAGCTCAGCACGCTGCTCGATGAGTACGCTGGCAACATGCCGGAACAGATGGCGCAGGCGCGCCAGGAGCAGATCAAGAAGGCCGGCAAGAACATCTTCTTCGCCTGGGCCGGCGGCCTGAAGCGCGGGGAAGGACACTACTACCGCGTCCAGGCGCCCGCGTTCCTGATTGAGTACGACAACACGCAGAACGACAACAACCACATCCACGCCGTGTGGCGCGATTTCACCGGCGATTTCGGCGGCGACCTCCTCAAGGCGCACTACCAGGCGAGCCACCGGGACTGACAAGACTGCCATGAATTTCTGGCTGACTTTGCCGGAAATTCGCTGGCAGTCCTGTCTGTCCCCGGTTTGCCCCTTTTCGCGGTACGCTGATCTGGTGAAGATGCGGACACTTGTTCTTTTTGCGGCCCTCACCGCCTGCGCCTGTGGACCGGCGTCCCAAGCCGGTGGAATCCCCGAGTACACCTACCAGATCGTGCACACCTATCCGCACGACCCCATGGCGTTCACCCAGGGACTGCTCTACCTGGACGGCGTGCTCTACGAAGGCACCGGGCTGGAGGAGCAGTCGTCGATTCGCAAGGTGAAGCTGGAGACCGGCGAGGTGCTGCAAAAGCGCGACGTCCCCGGCCAGTATTTCGGCGAGGGCATCATCGTTTGGAAGGACCGGCTGGTGGAATTGACCTGGCGGGCCGAGAAGGGCTTCATCTACGACCTCGCGACGTTCGCCCCCAAAGGCGAATTCGCCTACCCCGGCGAAGGCTGGGGACTCACCACCGACGGCAAGCGCATCATCATGAGCGATGGCACCGCCGACCTGCGTTTCTGGGATCCCGAAACCCTCAAGGAAACCGGCCGCATCACCGTCACCGAGGATGGCCGCCCGCTCGCCAAATTGAACGAGCTCGAATGGGTCAAGGGCGAAATCTACGCCAACGTGTGGGAGACCGAGCGCATCGCGCGCATCGACCCCAAGACCGGCAAAGTGGTCGGCTGGATCGACTGCCGCGGTCTGCTGACCCCCGCCGACCGCAACGACCAGACCGACGTCCTCAACGGCATCGCCTACGACGCCAAGGGCGACCGGCTGTTCGTGACCGGAAAGAAGTGGCCCAAGCTCTTCGAAATCAAGCTGGTCAAACGCACGCAGTAGGTTCGCCCTGTTGACAGACGAAAGCGTCTGTCCCACGTTGGGTGGGGCAGGCGCTTTCGCCTGCCAACCGGCCCTTTTGCAGCTTCTGCCGTGCGCGGCTCCGTGTGGTTTCTCTTTGCGATCTTTGCGCCTTTGCGAGAAATTTTGCTTTGGCTCAGCGGGAGCCCGTCCTCGGAGTTCCCCCCGCGGACAATGGCATAATGAGACCGGAGGCTGATCGTGGCCACGTTGACATCGCCAGAGTCCATATCCCTAGAGAACGAAAAGAACCCATGGCTCGCCGCCGCCGCGCGCTTTGACGATGCCGCCAAGCGGCTCAAGCTCGACGACGGCATGCGTAAGGTGCTGGGCACTTCCGCCAAGGAACTCACCGTTCACATCCCGGTTCAACTCGACGATGGGCGCATCGAAGTCTTCACCGGCTACCGCGTACAGCACTCCATAGCGCGCGGCCCGGCCAAGGGCGGCATCCGCTTCGCCCCCGATGTCACGCTCGACGAAGTGCGCGCGCTGGCCTCCTGGATGACCTGGAAGTGCGCCGTGGTCAATATTCCGTTCGGCGGCGGCAAAGGCGGAGTGATCTGCGATCCCAACATCCTCTCCGACACCGAACTGGAGAAGATCACCCGCCGCTACACCGCCGAAATCATCGATTTCATCGGACCCGAGCGCGACGTTCCCGCCCCCGACGTCAATACCAACGAGAAGGTCATGGCCTGGATCATGGACACCTACTCCATGCACGCGCGCCACACCGTCACCGCCATCGTCACCGGCAAACCGATGGCCCTGGGCGGCTCGCGCGGCCGTCCCGAGGCCACCGGGCGCGGCTGCATGATGGTCATCCTCAAAGCTCTCAAGCTCATGAACAAGCGCCCCGAGGACGCCACGGTCGTGGTCCAGGGCTTCGGCAATGTCGGCGGCATGGCGTCCAAGCTGATGAGCGCCATGGGCTTCAAGATCGTCGCCATGGTGGAGTACGATGGCGCGGTCTACAACCCCAACGGGTTGGATATCGCGGCCCTCCAGCAGTACCGCAAGGAAACCGGCTCCATCACGGGCTTCCCCCGCGGCGAGGACATGGATAAGACCGACGCCATGTTCCTGGAGTGCGACGTCCTCCTGCCCGCCGCCACCGAGAACGTCCTCACCTCCGAGAACGCGCACCGCGTGCGCTGCAAGATTCTGTGCGAGGGCGCCAACGGCCCCACCACCCCGCTGGCCGACCTGGTCCTCGCCGACCAGAACGTCTTCGTGATTCCCGATATCCTGGCCAATGCCGGCGGCGTCACCGTGTCCTACTTCGAGTGGGTGCAGGATCGGCAGGGGTTCTTCTGGAACGAAAAACTGGTCAACGACCGCCTCCAGGAGATCATGGACGAGAGCTTCGACGCGGTCGTGGAGTATGCCCGCGCGCACCATGTCGACAATCGGATCGCCGCCTACATGCTGGCCCTGGACCGCGTGGCCGGCGCCATCAAACTCCGGGGATTCTACGCGTAGCGTCATGGGATGCCGCTTGCTGAGGGGCTGTGATAGCATCGTGCCGCGCGTTGAGCTTCTGTTTGCTTTTCTCTCCGGAAACCCATCCGCTCCGCACCCTAGGCCACCGCTCCGCTTCCTCCGCGCTCTTCTTGCCTCTGCCTTTCTCCCACTTCAGGCGAAGCTGCCCCATCCATCCCCCCGCTGTCTTCTCCGCGCGTTTCTCCGCGTCTCCGCGTCGCCGCGTCAAGAAGCATCCCTCGATCTCCAACCGCGCCCGCGCCCGCTGGCGCCCTCCAGCCCACCCGCTCACGTTGCGGCGGAGGGTCCATTGTGTTATTTATGGGTTCAAGCCGGAAGAATCCAACTAAAAACCGCGCCGCTGAGGCGAGTAGCGACGGCCCGTCATAATCTCATCAAAGGATGGCATCCCGTGGAAGCTGTCAATCGCAAACTTATCCGTCCGTCGTTGAACGAAATTAAAGAGCAGATCGCTCCTCCCCGCCGTGCGCCGTTGCAGAAGAAACCGGTTCCGCCGGATCAGACCAACGCTGAAAATTTTTATTACGTGAAGCAAATGCAGGCCAAAACCCCGATGGTGTTCGTGTTGCGGGATGGCGAAACACTGCATGGCGCGATTGAGTGGTACGACCGCTGCTGTCTCAAAGTGAACCGCACCGAAGGGCCGAATATCTTGCTCTATAAGCCGGCCATCAAGTACATGTACAAAGAAAACTGACCGCTAGGCTTGCAGGCGATGGCGCATCGCCAGGCGGTATTCCCGCCGCTCCCCGGCTTGCCGGTACCGCCGTATTTCGTCTTCCGTTTCGGGAATCGCCGGCGGTATCGCAATGGCCTTCCCCTCCCGATCGATCGCCACGAAAGTCAGGTATGCCGAACAGGTGTGCAGGCGCATCCCCGTCAGCAGTTTCTCCGTCATCACCTTGACCCCGATCTCCATTGAGGAGCGAAACACGCGGTTGACCGAAGAGCGCAGCATGATCAGTTCGCCGATGTGTACCGGATGCAGGAAGTGAAGGCTGTCTACCGAAGCCGTCACCACCGGGTTGCGCGCGTGCCGCATGCCCGCCATGGCGGCCGCCAGATCCACCAGGTGCATCACCTTGCCCCCCAGGACATTGCCGAAGCCGTTGCTGTCGTTGGGTAAGGCCAGTTCCGAATACTCCGAGGCCGATTCGCGTACCAGTTTTCCTTCCATCAGGACTCCCCCTTGCGCCGTAAATAGCTCTCCACGTATGCCTGCGCCTGACGCGCCAGCGTGGCTGTTTCGGGTGGCGCCGCGAAACCGGCCGCGGCGGGCGAATACTCCAACCGCCCGTGGGCGAACGGATAGTGATCGCGCTCCACCACGTAGTAGATGCGGATGGCCGTGCTTTCGTGGCTGGAAACTGTGAATCGGACCGCGTCCGGCCCCTCGCCTTCGGGAAACCTGGCGCACTTGCCGCGCGCATAGCCCAGGTTGCAGCTCGTGTCGCACCCACTGCCGCCGGCGGCTCCAGATTCGGCCTGGGGCGCACCGGGCACCGCGTGGCAGAAGCCCTTCCACCACTCTCCCAGCGGGAGCATGGCGCTCCCCGCGCGCGCTTCCACCGGGTAGAAGTATGGACAGGCCATTTTGCAGGGTATAGTAGCACAAGCATGGCAAGCACCCGTCTGGACACTCTGAAGAGCATGGTGGAACAGAACCCCGCCGACAGTTTCGCGCGCTACGGTTTGGCGATGGAGTATCGCAATACCGGAGACCTGGAGGCCGCCATGGGCGAATTCCGTGCCCTCATGGCCGCCCATCCGGACTACTCCCCGGCCTACTTTCACGGCGGCCAGACCCTGGAACGCATGGGCCGGCGCGATCAAGCCCGCGAGGTGTATCTGCAAGGCATCGAAGTGACTACCCGCAGCGGCGACCAGCACGCCAGAAGCGAGATGCAGGGCGCTCTGGACATGCTCGAGTAGTTGGCGGCACGCGGCGCCTCAGGATATTTTCGCGCTTCCCCCTACAGTTTACGCACTCAGTGGCCGATCTGACATCTGAAGCAAGTCCGCCCTTGAGTGAGGCGGGATTGTTGGTCAAATGAACTGCACTGCCAAGCGGGCTGCGCGAATTCGCCGAGTCTCTTCGTTCGCCATCCGGGCGTTGTTTCGGGTGTTATTGCCGGGCGCGAATCTCGCCTATTCTGTTGCTTCAGTCGTCTGCTTTCTCCCTGCTGATCTTCACTTCAACCGTCGGGCAGGGTCCGCGTGGTCCGCTTCTCAGCAGGTGCAGATTTACTGATGCCGGCCCACTCCCCGATTTTCACCTCCGTCCCCAGTCTGCCGCCGCTCTAAAGTCTTCCTGCACGACTGCCGATAACGTATGAAGACGTATGGTCTGAAAACGATGGTTTTGGCGGCGCTGACCCTCCCGGGCGCCGAAACGTTGCGAGCACAACCGGTGCGGCCATCCCGCTGATTGTTTATATCGGAAAATCCAACGGTGCCCGAGCCAGCCAGTTAAGCGTGACGCTGGCCGTTCAGTAAACTCGCTTCGGCGAGGCAGGCTACTTGTGCTTCGCCGCCATCTTCTTTTCCAGGGCTTGCATCAGGCGGCTTTCCACGTCGGGCGGAATCGGATACGGTTCCATACCCTTGTAGATCTGAATCGTCTTTCTCGTGGTGTCGGCGATCACCCAGCAATTGGGACACTCCGTGATGTGACGCTCCAACTTCGCCCGCAACTCGGCGTCGATGGTCTCGTCGAGATAGTCGCTCAGCTCGCTCAGAAAATCTTTACATGTAAGCAAAAGCGTCGTCTCCCTTACGCTTGAAGAAGCGGGTCAGCTTCTCCCGCAGTTGCAGCCGGGCCCTCAATAATCTGCTCTTCACCGCCGGAACCGAAAGACCAAGCGCTTCGGCCGTCTCTTCTGTCGATAGTTCGTCGATATCGCGCAGGACGAACACGCTTCGGTAGAGCGGTTCCAGACTGTCGATCGCCGTATCCAGAATGCCGCCCAATTCCTCTCGTGAGAGTTGCTGCTCGGGATCCTCGCCCCATGCCGCAATCTCGCGCACCACCATATCCTCGCCGGTATCGATCGTCTCATCCAGCGAGACCGATCTATCGGTCTTCCGCCGGCGCAACTTCATCAGCGCCTGGTTAACCGCGATCCGCACGATCCAGGTATAGAATTTGGAATCGCCCTTGAACTGGTCGAGGTGCTCGTAGGCCTTCATGAAGGTTTCCTGTAGCACATCCTCCGCATCCTCGCGGTTCTGCGTGACGTGCTGCCCCAGCCGGAAGATCTTCCCCTCGTAGCGGCGCACCAGTTCGCCGAAGGCTGTGGTATCGCCTTCGCGCGACTGCACAACCAGAGCGGATTCGTCGATTCCTGCCAAGCTGGAAACTGCCATGTCGGACCTTTGTCTTCTTATGATAACCCACCAGCCCGGCGCGCCCATGGCCGCGCGTGCTACGCTGAAAATTCCCTATGAGTCACATCGAAATTACTCTGCCCGACGGCAGTAAACAATCCGTCGCGGCCGAGACACGTCCCATCGACATCGCTAGAGGCATCGGCGCCCGCCTGGCGGACGCGGCGCTAGCGGCCAAGGTCAACGGCGAGATGTTCGACCTGACTCGCCCCATCGAGCAGGACGCCACGCTCCAAATCCTCACCGCCAGGGACCCCGAGTCGCTCGAGGTCTACCGCCACTCCACCGCGCACCTGCTCGCCGCCGCCGTGCTCGAGCTCTATCCCGAAACCCAGCTCGGCATCGGCCCGCCCATCGAGAACGGCTTCTACTACGATTTCGACCGCCCCACCCCGTTCACTCCCGGCGACCTCGAAAAGATCGAGAAGAAAATGTGGGAGATCCAGGCGCGCGCGCTCCCCTACGAACGCGTCCTCACCCCCAAAGAGGAAGGCCTCAAGAAGTACTCCGAAGCCTGGATGAAGTGCCAGCTCATCGAAGAGAAGGCCGGCGAGGTCTTCACCGAGTACACCCTCGGACCCCGCTTCATCGATTTCTGCCGCGGCCCGCACCTGCCCGACACCTCGAAGATCAAGGCCTTCAAGCTGCTCTCCATCGCCGGCGCCTACTGGAAGGGCGATGAGCACAATAAGCAGCTCCAGCGCATCTACGGCACCGCCTTCTTCTCGGCCAAGGATCTCGACGCCTACCTCAAACAGGTGGAAGAGGCCAAGAAGCGCGACCACCGCAAACTCGGCAAGGAGCTCGACCTCTTCAGCATCCAGGAACTCGCCGGCCCCGGACTCATCTTCTTCCATCCCAAGGGCGGCATCATCCGCAAACAGCTCGAAGACTGGATGCGCGATCAGTACCTGAAGCGCGGCTACTCGCTGGTCTACACCCCCCACGTGGCGCGCATCGACCTGTGGAAGACTTCCGGCCACGCCAATTTCTACGCGCAGAACATGTTCACGCCCATCAAGCTGGACGACGCCGAGTACCAGCTCAAGCCGATGAACTGCCCGTTCCACATCCTGATCTATGCCGACCGCCAGCGCAGCTACCGCGACCTCCCGGTGCGGCTCGGCGAGCTCGGCACCGTCTACCGCTACGAGCGCTCCGGCGTGCTCAACGGACTCTTCCGCGTCCGCGGCTTCACGCAGGACGACGCGCACATCTTCTGCACCCCGGACCAGATTGAAAACGAAGTGGTGGACTGCCTCCAGTTCGCCATCGATACCCTGGCCGCGTACGGCTTCGAGAAGTACGACGCGGAGCTTTCCACCTGGGATGGCGGCGCCAGCGGCAAATATGACGGCACGCCCGAGCAGTGGGCGATGGCCGAAGGCGCCCTGCAACGCGCCTGCGATAAGCTGAAGGTCGCCGCCAAAACGATCCCCGATGAAGCCGCCTTTTACGGGCCCAAGATCGACGTCAAGCTGGTGGACGCCATCGGCCGCAAGTGGCAGCTTTCCACCGTGCAGTTCGATTTCACCTTGCCCCGCCGCTTCGGCCTGGAGTACATCGCCGAGGATGGCAAGGCCCACCAGCCGCTGATGGTGCACCGCGCCCTGTACGGCTCCATCGAGCGCTTCTTCGGCATCCTGATCGAGCACTACGCCGGCGCGTTCCCGGTGTGGCTGGCGCCCATTCAGGCGATCGTGCTGCCCATCACGGATCGCCAGGCGGAGTACGCGCGCGGCATCCGGAAGCAGCTCGACGACGCCGGAATCCGCGCCACCGTGGACGATCGCAATGAGAAGGTGAACCTCAAGATCCGCGAAGCCCAGATGCAGAAGATTCCGTACATGCTGGTAGTGGGCGACCGCGAGCAGGAGAGTGGCATGGTTGCCGTCCGCAACCGCAAGCACGCCGACCAGGGGGCGAAATCGATTGCCGATTTTCTCACCGAAATCCGCGCGCTGATCGATTCCAAAGCCGTAAGCGAGTAGGGCGCGCAACGCCCCGCCCATGATGACCGCTATCGTTGCCGGCAGTGATCTCGCGCAGCTCGATGCCGCGATCGATGCGCTGCCCGATCGGCCGGCGGTCTTCCTGTTCTGGGCCAAAGAGGGGGAGCCGTACCTCTCCCGCACCGGCGTGCTGCGGCGGCGGCTGCGGCGCCTGATCGCCGAACGCGAGCGGCCCTCGCGATGGCTCAACCTGCGGCACACCGTGGCGCGCATCGAATACCGCCTGACCGGGTCGGCGTTGGAATCTTCCATCCTCTTCTACGAGCAGGCGCGCCGCCATTTCCCCGATACCTACCTGCGCCTGATGAAGCTGCGCATGCCGCCCTACGTGAAGCTGGTACTGGCCAACGAATTCCCGCGCAGCCACATCACTACGCACTTGACACGCACCGCGGGCCTGTATTTCGGACCGTTCCGCTCGCGGGTTTCCGCGGAGCGTTTCGAGGCGCAGTTCCTGGACCTTTTCCAGATGCGCCGCTGCCAGGAAGACCTCGTGCCCTCGCCCGCGCACCCCGGCTGCATCTATGGCGAGATGTCGATGTGCCTGCGTCCCTGCCAGCAGGTGGTGGGCGCGGCGGAGTACGCCACCGAGGTCGGGCGTGTCGCCGAATTCCTGCGCACCGATGGGCGCTCGCTGCTCGCTTCCATCGGGCACTCGCGCGATCGCCTGAGCCAGGAGATGATGTTCGAGGACGCCGCGCGTCAGCACAAGCGTTTTGAAAAAGTGCAGGATGTCCTGCGGCTGCGCGACGAGCTGGCGCGCGATGTCGACCGGCTGAACGGCGTGGCTATCACGCCGTCGCTCGAGCACGACGCCGTCGAGATGTGGTTTGTGCGCGACGGCGCGTGGTGCGCCCCGCAACGCTTCGGATTCGAGGTTCACGAAGGCAAACCCGTCTCGCTCGACCACCAGTTGCGCGACACCTTCGCCCGCGTCACCCCCGGAAAACTCACCGTGCGCGAGCGCCAGGAGTATCTCGCGCTCGTGGCGCGCTGGTACTACTCCACGTGGCGCGAAGGCGAATGGCTGAGCTTCGACAGCTACGGCGAAATTCCCTACCGCAAGCTGGTCAACGCGGTTTCCCGCGTGGCGCGGCGCGACAGCGGGATATAGTGATTAGGTACCATCGCAGATGAGTATGCAGCGGGATGGCAAGCAGATGATTTCGATCTGGATCTTCATCGGCCTTCTGTTGATTGTCTATGGAGCGCTGATCATGGGTCAAGGGATGTGGGAACTGTTCGTTCCGCCGGCGAAGCCGGTAGTCCTGGCCGAGTTGCGCGCGGGCATCTGGTGGGGCTCGCTGATCCTGATCCTGGGCGCGGTTTTCGTCGGCACGAATTCGAAGTGGTAGGCCGAATTTGTCAATTTCTGACAAATTGGCCAGCTAAACACCTGATTCCAAACGCACACGCACCTAACGATTTGTCAATATTGACAAATCGGTCACGCTTGGACGTTATGAGCGCGGATTGGATAAGGGCGTGGCTCCGATACCTACGCGTCCAGGTGATTGCGGAAGTAGGTGTCCAGGGCGATTTTGTTCTTCTCCGAGAGTTCGCCGGACATCTTCTTCATCTCCGGCAGGGGCAGCGGCTTGAAGGCTTTGGCTGCCGCTACGTTGTGCTCGATGTGCTCCACCTTGGGCATGCCGATTACAGTCGCGGCCACGGGCAGCGACATTGCATAGTGAATCAGCTTATCGGGGGATGCCTGGCCGACCAGCACGTCGGCCGCGAAGATCTTCATGGCGGTGACACCCATCTTCTTGCGCAGCGCCACGGGAAGCGCGACGGTCTCGAAGCTGGGCTGGGCGCCCTTTTCCTGGCTGCGCATGGCGGCGTTGAGCGCCATCTGGGTGCAATCGAAATCGTGGCGTTCCAGCGCGGTCTTCAGGACGTCGGGGAAGGCGTGACAGGTGATGCCGATGAAGCGCGCCATCTTCTGTTCCTTGGCTTTCACGGCGGCTTCATAGGCGCCGCCCTTGGCCGAGACGGCGGCCAGATCGTCGGGGCCCATCAGCGCGTGAATGTGCAAGAGGTCGACCTGATCCACCTGGAGGCGCTTGAGGCTCGTGTCCAGCATGCGCATGAAATCGTCGTACTTACGCGGCCCGATCTTGCTGGCCAGCCAGAGTCCCTTGCGGCCGCGCTGCTTGAGCACTTTGCCGATCCACAACTGGCTTTCGCCGTTCTGGCCGTAACTGTCACAGGTATCGACGTACGTGATGCCGAGATCGAGCGCGTGATTCAGCGCGGCAATACCCGGCCCTTCGCCATAGCCGACGAAGCGGCTGCCGCCGCCGAAGGCCAGTAGGGAGACTTGCGCGCCGGTGCCGCCCAAGGGGCGCATCGGCATGCCGGTGGCGGAAACCAACGGCACGGCTACCGCGCCGAGCGCGGCAGTTCCGAGAAAATCGCGACGGGAGATGCCCATAACCCGAAGACTATCACGCTTCGCCGATCAAATGCAGCAGCACGCCGCGAAGGGTTGGCAGGCGGAAGCGCCTGCCCCACCACATCACGCTTCGCCGATCAAGTGCAGCAGCACGCCGCGGCGATGCGGCGCGGCGCGGTGCTCGAACAGATACACGCCCTGCCAGGCGCCGAGCGCCATCCGGCCGTGCTCGACCGGGATGGAAAGCTGGGTGAGGGTGAGCGCCGCGCGGATGTGGGCCGGCATGTCGTCCGGCCCCTCCACGGTGTGGCGGTAAAGCCGGCTGTCCTCGGGCACCAGGCGGTTGAAAAAGGTGTTGAGGTCATGCATCACGTCCGGGTCGGCGTTCTCTTGAATGGTAAGCGAGGCGGAGGTATGCTGCACGAAGACGGTGAGCAGGCCGGCCCGCACCTGGGCGCTCTCCAGCCAGGCGGCGATCTGGCCGGTGATTTCGTAGAGGCCTTTGCCGCGGGTGGCGATTTGAAGGTGGTGAGAGGTTATTTGCATGGGGTGAAAAAAATGCCCCCAAGAATGGGGGCATGGCAGCCTGAAAGGCTACGCTACGTGCCGTATCCTTGGCCGGGGTAGAGGGCGCGCAGGGCGAAGGAGAAGACGGGCTGGAAGAGCCCACCGAACACCTGCCACACCAGCAGCAGGCCGATCATGCTGAAGGCGCCCAGCGAGCGGCCGAAATGCTGGATGCGGCGCGCCAGGTCTTCGGAGACGAGCAGGCCGAGGGCGCCGAAGCCATCCAGCGGCGGCACCGGGATCAAATTGAACGTGCCCAACAGCAGGTTGAGCGAGAACATCAGGCTCACGAAAGTGGCCGCTCCCGCCGCGACACCCACCCGCGCCGGCTCCACCACGTGCATGAAGTTGGCCGATTCCGGGTATTGGAAGTTTCCCGTCCAGATGCCGATGTGGATCAGGATGCCGGCCAGGATGGCGAGCGTGAAATTCGCACCCGGACCCGCCAGCGACATCCAGGCCGCCCGGCGCGGATAGCGTTCCGACCAACTGGGGTCGTACGGCGCGCTGGCCCAGCCCATCATCCACCCGCCCGTGGCGTACGTCAGCAGCGGGAAGATCACCATGCCGAAGGGCTCGCGGCGTATGTGGGGAATGGGATCGAGCGAGACCTGCCCGCCATGGAAGGCGGTGAGGTCGCCGCCGAGCTTCGCGGCCCACGCATGGGCGGCTTCGTGGCACGTGGTGGAAAGCAGGAATACCACGTACCACACGACGCCCGCAATCAGGAACTCAGTATTCACTTAGATTCCATGGATTTATAGTAGTCGCGCAGGATGTAGAATGCGGGCTTGCGTTCTCCGCGGTCGGAGAACAGTCCCTTGCGGTTGTAGAAGTCCTGGATGCCCGCCAGGGGCCGGCGCGGCGAGCGGAAATCCACCAGCACCCAGGCGATGGTTCCATTGAGGAACGGAATCCTCCGGAACATGGCCACCTGGCGGCGGTAGACGTTGGCCTGATACTCCTCCGTGAAGCGCGTCAAATCGTCTCCGTGGCGGGCGGCCTGCGCGTCGGCGCCGAATTCGCTCAGGATGAACGGCTTCTCATACGGAGTCTGCCAGGCGATGGTATCGATCTTCTCGGGGAGTCCATCGTACCAGCCGACGTATTCATTGCAGGAGACCACGTCGAGAAACTTGCCGAGCGGATCTTCCACCACGATGGTGCGCGGGTCGGCGTAGTGGGTCTCTAGCGCCGCCGTGATGAGGCGCGTGG
>Ga0209880_1000148_pt1 | contig 15656 bp, 13 predicted proteins | sample PersoiDNA2013191_FD_185803 | JGI IMG/M metagenome (GOLD analysis project Ga0209880, IMG submission 185803) | Permafrost soil microbial communities from the Arctic, to analyse light accelerated degradation of dissolved organic matter (DOM) -... | ecosystem: Environmental > Terrestrial > Soil >... | reverse complement strand
CGGGATGCTGATTTCAAAAAATCCGAATGGTCATCAAAAGAATACTCAGGGTTACTGTACTTTCTGAAACACTCATTTCTCCGGTTATCATTATGTCTGATTGTGGGTCCGGTCCAGTCGTCATGACATTTGATTCCAAAGTGATTATTTGCCTCCCGGGCCAGCCTGCTTCGTCCGCAGTCAGATTCAATTATACCCTGGGCAAGTGTGATGCTCGCGGGGATGCCTGTTCTATTCATCTCATTGATAGCAAGATCTTTATATGAATTTATATAATCTTGAACCGATTGATCAGGTGTTGATGTTGAAACAAGAGGCTTATAAGCTTTGCATGAAAACAGACATGATAATAAAGCCAATTGAAGAATGAGAAATAGTCTGCTTTGCATCAAAAATATTTTGTGACAAAAATAAACAAATATCGCTACCTTTATACTCAAAACTTACGAGGAGTGGTATGATTAGAACGAATAATATAACCTTTTCATATACCGAGTATGAAAAAACTGAAGAACTTGAGTCAGGTGACATGGAACTTGTTGTCGCTGCAAGAGAAACAGCCTTAAATGCGTATGCTCCCTATTCAAAATTCAGAGTCGGAGCAGCGGTCAGGCTTGAGAGCGGAGCAATAGTTTGCGGAGCAAATGTTGAAAATGCCGCGTTCCCTTCAGGCATCTGCGCCGAGAGGAGTGCTCTTTCAAACTCTATTTCAAATCTACCTCATGATAAACCTATTGCTTTGGCTATTGCCGCGATGACTGAATATGGGCTTACTGAAGATCCACCTTCTCCCTGCGGAAACTGCCGGCAGGTAATTGCAGAAGAAGAGTCAAGATCCGGAAATCAGATAAGGATAATTCTATCCGGAAAAGATAAAACACTGATTGTTAAAAGTATCAGCAACCTTCTTCCATTGCAATTCAACAGAAAGAATCTAAAGATCAGTCTTCCCTGACAAGCAACTGAAAACCAGCGCCATGGATATTTTTAATATTCAGATCAGGATCATCCGATAAAAACTTCCTTAATTTTGTTATATAAACATCCATGCTTCTGGCGGTAAAATAATCATCAGATCCCCATATTTTCTTAAGAGCCATCTCCCTGCTGATCAATGCATTTGGATTAATTGCCAGTAATTCAAGCAACTGTGCCTCCTTGGGGGATAGTTTCTTCTCATCACTGCCAATAGTCAATGTCCTTAGCTTTGAGTTAAAAACAAACTTTCCGATCTCATAAAAATCCTTTTTTCCGGTTTGAAAATCGCGTCTCGAAATTATCGCCCTTATCTTTGCCAGAAGGATGTCAGTATCGAATGGTTTGGTTACATAATCATCCCCTCCTATCCCATAACCCTTCAGGACATCTTCTTTGAGCTTTTTAGCTGTAAGAAAGATTATAGGAATTTCATTGTTAATCTTCCTTATCTCATTAGCTATGGTAAATCCATCTACATGTGGAAGCATAATATCAAGGATACATATATTAAAGACACCTTTTCTGAAATGGTCTATAGCATATTTCCCATCATCGACCCACTCAACTGAGTAGTCATTAATTTCCAGATATGATTTAAGAACGGATCCGAAACTTAAATCATCTTCAACAAGAAAAATCTTATCAGGTTTGTTGCTCATTTCTAGTTCTCCCAGTTAAATGGTAAAAATATTTCGAACCTGCTTCCATTTCCAGGTTCACTAAAAACACTTATGTGGCCCTTGTGGGCTTCAATAATAGATCGCGCATAATTTAAACCCAGCCCAAAACCCTTGACATCATGTACGTTACCTGAACTCTGCCGGTAAAAACGTTCAAATATTTTGCTTTGAACTGCTTTTGTCATGCCAATACCTTTGTCCTCAACAGATAAAATTATGCCTTTATCACCATTCTTTGTGGTGACAGTAATATCAGGTACTTCGGGTGAATATTTTATTGCGTTATCCATGAGGTTACTTACCAGATTTGTGAGATGTTCAAAGTCACCATATAAATAAGGTTCTTCAGCATTCAGATTAAGATTGATCTTTCCGTTTCTCTGATGAACCTGAATCTCAATTGTATCAATAGCATGTTCAATAACAGTATGCAATGAGACATTTTCGAACTTGAATTCTATCTCCTTTTTATCGAGGGATGCTATCTGCAATATAGTTTCTACCTTCTTATTCATCCGGCTGTTTTCCTTTTTGATCATGCCGATGAAATGTCTGATGCTGATTTCGTCATTAATTACTCTGGAATTAACTATTGTATCTGCTGCAAGTGAAATTGTGGCAATAGGAGTTTTAAACTCATGTGTCATATTATTTATGAAATCCGATTTCATCTCAGAGACTTTCTTCTGTCTTATAATAAAATAGAGACTCAATGCAAAAGTTGCCAGTATGAAGAGCGAAAAGAGCATCGAACCTCCCAGTATCCATACCATTGATCCAAGCAAATAATTGGTCCGTTCAGGGAAAATTACTGAAAGAACAATATCTTGCCTTTTAATATTGTCGGGAAACAATCTGACAGAATACTTACTTTTCAGGAAATCATTTTTTTGTGATTTCTTAAATTTCCCATTCTGAACAATCCCGTTTTTGATTATTGCATATTCATAAGGGGTTTGTATATTAGTATATGCCAGTGCTTGATTGAGAGTATATTCAATCTCCTTATTATCAAGTTCGAGAGTCTTTTCCCATTGGTAAATCTCATTTATCATCTGGTCGCTCATGTTCTGAAACTCACTTGATCTCTTTTTCACCCACCTGAGGAATTCATTTTGCTTTATATATACATCTCTTGAAGGTGTGCTCAAATCATCTCCTTTTTTGACGATATTTATTTTACCCGACTTGTCAGGGGCCGGAATAACAAAAGTAACAGAGTCAGAAACAATTGAATTATCATTTGTGATTGTATAAGATTTACTGGTTGTAGTCAACTTACCTGTATTAGAAGGCCCGGTAACTGACTGGTCGGTAATTCTTACACTGAATTTATTCCCGGGTGCTGAAGAATAGCCTCCAATAGTTAAATAGCCGGTAACATCAGCAGATGAGTCGTTGAAAGAGAGAGGATTGGAAGGCATAAAGTTATTAAAGAAATTCATTTTTCTTGAAGATTCAATGGCATTTGCAGCATTATAGAGGCTTATACCTACTCTGTTATTGAAACCTTCATTCTGTATGTCAACAGCGTTCCTTATCCACACGATCTGTACCCATATAATGCCAATAATGGATAGCAACATCATAACGATTAGACCAGTAAATTTCTTCCTGTTCATGGTACAAAAATAAACCTTAAAGTCGTTAATAAAGAAGTATTTAACTTTTCATTAACTCTTATTAACCGAATATTAACTGTGAAATCCGGGTATTAGAGCAAAAAATGGATGACACTCGAAATAAAAGATGATGCAAGGCAAAAGAACTCAGGAAGGATATGGAAAGCAAACTTTGGATAAAAATAATAAGCCTTCAGGCTTATTATTTTATGCAATTGAATCCATAAAAGCTGACCAGATATCCCCTTCAGGGAAATGTGCAATAATTGTAACAGGTTCCTTTTTTACAGGATGAATAAACTCCAGCCTGCGTGCAAAAAGGCTTATTCCTCCATCTTCATTGGATCGGGCGAAGCCATATTTCAGATCACCTTTGATCGGGCATCCTATTTTTGCAAGCTGTGCTCTTATCTGATGGTGCCTGCCGGAATGAAGCTCAATTTCAAGCAGATAATATTTTTCAGATCTTCCTTTTAATCTATAAGTCAGACTTGCCTGTTTTGATCCTTTTACCTCATTATCATATACATAACTTTTGTTTTGGGTCTCGTTCTTTTTAAGATAATGGGTAATTGTAGCTTCATCGTCGGGTGGTCGATCTTTAACAATAGCAAGGTAGATCTTTTTTACCTGCCTCAATTTGAACATCTCATTGAGCCTGGAAAGTGCCTTGGATGTACGGGCAAAAAGCATTATGCCGCTCACCGGGCGATCGAGCCTGTGAACTACGCCCAGAAAAACTTCTCCTGGTTTTTTGTACTTCTCCGCTATGTATTTCTTAATTTCGATATCCAGTGGTGCATCACCGGTTTTGTCGCTCTGAGCCAAATCAGAAGATCTTTTATAAACAGCGATAATATGATTGTCTTCGTATAGAATTTCAGCCATTTCAGATTTTATTAATACTGCTCTTTTTCGTTAGGAAAGTCCTGAGATCTTACATCAGCAATATAAGCCTGGACTGCACCCTTTATCTCAGCATAAAGGTTATGATACCTGCGTAGAAAACGCGGGGAAAATTCCTGCGTAATACCCAGCATATCGTGCAGAACAAGTACCTGTCCGTCAGTTTTCCCTCCGGCACCTATTCCTATTAATGGTATTTTCAGGCTATTTGTTACTTCTTCTGCCAGTTTAGCTGGTATTTTTTCAAGTACTATGGCAAAACAGCCCGTCTGTTCAAGTAATCTGGCATCTTCCATTAGTCTGCGAGCCTCCTCTTCTTCTTTTGCCCTGACAACATAAGTCCCGAATTTATGAATAGCCTGTGGTGTCAGGCCAAGATGTCCCATCACAGGAATACCCGCTGATAAAATTCTTTCAACTGATTCAACAATCTGAAGGCCTCCTTCAAGCTTTACCGCATGTGCTCCGGTCTCCTTCATGATCCTGATTGAAGAAGCTAATGCTTCCTTTGAATTCCCCTGATAAGTCCCGAATGGCAGATCCACTACGACAAGGGCCCTCTTAACACCTCTTACAACTGATGCTGCATGATAAATCATATTATCGAGCGTAATAGGAAGGGTTGTATCATAACCTGCCATTACATTTGAGGCGGAATCACCAACCAGGATTACGTCTATTTCCGCTTCATCAAGTATCTTTGCAATGGAATAGTCATAAGCCGTCAGCATAGCAATTTTTTCACCTTTTAGCTTCATCTCATTCAAGACATGAGTTGTAACTCTTCTTACAGATTTATGTATCGGCATAATAATGCTTATGTTAATTAATGAAGGCAAAGTTACAGATTTGCATTGGATGATACATCTTCATGCATTCATCTTTTTAATTTGTCAGACTGAAGCAGATATCCTGTCGTTTTGTCATAAAAAGCAGAAAAAACCTTAATGGCATAATCATTGCTGATTCAACATAGTATACTTTTTTTAAAAGTAGGAATTGAACGAGCTCTGAAACACCTGAGCTAAGTTCATGATATCAAAATGAAATTTTAAAAATTATTATAAAATGGGAAAAATAATTGGAATTGATCTTGGAACAACAAACTCCTGTGTTGCAGTAATGGAAGGTAATGAACCTGTTGTAATCCCCAACAGTGAAGGGAAGAGAACCACACCTTCAATCGTTGCATTCATTGAAAACGGAGAACGTAAAGTAGGAGATCCTGCTAAGCGACAGGCTATCACAAATTCAAAGAAGACTGTATTCTCGATAAAAAGGTTTATGGGGGAAACTTATGATAAAGTCACAAAAGAGATTAAAAGGGTATCCTATACTGTTGTAAAAGGTGACAATAATACTCCCAGGGTGAAAATTGATAACCGTCAGTATTCACCTCAGGAGATTTCCGCGATGATTCTTCAAAAGATGAAAAAGACTGCAGAGGATTATCTTGGACAGGAAGTTACTGATGCAGTTATTACAGTTCCGGCATATTTCAGCGATTCACAACGTCAGGCAACAAAAGAGGCTGGTGAAATTGCCGGTTTAAATGTCAAAAGGATTATAAATGAGCCTACTGCCGCATCCCTGGCTTATGGCCTCGACAAAAAGTCACAGGACCTTAAAATAGCTGTGTTTGACCTCGGAGGCGGAACTTTTGATATCTCAATTCTTGAACTTGGAGATGGCGTTTTTGAAGTTAAATCAACCAATGGAGATACCCATCTTGGAGGTGACGATTTTGATCATCTGATAATTGACTGGATGGCTGAGGAGTTTCTCAAAGAAGAAGGTATTGATTTGAGAAAGGATCCGATGGCTTTGCAACGTCTGAAGGAAGCAGCCGAAAAAGCCAAAATTGAACTTTCAAGTTCAACAACAACAGAGATCAATCTTCCATACATTATGCCTGTTGATGGAATTCCAAAGCATCTGGTAAAAACACTCACACGAGCCAATTTTGAAAAAATTTGCGATAAACTGATCCTTGCTTGCATTGAACCTTGTAAGATCGCTCTGAAAGATTCCGGTCTTTCAATATCAGAAATAGATGAAGTTCTTCTTGTAGGTGGGTCTACCCGAATACCTGCAATTCAACAGCTTGTTGAAAAATTCTTCGGACGAGTACCGTCGAAAGGGGTTAATCCCGACGAAGTTGTTGCTGTCGGAGCTGCCATACAGGGCGGTGTACTTACCGGAGAGGTAAAAGATGTCCTTCTGCTTGATGTTACACCACTTTCACTTGGTATCGAAACAATGGGTGGAGTAATGACTAAACTGATTGAATCAAATACCACTATTCCCACCAAAAAAACAGAGGTATTTACAACTGCTGCTGATAGTCAGCCATCGGTGGAGATACATGTTCTCCAGGGTGAGAGACCAATGGCAGTAGGGAATAAAACTATCGGACGATTTCATCTGGACGGCCTTCCACCTGCCCCAAGAGGTATTCCTCAGATTGAAGTCAGCTTTGACATCGATGCAAATGGGATTTTGCATGTTGCGGCAAAGGACAGAGGTACTGGTAAAGAACAGAGAATCAGGATAGAAGCATCGTCAGGATTAAATGATGATGAAATCAGAAGGATGAGAGAGGAAGCCAAAGTGAATGCTGAAGCCGACAATAAAGCAAAAGAAAAAGTTGATAAGGTAAATACTGCTGACAGTATGATCTTTACTACCGAAAAACAGCTTAAGGAATTTGGTGACAAGCTCCCGGCAGATAAGAAACCAGCAATTGAGACTGCCCTGGCAAAGCTTAAGGAAGCATATAAATTACAGGACGTAGATGCAATAGACAAAGCACTTGCAGAGTTAAATTCAGTCTGGCAGGTCGCTTCAGAAGAGATGTACAAAACTGCACAAAATTCTGATGCTAATAAAGCTCAACCAGGGGCTGAACAACCCACCGATAACAATCCGAAACCAGGGAACGAAGAGGTAACCGATGTTGATTTTGAGGAAGTAAAATAAATTATATATTACTTTATTATAAGAGGTTGAAAATTTTTCAACCTCTTTTTTTCTGCCTTTCCTCAACAGACTTAATTAAATTATCCACCAAAATCAGTATTATCAGCGGGAGAATTTTATGTACTTTTATATAAAATTTCGCGTTTCTACCGTATGAATATTAAAACAATTACAATAGCCTCTCTTTTAGCTATTTCAGTCTGTGCAACAAGCCAGATTGAGACACAAATTAATAGAACCGATCAGCAGGGGAAAAAACAGGGACACTGGATTAAAAAATATCCCGGTGAAACTGTTATGTATGACGGTTTTTTTAAGGACGGTCATCCTATTGGTGAGTTCAAAAGATATTTTGAAAACCAATCTTTAAAATCCATCCTCATTTACAGCGCTGATGGAAGAACAGCAAATGCAACTATTTACCATCAGAATGGAAATACATCCTCGAAAGGAACCTATGTGGAACAGATGAAAGAGGGCAAATGGCAGTTCTTCTCTGCAATTACAAATGGCTACCTTATCTCTGAAGAATACTACTCAAAAAATCTCAGGAATGGACCATCTCTTAAGTTCTATCCCGATAGTACAATAGCTGAGAAACTCACATATTTAAACAACGTAAAGCAGGGAGAGTGGATCCAGTACTACCCTTCCGGAGCAGTATGCCTGAAATCAAATTATCTCAATGGTAAAATTAATGGCAAGTTTGAAGTTTGGTACGAAAACGGGGCCATCGGGTTTTCCGGACAATATAAAAATGATTCTAAAGATGGTCTCTGGGTAATCTTCAACGAGGAAGGGGCAGTAAAATACAAATTGGAATACACGTCAGGAATTACAAAAGATCGCCGTATGGATATTGATGAATCAGACTTTCTTGACTCCCTTGAGAATAACAAGGGGAAAATTGCTGACCCTGAAAAAACCGGAGTCATCAGGTAATGACTCTACGGTTATGGAACAATTGTCCGGAATGTTATTAAACTAAAATACTGATCATGACTGAAAAGGTTTCTTTAGAAGAATTACAGTTGATCATAAGGGATTCATTATATCTGGCTTTACCTGATTTTTATTGGGTTATGGCTGAAATCTCGGAACTCAAGGAAAACAATACCGGACATTGTTACCTTGAACTAATTGAAAAACATCCGGACGACAAAAATGTCAGAGCACGGGTAAGAGCAATTATCTGGCGTAATCGTTACAGATTCCTAAAAGCATTTTTTGAAAATAGTGCAGGAGAAACTCTCAAAGAGGGGCTCAAAATACTTGTAAAAATAAAGGTTGAATATCACGAATTATATGGTTTAAGCCTCATAATTTCAGATATCGATCCGGCTTTTACCATTGGAGAAATGGCAATGAAACGCCTGCATGTTATAAAAAAGCTTGAGCAGGAAGGGGTCTTTACTATGAATAAGGATCTCATATTTCCCGCTGTTCCGCAAAGAATTGCTGTTATTTCTTCAAAAAATGCTGCAGGATACACGGATTTTGTCAACCAGCTTAAAGGCAATAGTTTTGGATATGTATTTTATACTGCATTGATAGAAAGCTCATTACAGGGCACAGAAACGGAACAGGGTGTAATAAGCGCTCTTGACAAAATTGCCTTAAACTCCCATTTATTCGATCTGGTTGTTATAATCAGAGGCGGAGGTTCACAAACAGACCTTAGCTGGTTCGACAGCTATAATATCGCCTATCATGTTACCCAGTTTCCTTTGCCAGTTATCACCGGTATAGGACATGACAAAGATGTAACCGTTACAGATCTGGTCGCAAACAGGTCACTTAAAACACCAACTGCAGTGGCTGATTTTCTTATTGATTCAGTTGCAAGTGCAGAAAATGAAATAATTGAAATAAGTTCGGGAATAATTAATGCTTCAAGGATTATTATTGAAAAAAACAGAAACAGTATTGAAACTTCAGGAATTAAATTATTACCGCTTGCACGAATAATGCTGTCTGATGTAAAAGATAAGCTTTTAACCAAAATAATTGAAATCAATAACACAGGTAAGGAACTAATCTTTAGAGCTGCTCTCATTCCGGCAAATCAGGAGTCTAAACTTTCTTCATCAGTCAAATCACTTTTTTCCGGAAAAGTGACGGCGCTGAAAATGAAAAATCAGAGTCTTATTGCCGCATCATTAAATTTTCTGACTGTGAACAATGTAATGGTGAAAAGTTTAGAGAGTACTTTACTGCTTCTGGAACCTGAAAATGTACTTCAACGAGGCTATTCAATAACATCAGTTAATGGCAGAATTCTGAGAAACAGTGATCAGGTAAAAATTAATGACCTGATTGATACACAACTCTATGAAGGATCTTTGAGAAGCAAGGCGGTGTCGAAATAAGGAGAGGGAGTTAAGTAAAAATGAAGGGAATAATAAATTAATTTTTAAAACTTAATGATATGGCTAAGAAGGAATTTTCATTTAATAATGCAGTAATTGAGATAGAGAACATTCTGCAAAAGATTGAAAGTGGAGATCTGGATATTGATAAGTTGTCGGTTGAAGTAAAACGTGCTTCTGAACTTATCAAACAATGTCAGAAAAAACTGAGGTCAACTGAGGAGGAGATCAATAGTATATTTAAGGATCTTACATAAAAATAAATCAGGACCGAAGTCCTGATTTACTACTTTACTACCCTTAACCTAAATCCATGAAAAAAACCCTTATAAACTAATTTCCTAACTTCTGTATATTAAACGTTTATAAGACATAAATTGTTTCGAATTTTTTTAATTATTTATTAAAAACATAGAAACTTTTGACGAACTGTTCATTTTTCTACACCAAGTACATCTTTAAAGGCTTTAATAAAGGTTTCTTTTGGAAGCGCCCCCATAGCCATCTGTGGTTGGCCTTCAGCAGGAACAAATAAAAATGAAGGAATGCTTCGTACACCAAAAACTGATGCAAGTTCCTGTTCCGCCTCTGTATCGATTTTGAAAACATTAATCTTACCGTCAAAATCTTTCGCCAGATCTTCCAGAACGGGAGCTACAGCTTTACATGGACCACACCAATCGGCATAAAAATCAATTATACATGGTTTTTCGCCTTCATATTTCCATTCCTTATTCTTTTCATAATTGAATACTTTATTCAAAAATGTCACTTTTGTAAGATGCTCTATCATATCATTTTTATTAAATAAACATTAGAGAATAGCCTTTGTTTACTTACAGGTCAACCTTCATGCCAATTAACTTCAAATATCAATATTTAAATATAATTGAGTATTAATTGTAACTTTGTCATGAATATTAAACAAATTGTCATATCTATATATGAATATATGTCTTAATGACAAAATCTTCGAGACACTTTCATCGGTGGTTACATCAGAGAATGTTCAAGCATATGTAATTGGAGGTTGGGTAAGGGATTGTCTTCTCAAAAGGGACCACCCCGATAAAGACATTGATATAGTGGTTATTGGAAGCGGTATTGAGATTGCACAGAAAGCAGCCAGGAAGATACATCCAGGAATCAAAGTCAGTGTATTTAAGAATTTTGGAACTGCTATGTTCAGGAATCGTGATTATGAGATAGAGTTTGTAGGTGCAAGGAAAGAGTCGTATGACAGAAATTCAAGGAAGCCTGTTGTAGAAGACGGGACTTTGGAAGATGATCAGAAGAGAAGGGATTTTACTATTAATACACTGGCGATAAGCATTAATAGAGAGACATTTGGGACATTCCTTGATCCATTTGGAGGTATTGATGATTTGAAAAAGAAAATAATCAGAACACCACTGGAACCTGACAAAACATTTTCTGATGATCCATTAAGGATGATGAGAGCCATAAGGTTTGCCACCCAGCTTAATTTTACAATCGAGGAGAAGACATTCAATTCAATAAAAGAAAACGTTGAAAGGATTAAGATTGTATCGGCTGAAAGGATTGTAACGGAACTTAATAAGATAATTATGTGTTCTCATCCTTCAAAAGGTTTCATCCTTCTTGAAAAAGCAGGCTTACTCAGAATAATTTTCCCTGAGCTTGATAAACTTAAAGGAGTCGAAACAAAAGATGGGAAGGCTCATAAGGACAATTTTCATCATTCAATAAAAGTTCTTGATAATATAAGCAAGAATACTGATAATCTATGGCTCAGGTGGGCTGCCCTGCTTCACGATATTGCCAAACCCGTTACTAAGAAATACATACCTGACACCGGCTGGTCATTTCATGGACATGAATTTGTAGGTTCCAAAATGGTTCCGGATATCTTCAGAAAGTTAAAGCTCCCGCTAAATGAGAAGATGAAATATGTTCAGAAGATAGTTGATCTTCACCTCCGGCCAATAGCATTGTCGCAGGAACTGGTAACAGATTCAGCAATCAGGAGATTGCTTTTTGAAGCCGGTGATGACATTGACGATCTGATGGTATTATGCGAAGCAGACATAACATCAAAGAATGAAGCAAAAAAGACAAGACATTTAGAAAACTTCAAACTTGTAAGAAATAAACTTAAAGAGATTGAAGAAAAGGATGCTGTAAGAAATTTTCAACCTCCGGTTGACGGAAGTGAGATAATCGCGACTTTTGGAATTAAACCCGGGAAAGAGGTTGGTATTATTAAAAATGCAATCAGGGATGCAATACTGGATGGTATAATCCCGAATGAACATGATGCTGCAAGAAAACTTATGCTGGAAAAAGGAGTTGAACTAGGACTGACTCCCGTTAACGATTTTATCTGACCTTAAGATCGAGAATTACCGGCAGATGATCACTAAAGCCTCCCTGATACTTAAAACCCCGATATGTTGAAAGGGGAGTAAACCCCGGATATTTAGGATCCTTTTTCAGAAGAAAATCGGGGCTGAAGATCTTAAAGAGATTTGGCTCTGTATATAGTCCCTCTCTTAGTGATAATAGTCTCCTGGAAACAATTACCTGGTCAATCATTTCCCACTTCCCCATATAACGATAAGTTCCACAGCCTTTATCAGCAAGACTATCAGAAAGATTTATAAGGGATTTTTCATTGTCAGAGGAGAAAATAAGCGATTTTAAAATCTGATCATCCGGTGTACAGTTGAAATCACCCATAATTATTATTCTGGCTCCCGAAGAGTTACTTTTAAATATAGAATCGACTTTTTCATGTACCATCGATGCAATCCTGAGCCTGTTACTTTCACCTGCAAGTACCCCTCCCCTTCTTGAAGGCCAATGGTTTACAATAAGGTGGATAGTATCGGATCTTATTATAAATTTTGTATATAGAACGCTTCTGGTATTAAAATCCTGAGGTTTTGATTTCGATGGGATCCAGTATGTGTAACAAATAATATCAACAAGTTTATTCCTGTAAATGAGGCATACATCTATTCCTCTTCTGTCTGGTGAATCTTCATGAATTATACTATAATTAAATTTCGTTAAGTAGGTGCCATAAATAAGATCCTCCAGTACTTTTCTGTTTTCTATCTCACAAAGAGCGACGACCGCAGGAGGTTCCCACTCCCCTGCCGCAATAATTGTTTTATACAGTGAATTTATTTTTTTATTATACCTTGATAAATTCCATTTCATCAAACCATCAGGGAGGAAGTCATTATCCATTGTAAGAGAATCATCATAAATATCAAAAAGGTTCTCAACGTTATAAAACATAACTCTTTCAGATTGAGATACAACAACCTGGGAATAGACCGAATTGAAAGAAAGATTAAGCAGCAGGAAAGCAACTGAAACATCTTGAAATAACCATTTTGACATAACACTTCTTTAAAAAAAGGAGGTTGATATGAAATCAGCCTCCTAAACTATCTTAAATCTTTAGTATGCATTTATCCAGCGGTATCTTCTGGCACTCTCGCCAAATTTGACGGCAAGAGAAAGTTCGTGAGTTCCATAGCTCTGTTTCCTGATGTCAGTCAGAGTAAAGTCAAAGGCATAAGCAAAATAGAATCTGTCATATTTTAAACCCAACATCGCGATTATTGCATCATTGGTTCTATATGACATTCCGACCCAGTAGTCCTCCTTGTAGTAAACTCTTGCCGTCAGATCCATCTGCACCGACTTTAAAAACATGTCGGAAGCTTTAATAAAAGCAGATGGTTCAAGGATCCAGTCTGGCGATAATGGAAACTTATATCCACCGGTCAGATAAAAATTGCCAAGTTCCGTTCTTTTTGTAATGGATGTATCGGCAATCAATAATGAACCTCTAAACAAATTAGTCATAGAAAATCCCAAATAATATTTTGAAGTGGTAAAACTTGCTCCAAAGTTGAAATCCGGAATAAAAACCGATCTGTCGTATGAATTCAATAATGGATCATCATGATTATAAATCAAACCATTTGTATTAACTGCAAACTGATATGCAGTCAATGCAAGTCCAAAAGAAAGATCATTCGGTATGCCACCCGTTCGTCCCATGGAAATATGATAGGCGTATGCAAACTGAACTCCGGTACGTTTCATAATACCATTATTGTCATTGAACACATATCCACCAAGGCCTACTTTACCTCCTTTTGTCGGTTTAATTATCTTCTTCTTCACCGCAGTGTATTTTGAAATGTAGCTGTCTTTGAGGATACGTGTCTGAAAACTTGCAGCATAAGTACTTGGAGCTCCGGCCATTCCAACCCATTGTTCTCTGACTGTAAGGTTAACAGAGGTATAGCCGTCGCGTCCTGCAAATGATGGGTTTATCAGGAATCCATTCATGATGTACTGGCTGTACATCGGGACTTGCTGTGCAAAGGCTGCTTCAAAAATGAAGCTGAGAACGATTACTGGCAATATACTTCTTAGATACCTCATATATATATTATTCTAAATATGGTAATTATTATCTGATTATACTTATTACACCTGATCTTGGTTTGGATCCATCATTAAGATGTAATACATAATGATATGAATCTGTTGGTAAAAGCTTTCCTTTAAATGTACCATTCCATGGGTTTGCCGCAAGATTTTTACTATTGAATACAAGTTTACCCCATCTGGTAAATACAAAGACTTCAGCATTCGGGAACATATCAATATTCTTAATCACCCACGTATCATTATATCCATCATTATTTGGAGTTATGATATCCGGTATTTCAAGACACAGTTCTGAACCAATAACATCAACAACTACATCAAGACGTGCGGGACATTCATTCAGGTCGGTAACAACTACTCTGTAAGTCCCGTCAGGAATATTTAGCCTGTCCGCAGTTAAAATACCATCTGACCAAAGCACACTATAAGGTTGTGTCCCTCCGGTTATGGTAAGTGTGATATTGCCATCAGCAACACCCGGGCAGGAAGCATCTTCTTTAGTATAAGCAATCGAAAGCATTGCAAGTTCTGTAACATTACCAGAGGCATTTGTTGTACAACCGTTACCGTCAGTGATTATTATCGTATAATTACCTGCTGCCAGGCCACTTATATCTTCTGTCGTTGCTCCGTTACTCCAGAGGAAGGTGTATGGGGCCGTTCCTCCGGCAACAGTCAGATCAACCGATCCGGTAGCTCCACCAGAACAGAGTACATTGATAACAGATGTTGTTCCGCTGAGTGTTGTTGCGGGTTCTGTTACAGTGCCTGCTGCATTGGCGGTACAACTATTAGCATCGGTGATAGTGACGGTATAGTTACCTGCAACTACATTGGTCAGATCTTCTGTGGTTGCTCCGTTGCTCCACAGGAAGCTGTATGGAGCCGTTCCTCCGGTTACTGTCAGATCAATTGATCCGGTAGCTCCGCCAAAGCAGAGCACATTGGTAACAACCGTTGTTCTGCTGAGTGCTGCTACAGGTTCTGTTACAGTGCCTCCTGAATTGGAAGTGCAACTATTAGCATCGGTGATAATTACCGTATAAATTCCCGGGCTCACATTAGCCAGGTCTTCTGTTGTTGCACTATTGCTCCATAGAAAGGTGTATGGTGCTGTGCCGCCCACGACTGTCAGGTTAACTGATCCGTCGCTTCCTCCAAAACAGCTCACATTGCTGACTACTGTCGAGCCACTAAGTGCTATTATATCGCCAGCTGAACTGGCAGTACAATTGTTTGCATCGGTGATAGTTACAGTATAATTTCCTGCGACTATATTAATCAGATCTTCTGTCGTTGCACCGTTGCTCCAAAGGAAAGTGTATGGTGCTGTTCCTCCGGTTACTGTCAGAACAATTGATCCGGTAGCTCCCCCAGAGCAGAGCACATTGGTAACACTCGTCGTTCCGACGAGTGCTGCTGCAGGTTCTGTTACATTGCCTGCTGAACTGGCGGTACAACTATTTGCATCTGTGATAGTTACGGTATAGTTACCTGCAACTACATTGGTCATATCTTCTGTGGTTGATCCGTTGCTCCAAAGGAAGGTGTATGGTGCCGTTCCTCCGGTTACTGTCAGATCTACTGATCCGGTAGTTGCTCCAAAACATAGAACATTAGTTGTTGTTACGCTACTTGAAGGAGTAGGATTAACTGTTACT
>Ga0209880_1000143_pt1 | contig 15828 bp, 21 predicted proteins | sample PersoiDNA2013191_FD_185803 | JGI IMG/M metagenome (GOLD analysis project Ga0209880, IMG submission 185803) | Permafrost soil microbial communities from the Arctic, to analyse light accelerated degradation of dissolved organic matter (DOM) -... | ecosystem: Environmental > Terrestrial > Soil >... | reverse complement strand
TGCTCCTGCTCGAAGCGATCCAGTGAAACATTATTCGCCAAGCGTTGCCGCGCGACTTCGACCGGTACGTCGAAAAAAAGTGTCAGATCAGGCTGTAAATCGGGATGCACCCATTGCTCAAGCTGATTTAACTTATCCCAGTCCAGCCCTCTGCCGCCGCCCTGATAGGCGAAGCTGGCATCGCTGAAACGGTCCGAAATCACCCACTCGCCAGCGCGCAACGCCGGCTTGATGACTTGTTCGATATGCTCCAGGCGTGCCGCAAACATCAACAGCGCCTCGGTGCCGCTGCTCATCGGTTGGTTCAATAATATTTTACGCAATTGCTCGCCGAGCGGCGTGCCGCCCGGTTCACGCGTGATCACCACATCGAGACCGCGCTGCCGCAACGCATCGGCAAACCACGCCAGATGGGTACTCTTGCCGGCACCATCGACACCTTCAAAGGTAATAAATTTGCCCATCTGAGCCTTATTTTTGATATCGGTCAACGGCACGGTTGTGCGCCATCAAAGTGCTGGAAAATTGCGAACTGCCGTCACCGCGCGATACGAAGTATAGCGCGTCAGTCTGCGCCGGATGCAAAGCCGCCTGCAAAGCGGCCAAGCCCGGCAAGGCGATCGGTGTAGGCGTCAATCCGGCGCGCGTATAAGTATTGTAAGCGGTGTCGGTGAGCAAGTCGCGCTTGCGCAGGTTGCCATCGAACTTGTCGCCCAAGCCGTAAATCACGGTGGGATCGGTTTGCAGCAACATGCCCTTGCGCAGCCGATTCACAAACACCCCGGCAATCATGGCGCGGTCGCTGGCGGTGCCGGTTTCTTTCTCGACGATGGAGGCCAGAATCAAGGCCTGATATTGGCTTTGCATCGGCAAGCCGGGCGCACGGGCGAGCCATGCTTCCTGCAAGCGTTTTTGCATGGTTTGATAGGCGCGCTTGAATATCCGCAGATCGCTGCTACCCGCAGCGAAGTAGTAGGTGTCCGGGAAGAACAAACCTTCGGGATGATTTTCCGTCGCACCGATACGCTGTAAAATTTCTCTGTCGGTTAGGTTCGCCGTGTCGTGGTTGATATCAGGGTTGGTATCCAACGCGTCGCGCAATTGTTTAAATGTCCAGCCTTCAATCACACTCGTCTGGCTCTGACTGACTTCGCCTTTGCTGATGATTTCCAAAAGCTCCAGCGACGACACCGGATGCTCCAGCACGTAATTACCCGCCTTGAGTTGCGCTGCTTTACCCAGCACCCGCCCCAGCCAGACGAATAGCCAGTCTTGTTCCAGTAGTCCGGCTTGCTGCAATTCCCGCGCCGTGCTCTTCAAGCTGCTGCCCTGTTTCAAGTCGAATACAAACGGCGTATTAGGCAGGGTCAATGGGCTATAGGCGTAATAGCCGATACTCGCTACAATCAGCAGCAACATCAGCAGGAATAAAACCAAAGGTCTTTTCATCAACTTGCTGGCTCCTCTGCCCAGGCTTGCCGGATCTGCATAGCAACAGGAAAACCGATCCAGCGACGTTGCTCCAGTTCGCGTACCGGCCACAAGCCAATGATGCTGTTCACCACGAACAACTCATCGGCATGCAACACCTCATCCAGTCCGACATCGCGAATTTGTAGTGGCATGTTGTGCTGTGTCGACCAAGTAATCACGCGATCACGCTGCACTCCCGCCACGCCGCTACGCGACAAATCCGGCGTAATCAATTCGCCCTGAGACACTAAAAATAAATTACTGCGTGTGCCTTCGATGGCGTTGCCATCGATATCCAGCAGCAAGCCTTCGGCAATCCCTGAATCAGGCAGCTGGGCATCGTTCCACTCGGCAGCCGCCAGCACGTTTTCCAGCCGGTTGAGATGCTTGATCCCTGCCAAGCGAGGCTGCTGACTTAAGCGTAGTTGGCATAGTCGCGCCTTGATTCCGTGTATTGCCCAATCGGCCGGATAGTCGGGTAAGGGGGAAATATCCCAGAGATGCGTGGTTTCAGCGCAGTCTGGCGGTGCATAGCCGCGCGTTCCCTCCCCGCGTGTGACGATCAACTTCACCACACCGTTGGGATGCCGCGCGAGCAAGTCGTTTAATTCAGCGGAAAGCAACCCAACATCCGGGCAAGCAATGCCCAGTGCGGTGCAGTCGTGTCGAAGTTTTTGATAGTGCAGCAGCCAATGCTGCGCTTTTCCCTGAGTGGCGCGCAGGGTGCGGAACACCCCATCGCCGTAGAGCAGGCCGCGATCACGTATGCTGATCAAATTGCCAGGCTTGCCATTGACCAGCATTGTAGCGAAAAAGCGCTTAGAGCTTGCGGAACACCAGCGTGCCGTTGGTTCCACCAAAGCCGAAATTATTGTTCATCGCGACATTGATCTTCATGTCACGTGCAACATTCGCGCAGTAGTCCAAATCACATTCCGGATCCTGTTCGAAGATGTTGATGGTCGGCGGCGAAATTTGATTGTGTACCGCCAACGCGCAGAATACTGACTCTATTCCGCCCGCACCGCCCAACAGATGGCCAGTCATCGACTTGGTTGAATTCACTACCAGCCTCTTGGCATGATCACCAAACGCCAGCTTGATCGCTTCAGTTTCGTTTTTGTCGCCCAGCGGAGTCGAGGTGCCGTGCGCGTTAACGTACTGCACATCTTGCGGATTCAGCCCGGCATTGCGTAACGCGTTCAACATGCTGCGTTTCGGACCATCGCTATTCGGCGAAGTAATATGATAGGCGTCGCCGCTCATGCCATAACCGGTCAGCTCCGCGTAAATCCTGGCTCCGCGCGCTTTGGCGTGTTCGTATTCTTCCAGCACCAGCACACCCGCGCCTTCGCCGATCACGAAACCATCCCTATCCTTGTCCCAAGGGCGACTGGCTGTGGCCGGATCATCGTTGCGAGTGCTGAGCGCACGCGCGGAAGAAAAACCGCCCACCGCCAGCGCACACACGGTCGCCTCAGAACCGCCCGCAATCATCACATCCGCATCGCCATATTCGATGATGCGCGCCGATTCGCCGATGCAATGCGTACCGGTGGTGCAAGCAGAGACCATCGCCAGATTCGGGCCTTTCAACCCGTACATCACGGAGAGATTGCCGGAAATCATGTTGATGATCGTGCCCGGAATGAAGAACGGCGATATTTTGCGCGGCCCTGCGGCGAGGTAATCGTTATGCGTGTCCTCGATCATCGGCAAACCACCGATACCCGAACCGATGTTCACGCCGATACGCTCGGCATTCTGCTCGGAGACTTCCAGCCCGGAATCCTTGAACGCCTCCATGCCGGCCACCAGACCAAAATGAATGAATCTGTCCATGCGGCGTGCATCCTTGGCGGAAAGATATTGCGTAGCATCGAAATCCTTCACTTCGCCGGCGATCTGCGCTGCCATCGCGCTGGCATCAAAGTGCGTGATTCTGGTGATACCGGATTTTCCCGCGACGATGTTCTGCCAGGTCGTGGGTATCCCTATCCCGACCGGGGAGACGATCCCTAGTCCGGTAATGACGACTCTACGTTTAGACAATTTGACTCCGCCAAACAGAAAGGATGGATAAACAGAAAAAGGTGGGCAAATGGAATAAAGAAGCGGATTATTTTTGATGTGCCAGGACGTAGTCTATGGCTTGCTGTACGCTGGTGATTTTTTCTGCATCTTCGTCCGGGATGTCACATTCGAACTCTTCTTCCAAAGCCATTACCAGTTCAACGGTGTCCAGCGAGTCCGCCCCCAAGTCGTTAACAAAAGAAGATTCGTTCTTTACTTCAGATTCGTTTACACCCAGTTGCTCAGCAACGATCTTTTTAACACGTTGTTCAATAGACATCATTATTCTCCTACCCTGATTAAAGTTCAAAAAAGCAGCGGCATTGTATCAAATTTGCCAAAAAATCCAAACAATTTGTATTCGATGCGGTTGAGTTATCAAACGGGTATCTAGCCGGATTTTCCTATTCTCGCTGAAGATGGCGGATTATAGGAATCAGGCGCTGGACACCTCATCAGCGGGCGGCTGGGGTTGGTCATTCTGGGGCCGCTCGCCCTGTGGTGCGATTTTCCGCTGCCGCTTCTCCTCTTTCTTCTGTTTCTTGGCAATCTCTTTCTGACGTTTTTCAAACGTGTAATTTGTTTTGGCCATTTGCAATCCTATTTCAATGTAATTTTTGGTTGAGGCGGACTATGATAGCAGGTAGCTTTGCTTTGTTTTTAAATCCGTTGGGCTTTGTTTTTAAATCCGTAGGGCGGGATAGCCTGATCAGTCTGCTAGAATGATTCGAATTGCCATGTGAAAATCAAGTCCTGCTCTCACTGAACTATGACTATAGTCGCTGTATTTAACCAGAAAGGCGGGGTTGGAAAAACCACCACGGTTCTTAATCTGGCCGCCGCGCTGGCGCGTCGTGGCCGCCAGCCCGTTGGCATCGACCTTGACCCTCAGGCGCAATTCAGTTCCATTACCGGCATTACCGCGCGTTCTGCCGATGACAGCATTTACAGCCTGTTTCAGCGCAATCGCCCGTTGCGCGAACTGATACGCGAGTCGCCAGGCGGAATCAATGTCATTCCTTCACACGTCGAACTATCCAAGGTGGACGCGCTGCACGGCAAGGGTTACAACGCAATTAACAAGTTGAACACAAGTTTGCAGGCGGAAAAATCGAGGTCTGGAAATACACCTTGGATAATCGACTGTAGCCCGTTGGTTGGCGTCCTTTCCCTAAATGCGATATTTGCCTGCGATGCTGTCATCGTTCCGATTTCGGCCGATTACCTGTCAATTAATGGTGCCTTCCAGATCGTAAAAACCCTTAAGGCGCTCGAGCAGGTACTAAAGCGCCGAGTTAATCGCCGTTATCTGCTCACCCGTTTTGACTCACGACGGAGCATGGCAAAAATCATTTTGAATATGGCGCAAACGGAATTCGGTGCGGATGTTTGCCGGACAGTCATCTCGGAAAATGTCAGTCTGGCGGAAAGTCCGGCATTGCACAAGACGATCTTCGAGCACGCTCCCGGCAGTTGTGGCGCGCATGACTATGATGCACTGCTGGATGAATTAATGGCTGACGGTTTTATCGAATAACACTCGGAGGTCCGGGGAGCTCAGGAAAGATGACAGCGCTTACCGCCGCTAAATTCTCAGTTATGTTTGGTAATCAGTGACAACACTTCTTCAATATCCGCCGACTGACAAAGTACCTTGTCGGAGTCGATTGTCTTGCAGTGCGTCACTTCGCAATGATGATACATCTGGCGCAGTTTACGTTCCGCATCCGGCAAATCCTTGCCATGAATCAATACGCTCTCGACTTTTTGTCCATCCCGTGTCTTCACGGAGAAATCAAATTTCAGCATAACTTCCCCAAAAAATACCGTATAGAAAAATTGGCATTACCAACCAGGTTTTTCCACTCGGCCAAGTTCTCTCACTCAGAGTCCATGGATCAAATGCAAAGCATCAAGGTGTATGCGGCGAATTATCACACCAAAACATTTCGTTCGCCATCATCCCCAGGTTACAGCAACTGCCCTATTCCATATACATCCCGCCATTCACATGCAAGGTAACACCCGTGATGTAAGCCGCTCCTGAACCAGCCAGAAAGGCCACGGCGGCGGCGATGTCGGCTGGTTGGCCGAGTCGTTTCAGCGGAACGTGTTCGGCTAGTTTGGCGCGTTGTTCTTCGCCCAACGCATGAGTCATGTCGGTATCGATAAATCCGGGGGCGACGCAGTTCACGGTGATGTTGCGGCTGCCGATTTCTTGGGCGAGGGACTTGGTGAAGCCGATCATGCCCGCCTTGGAAGCGGCGTAGTTGGCCTGTCCGGCGTTGCCCATACTGCCAATCACCGAGGAGATGCTGATGATGCGCCCGCCTCTGGCCTTCATCATGGCGCGCAGTACAGCGCGGCTGAGACGGAACACCGATTTGAGATTGGTCGCCAGTACGTCGTCCCACTCTTCGTCGGTCATGCGTGCCAGCAAATTGTCGCGGGTGATGCCGGCGTTGTTCACCAGTATCGAGATTTCACCGAATTGCTTGCGCAGTTCGGCCAGCACTTGCACGGTTTGTGCCGCGTCGTTGACGTTCAACGCCATACCCGCACCCTTGATGCCCGCAGCATCCAGGTACGCGCTGATCGCTTGCGCGCCTGAGTCGCTGGTGGCCGTGCCGATCACGGTCGCACCCTGCTTGCCCAGTTCCAGCGCGATGGCTTGGCCGATGCCGCGACTGGCTCCGGTGACTAATGCGATCTGTCCTTGTAGTGTCATGTCGGGGGGTCTCCTTACGCTAGTATGGTTAAAGCCAGCGTCAGTGCTGCGCCGTCGTTGATGGCTAAGGCTTGTTGGTTGGTGGCGATGCGTTTGTTCAGCCCCGCCAGCACTTTGCCCGGTGCGCATTCCACATTGTGGGTGATGCCCTGCTTGCCAAATTCCAGCACGGTTTCCACCCAACGCACCGGCGAATACAACTGGCGCACCAGTGCGTCCTTGATCGCTGCACCATCTGAATAACTTTTCACATCGGCATTATGCAGCACCGGAATGGTCGGAGCTTGCACGGTGACATTGCCCAAATAGTCGCGCAATTGTTGCGCCGCACCCTTCAACAAACTGCAATGCGACGGCACACTCATCGGCAGCATGATCGCGCGCTTTGCGCCCTTGGCCTTGGCCAGTTCCATGCCGCGCTCGACTGCGGCGCGATTCCCGGCGATCACCACTTGGCCGGGTGAGTTGTAATTCACCGCTTCCAGCACTTCGCCTTGCGCACCCTCGATACACACGGCACGCACCGCATCGTCATCCAGACCGAGTATCGCGGCGATGCCGCCCACGCCTTCCGGCACGGCCTGCTGCATACATTGCGCACGGTAGCGCACCAGCGGCAACGCATCGGCAAAACGCAACGCACCGGCAGCGACCAGCGCGGTATATTCACCCAGGCTATGCCCTGCCATGATGAATGGAGCCGCGCCGTCCTGCGCTTGCCAGGCGCGATATACCGCCACACCTGCGGTCAGCATGATGGGCTGGGTGTTCACGGTAGCGTTCAGATCGGCATCGCTGCCTTCCGCGACAAGTTGCCATAAGTCTTGTCTCAACACATCGGAGGCTTCGGCAAACGTATTGCGCACTGCGGGGAAATCGGCGTAGCCGTTCATCATGCCGCGCGATTGCGAACCTTGGCCGGGAAATACGAAAGCGAATTTAGTCATATTAAAACAGTCGTAAGTTAGTAGACGTAAGTCGTGAGTTGGTGACCGTATTTTGGTTTTAACTAACAACTTACGTCTAACGACTACCAACTATAGTTAGCTACCACTTAATTAAAACGGCACCCCAGGTAAACCCGCCACCCACGGCCTCCAGTAAAATATTCTGCCCCGCCTTGATGCGGCCATCGCGCACCGCAGTATCCAACGCCAAAGGAATCGAAGCTGCCGAGGTGTTGCCGTGGGTGGCGACAGTGACAATCACATTATCCATGCTCAAACCGAGCTTCTTGGCGGTAGCTTCCATGATGCGGATGTTGGCTTGATGCGGAACCAGCCAAGCGATGTCGGAATCTTGCAGGTTACTTTCTTCCAGCACTTCCTCAACAACCTCGCTTAATACCTTGACTGCAAACTTAAAAACAGCCTTACCTTCCATCTTGATGAATGGGTCACCTTGCACCTCGCCGTTGCGAATGTTGCCGTCGGCTTTCAACATGCCGCGATGGCTGCCATCGGCGTGCAGCTTGCTGGCGACGATGCCTGGCGTCTTAGAAGCCCGCAACACTACCGCACCTGCCCCGTCGCCGAACAGTACGCAAGTGGTGCGATCGCTCCAATCCAGGATGCGCGACAACACTTCTGCGCCGACCACCAACACCGTCTTGGCTTGTCCGCCGCGTATGTACAAATCAGCGGTGTTCATGGCATAGACGAAGCCGCCGCACACCGCTTGCATGTCGAAAGCGGCGCAGTGATTCTTAATACCGAGTTTGTCTTGCAGGATGCAGGCAGTGCTGGGAAAAACCTGGTCTGGGGTAGTGGTCGCGACGATCACCAGGTCGATTTCCTCAGCGCTGATAGCCGCTGCTTCAATGGCTCTGAGACTGGCTTGCAAAGCGAGATCGCTGGTCAGTTCGTTGTCTGCCGCGATATGCCGCTCATGGATGCCGCTGCGCGACACGATCCAGTCGTGTGAGGTTTCAACGATCTTTTCCAAATCGAAATTGGTCAATACTTTCGCCGGCAGATAACTTCCGGTGCCGATGATTTTTGAGTACATCAGGAAACCTCCGCTACTTTTTGCTGATTTAAATGATGCCATTTTTCAATGTGCTCGCTGATGTGCTGCAACATCCCGCCGCGCGCTTCTTCGGCGGCACGTTCGATAGCACAGCGGAAGGCGAAAACATCCGCCGAACCGTGACTCTTCACCACGATGCCCTTCAAACCGAGCAGACTCGCGCCGTTGTAGCGGCGATGATCCAGTCTGTGCTTGAAGGCTTTTAGTACTCGAATCGATACCAGCGCGGCCAGCTTGGTGAGCGCGTTACGACTAAATTCTTCGCGCAAAAAACCGCCCATCATTTGCGCCACGCCCTCTGCGGTTTTCAGCGCGACATTGCCGACGAAGCCATCGCACACCACCACGTCGGTGGTACCTTTGAAAACATCGGCGCCTTCGACGTTACCGTAGAAATTCAGGTCACTTGCCCGCAGCAACTCTGCGGCTTGCTTGACCACTTCGTTGCCTTTGATGTCTTCGCTGCCGATATTCAACAGGCCGACGCTAGGATTGGGTTTGTGCTCCAACGCCGTAACCAGTGTGGAGCCCATCAAGGCGAATTGTAGCAGGTGCTCGGCGTTGCAATCAGTGTTAGCTCCCAAGTCGAGCATACAGACTTGGCCATTTTTGGTCGGCAAATAAGACGCAATCGCGGGGCGGTCTATGCCCGGAATGGTTTTTAGCACATAGCGTGCCGTCGCCATCAGCGCGCCGGTATTGCCTGCGCTGACACAGGCCAACGATTCACCGTTTTTGACCAGATTGATGCTGACGCGCATCGAGGAATCCTTTTTGCCACGCAATGCGGATTGCGGTTGTTCATCCATGCCCACCACTTCGCTGGCAGGATGAATGCGCAAATGCACCCCTGTTTGCACACCCAGGGCACGCAACTCGGTTTCGATGGCATCAGGGATACCCACCAGAATGATGGTGTCGTTGGGGAACTGCTGCAGATACTCAATTGCAGCAGGGATGGTGACCGTCGTGCCGTGGTCGCCTCCCATCGCATCTATGGCTAAAGTGACATCCACTAAGCGATCCTTGGCAAAAGGCTAACAGAAAAGAAAACGCAGCCGACCTTAATGATCGGCCGCCCTACTTGAAGGCTTAATCGCCCTTGGTCTTGACTACCTTCTTACCGCGGTAAAAGCCGGTAAGACTGATGTGGTGACGCAAATGGGTTTCGCCCGTGGTAGGCTCAACCGCTGTCGCCGGGTTGGTCAAAAAATCATGGGCGCGGTGCATACCACGCTTGGATGAGGACTTTTTATTCTGCTGAACTGCCATGATAACTACTCCTAAAAAAACTGTTTAATTACGCTTCAATTTTACCAAAACCGCAAAAGGATTTTTTTCTTCCCTATGAGCATTCTCGCCATCTGTCACCTGACAAGCACCCGACTCATGTTTGGGAGCGATTGGCAGATTTAACAAAATCTCTTCTTCCAGCAAATCCAGCACATTCAAGTGCGTATCCGCCAAGATGCTATCGAACTCTTCTGCCTCCCCGCCTGCAACACTATCGTCCAGCGCGTCCAGGCTTGACTGATCGCGCAGCAACAAGCGCGTATCAAGCCGCACAGGATAATCCAGGCTATTCAGGCAACGCTGGCAACGTAACTGGCATTGCCCAACCACGCCCACATCCAGAAAGTGTGTGCCTTGTTTATCCACACCGCCTTGCACTGTGTAACTCAAAATTCCCTGCGGATTTTCCAGTATATCCAGCAAACGCGGCAGTTCGGCAATCTGCACTTCACCGCTAATTCTCCGACCATTTCTGGCAAAATCCAAGCTATCGATGAAAGGCCGTGCGTACATTAGGCGCGCATGATATATTTTTCGTTGCTCCCTGTCAAAAATCCTAAGGAATATTGTTGAATTCTCAGTTGCTTGTCCTCGCCTCCAGCTCCATTTACCGCAGCGAACTTCTCAAACGGCTACAGCTTCCTTTTGAGATCGTCGCACCGAATGTGGATGAAACGCCGTTACCGCATGAATCGGCGCGTGCCACCTCAGTGCGCCTCGCGCAGGAAAAAGCCCGTGCCGTGGCCGGCAATTATCCTGACGCGTTGATTATTGGCTCCGACCAAGTCGCCCTGCTGGAGGGCCGACAGCTCGGCAAACCGCTTACCCACGACAATGCGGTCAAGCAACTGCGCGCCATGCGCGGCAAGACCACTTGCTTCTATACCGCACTGACACTGTTGAACAGCAGAACCGGCAATCTGCAAACCGAAGTGGCGGAAAATTTCGTCACTTTGCACAACCTTGGCGATGAAGAAATCGAAGGCTATCTGCAAAAGGAACAACCTTATCACTGCGCCGGAAGCGCGAAATCGGAAGGGCTGGGCATCGCGCTGATGAGCAAAATGACCGGCGATGACCCCAACGCACTGATTGGCCTGCCGCTGATTTTGTTGATTGAAATGCTGCGCCGCGAAAACGTTCGATTGTTCTGACCATGACAACCAAACTTGGCACGCTCTATCTGATTCCCTGCACGCTGGGCGATACACCTGCCGACCAGGTCTTGCCTCAGCACGTCATCGACGTGGCGCGCAAGTTAAGGCATTTCGTGGTGGAGCAACCCAAGACCGCGCGGCAATTTCTCTCCGCACTCAAACCCGAACGACCGATCCAGTCTTTGCACTTCGCCACGCTAAACGAACACACCGCCGCTAACGAATTATCTGAACTGCTAGCCCCGCTACTGGCTGGAGAAGATGTCGGCGTCATTTCCGAAGCGGGTTGTCCGGGCATCGCCGACCCGGGTGCGGATTTGGTCAATTTGGCACACCGCAACGGCATCCGCGTCGTGCCGCTGGTCGGTCCCTCCTCTATTTTGCTGGCGTTGATGGCTTCCGGCCTGAATGGACAGTGCTTCGCCTTTCACGGTTACTTGCCTATTGCAGAGACGGAAAGAAACAGGGCGATCACAACGCTGGAGACAGAATCTGCAAAACGCAAACAAACCCAAATGTTCATCGAAACCCCATACCGCAACGACAGGATGTTCAGTGCCCTGCTCGCCCAGTGCCGCCCGGAAACGCTGCTGTGCGTCGCCACCGACATCACTTTGCCCGGCGAACAAATCCAGACGCGTTCCATCGAGCAGTGGAAATCGCAGTCTATCCCGCAACTTAACAAGCGCCCGAGCCTGTTTCTGCTGCTTGGGCAAAGTTAATTTAGTTGCCCAACAAGCCGCTTTCTGGTATTAAAGCGGACTTTAATTTTTATCCCCTTGGAGAAGTGCAATGCCGGTACAGCCACACAAACCCGTCGTCCCTTACAAAGCCAAGAAGGGCGAGGCCTACATGAACCACAAGCAACTCGACCATTTCCGCCAGATCATGAACGATATCAAGGCTGGACTGGGTAAGGATATCGATCGCACCGTACACACCATGCAGGACGAGGCAACGGTATTCGCCGACCCGAATGACCGCGCCACACAAGAATCGGACATGGGCCTGGAACTGCGCAACCGCGACCGCGAACGCAAGCTGATCAAGAAAATCAATGAAATGCTCGCCAAGATTGATGCGGGTGAATATGGATACTGCGATAATTGCGGTGTCGAGATCGGCTTAAATCGGCTCGAAGCAAGGCCTACCGCCACTCTGTGTATCGACTGCAAGACCCTGGACGAGATTCGCGAAAAGCAAGTTGCAAAATAATTTTTGCAACTTGCTTTCGGTGCAGACTAACCTTCAGGTTATGTCGAATCAAAAACGGTAGGAGCGGGCCATGCCTGTCCTGAGCCTGATAGAACTACTAGCCATTCGACTAGGCTGCCAAAGGACGCCAGCCAAGTCGCTGGTTATGTCGAAGTGGCCCGCGATAGAAGACGTGTTGGGGTCGCGTCCATGGTTGGAATTATCAGGTAACTGACCGTTCGCTACCTCGAGCAGTTAAGCAAAAAAAGCCCCGCCAAAACTGGCGGGGCTTTTTTATGACTGAACGACTTATTCGGAAGTGTGGGTTGGAGCGGCTCCCGGCGCAGCCAACAACGCTTTCATGCTCAGCTTCATACGTCCCTTGTCGTCCACTTCCAGCACCTTCACGCGCACGATCTGGCCTTCCTTGAGGTGGTCTGCCACGCTGACGACGCGTTCGTGGGCAATCTGGGAAATATGCAGCAGCCCGTCTTTGCCCGGCAACACATTCACCAATGCGCCAAAGTCGAGCAACTTGACCACCGGACCTTCGTAAATCTTGCCCACTTCCACGTCTGCCACGATGTCCTCTATGCGCTTCCTGGCCAATTCGCCCGCTTCGCCGCTCACGCAGGCGATAGTGATATTGCCTGAGTCATCAATATCTATCGTAGTGCCGGTTTCTTCCGTCAAGGCACGAATCACCGCGCCGCCCTTGCCGATCACATCGCGGATTTTTTCCGGATTGATTTTCATCTTGATCATGCGCGGCGCAAATTCGGAAACTTCGGTACGCGCATTTGGCATGGCTTGCTTCATCAAGCCGAGAATGTGCATACGCCCTTCGCGAGCCTGGATCAACGCAGCCTGCATGATGTCGCGCGTGATGCCGTTGATCTTGATATCCATCTGCAAAGCGGTAATACCGGTTTCGCTGCCGGCCACCTTGAAGTCCATATCGCCCAAGTGATCTTCATCACCGAGAATATCGGTCAGCACCGCGAAGCGATTGCCTTCCTTAATCAGACCCATGGCAATACCCGCCACATGCGCCTTGAGCGGCACACCAGCATCCAGCAATGACAAGCAACCGCCGCACACCGAAGCCATCGAACTGGAGCCATTGGACTCGGTGATCTCCGATACCACGCGAATCGCATAGCCGAAATCTTCTTCGCTGGGCAACACTGCGACCAGCGCGCGCTTGGCCAAACGGCCATGGCCGATCTCGCGACGCTTGGGCGTGCCGACGCGCCCGGTTTCACCGGTGGAATATGGAGGGAAGTTGTAATGCAGCATGAAGCGGTCGGTGTATTCGCCTTGCAGCGCGTCGATTTTCTGGGAGTCGCGCATACTGCCCAAGGTCGCCACCACGATGGCTTGTGTTTCGCCGCGGGTGAACAAAGAAGAACCGTGGGTGCGTGGCAATATGCCATTACGGATGGTGATCGGACGCACAGTACGCGTGTTGCGGCCATCGATGCGCGGTTCACCGCTGAGAATTTGTCCGCGCACAATTTTGGCTTCCAGCGCGCTGAACAAATCATTGATGTGGTTCTTATGAATGGCAACCACTTCCGGCGACATTGCCGCCATCACTTTATCGTGAATCGCAGCCACTGCATCGGTGCGCGCTTGCTTGGAACGAATTGCATACGCTTGTCCCAATTCAGCTTCGGCTATGCTGGAAATCTGCGCAATCAAGGCTTCGTTCGTGGCCGGCGCAGTCCAATCCCAGGCATCGGCACCCACTGCATCGGCCATTTCGTTGATTGCCTGAATCACGACTTGCATCTGCTCGTGACCAAACATCACCGCGCCCAGCATGATTTCTTCCGACAACTGTTGCGCTTCGGATTCCACCATTTGCACAGCGCGCTCGGTACCGGCGACCACCAGATCCATTTGCGAAGTCAGCAGTTCCGTAGCGGTCGGGTTGAGCAGATATTGGCCGTTGGCATAACCCACGCGCGCCGCGCCTATCGGGCCATCGAACGGAATGCCGGACAATGCCAGCGCGGCAGACGCGCCTATCATGGCCGGAATATCGGAATCAATTTCGTTATCCGAAGACATCACCGTCGCGACGATTTGCACTTCGTTGTAAAAACTTTCCGGGAACAGCGGACGCAGCGGACGATCGATCAAACGGCAGGTCAAAATTTCTTTTTCACTCGGACGGCCTTCGCGCTTGAAAAAGCCGCCGGGGATCTTGCCCGCCGCGTAAGTCCTTTCCTGATAATCCACGGTGAGCGGGAAAAAGTCTTGCTCTGGTTTGGCATCTTTTCTGCCGACCACGGTGACCAGCACCACAGTATCATCCAAACTGACCATCACCGCGCCGCTGGCTTGACGCGCGACTTCACCGGTCTCCAGCGTGAGTTGATGGTTGCCGTACGCGAATGTTTTTTTATAGTGACTCAAGATAGACCTCTCTGTGCATGGTATGACGCGCTATCGCGGCACACGTTGTGACAAGACGAAACAACACGGGTCGCATATGCGACCCGCTGGATACAAACTGTTACTTACGGATTTCCAGGCGTTGGATCAGTGCGCGGTAGCCCGCATCGTTCTTGCTCTTGAGGTAATCGAGCAGCTTGCGACGGCGGCTTACCAGACGCAGCAGACCGCGACGGGAATGGTGATCCTTGACATTGTCTTTGAAATGATCGGTCAGATAAGTGATGCGTGCAGTGATCAAGGCCACCTGCACTTCGGGGGAACCCGTATCGCTCTTGGCACGTTGAAAGTCGGTAACGATTTGCGCTTTTTGCGCCGCGGTAATTGCCATTGGTTTTGCTCTCCTGAAAAAAGTGCGGCATTCTACCCTTTAACGGGGTTGTTGCTCAACCCCAATTTTTGCCCCGAACCGGTTTGTGCGGCTTGTTTTGCCACACCGGACAACAACCTGTCAGGAGCGAGGCGACGGCCTTGCAGCAGCCCCATCCACAGGCCTCATGTGCGGCGATAGCTGCGGTCAGTTACCATAAAAGAGCATCGCTGCCGCATCCGGCACATGCACCACGGTGACGGATGTACGCCCAGTGACGGTGGGCTGCTGTATTTTGATCCGTGAAGCCGGGGTGCGCAGTTCCACGGGGTAAGCGATGGGCTGGTCGCTCCAGCCCATCCACAGGTATTCGGGAAGATAGCGGACAAAGCGGTAAGAAATGCTGGGGTCGAGGTTTTGTTTCAGTTCGTCGGTGCTTTCGCGATAGCCCTCTTGTGAAATTTCAACCCCCTTCAGAATGCTGGCCCCCGCAATTGTCAACCCATAGTAGAGCACATCCCCTGTACCGTAATAAATGATGGCCGCCCCCAGCGCCGTACCACCCAAGCCCACTGCCAGTCCTATGCCGGTTGTGGCGGCAATCTTGCTTCCCGCAAGGGTACTGCTGGCCGCCGCCTTTCCGCCGTAAGTGGAATCCAGGATCAACTCATGCAGTTCGCTCTCGCGCGCCAAGTGGCGCTCATACCATTTACCGGCATCGGGGGAAAGCTGCGGCACGATGGCAACGCCATTCCGGTCGGTAAGTGAGATGCGACTCTTTTGCCCCCGGAGTTTGAAACTGACCTGGCGCGCCGAGCGTAAGGGATAGGTCGTCAGCTCCGGGTCCCACACCGGCTCCGGTCCCGGCCCGCCCAGCACCAAAAACAAATGCGCCGGCGGCTGGTCGTGTTCCGCCAAATCCTTGGCCCAAGTGAGACTGTTGTCCATAAACCATGCCGCACGCAAATCCACCTGCGCCTCGCGCCACTCGCCGCACATGGTCCACAGCCCGGCTAGGAACAGCCGCATGGCCGGATCGTCGAAGTGGCCTGCCGGGCTCCAGGGTAACGTCAGCAGGCTGCCCGCCACACGCGCCTCGACGCAGGCGT
>Ga0209880_1000141_pt1 | contig 15871 bp, 19 predicted proteins | sample PersoiDNA2013191_FD_185803 | JGI IMG/M metagenome (GOLD analysis project Ga0209880, IMG submission 185803) | Permafrost soil microbial communities from the Arctic, to analyse light accelerated degradation of dissolved organic matter (DOM) -... | ecosystem: Environmental > Terrestrial > Soil >... | reverse complement strand
CGGGGTAAGGGGTAATCACCCACCACGGCTCTGTATTCCGGCACCGGCAACGGTGCCCAGTTCCGGTTTGATGACTTTCGTATTGTCCTTCGAGTCCGAGCCGCCGGGGGCGTGGCGGCAAGTGGAGCGCATGATCCCGAAAAGTGGATACCGGTTTTCGGAGCAGATCATGCGCCCAGCAAGATTGCAGGCATGAGCGACATCACCGCCGCACCGGCAGCAGCGACCAGCGCCATCAAACTACCCGGCCTCGGCGAGATCGGCGCGTTCATGAAGCGCGGCGACATCGCGCTCGCCGTCGGCGTGCTTACCATCCTGGTCGTGCTGATCCTGCCGCTGCCGCCGATCCTGCTCGATCTCGCGCTCGCCATCTCGATCATCATCTCGGTGCTGATCCTGATGACGGCGCTGTTCATCCAGGCCCCGCTCGAATTTTCCTCGTTCCCCACCGTGCTGCTGATCGCGACCATGCTGCGGCTGGCGCTCAACCTCGCCTCCACCCGCCTCATTCTCGCGCACGGCCATGAAGGCACCGACGCCGCCGGCCACGTCATCGAGGCGTTCGGCAATTTCGTGATGAGCGGCAATTTCGTGATCGGCATCATCGTGTTCACGATCCTGGTGATCGTGAACTTCGTGGTCATCACCAAGGGCTCCGGCCGCATCGCGGAAGTGGCCGCGCGCTTCCACCTCGACGCCATGCCGGGCAAGCAGATGGCGATCGACGCCGACCTGTCGGCCGGGCTGATCGACGAGAAGGAGGCGCGCCGCCGCCGCCAGAAGCTCGAGGACGAAGGCGGCTTCTTCGGCGCCATGGACGGCGCCTCCAAATTCGTGCGCGGCGACGCCATCGCCGGCCTGCTCGTGGTGTTCATCAACGTCATCGGCGGCATGATCATCGGCATCGCCCAGCAAGGTCTGAGCTTTGCCGACGCCGCGCATTCCTACACCATCCTCACGGTCGGCGACGGGCTGGTCACGCAGATCCCGGCGCTGATCGTCTCCACTTCGGCCGGCCTGCTGGTGTCGAAAGCCGGCATCCTGGGTTCGGCCGACAAGGCGCTGCTCAAGCAGCTCTCCGGCTACCCGAAGGCGCTCGGCATGTCGGGCGCGGTGATGGTGGTGATGGCGCTGCTGCCGGGAATTCCAATGCTGCCGTTCCTCGCGCTCGGCGGCGGCGCCGGCGCGCTCGCCTACATCATCGACAAGCGCACCAGGCTCGCCGCAGCGACCGAGGCCAGGAAAGCGGATGCCGCCGCCAAAACCGAAGCCGCGGACGAGCCGATTTCCGTGTCGCTCAAGATCGACGACCTCAAGGTCGAGCTCGGCTACGCGCTGCTGCCGCTGGTCAATTCGCCCGACGGCACCGACCGGCTGACCGAGCAGATCAAGGCGCTGCGCCGTTCGTTGGCGGCCGAGATGGGCTTCGTGATGCCCGCCGTGCGCATCCTCGACAATGTGCAGCTCGACGCCAACGCCTATGTCATCAAGATCAAGGAAGTCGAGGCCGGCAGCGGCAAGGTTTGGGCCGGCCAGTACATGGTCATGGACCCGGCCGGCGGCCAGGTGAAGCTGCCCGGCACCCACACCACCGAGCCGACCTTCGGGCTGCCGGCCACCTGGGTCGACGCCGCGGTCAAGGAAGACGCCACGCTCAAGGGCTACACCGTGGTGGACGCCGCCACCGTGCTGTCCACGCATCTGACCGAACTGCTCAAAAACAACATGGCGGAGCTGCTCTCCTATGGCGAAGTGCAGAAGCTGCTCAAGGAGCTGCCGAAGGAGCAGGCCGAGCTGCTCAAGGACCTGGTGCCGTCGCTGATCACCGTCTCCGGCATCCAGCGCGTGTTGCAGATCCTGCTGGCCGAGCGCGTGTCGATCCGCGACCTCGCCACCATCCTGGAAGGCATCGCCGACGGCATCGGCGGCTCGCGCAACCCGGTGATGCTGGCCGAGCATGTGCGGGCGCGGCTGTCGCGCCAGATTTGCGCGCAGCACAGCAGCCACGGCGGCTATCTGCCGCTGGTCGCGCTGTCGGCCAAATGGGAGCAGGCCTTCGCCGAGTCGATGGTCGGCCAGGGCGACGACCGCACGCTGGCGATGCAGCCTTCCAAGCTGTCGGAATTCATCACGCTGGTGCGCGAGAAATTCGAGGAAGCGGCGCGCGAAGGCGAGGCGCCGGTGCTGGTGACCTCGGCCGGCATCCGGCCGTTCGTGCGCGGCATCGTCGAGCGCTTCCGGGCGCAGACGCCGGTGGTCTCGCAAGGCGAAATCCACCCGCGCGCGCGGCTGAAGACGGTCGCCAGTATCTGAGGATACTTACTCCGCCGCGGCGACGGTTTCGGCCGGCTCGTGCGTCGTGTGCGCGCGGATGGCCTCGTCGCGATATTTGCGCTTAAGCGCGTCCTCGCCGCCGGTGGTGGCATGGTAGAGATCGAGCGCATCGAATTCGTCGGCCTGCGGTGGCGCGATGGCCAAGTCAGAATAACTCCAGCGGTCCGGTGCTTTGAGCGCCGCGGTGAGCATGGCCTTGCAGCGCAGATAAACGCGCGCGTAATTCCAGAACTTCAGTGCGGTGCCGCCCCAATAGCGCGCATAGAACACGATCGGGTTTTCCAGCGGCATGCTGCTGCGCCGGTCGCGGCGGAATTTGAGGCGCAGCGCGCCGCCTTCGAGCGGATGCACGCCCTCGAACAGGATCATCAAATAGAACCACAGGATGGTCGACAGCGTGGTGCCCGGCCGGCCAATTTTGCTGGCGCAGGTGCGGCGCAGGATCGTGTTGATGTGTTCGGGCGTGTAGAACGCGTGCCAGGCCGCGCGATAGGCCTCCTCCCAATCCTGGTCCGACATCGTGCCGTGATGCGAGACCCGGTGATTGAGGTCGTACTTGTTCATGTCCGGGTCCATCCAGATTCCCTTGGCGTCGAGAATCTTGTGGTCTTCCGATCCCGGCAGCGGCGTCAGGAAGAAAAACTCGAGGATATCGACCGGCAATTCGCGCTTGATGATCTCGATATCGCGCGCGATCGATTCTTTCGTGTCGGCCGGAAAACCGAGGATGTAGCCGGCATAGGTGATGGCGCCGTGGTTGCGCCACATCTGCAGCATCTCGCGGTATTCGGTGATCTTGTTCTGGCGTTTCTTGGCGGCGATCAGATTGTCCGGATTGATATTCTCGAGCCCGATGAACACGCGCCGCACGCCCGCCTTAGTCGCCTTCTCGATGAAGTTCGGGATCTTGTGGCAGAGCGTGTCGACCTGGATGGTGAAGCCGATATTCATCCCCTCGCCGACCCGCATCTGGATCATGCGGTCGAACAGCGGCTCCCAATCCTTGTTGCGGGCGAAATTATCGTCGGTGATGAAAAAACGCTTGATCCCTTCCGCGTAATTCTCCCGCACGATATGTTCCAGGTCGTCGGCCGAGCGGATGCGGCTCTTGCGCCCCTGCACGTTGATGATGGTGCAGAACGAGCACTGATACGGGCAGCCGCGTCCGAGATCGATGCTCGACAGCGACCCCGACGTCCGGCTGACGTGCTGGCGGGGCAGAAACGGCGGTGGCTCGCCCGCGAGCGCCGGCAGATTGTCCATGTAATTGTAGAGCGGTGCCAGCTCGCCGTTCCAGGCATCGCGCAGCACCTGATCGAGCCGGCGTTCCTCGGCTTCGCCGGCGAAGAACGAAATGCCAAGGTCCTGCGCCGCTTTGATGTCGCGCGGCAATTCCGGCAGCATGGCGATGCAGCCGGAGATATGGAATCCGCCGATGCAGACCGGCAGGCGGGCGTCGAGAAACGGTTTCGCCAGATCGACGGCGCGCGGAAACTGGTTCGACTGCACGCCGACCAGACCGATCAGCGCGCGGCCGCCGGCGCGGCGGATCATGCGAATGATCTGGTTGGGCTTAACCCGCCGGTTGGTTTCATCGAAAGTGTGCAGCCGGATATCGACGCCCGCTCCCAGCACCTGCCGGCGCTTGGCGTCCTCCGCCAAGGCGTTGAGACATGCCAGCGTATTGGACGGGATCGCCGAGCGCAGCCACTGGATCGGATAGCCGTCGTCGTCGTAATGCGACGGCTTGATCATCACAAAATGGAAGATTGCCGGCGTATTCGCTGTATTCGGACGAAGCATTCCCACTCCCATGGCAGCGCTCTGGCGCCCGCGCGCCCGTTTCGGCGGTACCGGCGTTGCGCAATTCTTGCCCTTTATCGGTCAAAAAGTCGAGCTTTAGCTGCGTTTCGCCGGAAAGCGTCGGCGATAGACGGCGTCTTGACCATAAACCGACTAGCCGCGGCTTAGCCCTGGCAAAAATGCTTCTTCATGCCCATATACGACCATGAGTTTTATGCATTCAGCGCGAGCAAGGTCATTGGAGAGCGGCATGGATAAATTTGATTTCGATGCGCCGGCGGAGTTGTTTCCCTCGCGCAATCGGAAGATCGTCAACAAGATCAAATACCGCCGCTTCGACCACGCCGCCGACGCCATCCGCTTTGCCGTCGAGGAGTTGCCCGAGCCGCTGCTGCTCGGCGCCTTCATCGAAATCGACGAAGAGCGTCTCGGCCACAAGGACATCCGCGCGCTTTACGACAGTGCGGAATACCCTTTGACCAAGCGCGCTAGCTGAACGCGCGCGTTTGACGGTTCTGCGCAATTAGCGTACTCCACCAGCTGCAGCCAGGTTTTCGGTTCTGCCTTGCAACGCTGCCCGTTTTTGGGCGCTCAACAAGTCATCCCAAAAAACTCGGATGTCGAAGCGCACAGACGATGAGCGTTTGTGCGCATCTCACGCAGCAACCGACGCAAGGAGGCCGCCATGGCCACAGGCACAGTCAAGTTCTTCAATACCCAGAAGGGTTTCGGATTCATCACGCCGAGCGACGGCTCGAAGGACGTGTTCGTGCACATCAGCGCGGTCGAACGCGCCGGCATGAGCACACTCAACGAAGGCCAGCGCCTCACCTATGAAATCGTGACCGAGCGCGGCAAGCAGGCGGCGTCCAATCTAGCGAACGCCTGACCATCTTATTCGCATCATTACGAACGGCGAGCGCCCGGCTTTGCGCCGGGCGTTTGCGCTAGAGCCCGGCCCGCTAATGGCCGCCGCCGAGGAGCGCCAAGAAGCGTCATGACGCACAAATATTCAACCGGGCAGAACGTCTATTACGAGCCGACTTTCGGCAACGCGGCCTCGCGCGGCAAATACAAGATCGTCCGTCCGCTGCCGGTCGAGAACGATAACCGGCTGGCCTACCGCATCAAGAGCATCTCGGAATCCTTCGAGCGCATCGCCGAGGAACACCAGCTGAGTCGGACCGACTGAGACCAGGCGCCGGTCATTACCCGCCGGCCGCCAAATTCCCGCCATTTCAGGGTCAAAACCGCGCCTTTCACCGCGGGTTCAACGATCCGTGATGCGGCCTTTGGAACCCTCCACCCATACCTGCGTTAGCCCCGCGAAACCTCGTGAACCTTTCACCAGGCCGGCCCGACGAATGGCTATGACCTTGGAGGCTGCCATGAACTGGTCGATGTACACCGCTGACCGTACCACCCACCTGAAGATCGTGGTGGTTGGCCTTGCCGCCGCGCTGCTGATCTCGGTGATCGGCATCGCCGCGCAACAGTTTAATCTCGGCACCGATATCCTGACCGCGCAGGCGCCGACCGTGATCAAGGCCGGCGGACCGGTGGTATTCACCGACCGCGCTGGCACGACCATCCGCTAGGACCCGATTTTCGAGGCTCTGCTTCTGTCCCCTCCCCCCTTTACGCGCCGCTAATGCGGCGCGTTTTTTTGTGACATAGCCGAATCGAAAAAAATCGCCGACAACAGCCGGACATGCTCCGCCATTTCACGCGTAAGGCCGTGATCGCATTGACCGCCGCCATACTGGCGTCGGTGCAGCCGGCCTATGCCCAAACCAACGGACCGGCCGCGATGTCGGCCGCCGACTACCAAGCCAAGCTCGCGCAATATCTTCAGGCGCGGCAAGCCTACGATGCGGAAGCCGACGCCTATTGGAATGCCGTCATCGAGAAGCGCCACGTGCGCAATGCCAAGCGCCGCGACCATCTGCCGATCCAGCTCGCCGACTATGTGCTCAGCCAGCCGCCGCTCTATGCGGGGCCGCCGCGCCCAATCAATCCCGAAGCCCCCGGCCCCGAGCCGAACGAACGGCCGCCGATCCCGCTGGTCGCCGATTTTCTCAAGGCCGCGGCGGAGCAACACGGCTTCGTGCCGCAGCGCCCGCCCAGCGAGCTCGACTTCAAGCGCGCCTATGCCAAGGCCGCGGCCGCCGCCGGCCTGACGCGCGATCAGATCGTCGGCGTCTACGCCTTCGAGACCGGCGGCAACGGCACCTACGACATGCAGGCGGGCGTGTCGGCCACCAGGCCGCACGCGATCTCGCCCGCTATCGGTTACAACCAGTTGCTCAGCACCAATTCGATCTCGATCCTGGCGGAGTCCGGCACCCGCCTGCTGGCGGCACTGCGGCAAAAAGCCAAGGCGACGACCGGCGACGCCAGGTTCGCGCTGGAGCGCAAGATCGAGGCGCTCAAACGCATGATCGCGTTCAGCCGCAGCGTGCCGGACTCATGGAACGAGCACGACCGGCTGGCCAAGACCACCGCGGGCGGGATGGGCATCCACGCCGCCATCCTCGATATCGATATCGGTCCGCAGCTGCAGGTGCAGAAGCTCTTGAATTCCGTCCGCTTCGCGCGCGCCAAAGGCTACAGCGCGCCGCTGCGCGCGGCCGAATTGGAATTGATGAATCTCACCGGCGACGGCAACGGCATCGACATGGTGACCATGCCGCAGGCCCTGCGCGAGCGCGTGCCGACCGCAAATTTCTTCCAGCAATCGGGCTACGAGCGCAATCCGGTGGCGCGCCGCACCGGCGTGGTGGCGGGCCTGCTCGCCGACATCGAAGGCAAGATGATGCGCGCGTCACAATCGCCCGGCGCCAAGGATCTGGCGGCGGCGTTTTAGCGCCGGCACCACACCGGCATATTTTTGTGTAGGCTCTCAGGCATGACCAGCGGACAACGTCAGCATCGGCAACACGGCCCCGCAGCGTTCATCGGCGCGGTGTTGCTGTTCATGGCGCCGCTGTCGCCCACGGCCGCACAGGACATTCGCGGGCTGGAAGTCTGCACGGCCGAAAAGCAGATGGAGCGCCGCACCGGCTGCCTGCAGGCCAATATCGAGCTTCTTCAACAGGCGCTAACCAGGCTTTCGCGCGAGACACAGGACAAGATCGCCGCCGCCGGCCGCGATCTCGCTGCCGCCCGCGCCGAGATCGCCGCGCTCAAGTCGGCATTGGCGAAGCTGAATAGCGAGCTGACGCAGTTAAAGACGAAAATCGAAGCCAGCGGCAAAAAATAGCCGGCAAACGAAAACGGCGCCCGCGTGGGCGCCGCCGATAGTGTAGAATTTAAATTTACGCGTGCGCGCCGCCGGCGGTAAAGCGCATGGCGGCGATGCGGTCGAGTTCGGCCTGCTCGCGCGCGTTTTCCTCGGCCTTTTCGCGCGCGTGGTCGCGCTCATCGAGCATCTCGACCTTCTTGAGCTCCTCGAAGGCCTCGCCCAGCATGGCCTTGGCGTCGTCGAGCTGGGCTTTCAGCTCGCCGGCCGACTGGTGGAGGTTCTCGCGCCGGCCGATCGCGGCCTTGGCATAGGTCGGATAGGCGAAATGGGCGGGATCGTGGATGCCGGCGCGTTCCTGCTCGGTCTTGATCTCGCGGTCGAGCTCGGCCGCGATACGGTCGAATTCGGCGATCATGGCCTCGATCTGAGCAACCTTGCGCCGCTTCTCGTCGACCTGAAATTTCTTCAGGCGGATGAGGGTTTCGCGTGACTTCATCGACTAAATACTCCCCCGAAGCCCCGAATTTGCGCTCCGCGCGGCCATACAACCGCCCGCCGGAACGCCCCGGACCGTTCAGTAGGGCGACTGTGGCGCAATAACGTTAGTTTTCGGTTTCCAAGCGCATGATCCCGAAAAGTGGGAACCGGTTTTCGGACAGGATCATGCGCAAGCAAAAGGGGTTTTGAGGCCAATTAGGCCTGATCGGGCTGTTGGCCCTGGAGGATTTGTTCAAGTCGTTGGTATCCCTCTGCCATACTGGTTGATTCTTCCTTAAGCTGGCTGAGGAAGGCCTCCAGCGGTTTATGCAGGACGATCGCCTCGTCGACCTCGGCGCTGGAGCCGGTCCGGTAAGCCCCCAGGCGGATCAGCTCCTCCATGTCCGCATAGGTCGCCATCACCTGGCGCGCCCGGTTGATCGCCGGCAGATAGGCTGCCTCCGCCGCCCGCGGCATGGTGCGGGAGATCGATTTGAGGATGTTGATGGCCGGATAGCGCCCGCGCTCGGCAATGGCGCGCTCCATGACGATATGGCCGTCGAGGATGCCGCGCACGGCATCCGCCACCGGCTCGTTATGGTCGTCGCCGTCCACCAGCACGCTGAAAATGCCGGTGATGGTGCCCTGCTCGGTGCCAGGCCCGGCCCGCTCCAGCAGGCGCGGCAGCTCGGTGAATACGGTCGGCGTATAGCCCTTGGCGGTCGGCGGCTCGCCGGCCGACAGCCCGATCTCGCGTTGCGCCATGGCAAAGCGGGTGACCGAATCCATCAGCACCAGCACATCTTTGCCGAGGTCGCGGAAATATTCCGCGATCGCCAGCGTCAAATAGGCCGCCTGGCGGCGCATCAGCGCCGGTTCGTCCGAGGTCGAGACCACCACCACGGAGCGCGCGAGACCGGCCGGGCCCAGATCGTCCTGCAAGAATTCCTGCACCTCGCGGCCGCGCTCGCCGACCAGGCCGATCACCGAAATGTCGGCCGACACGTTGCGGGCCAGCATCGACAAAAGCACCGATTTGCCGACACCCGAGCCCGAAAAGATGCCCATGCGCTGGCCGCGGCAGACGGTGAGAAAGGTATTGAGCGCGCGCACGCCGAGATCGAGCGGCTCGCCCACCCGCATGCGGGCATGCGCCGGCGGCGGCGAATTGCGGAACGGGTAAGGCGCCGGACCCGGCGGCAACTGACCCAGCCCGTCGATCGGCTCGCCCATGGCGTTGACCACGCGGCCAAGCCAGCGCTCGGACGGGCGGATGGTGCCGGCGGCGGTGGCGACCACCGCCCGGCAGCCGCGCCGCACGCCGTCGAGCGCGGCAAACGGCATGGCCAGCGCATGGCCACCGGTAAAACCCACCACCTCGCACGGGATCGCCGGCCCGATGCCGGTCTCGATCGACAGCCGCGCGCCGACCGACATGGCGTGGATCGGCCCCGCCACCTCCACCATCAGCCCGCGCACCCCGACCACGCGGCCATAGGTCTCCATGCTGTCGAGGTCGGCGATCTGCTCGGCCAGGGCCTTCATGGGGGCGTCGCCACGAGTGCAGGCGAACTCCCTCTCCCCATGGGGGAGAGGGTTGGGGTGAGGGGGCAAGTGACTTTCGATAGGCCGTACCCCCTCACCCGACGCGCTGCGCGCGCCGACCTCTCCCCATGGGAGAGGTGAAGGAAGAAGGATTGCGCACTTGCCGGGTTAACGCCCTGGAGGGCGCATTCACGAGCCCTTAGGCTTACCGCCCTTTTGCCGACTTTAACGGAGTGTTTACCCGGGTCGTTAATCATTGGGTCATCGTCCAAGGGACTAAGGCTTGCGTTTCGCCCGGGCCGGACGGAAGGGGCGAGTCGGTAGAGTCGGTTAGGCCCGATTCTTAAACCGGGGCATGAAACGGTACGTGGCCAAAAAACCACTTTCTGGCAACATCTTACGCCGATTCGGGCCAATCTGCCTACGGCGGGCTTGCATGAGAGAATCAGGTTTTGTTAACCATGTCCGCATAGTGTCGAATCGGTTTGTCCCACAGCGTTATTTCAAACTCGCCGCCTTTGCGGCGCAGACCTAAGGCCCGGTTGCGGCGAGAAGGGGACTGGCATGCGCGTATTACTCATTGAAGACGACAGCGCGACCGCTCAATCCATCGAGCTGATGCTCAAATCCGAGAGCTTCAACGTCTACACCACCGATCTCGGTGAGGAAGGCGTCGACCTCGGCAAGCTCTACGACTACGACATCATCCTGCTGGACCTGAACCTGCCCGACATGTCGGGCTTCGAGGTCCTGCGCAGCTTGCGCGTCTCCAAGGTGAAGACGCCGATCCTGATCCTCTCCGGCTTGGCCGGCATCGAGGACAAGGTCAAAGGTCTCGGCTTCGGCGCCGACGACTACATGACCAAGCCGTTCCACAAGGACGAGTTGATCGCGCGCATCCACGCCATCGTGCGCCGCTCCAAGGGCCACGCCCAGTCGGTCATCAACACCGGCGATCTGGTGGTCAATCTCGACACCAAGACGGTGGAAGTGGGCGGCCAGCGCGTGCACCTCACCGGCAAGGAATACCAGATGCTCGAGCTGCTCTCCCTGCGCAAAGGGACGACGCTCACCAAGGAGATGTTCCTCAACCATCTCTACGGCGGCATGGACGAGCCCGAGCTCAAGATCATCGACGTGTTCATCTGCAAGCTGCGCAAGAAGCTCGCCAACGCCTCATCCGGCAAAAACTACATCGAGACGGTGTGGGGCCGCGGCTACGTGCTGCGCGAGCCGGCCGAGATGGAAGAGCGCATCCCCGCTTAGCGTCTGCATCCTCTGGATCGAGCCTTCGGGCTCTCTCCTCCCAAATCAAACCCCGCCGGAAACGGCGGGTTTTTTTTAATGGATGGATTGTTCGCTTAGGGCCAGAGGCGGACGGTTTTATCATCCGGGCTTTGACAAACGCTGCCAGCTAACAACCGCCAAGCCTTTTGTGGGATCAAGCACCTGCCGCTGGCCACGGTCGAGCCCATGGCTTTTAAGTACCTCCTCCGGAGGCTGTGCAGGCACCTCGGGAAAGACCGGCCGGCCACCGGGCAGCCGCACGCCGGGCGCCCGCGACAGGTAGAAAACGTCATAACGATCCAGAAAAAACCCGAACACTTCCGTGCCGCCGATGACGCCAACGCTGGCGTCTGGCGCCCCCAGCGCGGCCAAGGCTTGTTCGAACGACGCGCCGCCTGGATTCCAGAACAGCGCCTTTTCATGCGACGGGTTGACCGCGATGGCCGTCACGTGCCGGGTCAGGATCAACCGGCGGCGCAAATGCGAATGCGGCTGTTGCTCATGCGAGTGGCGCCCATGCACCACCACATCGACCCCGTCGAGCCCGCGTTCGAAGAACTGCCGGTCGGCCTCGAACTTGAGCTGGTCCGGCATGATACCTGCCGTGTTCGCAAGCATGCCGTCCTCGGAGACAATGGCGTAACCTTCGATGCGACGTGGACGGGGCATGCAATCCTTTTCCGGCAAATCACACTGCCACGCCATCGGCGGCTTTCGAATTATGGAACTTTCACAGCGGTTTTATGTTGATAGAGCATTCTTGCATATATTGGAGATACCAATGCCTAATCCTCGAAGCACGGCGTCGATCGCCGGACATCCAATCCATCCGATGCTTATTCCGTTCCCGATTGCGTTCTTCGTCGGCACATTCGCCTGCGATTTAGTCTATTGGCAGACGAGCAATTCAGCCTGGGCGGCCGCGACGCCCTGGCTGCTGGGAGCCGGTCTTGTGATGGCGGCGCTGGCGGCCGTCATGGGCTTAATCGACGTTTTCGGCGATCAGCAAATTCGTCAACTTTCTACTGTTTGGTGGCATGCGGGTGCGAATGTACTCGTCGTCCTGATTGAATTTTTCAATCTTTTCTTTCGCTACCAGCAGGGCCCAGCGGCGATCGTTCCCAATGGCCTGTTGTTGTCCTTGCTCGCGGTTGTCCTCCTGTTGTTCAGTGGATGGAAGGGCGGCGAGTTAGTGTTTCGCGGCCGTGTCGGCGTGACGGATATTTAATAGGAATAATCCCAACGCAAATCCCGCCGGAAACGGCGGGATTTTTTTAATGGTGCGATTGTTCGCTCAGCGATGTGCTTATTCGCAAGATACCGCTCAACTCACCTCCGGCTCTCGGCGCCTTCAATTCCGGCCATGGCCGCTGCTAGAAACAATAAGACGAAAATGCCGCCGATAATTTCAAGAGCCAGCATTGGTCAATTTAGTTGCGATCCCCGCAAGCAGATTCCCGGCAGCCGGCTTCGTTCCGTTGCGCCAACGGTGTCCCCGAATGGGGCATGTGCGGCATCAAGAGATAGTTCCCACAGATGGAACCAATGGCAGGCCCCGGTACTTAGTCCTTCAGTCCAGCCCCAGACGGTTGGAGTCCCAACCTAATGGAGCGAATATGAAATCCAAGCTTTTGGTATCGACGATGCTGCTCGCGTTACTGGCGCTGCCGGTGGCGGCGCAGGCGCAAGGCACTGTGCGCGGCGCGGAAAGAGGCGCGGCGCAAGGTGAACGCGATGCCGGCCCGCTCGGCGCGGTGGTCGGCGGAACGGTCGGCGCAGTCGCCGGCACGATCGGCGGCATCCTCGGCGTCGAAGACCGCCCGCGCTTTCGCGAATACGTCGTTCGCGAGCGGCACCCTTCCTATCGCTATGACAATGACTTCCGCGTCGGCGCCATGTTGCCGGAAAGCGGCGTCACCTATTACGACGTGCCGGCCGATTACCACATCACCGGCTATCGCTACGCCTACGTGAACGATCATGCCGTGCTGGTCGATCCGCGCACGCACCGCATCGTTCAGATCATCGATTAACACCCAACCTTGAAGGGATAAAACATGCTGAAAATCATTTCATTGAGCGCCGTTGCCGCACTGGCACTGGCGGTCACAGTCACGTCGCAGCCTGCTTTTGCGCGTGATGGCGGCGCGGTTGCGGCCGGCGTCATCGGCGGTCTCGCCGCCGGCGCGATCATCGGCTCGCAGGCTAATCGCGGCTATTACGGCGGCCCGGATTATTATGATGAGTCGGGTTATCAACCGGTCTATCGCGAATGCCACACCGAGCGGCAACAGATTGAAGACGGGTACGGAAACGTCCGTACGCGGCGCGTTCGCGTCTGCGATTGACGTTCTCGCTCTCTCGTAAATCTTGCATGAGCCTTCGGGCTCTGACTTCCCAACGCAAACCCCGCCGGCAACGGCGGGGTTTTTTCTTGCGCTGCGCGTCTGCTGGCGAAGCGGATCATCGCATTGGCCGTTAGGGCATGCGACCGCCTTCCAGGTGGAATTTCCAGCCGGCGGCAGCACTCGCCTTTTCGACGGCATCGCGCACCTTGGCGTAGTCGAGCGTGCCGCCGCCGCCGACCGAGACATCCTTACGCGTGCCCGACCGCTTCCAGCCGCTCACCGTCGTGGTCTCGACGGTCAATGTCGGCGGTGGAATGCCCCAACTGCGCTCAACAACGGCTTCGCGGAAATGAACCGTGTGATCCGCTTCCGTCGGCCGGCATGACATGCGGTAGGCGACCTTGCGGCCGCCCAGCCACCACTTCGCGCCGATCTTTTCCGCCTCGCCGCGCAATCCCTGTTCGGCGTCCGCATGGACGTTGAGACCAAGCGCCGACGTCTGCTTCTGCAACTCGGCGACGAGATCGTGCTTGCTTCGAATGTCCGGCATGGGCAGCCTCCTGGTCAATTTGTCGCACGTCGTTTCCGCCGCCGGCGGACCGCAAGATGGTCGGACGAGCTCACGGCCGATCGCCAGTTCCGCTTGCTATTCCTTAACATTTGGCGCCGCGGCGGGAACAAGCAGCCTACGCGCCGGCGCGCAAACACATTTGACATAGCGCAATGAGCGGCGCGCGCGCGGCGCTTCTGATGATGGATGAGGGTTCCCAAGCAACCATAAAAAGGAGATCCCATGCGCACCATCATCATCTTCTCCGCGGCGTTATTTGCCGCGGCGGCGCTGACCGCCGGCGGGGGCGCGGGGCGCGCGGCCATCGACTGACAGGAGGGTAACGATGAGCAACCACCGCTGCATCGCCACGGCAATCCGCGTGACCGGCGGCGCGCTGCTCGCCGCAGCGCTCGTCGCTTTCGCAGCACAAGCGGCCACGCTCGGCGCCAGCCGTTGGGAGCAATACACCAACACCCGCTACGGCGTCATGATCGACTATCCCGCCGATCTGTTCGCCATCCAGCCGCCGCCGCCCGATAATGCCGGGCGCGATTTCGACGCGCCGGACGCCAAGGCGCGCTTCCACGTTTACAGCCACGCCAACGCCTTGGACCTCGCGCGCGAGGAGCTTGCGGCCGAGGACGTGCTCGACCTCGGCGATGCGGCGGCGAAAAAGGAAAGTGGCCCGGACTGGTACCAGGTCGTGGCCGTCAAGGATGACGACACCATCCTGCGCCGGGTGTTGCTGAGCGAGGGCGACGCGATGATCCACCGTCTCGAAATCGCCTATCCGACGAGCGCCGCGGCGGCGTTCCAGCCGGTCGTGGCGCGGATGACAAAAAGCTTCCGCGTCGATCCGGCGATCCCAGAGAAGGCCGCGGGCGATGCCGACGCGGCGGCGCCGCCGCCAACGCAATCGTCCATGCCGAGTTCGCCGGCCTGGCAGCGCATCGATTCGATCGCGCTCGGCCTGCAAATTCCCAATTATCGCGGCACCGCCGGCGTGTCGGCGGAGGTGCCGGCGCACTGGGTGCGATCCGATATGCCGGAGCCGAACGTGATTTCATTCGCCGGGCCGGAAGCCACCGGCGAAAACGAAGTCTATGTCGTGTTCCGCGCCGACCAGCGCCGCTCAGGGGCGACGCTGGCGAGCGAAGCCAAGATCATCAAAACCCGGCTCGCCGAAGGCGCCGACAACTACCGCCTGCTGAGCGAACGCAGCACGCAGATCGCAAAGCGGCCGGCCATCCTGCTCGCGATGCAATTTTCCGGCTCGGATTCCCCGGCGCTGCAGCGGGAAGACGTCGCCATCGTCGATGCGGGCGCGGTGATCTACTTCGTTCACTTCGGCACGACGCAGGCGCGCTACGCGGCCAACAGCCACGTCTTCCCGCATATCATGGAGACCCTCGGCTTGACGCCATGACGCGCCGGCGGTTTTCATAAGCAGTCGGGCGGGCGGCCTGCTACACTGGCGCCGACACCGAACCGGATGTGCGCGCACGCGCGCCAGGAACCATCGCGATGAAAGAGGAGCCGTTCGTTCCGCCGCCGGGCGCCTTTACCCGCACCGTGGCCATTCGATTTTCGCACTGCGACCCGGCCGGCATCGTCTATTTTCCGAACTATTTCGACATGTTCAACGGGTTGATCGAGGACTGGTATACCGAGCAGCTGGGCGTCGATTATTCCAATCTGATCCTGAACGAGCATTTCGGCTTTCCCTTCGTGCACATCGAAACCGATTTCAAGATCCCCAGCCGCATGGGCGAGCACCTCGATCTCACGCTGCTGCTGACGCGGATCGGACGCTCGTCGTTGAGCGTCGTCATCGTGGGTCATTTGGCCGGCATCGAGCGATTGCGCGCGCGCCTGGTCACCGCGATGATGTCGTTGGAGACGCAACACGCGATCGAATTGCCGCCGGCGTTGCGCGCTAAATTCGAGGCTTACCTGAAGCGCACGGGCCCGGCGCCGGGGTGAGCGGCGGGCGGACGCGCGCGACGACGGCGCGGCCTAAGCCTTCGCCGCGAACTTCAGCACGTTGCTGGCGGGCGCGGGCTTCGCCGCGGCCACGTTCGGCACATAGATCCCGCGCTGGTCGGCCATCGGCTTGAACGCGTCGGTCAAGCCGACCACGGTTTCGGCGGCGCCCAAAATCAAAAAGCCGTCGGACGGCATCTGGCGCGCCAGGCGGTTGAGCACGCCGATCTTGGTATCCTGGCCGAAATAGATCAGCACGTTGCGGCAGAACACCAGGTCGAAAGTGCCGAGCGGCGA
>Ga0209880_1000136_pt1 | contig 16025 bp, 13 predicted proteins | sample PersoiDNA2013191_FD_185803 | JGI IMG/M metagenome (GOLD analysis project Ga0209880, IMG submission 185803) | Permafrost soil microbial communities from the Arctic, to analyse light accelerated degradation of dissolved organic matter (DOM) -... | ecosystem: Environmental > Terrestrial > Soil >... | reverse complement strand
CGGCTGCTTGCTTGCCACTGAAGGTATTGAAAGTGTTGATTGTGCCGCCGGATACCTGCCCAATCTCGCCGGTCAGCTTCAAAATCAGAAGGTTGATCGACAAATCCGCAAAGACATTCGTACGGGTGATGCTCTGGGAGAGCGAAACTGGAGCCGTGTTGAACGCTGAGATAGGCGGGACCGCTCGCGCGGCAAGGTGCGCACCAATTTCCGTGGATGACTCGTACTTGTCCTGACCGATACCAGCAGCAAGGCCGAACAACAGGAAGCCTTTGCTAGCGACCAAGCGCAAGGCGGTTGTTTTCAGCGCAAGGTTGTTGACGTACAGCGAGTCATTTCCGCTGTTTGCCGAGATGTTAACTGTCGGCAGATCGCGGCGGATATAACTCACCGAGACGCCCGGGACGAGCAGCGATTCCTGCAGGATTCCGATGCGCGCGCCATAGCCAAGCTTGAGCGAGCCATTGGGCACCTTGACACTCACTCCGCTGCTATTGAACTCGGGCACGTACGACGCACTGACGAGGAGGTCTACTCCGCCGACGTTGGTGATGGCGAGCGGCAGGCCCTTGAAGATGCCGATCGCGAGATCGGCCGTCGGCATCGGAAAGAGTTGAGTCTTGGTATCGATAGGAGGCGTATTTGTCGCGCCGGTCACGGACGGCGTGATGTTCTGAATCTGCGGGAGGCTCCCCTGAATAGCGTTGACTCTGAGACCCAGAGAAAAGTGACCGAGGCCACCCAGACTTCCTGCCTGGCCGAGTGTCGCGTTACCGCCCGCGATGCTCGTGCCTAGCTGCGGCGCCAGGTACTTGAAGAGATCGATTGCCTTCTGACATGCGTCCTGCGAAGCGCGGGCCTGATTCGGGATACCCGCAGTGACGGTGCCCGGTGGGCAGCTCTGGGTGTCGATACCCTGAGCACTGGCGGATGTAGCCGCGAGCGCCATTGCTGCGAGCGAAATGAACAAACGACCTTTCATTTGTAAGTTCCTCAAGAAAGTATGACTGCGCCGGAACCGGGTCTGAGCGAGCCGATCTTCCAGCCCGCAACTCCGGCCGCGGATGCCGCCGACAATACTGCCTTTACGTCGGACGGCGCGCAGATGACGACCATTCCTACACCCATGTTGAACGTTCGGTACATCTCCGCGGGTTCCACTGCCCCCGCGCCCATCAAAACCCTGAAGACATTCGGGGTTTTCCAGCTCGAGACATCTATTACAGCGTCCAGCGTCTTCGGCAGAGCGCGATCGAGATTCTCCAGCAATCCTCCGCCGGTGATATGCGCCATCGCGTGAACCCGATCGAGCGCGGGTTGCAGCGCTGGCAAATACGACCGGTGCTCGGCCAGTAGAACATCCGCGACAGTCCCGCCACCACCGGGAAAAGCATCACTCATTCCCAACTTCAATCTTTCGGATATGATCTTCCGCGCGAGCGAGTATCCGTTGGTGTGCAATCCCGAGCTCGGAAGACCGATCAGGACATCATCAGGCCGCACACGGTGCGGGCCGAGAATGCGATCCTCTTCCACATAACCGACGACGAAGCCCGCCAAGTCGTAATCAGGCGGGGTGTACAAACCGGGCATTTCGGCGGTTTCGCCGCCTATTAGCGCGCAACTGTTCTCACGGCAGCCGGCGGCAACCCCCGCCACTACGGCTTCGACGACCGTCGGGTCGAGTTTTCCGAACGCGAGGTAGTCGAGAAAGAAGCCCGGGAGCGCGCCCTGAACGAGGATGTCGTTGACGCAATGGTTGACGAGGTCGCGGCCAATCGTGTCGTGCCGGCCAGCCTCGATCGCGACCTTGACCTTGGTGCCCACGCCGTCGGCGCTGGAGACGAGTACAGGCTTCTCGAGATTTGGAGGAATGCGAAACATTCCGCCGAAGCCACCGAAGCCGCCTATGACACCTTTGGTGAATGTGGATTCGACGAGCTTCCTGATCCGATTCTTTGCCGTATTGGAAGCATCGATATCGACTCCGGCGCTTCCGTAGCGAAGCGCGTCATCGCTCACGCGGGCAGCTCCTCTTCGAATGCCACGAGCCGCCGCATTTCGCGCATGCGCTGATCGATCTCGGCGCGGGTCACGGTCATGAGGCGCTCGATCGAGAATCTCTCGACGGCAAACGAGCCCATGACAGAACCGTAAATCACCGCGCGGCGCATGTTGGCTTCGCTCAGATCGCCGGTGGCGGCGAGATAGCCGATGAATCCTCCGGCGAAGGAATCGCCGGCGCCGGTGGGATCGAACACGCTCTCGAGCGGAAACGCGGGCGCGAAGAAGATCGATTTCTCGGTGAACATGAACGCGCCGTGCTCGCCCTTCTTGATGATGACGTGCCTCGGCCCACGCGCCATGATCCACTGCGCCGCCTGAACGAGATTCACTTTCTCGCTCAGCTGGCGTGCCTCCGCATCATTGAGCGTCACGAGGTCGACGTGTCCCAGCAGCTTCAGAATGTCGGCGCGCCGGCTCTGGATCCAGAAGTTCATCGTGTCACAGGCGACGAGCTTGGGCTTCTCGACCTGCCCCAGGACGTCGAGCTGGAGGCGCGGATCGATGTTGGCAAGGAACAGATACGGCGACGAGCGAAGCTTCTCCGGAATCTTGGGGCTGAAGTGGGAGAAAACGCCCAAGTGCGTCTCGAGAGTCTCCGCCGAGTTGAGGTCGTGCCGATAGCGGCCGCGCCAGCGAAAGGATTGCCCTTCGGCGCGCTCGAGGCCGCTGAAATCGACACCCCGCTTCATCAGCGGATCGAGCTTCTCGATGGGATAGTCGGAGCCGACGACCCCGACGACGCTCACCTCGGTGAGATGACTCGCCGATGCCGCAAAGAAAGTCGCGGATCCGCCGAGGACGTCGTCCGCCTTTCCGAATGGGGTCTCGACCGAGTCGAGCGCGACTGAGCCAACAACGAGGACAGACATTCGTGCCTATATCGTTTGAGAAATGATCAGGCTGCTAATGGTAACCGAGCGGACGGTCGCGGCAACTACATTCTCTCCGGAGCCGTGATGCCGAGGATTTGCAGCCCGTTCCGCAGCACGATCTGGGCACCCCTCGCCAGGACCAAGCGGGCGCGGGTTACATCCTCGGCTTGCTCCAGAACGTGATGCTTGTGATACCACAGGTGCGCGAGCCGCGCCGTCTCGAGGAGATAGGTCGCGATGCGCTGTGGCTCCAGCGTTTCCGCCGCTGATTCGACGAGAGATGGGAAGTCGAGCAGCGCCTTGATCAGCTCCTGCTCCTCCGGCTCGCTCAGCAGCTCGAAGCTCACGTTGTCGGCCGAAACCGACTCCGGATCGATCTCACCGACGCGGAAGATGCCACACATGCGCGCGTGCGCCATCTGGATGTAGTAGACCGGGTTTTCTTCCGACTGCGAAGCGGCGAGATCCACGTTGAAGATCAGCTGCGAGTCGCTCTTACGCATGAGGAAGAAGTAGCGTACCGCATCGCGCCCCACCTCGTTGACGAGATCGCGAACCGTGACGTAGCTGCCCGCGCGCTTGGAGATCTTCACCTCTTCGCCGTGCTTCATCACCGTCACCATCTGATGCAGCACATACTCGGGGTATTTCTCGGTCACGCCCATGTTGAGCGCCTGAAGGCCCGCGCGAACCCGCGTCACCGTGCTGTGGTGATCGGCGCCTTGAACGTCGATCGCTCGGCGGAAGCCGCGCTTCCACTTGGTGACATGGTACGCGACGTCGGGCAGAAAGTACGTGTACGTGCCGTCGCTTTTCCGCATCACGCGGTCCTTGTCGTCTCCGAACTCGGTTGTGCGGAGCCAGAGCGCGCCTTCGTGCTCGTACGTCTTTCCCGACGCGACGAGAAGCCGCACGGTGTCTTCGACCATCCCTTCGGTGTAGAGCGACGACTCGAGGAAGTAACGGTCGAAGCGCACTCCGAAGGCCTGCAGATCGAGATCCTGCTCCTTTCTCAGCTCCCGCACCGCGAACTCGCGCACCGAGAGTCCCTCACCGGTCGCGTTGTATCGCTCGGCCAGCTCGCGAATGTACTCGCCATGATAACCGCCTTCTGGAACCTGAGCGGGCTTGCCACGGAGCTCACTGAGTCTTGCCTCGACGCTCGCCGCCAGATTGTCGATTTGAACGCCCGCGTCGTTGTAGTAGTACTCGCGGGTCACGTTCCAGCCGGTGACCTCGAGCAGCGTCGAGATTGCGTCTCCGAGCGCCGCCTGCCGTCCGTGACCGACGTGAAGTGGCCCCGTTGGGTTTGCCGAAACAAATTCGACGTTGACGACACGCCCGGCTCCGACCTTGCTGCCGCCATAACTCTCGTTCGCGGCGATGATGTCGCGCAGCCCGGAAGCGATGCGCCCGGCATCGATCCAGAAATTCATGAAGCCGGGTCCGGCGATGTCGATCTTCGACACCCCCGCGCTCTCGAGACTCATCGAGTCGCGCAACCGCTCGGCGATGTCACGCGGCCGCGACTTGAGCGGTTTGGCCAGCACCATGGCGAGATTCGTTGCCCAGTCGCCGTGCGAAGACTCTCGCGGCCGCTCCATGAGCGGATCCACGTCCTCGGGCGCACCGAGGCCACGCGCGGCGCGAATCAGCTCGGTACGGATCTGATCAGCAGCAGTCATTCGCTGCTTTTCGCTCTCCGGGACGACCCTTTCGCGGCGGACTTCGATGCAGCCGCGGGCTTTGGGGCGGTCACTGACTTTGAGTCCCCGCCCGACTTGGGGTCAGCGGGCGGTTTCGCATCGGCACCGGGCTTCGATTCGCCCTTCGAGCCCGCGGACTCCGCCCCACCACCGCCGCTCGTTGCAGCCCCTTCTCCAGCCTTCACTGGAGAAGTCTGCGGCTTCTTGCCGTCCTTCCCGTAATCGGTGATGTAGAAGCCCGAGCCCTTGAACACGAGTGCGCCTCCGGCCGACATTTGCCGCTCCGCCTTTTTGCCGCACGTCGGGCACGCGACTTCGCTCGGCGCGCCGCTGATGGAGCGATAAAACTCTTCGAACTCGTGGCCCGTGGGGCAACGAAACTCGTATGTGGGCATGTTGGTTCTGGGAGAGAACTGCGGCTACGATGAAAGCTAGTTTGCTGGAGAGAGCGGCTCAAGCGCAGAGAGCGACGATCGAGCGGAGAGGTGTCCAAGCGTTGAGCCACTCCATTGGCGGCTCGACGTGGAACTGGTCGATGGCTCTAGAGTGGAGGGCGGTAAAAACCCCAGTTTGCCGCCAGAGTTTCCGAAATCTCTCCAACCGTCGCGCGTGCGCGCACTGCATCAATGATGAGCGGCATCAAGTGCAGCTGCTTCGAGTCTTTTGCCGAGGCCGCGCGTAGCGCTGCCAGCGTTCGCGTGACCTCGGCGGCGTTTCTCTTCTTGCGCCGCGCTTTCACGCTTTTCACCTGCGCCTTTTCAAGCGCCGAGTAGTCGGGAGCGGCAATGGACGGCGCCTCTTCTTCGTCCGCGAAGCGATTGACGCCCACTATCACTGTCTCACCGGCCTCGACGCGCAGCTGGTGCTCGTACGCACTGCGCGCGATCTCCTCCTGGAAGAATCCCGCGGCGATCGCTTTCTCCGAGCCTCCAAGCGCATCCACTTTCAGGATCAGCTCGAGCGCGCGTTCTTCCAGCTGGGTGGTGAGGCTTTCGACGTAGTAGCTTCCGGCGAGAGGGTCGGCGGTGTTGGCGATGCCGGACTCGTACCCTACGATCTGCTGAGTACGAAGCGCGAGCTTCGCCGCTTCGGCGGTCGGGAGCGCGAGCGCCTCGTCGTACCCGTTCGTATGGAGCGACTGGGTTCCACCCAGGGTCGCGGCCAGCGCCTGCACCGTCACGCGGACCACATTGTTGAGCGGCTGCTGAGCAGTGAGCGTGACCCCGCCAGTCTGGGTGTGAAAGCGCAGCCTCGCGCTCGACGCCGACGCGTGAAATCGGCCGCGCATGATCCGCGCGTAGAGCCGTCGCGCCGCGCGGAACTTTGCGACTTCCTCGAACAGGTCGCTGTGCGCGGCAAAGAAGAACGACAGCCTTGGCGCGAAGGAGTCCACCGCAAGTCCGGCTTCGATCGCGCGTGTGACGTACTGGATCGTGTTCGCGAGAGTGAAGGCGAGCTCCTGCACGGCCGTGGCGCCCGCTTCGCGGATGTGGTACCCGGAGATCGAGATCGGATTCCAGTTGGGCACTTCATCGGCGCAGAAACGGAACACTTCCGCGATCAGGGCCATGCTCGGCTCGGGCGGATAGATGTAGGTTCCGCGCGCGATGTACTCCTTGAGAATGTCGTTCTGGATCGTGCCGCTGATCTTGTCGCGCGCGATCCCACGCTCCTCCGCCACGACGATGTACATCGCCAGCAGCGTCGCCGCCGTGGCGTTGATCGTCATCGACGTCGAGACCTGGTCGAGCGGGATGCCTTCGAGGAGAGCGTGCATGTCCTCGACGCTGTCGATTGCCACGCCGGCCCTTCCTACCTCTCCGAGGGCGCGCGGCGAATCGGAATCCAGTCCCATCTGCGTCGGAAGATCGAATGCTACGGAGAGGCCGGTCTGACCGGCGTCCAGCAGCATCTTGAAGCGCTCATTCGTTCCCTTCGCGCTTCCGAATCCGGCGTACTGCCGCATCGTCCAGAGTCGTCCGCGATACATCGAAGGCTGAACGCCGCGCGTGTACGGCCATTCTCCCGGATCGCCGAGCGCGGATGCGTAGTCGAGCTCCGCATCTTCCGGGCGATACACCGTTTTGAGAGGGATACCCGAAGGAGAGATCATCTCGCCGGGCTCGTGTTTGCTCACGTGCGCCGGCCGGGGCGCCGGCGGAGCTTCACGCGCCTACCGATCCCACCGCCGAAACCGAGCTGGCACTCTTCGCGTCGCCCAGCATCTTGCGCGCGGCATCGACGTCGTTGGCACTGCCGATGAAGAGCGGAGTCCGCTGATGCAGCTCCGTGGGCTGGATGTCGAGAATGCGCTGCTGGCCATCGCTTGCGGCACCGCCCGCCTGCTCTACGATGAAAGCGAGTGGACTCGCTTCATAGAGGAGACGAAGCTTGCCGCGCTTGTTCCTGCGATTGGCGGGATAGGCGAAGAGTCCGCCGCCAAGGAGATTTCGATGGAAGTCGGCAACGAGTGAGCCGACGTAGCGCGTGCTCATCGGCTGGCGGTTGCCATCCTGTCCGCGATAGTAGCTCATCAGATTCTTTACGTTCGGCTCCCACTGGATGTAGTAGGAGTCGTTAACCGAGAGATATCTCCCGGCGTCGGGCGTCCGGATGTTCGGATGCGAGAGGAGGAATTCGCCAAGCGACGGATCGAGCGTGAAGCCGTGGGCGCCCTGCCCGGTGGTGTAAACGAGCATAGTGCTCGATCCGTAGATGACGTAGCCGGCCGCGACCTGCTGCCGCCCCCGCTGAAGCATGTCCTCCATCTCGCCGCGGCTGCCGGGAGTGATCTTGCGGACGACGGAGAAGATCGTGCCGACCGGCACGTTGACGTCGATGTTCGACGAGCCGTCGAGCGGATCGAAGAGGAGGCAGTATTTTCCGCAGGGAAAATTGGGGGGAATATCGATGATACCCGGCTCTTCCTCGGATGCCATGGCACAGAGCCGTCCCCCGTGATCGAGTGCTTTGATGATGATCTCGTTCGCCAGCACGTCGAGCTTCTGCTGCCTCTCTCCCTGAACGTTCTCGAGATCGGTGGCGCCGAGTATGTCCGCCAGTCCCGCACTCCGCACCTTGTTGGCGATCATCTTTGCCGCAAGCGCGAGATCGTAGAGCAGGCCGGAGAGCTCGCCCGTCGCTGCTGGGTGCAGCTTCTCCTGCTCGATGATGAAGCGCTCGATTGTTACGACTGATGTCGCCGTATGCTTGACCACGTCAGAGATCCTTGTCACCGGTACCGAGGCGGGACGCGGAATACCGGCGAGCATCAACTTCGTAAGCGTTACGCGCGTAGCCGTAACGGATGGACTGCCACAGGTAACTGACAGGAAATGCCTTGTCTTCCAAAAATTGGTGGACGTGACGGAGCTCGTGCAAGAGGAGTTCGGCATCGAGCACAGTTGCCGGCGCAACGAACACCGTTCCCCAGAGCGTGATGGCCGCCGCCGTGCTCGTTCCCAGCGTCCAGCCGCCGACGCGGACCGGCAGTCCGCCACGACGATACTTTGCGTGAGCGAGGTCCGGATAACGGCAAATCATATCCGCGGGGAGCTCGATTGTCTCTCCGATCAACGCTCTGACGAATCGCGAGCCAGCTCCCATTTATCTCCCTTCGCTTCGATCTCGATGTGAACACCGTCCGTGCGCACGATCACCGTTCCCGCTTCGTCAGTGCGCAGCACCTCGGCTCCCACTCGCGAAAGCGCGCGCAGGACATCGTTGCTGGGATGCCCGTACATATTACCCGCACCCACGGAAATTACTGCTACGTCCGGATGAACCGCATCCAGGAAAGCGTCGCTGCTGCTGGTCGAGCTTCCGTGATGGCCAACCTTGAGAACCTGCGCGCGGAGCTCGTCGCGATGCTGCGCCAGCAACCAGTCCTCTTCCGCACGCTCCGCGTCTCCAACGAGCAGAAAGCGCACCATCCCGTAACGCACGATGGCAATCGTGCTGGCGAGGTTTGGATCCTTGAGCCCGACGGTCCACGCGGAATCAGGGGCGAGGAAGGAGACACTCACTCCGTCTATCCGAATGGAATCACCGGGATGAACGCGATGCCATTCGATTCCCTGCTTTCTGGCGGCAGCGAGCGAAGCGATGTAAGCGTCCGATCCCCCCGCGAACGCCGCATCCCAGTACGCATGTGGACGCATCGCATTGAGAACGCTCGCCGCTCCGCCCACATGATCGGTATGGGGATGAGAAAGCACGAACGCCTCGAGCGAGCCACCTCGGCGACGGATGTACGGAAGCACCGTTGTGCGACCCGCGTCGCCGCCGCGCCAGGCCGGACCCGCATCGAGCAGGATCCAGTGGCCGCGGTTCGTTCGAAGCAGGATCGCGTCGCCCTGTCCCACATCGAGGACGTGCAGCTCGACGCGATCGCTCCGTGATGGCGTCAGAGGCGGCAACATAGGAGCAATTGCCATCGTCGCCAGCGCGGCTAATCCCGTGATCGCCGGACGCGCGGGAAAGCGACTCGAACAGGCGACGACCAGGGCGACAGCCGCGAGTGCGCCAAGGACGGCAGTTATCAGAGTCGTCGTCACGATTATGGCGGCGCCGGGCGTGGATGCCGCCGCCCAGGCAACCCAGTCGAAGGCAAAGAGAAGCGGGTGCACAGCCTGCGCGAAGAAGCGGGCGACCGCGCCGAGCGGTGAAACGAGCAGTGCCAGGAACAGGATCGGCTGAGCGAGCGTGACTATCGGAGCAGCAACCAGGTTGGAGAGCGGCGCGATCAGGCTCACCCGACCGAACACCCAGGCGACGAGCGGCGCGGTGACCGCGCAGGCTACGAGGGACGTGACCAATTCCCTGGCGAGCTTCCCCTTCCATCCATCCAATCGGCTGGCGAGGTGTCGTCGCCACAGCGATCCGGCCGCCACCAGCGCGCACATGCCCAGCACGCTGAGCTGATAGCCCACGTCCACAGCGATTCTCGGTTGAACGAGTGGCACAAGTGCGCCGACGGCCCACGCCGCCCAGGGCGATGTCGGTCGCTGAGAGAGTCGCGAGGCCATCGATACTCCCAGCATCGCCGCCGACCTCAGCGCCGGCGGCGGCGCTCCTATTACGGCCACGTACACGCCGGTCGCGATGAAAGCTCCGAACAGTGAGACCCGGCGCGACATGCGTGCGACCTGAAAGAGGAGCTCCATCGCAGCCGCGATCACAGCGACGTGTAGACCCGAGATCGAGAGCATGTGAATCAGTCCGGCCGAGGCGTAGCGATCGCGCATCTCGGTCGGGATCTGATGCTGGTCCGCGATGAGGAGCGCCCGCGCCAGCGGAGCATCATCCCCAAACGTGCGGTCTATCGAGCGCGCGGCGTGCGCTCTTACCCGGGACAGTATGTCGGACGGAGGCTCACGCTTCTGTGGATGAACAATCGGCCGCTCAGAAGGTGGCGTCGTGACGGCGAGAATCGTCGCCGCCGCGAATACCAGGGCGAGCGCTGACTGCTCCGCCCGCGCGCGATACACTGCCGCCACGAATGCAACCGAAGCAACGACAACCGCAATCCAGGCGAAGCCGCCGAACCCCGCGAGAAGGCCGCCGATGTATGCGAGGTATGCGGCTGTGATGAGTGGCAGATGGGCTCCGACAGAGCGCTGCCCAATGCTAGGCCGCTAGCGCGACACCCGCGAAATCATTCCGCGGGTCGCGCAATCAAAGCGACCGGACTACACAGCGAGCGGTAGCTCCGCGCGCTGGCCTACGACCTGCCCGAGGAAGGTCGAGCCGGTGGTCCCGGTAAGCTTGACCGTGAGGTATTTACCGATCAGCGAAACATCGCCCGGGATCATGACGACCTTGAAGTCCCGCGTCCGCGACTGAAGCAGTCCGCCTCGGCGCGCGGATTTTTCGACGAGAATCTCGCGCCGCTGGCCTAGGAGTTTGAGGTTTCGCTCCCGAGTGGCGCCGCGAACGGTCGCGATGAGTCTGGCGAGCCGGTCGCTCGCGACCTCGTCGGAGATTGTGTCGGACGCCGGAAGGCGGGTCGCGGGCGTCCCGTCACGAAGCGAGAACTTGAAGGTGTATGCGTCGTCGAAGCCGACCGCCTGCACCGCGCTGAGCGTCTCCTCGAAATCCGCTTCGCTCTCGCCGGGAAATCCGACGATTACGTCGGTCGTCAACGAAACATTGGGGATGGCCGCGCGTAGCTCGTCCACGCACGCGAGGTACTGCTCGCGCGTGTAGCGACGCAGCATGCGCTTGAGCGTGCGGGTCGAGCCCGACTGCATCGGAAGATGCACGTGCTCGCAGTAAGCCTCGGTCTCTGCCATCGCCCTGATCACGGCCTTGCTGAAATCGTTCGGGTGAGGACTCGTGAAGCGAAGCCTTCTCACGCCCGAGACTCCTCCGACGGCGCGCAGAAGATCCGCAAAGTCGTGCTGGCCGTCGAAGTACGAGTTGACCGTCTGCCCGAGCAGGACGATCTCGGAGATCCCGGAGGCGACGACTGCTTCGGTTTCGCGCACGACCTCCGCGAGCTGACGGCTTCTTTCCGGTCCCCGGGTCGTCGGAACGATGCAATAGGTGCACTTGTAATCGCATCCGCGCTGCACTGGAATCCACGCCTTCACGCCGTCGAAGCGACGCGGCGTGAAATCCTCGTAGTGCTCTTCGAGATCGAAGTCGGTGGCGGTCGTGCGGACGCCGCCGCGCGCGCTCTCGATCAGCGCAGGCAAATCGCGATAGCCGTCGGGACCAATCACGAGACTCACGTGCCTGGCACGATCGAGCAGCTGCGACCCGAGTCGTTGCGCCATGCAGCCGGTGACGCCGAGCACGGCATCGCGCTTCATCCGGCTCTTCATCTCGCCGATCCGGCCGATCACGCGCTGCTCGGCGTGTTCGCGGATCGCGCAGGTGTTGATGAGGATCACATCCGCGCCGTCCGGCTGCTCGACGGATTCATAGCCGGATTCCACCAGCCTTCCGAGCATGAGCTCGGAGTCGCTGACGTTCATCTGGCAACCGTAGGTCTCGATATAGACCGTTGGCCGGGAAGTCTGGAGCATGAGCGAAAGATAAGCTTCGCTCCGAGGATCGCGCTAAGGCCTTATCGGGTCGAGCCGGTTCCGCTCGCCGCGGCCTGCTGCGCACCCGTGACCTGGATCTCCATCGCCGCGGGGTCCGACGGGAGCTCGATGTAGAAGGAGCTGCCCTTTCCCTCCGCGCTCTTGACCCAGATCCGCCCGCGATGTCTCTCGACGACGAGCTTGCAGAACGTCAGGCCGAGTCCGGAGCTTCGGGTACGCGGAGTCCGTGGCACCTCGACCTGTCCGAACTTCCGGAAAATGATTTCATGATATTCCGGAGGGATTCCCGGCCCGTTGTCGCTCACGGTGAAGAGAATGCCGTGACCGGCGCGCCGGGCGCTGAGCTCGAGATGGACGGCAGTGGAGGAGTGCGTCACCGCGTTCTGAATCAGGTTGGAGAAAACGCGCTTGATCAACCCCTTGTCAGCGGCGAAGATCGGCGCGTCGTCAGCCACCGAGACCGAGACGGTCGTCTGCTCCTGCTGGAATCTGTGCCCCCATTCATGAACCAGCTCGGCGAGAAGCGCGCCGGGCGCCATTGGCGCCAGGGCGAGCGTTATGTTCGCCTCCTCGATCCTCGCGACCTCGAGAATGTCGTCGATCAGCGCGAGCAAATCCTCCGACTTGGACTCGGCGTCGCCGATCGCGACTTTCTGCGGAGTGGATACCTGGCCGAAGTCACCGTCGGAGAGCATCTCGAGCGTCGCCAGGACCGAGGTGAGCGGCGTCTTCAGATCGTGCACGATCATCTTCATCAGGTCGTCGCGGACTTTCTCGAGCTCGCGCAGCTTGCGCAGGCTGTCCTCGAGCGCATCCGTGGCCGCCTTGAGCTTGAGCAGACTGCGCACGCGCGCGCCAAGCACCAGGCGATTGTGAGGCTTGGTGAGGAAATCGTCGCCCCCCGCCTCGATGCCGCGCACACGGTCGCTCGTGTCGTTGAGCGCGGTCACGAAGATCACAGGAATGCGCGACGTGCGCGGGTCGCGCTTGATGCGACGGCACACCTCGAATCCTGTCGAGCGATCATCCACACCGAGGTCGCCCGCCGGCATCGCCACGTCGAGAATGCATAGATCGGGTTGCTGCTTGAACGCGGCCGCGACAGCCGAGGGCCCGTCTACCGCCGTGATCGTGTCGTAACCCAGGCTGTTCAGCTGGTCCAGCAGGAGCTCGACATTGGCGGGAATGTCGTCAGCGACGAGGATGACTTCGGGATTGCGGCCCGCGTCCGCCATATCAGGGGGAAACTCTCAGCCCGATGCTGAGAATGAATCCGCGTTCTTTCACGTCGGAGCCGGCGCTTCTGGCGGCGCGCTGAATCGCGACGTCGAGGCTCGCCCGCTCGCGCGTGAGCGGCGCGCCGAACCCGGCCGCGAAAGTTCTCTCCGATACTTTCTCGCCGTTGAGCCCAAACGGCAGCGTCCGGAATCTTGCGCCGGCGCGCACAGTGATGATTCGCTGCATGATGCGGGGCCCCGTCGCTTCCACCCCGGCGCCGATGTCCCAGCTATCGAATGCCTGAACCCCCGAGGAAGAAAGCGAGCTGAGCGAGTTCCAGTTGTCATGCGCGGCCCGCGCCGAGACTATGACTCCGGGGATGCCCTCGAAGGTCACCGACCCCGAGTAGTGATCCGGAAGTCGCGCTTTGCCGATCGCGGTATCCCCCGATTGCGCGCGTAGATCGCCGCCCTTGCGACCGGAGATTGCGAATCCGATCACACGCGACGGATGGTACTCGATGCCGAGCGAAGCCGCGAACCCGGCGTAGCTGATGCGGCCGGCCTGCGCCGAGCTGATGAACTTCGCGCTGTCGGGAAATAGCTGCGTGAGGGTGATTCGATTGCTGCCGGCGAATGCGTGCCCGCCAACCCCGATCCGAAATCCTGGGCTCGCCGACCACGCCAGCGCCAGTCTGAAGTCGTCGATCGCACCGAGCACCTTGTTTTGCTCGGTGACGGTGACCGTGTCCGTAGGTGCGCCGACCACTTGCAGACGGTCGAGAGTCGTCTCGGAGGAGCGATCCAGGAAAGTCGAGGAGCTAAGGCCCAGCGTCCAGGATTGCCCCATGGGGAGCACTCCAATAATGAGCGGGAAGCGGGCCGTCGTCGTAGTGGCAGTTCCTGATGCAGTGGTCACGCGCCGGAACTCAGGCGAATACTGCACGAAGAGCGCGGGCGATCCGACACCCGCAAGAGCCGCGGGCGTCGTGGCACTGAGGGCGTCGAAGTCGGCTACCCCGCCGCCCGTCCCTTCCGCGCGAGCGCTGAGCCCGCCGGCAGGATATCCAAGACCCTGAAGACTGAGGGCGCCCTGGGCTCCGCCGCGAGAGGCGAAGGAGAGGGTGACGAGACCGATTGCCGCAAAGAATGATTTGCGCATCAGGGGAGCCCCAGTGGAACTTTGGAAGTGAAACTGATTCTCAGCCGGGGCCGCAGAGCGGCGATGTCCTCGCTGGATGAGAAGCGAAGCTCGAGCGGCGAGTTCCCCTCGGAAACGGATTTCAGGATGATCGCGCGCGGGAGGGTGTCAGGTTTCTGCGTGTGCCAGAGCGTAAATGCGCGCGCAAGCTCGACGTTCGTGGGGCCTGAGTCGCCCGGCTTCAGCTTGAGCGTGTCGACGCTAATCGCGCCGATGATCTGCGCAGCCTTCGCGGGATCCGTTACGGCTCTGCCCGCCAGTACCACCTGCGGCAAAAGCGCGACAGTGTCTGTCGCGTCGAGCCCCGTGTTCGGCAACTGATTGAGCAACAGCGTCGCGCGTATGATCGTCGCCGAGTCGATGATGTTGGACGGAATGTTGAAGAGGATGTAGACCCTCCGCGCGGGCAATCCGCCCACTGAGAGGACGCTGGGCGCGGCCGGCGGCGGTGCCTTCGCGATCACCGTGTAGTCGGTGAGGTTGGCGGCAAGGATGGACTCACCAACCGGAGTCTTCGAAAATGGCACGACCGTCAGCGGCTTCGTGGTGGTGTCCGGCGTCGCGCGGAAGAACATCACCGGCCCGAATGCGCCTTCGGTGGAGATGAAGCGCATCTGCGACGATCCCACGCTGACCGCGCGGAGTCCGACGCGGAGTGGTGCCCGGCTCTGAATCCTGGCGAGGACCGCCGCGTTCGAGATGAAATACTTGAGCGTATCGGTCAGCTCGGCTCGCGCGAAGGTCTGTGACGAGATGAAACGATCGGGCCGGAAAAGAGCCAGCACGGCCGCGATAGAGGTGTCGTTCGCCGTCGTGTCGACGTCATACGCTTCGATTGTGACCGGGTCCGCGCCCTTGATCGTGGTGGTATCGAGCCTGAGCTGGATGTAGGCGCTGTCCACGCTGGCGATTGGCCGCGCCGTGTCGCCGACCGGTATGAAAGTCGCCGGCAGCGAGTCGAAGCGGATGACGACGCGGGTATCGAGCGAGTCTCCGCGCGACGCCAGCAGAAGTCCGGGCTCGGTTCCCAGGCCTGAGAGGGACGGCACCGTCGTGTCGACAACGACCGCGTCGATGGTGATGTTCTGGACGTCGCCACCGATAGGGGGGCACAGGACGGCGCAAACCCCCGAACTATCGAGATTCTCCGAGCACGACAACATCGAAACAAACAAAGCCGCGGTCGCGAGCAATCGCGGCAGGATTGACGGAAGCTTCACTACACTCTTCCACGTGAAGGGTTCAGCACGAAAGCGTAGGGAAGCAGCTCATGAAGCGTCCACGTTGCTTCCTTTCCCTCGCGCGTGTAACTCGAGACTCTGATGTTCGGCGCGAACTCGTTCAGGACCTGTCTGCACGCGCCACACGGTGGGGTGGGCTCGCTGTCGTCAGTTGCGATGGCGATCTCGTCGAATTCGGTAAGTCCTTGTGAGACAGCAGAAGCCACGGCAAGGGTTTCCGCGCAAATCGCGAGGCCGTACACCGAGTTCTCCATGTTGCAGCCCGTGACGACCTCGCCGCTCCGCGCCCGCAGAGCGGCTCCGACGCGAAAGTTCGAAAAAGGAGCGTACGCATTCTCCAGCGCGCGCAGCGCGGCCTCCCGGAGGGAGGTGTCGTGCCTCGAGTCCCGCTTCATCAGACTACCAGCTCTGACAGAAACGATTTGCCGCGACCCCTGAATGAGAGGCCAAACCATTCCGCCACGGTCGCGCCGAGGTCCGAGAATGTGTCGCGTTCCCCAAGGTCGCGCGGTACCACGTGCATCCCTCCTACCAGCAAAGGCACCAGTTCTCGCGCGTGATCGGTGGAAGGCGTTGTAGGATCATTGCCGTGGTCGGCCGTAATGAACAGCAGATCGTCCTCTTTGAGCCGCGATGTAATGGAAGGCAGTGCCGCGTCGAATTCGCGCA
>Ga0209880_1000135_pt1 | contig 16091 bp, 13 predicted proteins | sample PersoiDNA2013191_FD_185803 | JGI IMG/M metagenome (GOLD analysis project Ga0209880, IMG submission 185803) | Permafrost soil microbial communities from the Arctic, to analyse light accelerated degradation of dissolved organic matter (DOM) -... | ecosystem: Environmental > Terrestrial > Soil >... | reverse complement strand
CCCCGTTGATCTTCCCGTGCGTCTTCTCCATGACCGCCCGCAGGTTGAGCGTCGCGGACAGCTGGGCGAAGTTGAGCATCCAGTGGATCTTCCAGTGGCGATCGTGGATGTCGATCGCGTCCTCGAGCAGGCAGGCGAGCTGCATCAGGTTGAGCTCGTCCTGCTGGTCGAGCTTGCCCTCCAGGTACGCGAAGTTGCGCTTCATCTCGGGGACGAGGCGCTCGTTCCACCACGTCGCGAACTCGAGGCCGTAGGTCGGCAGGACGGCGCCGAGGTACGTCCCGATCTTGTTCGCGTAGTCCGGGTCGAGCGGCACGCGGGCGTGGTACGTCGACCCGTACTCCTGCGAGCTGACCGTCGAACTCAGGCCCGCCTCGGCGGGGATGGCGGCGGTGTAACAGTAGCCGTTGACGTTCTTGTAGATCCAGTCGGTGGCGAACGGCGCACCGAAGCGCCGGAACATGTGGTCGCAGCTCATCCACCAGCCGCCGATGTCCTCGTACATCGGGCTCAGCGGATGGGGGCAGTGCAGATCGTCGTAGACCCAGAAGAGGAGCTTCTCCGTCTCCGAGGACCACTCGATCGGGAACTTCTCATCCCCGAGGAACTGGCCCAGGACTTCTTCCTTGAGTGCCACTGTGTTCGTCTCCAACTACTCGCTCTGTCGCCACCCAGGGCGACATGGCCGGCCGGGGGCTCCGGTCGGGCGGGCCAGCCGCGTGAAACGCCGAATGCTCCCTGCGCTCGCCACCTCCGTCGGAAGTCGTTCCATGCTGGACGCGCCGAGAAGCCCGCCAACGCCCCACGCGTGATCGATCACGTGCTGGGCGTCCTCCGGCTCGGCGCTGGGGCCGCCGTGACAGGAATTCGAAGCGTGCTGCGCCCGCCTTTGTGCGCGATCGCGATCGTGCCGCCAGACTGCGAAGGAGCGGGCGAGGGGCGTAGCCACGAAACCTCTCATCTTCGCGTTGCGACGGGGGTTCGCCCGGGTCGCGGATGTGGATCGTCGATAATCGATTGTTGAGGATAGCACCGCGCCGCACGCCGTCAAGTGCCGACCGGTGCCAGGCGCCTCCGGGGGATGCACCCCACCCCGGGTGGCATCTGGGGCTTGCGCATCTGCCATCGATCATCGATTATATGGGGCGGCTACGCCGACGATCTGAACGGTCGCCGAGGCGTCCGCGAGCCAAGGCAACGAACGAGGCGATCTCGTCGACAGTCATCGGGACGGACGAGGCGGCGCCGGGAGAACCTGCATGACGATGACGATGGTCGACAGCCCCCTCCTCCGCATGGTGCAGACCACACCGACCGAATACTGGAACGACTCCTGCGACGTCGACGAGCTCGCCTATGCCGTGGAACGCGGGGCGACCGGTGGGACCTCGAACCCGCCGATCGTGCTCGAGGTCTTCAAGAAGAACAAGGCGCACTGGGTACCGCGCGTCCGTGAGCTCGCCGCCGAGAATCCGGCCTGGACCGAGGTTGAGCTCACCTGGGCGATCATCGAGGAGATGGTCGTGCGGGGGGCGGGGGTCCTCGCCCCGGTCTTCGAGCGCGAAGGCGGCCGCAAGGGCCGCCTTTCGGTCCAGGTCAACCCGGCGAACCACACCGACGCGGCGCGGATGGTCGAGCAGGCCGCTCGCCTCGCCGGTCTCGCCCCGAACATCCAGGTGAAGTTCCCGGTCACGGACGCCGGCATCGTCGCCATCGAGGAAGCCACCGCCCGCGGCGTCAACGCCAACGGCACGGTGGTCTTCACCGTCTCCCAGGCGCTCGCCGTGGCCGAGGCCGTGGAGCGAGGCCTCGCGCGGCGGGCTGCGACGGGCGCCGAAACGGCGTCCATGACGCCGATCTGCAGCTTCATGATCGGCCGCCTCGACGACTGGGTGAAGGTCCTGGTCGAGCGTGACGACATCGCGCTCGAGCCGGCCGCCGCGAACTGGGCCGGGATCGCCGCGTTCAAGCGGGCCTACGCGATCTACCGCGAGCGCGGGTACCAGAGCCGCCTCCTCACCGCCGCCTACCGCCACCGCCTCCACTGGACGGAGTTCGTCGGCGGTCACGTGAGCCTCACCATCCCGCCCGCCTGGCAGGTCCGCTTCAACAAGAGCGGCATCGAACCCGTCGAGCGGATGGACGTGCCGGTCGACCCGGCGATCGTCGACGAGCTCCTGGCGCGGGTCCCGGACTTCCGCCGCGCCTACGAGCCCGATGGCCTCGACCGGGCCGAGTTCGTCGGATACGGGGCCACCGTGCGGACGCTGCGCGGCTTCATCGCCGCGTACCATGACCTGCAGGCCGTGATCCGCGACGCGGTCCTCCCCAACCCCGACATCCGGATCGCCTGACCCATTCGTCCTTCAATCCCTCTCGGAGAACTCCCCCAGACAGGAGGCACAGTCGTGGCCATCGAGACTCCCAGCAAGGCGGCATCCACGCTGCCCATCCTCAGCCACTGGATCAACGGCCGGCCGGTCGAGGTCCTGCCCGAGCAGACCGGGCCGATCTACAACCCCGCGACGGGTCAGGTCATCGGCCGCGTGCCGCGCGGGGGCGCGTCCGAGGTGGATGCCGCCGTCAAGGCCGCCCGGGCGGCGTTCCCGGCCTGGCGCGACACCCCGCTCATCGCCCGCAGCCAGGTCTTCTTCGCCTACCGCGAGCTCGTCTGGCGGCACCGCGAGGAGATGGCGGCGCTCATCACGCGCGATCACGGCAAGACGTTCCCCGACGCGCTCGGCGAGGTCATGCGCGGGCTCGAGACCGTCGAGTTCGCCTGCGGCCTCCCGGTCCACCTCGCGGGCCTGAACACGCCGAACGTCGCCACGAAGGTCGACGCGTTCACGCTCCGCGGGCCCCTCGGCGTGACGGCCGCGATCACCCCGTTCAACTTCCCGGTGATGGTCCCGATGTGGATCTACCCGATCGCCCTCGCCTGCGGCAACACGATGGTCTGGAAGCCGTCCTCGCACACGCCGGGGGCCAGCCAGCTCCAGGCCGAGCTGTGGAAGGAAGCCGGCCTCCCGGACGGCGTCTTCAACGTCGTGTACGGCGGGCGCGAGGCCGTCACCGCGATCGTCGAGCACCCCGACATCGCCGCGATCCAGTTCGTCGGCTCCACCCCGGTCGGACGGTATGTCTACGAAGGCGGGATCAAGGCCGGCAAGCGCGTGGGCGCCTACACGGCGGCCAAGAACGCCATGATCGTCCTGCCCGACGCGGACATGGAGCTGACCGCCGACGCGGCCGTGGCGGCGGGCTTCGGCTCCGCCGGCGAGCGCTGCATGGCCCAGTCCCTCGTCATCGCCGTCGGGGACACGGCCGAGCGGCTGCGGCCCCTCATGGAGGAGCGGATCGCGAAGCTGAAGGTCGGCCCCGGCACGGAGCCGGGCATGGACATGGGCCCCATCTACTCCGCCGAGCACCGCGAGTCGATCATCCGCTGGATCGACAAGGGCGAGGCCGAGGGCGCCGAGCTCGTCGTCGACGGCCGGCCGTTCCACCACGCGGACAACCCCGACGGGTTCTTCCTCGGGGTCACCCTCTTCGACCACGTCACGCCGGAGATGGAGACCTACCAGGAGGAGATCTTCGGCCCGGTACTCGGGATCGTCCGGGCGAAGACCTTCGACGAGGCGCTGGGCCTCATCAACGCCCACAAGTACGCCAACGGGACGGCGATCTTCACCACCGACGGGGGCGCCGCCCGGCGCTTCAAGCTCGAGGTGGACGTCCCGATGGTCGGGGTCAACGTCCCGATCCCGGTCCCCGCCGGCTACCTCTCCTTCGGCGGGGCCAGGGATTCGTCCTTCGGCGACCTGGCGATGCGCGGCGAGGACGGCATCCGCTTCTTTACCCAGCAGAAGATGGTCACCGAGCGCTGGCCGGAGCCAGGCCGCCGCGGCGCCCTCTCCCTCGTCTTCCCCGGCAACAGCTAGCAGCTCGTCCTTCGCCGCTCACCCGGCCGCGTCAGTCCGCGGCCGGGTCTACCGGACCCGTGCGGCGGTCGGCGCCGTCGCCCAGCCGGGAATCGCTGTACCTCGACACGTCCGGCGGCAGGTCTTGACCGCGGACGCCGACCGGCCTATGCTCGATAATCGATTATATGGCCGCGTCGCACGTGGCCGCGTCGCACCGTGATGCCGGGCGGCGCGATTCGAGGTGAGGTGCTCCGAATGATCAAGCGGGTCTCACGGGCCGAGGCCGACGTCTTCCCGCTTCCGGGACGCGACTGGCACACGTACATCGGGCCGCAGAACACGCCGACCGAGCGGGTCTCCATGGGCGTCTCCGTGTTCCCGCCCGGCGCGAAGCCGGCGGGTCACGTTCACGACACCCAGGAGGAGACGATCTACTGCGCGGCGGGGCGCGGCCGGATCGTGACGCCGGAGGCGACCGCGGAGATCGAGCCTGGCGTGACCGTCTGGGTCTCGGTCGGCACGTTCCACGCGACCGAGTCCGATGGCCCCGAGCCGCTCGAGCTGGTCTGCTTCTTCTCCCCGCCCGTCGTGCCCGGCTCGTACGAGAAGAAGGGCCAGTCATGACCGAGTCGCCGGTCGCCGGCGTCCACGCCGACGAGATCACGCGTCTCCAGGAGGTCGCGCGGCAGATCCGGCTCGAGGTCATCAAGGCCGTCTACCACGCACGAGCCGGCCATCTCGGCGGTCCCCTCTCCGCCGCCGACATGCTGGCCGCCCTCTACTTCCACGTCATGCGCATCCGCCCCGACGAGCCGGCCTGGCCGGACCGCGACCGGTTCGTCCTCAGCAAGGGCCATTCGTCGATCGGCCTGTATGCCACGATGGCGCTGCGGGGCTACTTCCCGGTCGAGGAGCTGGCCACCTTCGACGCCGCGCACTCCCGGCTCCAGGGCCATCCCGACATGACCCGCCTGCCCGGGCTGGACATGTCCACCGGGTCGCTGGGCATGGGCATCTCGGCCGGCATGGGCATGGCCCTGGGCGCACGCCTCACGGGCCACGACGTCCGGGCCTACGTGATGCTCGGCGACGGCGAGTGCCAGGAGGGTGAGGTCTGGGAGGCGGCGATGGCCGCGCCGCGCTACGCCCTCGACAATCTCATCGTCATCGTCGACCACAACAGGCTTCAGCAATACGGCTGGCCCGGCGACGGGCCGGACGGGCGCATCCCGCCGCAGGTCCCGGGCGAGCTCGTCGCCAAGTGGACCGCCTTCGGGTGGCGCGTCCTCGAGGTGAACGGCCACGACATGGCCGACATCCTGCGGGTCCTCGAGGAGGCGGCCCGGGGCGACGGTCGACCGACCGCCGTCATCGCCCATACGATCAAGGGCAAGGGTGTCTCCTACATGGAGGGCCACTACTTCTGGCACACCCGGGCCATCAAGCCGGATGAGTTCGCGACGGCGATGGCCGATCTCGGCGAGCCACTCCCGGCCAGCGAAGGAGAGCCGCGATGACGCTGCCGATGGGGCGCCCGATGCGGGAGATCTTCGGCGAGACCGTCGCGGCGATTGCCGACGACGACCCGCGCGTCGTGATGCTCGACGGCGACGTCGGCAGCTCGACCCGGGCCGACATCTTCGAGAAGGCCCACCCGGACCGCTACCTCCAGATGGGGATCGCCGAGCAGAACATGCTGGGGGTCGCCGCGGGGATGGCCACGATGGGCCTCATCCCGTTCATCAGCACCTTCGTCTCGTTCGCAGTCGTCCGATCGCTCGACCAGATCCGGGTGCTCATCGCCCAGACCGGCCTCAACGTCAAGATCACGCCGGGGTACGCCGGCCTCTTCACGGGGCAGACCGGGATGAGCCACATCATCGTCGACGACATGTCGATCATGCGGTCGATGCCGGGCATGGTCACGGTCTCGCCCGCCGACGATGTCGAGGCGGCCCAGGCGCTGCGCTGGGCCGCGGCCTACGAGGGCCCCTGTTACGTCCGCCTTGTTCGCGACGCGACGCAGCGGCTCTTCGATGACACGTACCAGTTCGTGTTCGGGAAGGCCGTCGTGGTCCGGGAGGGGCGCGACGTGACGCTCATCAGCACCGGGACCCAGACACCGCGCACCGTCGACGCGGCCGGGCTGCTCGCGGCCGACGGGATCGAGGCCCACGTGCTCCACGTGCCCACTCTCAAGCCGATCGACGTGCCGGCGATCGTCGGCGCCGCCGAGCGGACCGGGCGGGTGATCACGGTCGAGGAACACTCCATCATCGGCGGGCTGGGTGGCGCGGTGGCCGAGGTGCTTTCGGAGCATCGACCGACGTTCGTCCACCGGATCGGGCTGCAGGATGTCTACGTCCAGTCGGGAACGAACGACGCCCTGCTCGACATCTACCGCCTGTCGGCGGCCCGCGTGGCCGAGCAGGTGCGCGCGATCCTGGGCGCCGGCTAAGCCTCTGGCGCGCTGCCGACCTCAGTGAGCGCCGTGGCGCGGCGCGGCGAAGCCGGGGTCCGCTCGGGCTCGGTCGGCGGGTCCTGCCACGCGTCGACCAGGCGCCCGCTGATGTCGTCGAAATGGTGGCGCAACGCGGCCACCATGAGCTCGGGGTCGCGTTGGCGGATGGCGTCCAGTATCGGCGCATGGAGATCGGCGGTCCATTGGGCATCGGCCCCCGGCGCCACGAGCGTGATGTACGTCCGCGAGAACGGCTCCAGCGACCGCCAGACTCGCTCGAGGGTGCCGTTGCCGGTCATCTCGATGACGCGGCCGTGGAAGCGGGCGTCGGCGACGGCGACGGCGTGGCGGTCGTCGTCGGCGGCAGCACGCTGCATCTCCGCGCCCAGCGCCTCGAGCTCGGCGACATCGTCGTCGGTCATGCGCGGCACGGCCAGGCGTGCGCCGAGCGACTCGAGCGCGAACCGCACCGCGTACGCCTCCAGGAGCTCGTCCCTCGACGGCCGTCGCACGCGGGCCCCGCGAAACGGCATGATCTCGACCAGCCCCAGCGCCTCCAGGCCGCGCAGGGCCTCGCGCACGGGTGCCTGGCTGGTGCCCAGCTCGCGCGCGACGCGGGTCTCGACGATCCGGGAGTGCGGCGGATAGCGGCCGGCCATGATGTCCTGCAGCAGGCGATCCTTGACTTGCTCGGCAAGGACGCTGCGCGAGATGGCGCTGTCGTCGGACACGAAGGCTCCTCTGGACCTGACCGGGCTGCCAGTCTACCGCCTCACGGGTCCTAGCCGCCTCGCCCTGCGGCATGCACGACGGGCCCACCTCCAGTCAATCTATAATCGATAATCAATGAAAGGGCCGATCGGCCCTTGTTGGGCCGGTGCCGCGCGGCGAGCCTAGGTCGTCGCCTGGCCGTCCGCCGGCGTGGAGTAGCGACCGACCGGCGTTCGGAGCTGGATCGGCAGGTAGGGAGGCTTTCGTGAAGAACAGGATCCCGCTCTGGTTGGCGGTGGCGATCACGGTCGTGGTGAGCCTGCCGTTCGGGCTGTGGCTCGACGCGTGGAGCCTGCCCCTGTGGGCCGCGTTCATCGTGTGGGCCGAGTACTTCCTCCTCGGGGGCAAGCCCGAGGGGCTGAAGATCATGGTCCCGTCCTACATCCTCGGCGTCATCGGCGCGGTGCTCGTCCTGATCCTCGCGGTCGCCCTCGCGAAGGTCATCGACATGAAGCTCGTCGCGAGCAGCCCCGTCCCTGACGTCGCGTATGCCATCGCGCTCTTCGTCGGCTTCTGCGTGCTGATCTACGCGATGAAGTTCATGCCCGTCACGGGCGGAGCGGGCACGCTCCCGTTCTTCAACGGCATCTCGATCGGCCTGGCAACGTTCTTCGTCGGCATCTACGCGACGTACGGCGGCATCAAGGTCGACGACATCCTCATGCCGATCGTGACCGGCATCCCGGCGATCCTCGGCGGCCTGCTCGGCGCGGCCCTCGGCTGGTTCAACGTCACGATCCTGTTCCCGACGAAGGCCGACTGACCGTACCGTCCGTGAAACGGCCCGCCACCCCCTGAGGGCCGCCGGCCGGGACACCTCATCCGGAGCCCCGACCACGGGCTTCACCCTGATCAGCCGACTCGCGGCGTTCCCCCAGGACGCCTCGCGGGTCGGCTGATCTGTGTCCGGCCCTTTCCCTGTGCGCCCCGGGGCTCGGGCCCTGGCCCGTTGCGCGGTCTTGACAGCATTAGCACGATTCTGCAAGAATACGGTCATGACATGGAATATCCTGAGCGGAGGCGGTGACGGGCCATCCTCGCGGGATCTCGCACCGCAGCGCCGGCAGCGGATCCGATCGATCGTCGATTCGCGCCGCGCAGCCCGGCTCGAGGAGCTGAGCGCGGCACTCGGCGTCTCGCAGGCCACCGTGCGCCGGGACCTTGACGAGTTGGCCGCGGAGGGGAAGCTGCGCCGGGTCCACGGGGGCGCCGTCGCGATCGACGAACGGCCGAGCGAGCCCCACTTCGACGTCAAGGCCGTCGAGGCCGCGGAGGAGAAAGAGCGCATCGCGGCCCGCGCGATCGAGCTGCTCTCGCCGGATGACACCGTCTATCTCGACAGCGGAAGCACGGTGCTCGCGGCCGCCCGGCTGCTCCGCGGGTGGGATCATCTGACCGTGGTGACGAACAGCCTGCCGGCCGCCACGGAGCTGGCCGGGCGCGGTCCGCGGCTCATCGTCGTCGGCGGCGAGGTCCGGGCAACGAGCCAGGCCCTGGTCGGGCCGCTGACGCGCCACCTGCTCGACACCCTCCACGTCGACCGCGCCTTGATCGGCACGTTCGCCCTGTCGCTCGAGGAGGGGCTGACGACGACGGACCCGGCGGAGGCCTATACGAAAGAGCTCGTCCTCGAGCGAGCGCGCGAGGTGATCCTGCTGGCCGACAGCAGAAAGGTCGGCACGCGGGCGTTCGTCCACGCCGGGCGGCTGGAAGCAATCGACATCCTCGTGACGGACGACGGGATCGACGAGCGCGTGGTGCGCAGCCTCGAGCGACGGGGCGTGAAAGTGATCAAGGCATGAGCGCCGGCTCGACCCGCGCCGGGCGGGCAGGCGGCACGGATTCGGAGGTTTCGATGACAACGGCGGCCGCCTACAGGAGCGACCATCGGCCCGACACGGCGCCCTTCGAAGAGTCCGCCGGGACCATCACGGGCTTCGCGTACGCGGGCACGCTCGAGACCGAGATCGCGGCGGGCGGCATCACCGGCGCAATGGCGCTCGACCTGCTCGACGACATGCTGGCGATCCGCGAGGTGGAGGAGACGATCGTCCGCCTCCGCTCGGGCGGCTACGACCCGCTCCCCGGCTACGACTACCGCGGCCCCACCCACGTCTCGATCGGACAGGAGGCGTCGCCCGTCGGCGCGTGCAGTGTGCTGCGCCTCGACGACAACGTCACCAGCTCACATCGCGGTCACGGCGACGCGGTCGCCAAGGGCTTCGCGGCGATCCGCACCATGTCCGACGAGATGCTGCTCGCCCGCGTTCCCGGTTCGAAGGGCGGCACCCACGAGGAGCTGCTCGAAGCGGCCCTCGAGGAGCACGTCTACCGCGTGATCGCAGAGCTCTTCGGCAAGGACGAGGGCTACTCCGCCGGTCGCGGCGGCGGGATGCACATCGGCGACTTCTCGACGGGGAACCTGGGCGCCAACGCGATCGTCGGCGGCAGCGTCCCGATCGCCACGGGCGCCGCGATGGCGCATCGCTACAGGAAGTCGGACCGGGTCGTCTGCTGCTTCGCCGGGGACGGCGCGTACGCCAATGGCGTGGTCCTCGAGTCGCTCAACTGGGCGGCCCAGGCGCAGTGGACGAACCATCTCGCCGGCGACAACGCGTACGGGCTCCCCGTCATCTACTTCATCCAGAACAACCATTACGGGATGACCCACCGCACCGACGAAGAGGTGATGGGCATCCGCCACCTGGCGCGCCGCGCCGCCGGATTCGCCGAGAACAACATGCACGCGGAGACCGTCAATGGGATGGACGTCCTTGCCGTCCGCGACGCGGTCCGGCGCGCAGCCGCGCTCTGCCGCGCGGGCGAGGGACCTGTTCTCATCGAAGCGAGCACATACCGCTACTACGGCCACTCCCTGTCCGACCCGCGCAACGAATACCGGACCCGCGAGGAGGAGGCCGCCTGGCGGGCGGTCGACGCGATCGAGCGGCTGAAGGGCCAGCTCGTCGCGGCCGGCGTGGCGGACGCGGACGGCGTCGCCGCGGTCGAGGCGAAGGTCCGCGAGCGCAACGCCCGCGCGGCGGTCCGGGCATCGCAGGCCACGGATCCCGATCCGGCCGACGCGCTCAAGTTCCTGTACACGGACACCACCTCGGACGTGCTCCCGGCGGGCCAGGGCGATGTCGTCCCGTTCGTCCCCGTGCCCGAATCGAAGAAGGGTGCCGACGGCTCGATCACGTACCGCGACGCGCTCCGCGAGGCGCTCGCGGAGGAGATGACCCGCGACCGGCGCGTCGTCTTCTACGGCGAGGACGTCGCCGATTACGGCGGCGCCTTCAAGCTCACCAAGGGCCTTCTCGAGTCCTTCGGCCGGGATCGCGTCTTCAACACGCCGATCAGCGAGGCCGCCATCTGCGGCACGGCCGTCGGCGCAGCGATCGTCGGGCTTCGGCCGGTGGTGGAGCTGATGTACATGGACTTCGCCCTGATGGCGTCCGACCAGATCGCCAACCAGGCCGCGAAGTGGCACTACATGAGCGGCGGGCAGGTCGAGGTCCCGCTGGTCGTGCGCGCCTCGGTGGGGGCCGGGAAGGGGTACGGCGGACAGCACAGCCAGTCCCTCGAGAGCCTCTTCACCCACCTCCCGGGCATCTACGTCGTCTACCCCTCGAACCCGGCGGACGCCAAGGGCCTCCTGAAGTCGGCCATCCGCACGAACAACCCGGTCCTCTTCGTCGAGAGCCAGGGCCTCTACCCGGCGAAGGGCGTCGTCCCCGATGGCGAGTACCTGGTGCCGATCGGGGTCGCGAAGGTCGTCCGGGACGGCACCGACGTCACGCTCGTCAGCTGGGGCCCGGCCGTGCCGGACGCCCTGGCCGCCGCGGATCGCCTGGCGGCCGAGGACGGCGTCGAGGCGGAGGTCATCGACCTGCGGAGCCTCGTCCCGCTCGACATGGAGACCGTGCTCGCGTCGGTCCGCAAGACCGGGCGTTGCGTGGTCGCGAGCCAGGCCGTGCTCATGGGCTCGTTCGTCAACGAGGTCGTTGCGCGCATCCAGGGCGAGGTCTTCGACTACCTCGACGCCCCGGTTGCGCGGATTGGCGCCGCGAACGGCATCTCCCCGCAGGCCGAGAACCTGGAGCGGGCGTTCCTGCCGAACGCGGGTGATATCTACGAGGCGGCGAAGGGACTCCTGTGACCCGCCTCCCCTTCACCCACGGCGTCCGCTGACGACAGAGAGAAGGACCCCAGTCATGGCGCACGCGATCCTCATGCCGAAGCCCGGCCAGATGACCGAAGAATGCACGGTCATCGCCTGGCACAAGAAGGAAGGCGATCCGGTCAAGAGAGGCGACGTCCTCTTCGAGATCGAGACCGACAAGTCGGCGATGGACGTCGAGGCGTTCGACGACGGCGTCCTCCTGAAGATCATCGCCACCGAGGGCCAGACGGTCCCGGTCAACACCGTGTGCGCCTACGTCGGTCAGCCCGGCGAGGCGATCCCCGAGGCGGCCCCGGCCGTGGTGCCTGCTCCGGCGGCCGCCGCGCCGGCTCTCCCGCCCGCTCCGACGCCGGCCGCGGCACCGGTGACGCCCGTGGCTCCCGCGGCCCCCGAGGCCGCCGTGGCCGCCCCCGCGGCTACGGGTGAAGGCCGCCTGCGGATCAGCCCGCGCGCCAGCCGAGCGGCGGCCGAGGCAGGGGTCGATCCCCGCACGATCGCCGGGACCGGCCCCGAGGGCAGGATCACCGAGCGCGACGTCCTGGCCGCCATACAGGTTGCCGCGGCCAGCCCGGCGCCGGCCGCGCCGGCGGCTCCGGGCGTCGCACCCGCACCGGCGGCGCCGCCTGTCGGGCCCGCGCCAGCGGCTCCGGGCGTCGCACCCGCACCGGCGGCTCCGGGCGTCGCACCCGCACCCGCGCCCCTGTCCGTGACCGCGCCCCTGTCCGCGACCTCCGTCGAGGGCGAGGAGGAGCCGCGCCCGCTCAACCGGATGCGCCGGGTCATCGCCGATCGCCTCACCCACAGCTGGACGTCCACGCCGCACTTCACGGTCACCGTTGCCGTGGACGTCACCGGCTTGCTCGCCCTGCGGGCAGAGCTCAAGGCCAGCGGCACGAACCTGACGGTCACGGACTTCGTGCTCGCCGCGACTGCGCAGACGCTTGCCGAGTTCCCGGACGTGAACTCGCGGACGGACGGCGCGGCCGTCTGGCCGCGCCGTCGGGTTCACCTTGGGCTCGCGGTCTCGGTGCCGGCGGGGCTCGTGGTGCCGGTGATCCGTGACGCCGACCGCCTCGGCCTCGGCGAGCTCCACGACCGGGCGGCGGCGCTGGCCGGCGCAGCCCGGGACGGGACGCTCCCGATCGACGACATGACCGGCAGCACGTTCACGGTGTCCAACCTCGGCATGTTCGGGGTCGACGAGTTCAGCGCGATCATCAACCCGGGCGAGGCGGCCATCCTGGCGGTCGCCAGCGCGATCCCGACGGTCGTGGCCGTGGGTGACGCGATGGGGATCCGCTCGATCCTGAAGCTGACGCTCTCGGCCGACCACCGGCTGGTGGACGGCGAGATGGGCGCCCGGTTCCTGAACGCGATCCGTCGACGCCTGGAGGACGTGGCCGCGTTCCGCAACGAGGCCCTGAACGGGTAGTGCAGCGAGGCTGTCCAGCGCACCGAGCGCCGCCGGCGGGTTCGTTGGTTCGACGTGCCGGGTGGCGGTCATCGCCTGACGCGCGCTAGCATCCAGTCGTGACGGCCCGCGTTCCCCTGCTCCTCGACGTCGACACCGGGATCGACGACAGCCTGGCGCTCCTCTACGCGTGCGCCTCGCCGGAGGCGGAGATCGTGGCCGTGACCTGCGTGGCCGGCAATGTGGACGCGCGGCAGGTTGCCGAGAACACGCGCGCCGTGCTGGAGCTGGCCGGCCGCGCCGACGTCGAGGTCGCGCTCGGGCGGGAGATGCCGCTCGTGCGCAACCTGGTGACGACGCCCGAGACGCACGGCCCGCGGGGGATCGGGTACGCGGTCCTGCCACCGCCGAGCCGGCCGCTCTCGGCGCGGTTCGGGCCGGACCTCATCGTGGAGGAGGCGCGCCGCCGCCCGGGCGAGCTGACGCTCGTGACCCTCGGGCCCATGACGAACCTTGCGATCGCCGTCCTCGTCGAGCCGGATCTGCCGATGCTGCTGCGGCGCTGGGTGATCATGGGCGGGAGCTACCGGTCGCCGGGCAACACCGCCCCGACGACCGAGTGGAACGTGAGCGTGGACCCGGATGCCGCGAAGCTCTGCATCGCGTCGTTCGGACGGCCGGACGTGAGCGAAGCCCGCCGGGCCGCCGGCCTGCCGCCGCTCCCGCTGGCCCTGGGCCTCGACGTCACGGAGCGCGCGAAGCTCCTGCCCGACCACCTTGCGGCGCTGGCCGCCCGGGCCGGGGCACCCACTGCGCGCTCCCGGGAAGCGGCGATCGGTGCCGGCGCCGACGCGTCCGGTGCCGGCGGGTCCGTCCCGGGGAACCCGGTCATCCGCTTCATCGACGATGCACTCCGCTTCTACATGGAGTTCCACTCCCGCTACGACGGCTTCTACGGCGCGTTCGTCCACGACCCCTTCGCGGTGGCGGCGGCGCTGGACCCGTCGCTGGTGCGGACAGAGGCACTCCCCGTGGACGTGGAGCTGGATGGCACGCTCACGACCGGCGAGACGGTCACGGACTGGCGCCGCGCCTGGGGCCGGCCGCCCACCCTGGACGTCGCGGTCGAGGGCGACGCCGCCGCGTTCTTCGAGCGGTTCATCGAGCGCGTCGGGGGGCTCGCCGCGCGGGTCGGTTGAGCACCGGACGGCCGGACGCGCCGCCGGGGGCCGATCCCCACGTCGACCTGCACGTCGACCGCCGCGACCGGAGCGGGGCCGTCGGGCCGCGGACCAAGTACCCAATGCCCGGCGACGACTGGCGCGGAGACCAGCCCGCGTGGGAGACTTCGGGGCACGCTGGGCCGTGGGCGGAGGGAACCCGGAGGCCGACGAAGTTGGCGGTTCGCGCGAGGGTCGAGAGCGATCGACCGAGGACGGGAGGCACATCAGTGGCCGGAACATGGGTCCGCATCGGGATCGGGGTGCTGGCCGGGATCGTGGTCGCCGTGATCGGCCTGCTGGCGTTGGGCACCTTCGCGGCCTCGACCGACCCAGTGACGAGCGGCAACACCCAGGTCGCCAACAGCATCATGCTCGTGCTCGCGATCGCGATCCTCGTCGCGGTCGTCGTCTACGCCGTTGTGGAGTACGCCCAGACGGGCCGGATCCGGTCGATCACGTCGCAGTTCGATACCCGAACCATCGTCCTGATCCCGATCGCGATCGCGATCAACATCATCCTGGGCCAGACGGTCTCGGCCGCCTTGAAGGTGCCCGTGTACCTGGATTCGATCGGCACGATCCTCGTTGGCGCGCTGGCCGGCCCGATCCCAGGAGCGCTCACCGGCCTCCTGTCGAACACGATCTGGACGTTCATCCTCGGCGGCACGCCACTGGGCAGCCCGTATGCGTGGCCGTTCGCGATCGTGGCCGCGGAGATCGGGCTGCTCGCGGGGATCTTCGGCCGCCTCGGCTTCTTCCGCTCGCGACCCAACACGCCCACGCCGAAGCTCCTGGCGGGGGCGGCGGTGGCCCTGGTCATCCTGGCGGCGCTGGGCTACTGGGGCGTGCTGCCCGCCTTCACCAAGGGCGTCACGTTCTTCGGCGATCTCACCACGGTCAATTCGTTCTTCGTGGTCGTGGCCTGGCTGATCGCGATCGGGCTGGTCGGCGCCGGCATCGGGCTCGTCGCCCTTCTGCTGGTCCGGCGTGACCTGGGCGTGGCCTTCATCGTGGTCTGCGGGGCGATATGCGGGGTGGTCTCCGCGCTCATCTCGGCACCGATCTCCGCCTACTTCTTCGGCGGCGTCACCGGCTCCGGGACCGACTTCCTCGTCGCTGCGTTCCAGCAGGCGGGGTCGACCCTCTCCTCGGCGGTGCTTCAGCAGGGCCTGATCTCCGATCCGATCGACAAGACGATCACCTACATCGTCGTCTTCACGCTCCTCCAAGTGCTCTCGCGTCGGTTCACCGCCCGGTTCCCCCAGGGTGAGCAGGCGGTCGGCCTGATTGGGAGCGACTGATCGACGACGTGTCGGAGGCCGACGCCGCATACCTCGCGCGCCTTGCGCCTGCGGCGCCCAGCGCCTATCACCGGCTGAACCCGCTCACCAAGGCGGTCGCAGCCATCGTCTGCTCGCTCGGCGCGTTCGTGCTGGGCGGCTACGTCGGGCCCCTCGTGATCCTGCTCGGCGGCATCATCCCGTCCGCGATCTCGGCCCGCCTTTTGGGTCGCCTGCTCCGGATCTCGATCCTCCTGTCCCTCCCGATCGCGATCTCGATCGTCCTCGTCAGCGTGTTCACCCGAGCGGGCACGACCGTCCTGTTCGCCATCGGCCCGTTCGACGCGACTCTCGAGGGAGTCGATTTCGCCGGGCAGGTGTTGGTGCGGCTCCTCGTGCTTTCGACGGCGGTCGGGCTGTTCGGGCTGACGACGGATCCGCGGGCGCTCGTCTTCGACCTGGAGCGACGCGGCATGTCGCCGAAGCTCGGGTTCGCGGCGGTCGCGACGGTCGAGGCGGTCCCCTCGCTGATCGAGCGGGCGGGCGTCATCCAAGCCGCCCAGCGGGCCCGGGGACTCGACACGGAGGGACGGCTGATCGCTCGCTTCCGCGGGATCATGCCGATCGTTGGTCCCGTGCTGCTCTCGTCTCTCACGGAGGTCGAGGAGCGGAGCCTGGCGCTGGAGGTGCGCGCGTTCGGCAGGCCCGGGCGGCGGAATCTGCTCTGGTGGCCGGGCGACACGAGCGCGGAGCGGGTCATCCGATGGGTGCTCGTGGTGGGATTCCTCGGCCTTGTTGCTGCTCGCGCGACGGGCCTCCTCCCGCGGATTCCCTGAGCG
>Ga0209880_1000134_pt1 | contig 16096 bp, 19 predicted proteins | sample PersoiDNA2013191_FD_185803 | JGI IMG/M metagenome (GOLD analysis project Ga0209880, IMG submission 185803) | Permafrost soil microbial communities from the Arctic, to analyse light accelerated degradation of dissolved organic matter (DOM) -... | ecosystem: Environmental > Terrestrial > Soil >... | reverse complement strand
TACTTTACGCTAATTGAAAAAAATCTTTCCCTAGTTTACCGCTTAGGATTCCAGTCTACATTATCCGGATATGTTCCATTTTTCTATCAGACGCAGGTAATTACATCGAGGCTCACAGGTGCATTATCCGAAGGGCTTGGCGGTTCAAAAACACTAAGGGGAGTTCAGAGAAACAGGGTTGTGGGAGATGGTTTTTTTATGGGGAACATTGAATTGCGTTGGAAACCATTATATTTTAAATTCTTAAAGCAGGATTGTTATCTGGGTGTTAACGGATTTTATGATTTTGGAAAGGTAACAAAGGATATTAAACTCCCGGAAAATCTTAAGGCTAAATTCGAAAGTCAAGTCTATCCATTTGAAAATTATTCCGATTACTTTAAACCCGGGCCTGATAAGCTCCATCAGAGTGCCGGAGTAAGTGTGATGCTTGCAATGAATCAAAACTTTGTAATTGCAATTGATCTCGGAAAAGCCTTTAATAAGCAGGATGGCAATATCGGATTCTCCATAGGGTTGAATTATTTGTTTTAGGAATCGAAACAATATTAAAAATTATGTATGAAGGGACAGGTCGCGACTTGTCCCTTCACCTTTTCTGACTAATAATTCAGAATCCTTTCAGAAAATATGCCAGGGCCACTCCCATGTAATTACCTACAATATAACCAATTATACCTCCGGTAATTCCGGTAATGATGACATCTTTGTTTTTAAGTGCGTTAGCTACAAGTGGTACAAAAGGTGGAGAAAAAATGAATGCCGCCGATGTAATAAGAAAATTATCAGCATCAATTCTGAATATTTTTGCCAGAATAAGATGAAGGATGAGAGATCCAAAATAACACCATGTAATAAATAAAATGAGATTCATCATTCCAATTCCAAACATAGTCCTGATGTTTGCCATCGAAGCCACTATGAGTGAAAAAACAAGGATCAGGTACATTCCCAGCTGAAAAGTCTTTTCAATTCTGTTAATAGATTTTAAAAGTGACAGAAGCAATCCGAGTGTGGTAATTGACAGTATTACCACAACCATCATTGGAAGGTTGTGTAAAAGCAATGCCAGTCCACCAGAGAAAGCAAAAATCAGTACAGAAATACCCAGTGCTCCAAGTAATGGCAGAAAAACTCCTTTTTTAAACATACCTGAATAATCCTCAAGGTTTTCTGTCTGACTTAGAATTTCTGCCTCTTCACCCCGAATTCCCTTTGACACTTCAAATGGTGGTAAGATGAATCTAAAGATACGTGGTGCAACAGTAATAAAAAAGAGAACCAGGAAAGCGCCCACAATCATATCGTAAGTACTGACTATTACAAAAAGGTTTGCATCAACATTCAATGCCATTTTGATCGCAACAAAATTCGGAGTCCCGCCTGCATATATTCCTTCAAACATCCCTGCAAGTTTCCAGCTTTCCGGGATTGAGTCTTTCCATATAAAAAACCCAGCCGAAACCATTACAAGGCCAGAGAACAGTGCGAGTACTACAGAAATAAGCCCTTTTCTTGCATAACGAAGCCACCTTTTGAGATTAAGAGAAAAAAGTAATAAAGGAAAAGCAAGTGGCACAACAAGTGATGGGATTATATCCTGGACTGTAGCAATCTGATTAACAAAAACATCATTCTCTGTTGCTTTACCCTGAGTTATAAGTGATTCAACTTCAACTTTCGGGAGTGAGCCTTTACCATGAAGAGCCAATTTATAACCAGGGCTTCCCTGTGGTAATAACCCGGAACTACCAATCAAAAGACCAAATCCGTAAGCAAGGACAATTGAACCCAGTTTTTGAAGGAACGACCATTTCTTACATAAATAAATGATAACTGCCGGGAAAGCAAAATAGAAGATTATCAATAAAACAAGCTTTATCACAAGATCTGGTTTTAGGTATTTCCAAATATAAAAAAAGCGACTCACTGAATAGCAAATCGCCTGAAAAATAGGTGTTTATACTTACTTACTTATCGTCACAATCGCATTCTTCAAAACTCTTCTGGTACTGTTCGATAGCTTTCAGACTCATACCCATGCTTGAGAACCCACCATCGTGAAAAAGATTTTGCATTGTTACTTTACGTGTAAGATCGGAAAAAAGTGCAACACAATATTCGGCGCATTCTTCTGCTGAAGCATTACCAAGTGGCGACATTCTTTCAGAAAAGTCGATAAGAGATTCAAACCCATGGATACCGCTTCCTGCCGTTGTGGCTGTTGGTGATTGAGAAACTGTATTTACCCTTACCTTCCTGTCGCGTCCATAAATATAACCAAAGCTACGGGCTATTGACTCAAGGAGGGCTTTTGCATCACCCATATCATTGTAACCCGATAAAGTCCGTTGAGCCGCAACATAAGATAATGCAACAACCGATCCCCACTCTTTCAGTGCGTCAAGTTTATAGGATGTCTGCAGAACACGGTGAAAACTCAGCGCTGATATATCGAATGTCTTCAGCATATTTTCATAACTGGTCTGCTCATAAGGTATATCTTTTCTCACATTAGGCGACATACCAATCGAATGAAGAATAAAATCGAACTTACCTCCAAAAATCTTCATGCTTTCTGAAAGCAGGTTTTCAATCTCATCCATTTTTGTGGCATCCGCGGGAATTACCTGACTCCCGGTTATTTTAGCCAGATCATGTATATTTCCCAACCGTAATGCTACCGGCGAGTTTGTAAGAACCAGTTCAGCTCCTTCCTTCCATGCTTTCAGAGCAACCTGCCAGGCAATTGATTTCTCATTTAAAGCACCAAAAATGATACCTTTTTTCCCTTGTAATAGTCCTTCTCTCATGGTAATAATAATAATTAGTCTGCTTTACCCCCTTTCCTGTTTCCCCCAGGGGGGAAAGGATTTGTTTTCTCCTTCCCCTGTGGGGGAAGGTTGGGAAGGGGGTTATTTACAAAAAACAAATAATATAAAATTTCGTTTAATTGATTCCGGCTTTTAGAAGTTCCCGCGCATTTTTTATTGCCGTTTCTGTAACTTCACTGCCGCTCAACAATCTGGCTACCTCCAGTATTCTTTCTTCAGGTGATAACAATTTAACCCGTGTAAATGTTGAATTATCTGTTTCATCTTTATAAACATGAAAGTGTCTGGTTCCTCGGGACGCAACCTGTGGAAGATGGGTAATATTAATGACCTGCATATACTTGCCCATGGCTGATAATATCTGCCCTACTTTGTCAGCCACCTCTCCGGAGACTCCTGCATCTATCTCATCAAATATAATGGTAGGAAGATTATTATTTTTCGTCAGCAAAGATTTAAGACTTAGCATAACCCTCGATAGCTCGCCACCTGATGCGATTTTAGCTAGGTTCTCAGGTTCTATCTGTTTATTGGCCGAGAATAAAAAGTCAGCCTGGTCAATACCAGTCGGAGTGAATTCCTGCAAATGAGTGAGGGATATTCTGAATTTCGCGTTTGGAATACCGAGTTGTTTGAGTAATGCAATAATTCGTGATTCAATTTCAGGCAAAACACTCTTTCTTTTGTCCGATATCTCTTCAGAAATAGTTTTCAATGAATTGACCTCTTTATCTATCAAAGCTTCCATTTCATTTAGCCGTTCATCACTGCTGACAATAGAATTTATTAGATCTTTTATCTCATCCTTTCTTATGATGAGTTCATCGAGGTTGTTTACATGGTGTTTCTGGGTCAGTGAGTATATATTATCAAGCCTGTTGTTTACCAGAACAAGACGCTGGGGATCAGCTTCAATGGAGATTGAAAGTTTCTCTATCTCAGCTGCCAGGTCATCCAGCTCGATCAGGGTTGATTCCGTTCTTGACAGAAGGTTTTCACTTTCAGACAAGAATACTTTGATTCTTGTCAGGTTAGTTTTGACCTCTCTAAGCATTGAAAGGATTGATATTCCTTCTGTAAAAAAGAGATTTGAAGATGTGGCTAATGCCAGTTTTATCTCTTCTGAATGGCTGAGTAATTCCTGTTCTTTTTCAAGTTCTGTTTGTTCTCCCTTATTCAGTTTTGCTTCCTCGAGTTGGTTATACTGAAACTGGTAATACTCCAGGTCTGTCCTGTTTTTATCGGCCTTTTCTTTCAGTGCGTTATACTCTTTTTTGACTTTTCTGTAACTCGAATAAGTTTCCCTGTATTTACTTTTAAGTTTCGCAGTACCAGAAAATGAATCGATCAGATTAAGCTGGAAAGAGTTATCATGGAGCATTAGTGTCTGATGCTGCGAATGTATATCTATAAGTCTATCACCCAGCTCTTTAAGCAAGTTGACCGTGACAGGAGTATCATTGATAAAAGCCCGGGATTTTCCGGCAGGATTTATTTCTCTTCTGAGAGTAGTAGAAGTCTCATAATCAAGCTCATTGGAAATAAAGAACTCATTAAGTTCGTGATCTTCAATCCGGAAGGTACCCTCCACAATGCATTTTTCATTTTTATCAAGAAGGACAGAGGAATCAGCTCTTGTACCCAGTATAAGTGATAGGGCACCTAATAAGATTGATTTACCGGCTCCTGTTTCTCCGGTAATAATTGTTAGTCCGTTTTCAAGTTCAACATCAAGCTCTTTTATAAGGGCATAATTCTGAACGAAAAGTTTTATGAGCATAACAGGTTATTATGGTACATTGGCAGAATTGATCTTTTCATATTTTGTTTTGTTGGCAGGGTCTATTTCCGTCAGTATCTGCACAACCCGACTTTTTTCCTCAGGGAATGCTTCTGAAAAAACATTAATAAGTTCGTCTGACTTTGCTTCCATTACTACCTGTACAAGATACATGAATGGATCAGGTTTTCTTCTGTATACCTCCTGGATCAGTTTGAGGCTTTCCACCATACTTGTTCGCGCTTCGGCTATTTTCGATTCCATTTTATCGAGACCATTAATATTATAGTCATAAAGGAACTGTCTTACTCCTTCATACTCCTTATCCAAAGCATTTTTTACAAGCCAATATCTATTCCGGTTTCTGGAGCCATCGTATGGTTTCCAACCGGGTTCAGGAGCATTCTGTGCATTGGTTACGATCTTCTCTGCCATCTGAAAAAACTCAGTACCGCCCAGCGGTGCAAAAGAGTCGTAATCAATTCCCAGAATCATATAAGTATAATAGGCCAAAACTGATACCAGATTTGATCTGTGGGTACTCGGGTCAAACTCCAGGGGTTGAAATTCCACATACTTGAACTGAAAGTTGTTGTCGATGAAATTCAGCATAGTCGATTTATATGTGGTGTTGAATACCGGTCTGCTTAACTGTATCTGTATTGTTCCTCTGAATTCATCAGCTGAAAGCTGATCATTGAGGTTAATAAGAATATTACAATCGATCCTTTCAGCGTAACTAAAAACGTGGTTTGTCCATACTGTATTGTTCATGAACTCATAAAGGTCACGCTGCATACTCTCGAATACCTGCCGGTTTGATCCCTGAATTCTCTGTGCAGATACCTGTATGTTGCAGTTCAGCTCCTGCGCCTTAATTATACAAGGCTGAATAAGCAGAGATATGATGAGAAAATATTTAAAACGGAGCACCATCATTAAATCGACATTTTCTGAATTATTGCAACGATTTTATTAAGAATATCTTTTGCAGCTTCTTCTTTTGATTTCAACTCAAATTTATCAATATTATTGTTACGGTCAATAATTGTGATCTTGTTTGTATCGTGTCCAAAACCGGCTCCGGCTTCTTTAAGTGAATTTAAAACAATGATATCAAGATTTTTTCGTATTAGTTTTGCTTTTGCATTTTCCAATTCGTTATCTGTTTCGAGTGCAAAACCGACAAGTATCTGGGATGGATTCTTATTCGTACCCAGTGTTTCTGCAATATCTGTAGTAGGTTTAAGTTTCAGGATTAATTCTGACTGATCTCTCTTAATCTTTTTACCGTAAACTTCAACAGGAGTGAAATCTGCCACAGCTGCGGCAAGAATGGCAATATCACAAAACTGAAATCTCGAGATACATTCTGCAGACATTGATTCTGATGTTGAGACATTAATAATTCTTACGGAACTATTCTGTGGGATTATATTTACGGGACCAAGTACAAGCTCCACAATGGCTCCGTACTCAGCAGCTGCATCTGCCAGTGCAATTCCCATTTTACCTGAAGAATAGTTGCTGATGAAACGAACAGGATCAAGAGGTTCGCGGGTAGGTCCGGCATTAATCAGAAGACGTTTGCCTTTCAGAGGCTTATAGTTTTTTTTTTGTAAAGAAGTTCCCGATCTCCTTTACAATATCTTCCGGTTCTGCCATCCTTCCCTTACCCGACAGACCACTTGCCAGTTCACCGCTTACAGGCTCGATAATATAATTCCCAAACGCTTTCAATGTCTCAATATTAATGATTGTTGCAGGATGGGTTAACATATCCATATCCATAGATGGGGCAACGAAGACCGGGCAACGTGCTGATAAATAAGATGTAAGCAATAAATTATCTGCTACTCCATTAGCCATTTTAGCTATGGTATTCGCAGTGGCAGGGGCAATCAGGAAAAGATTGGCCCATAAACCAAGGTCCACATGGCTGTTCCAGTCGCCGTTCTCCGCGTTGAAGAACTCTGTGAACACAGGGTTTTTTGATAATGTTGCCAGGGTAAGAGGCGTAATAAATTCTTTCGCATGATTTGTCATAATGACTTTGACCTCAGCGCCATCCTTAACAAGCAACCGGATGATAGTTGCAGTTTTATAAGCTGCAATACCTCCGGTTACGCCGATAAGTATGTTTTTGCCTTTCAGCATCCTAATGCTAAATTTTACTTTTGTTTAACAGGATTTTCAGGATTTCTGTAGAATATTTTCTTATCTTCCAACTCCTGTAACGCGATAAGTGTTGGTTTAGGAAGCCGTTCGTAAAATTTAGAGATTTCAATCTGTTCACGGTTTTCAAATACTTCCTCCAGATTATCGCTATAAGATGCAAACTCTTCAAGTTTCTTATTTAGCTCCTGTTTCATCTCAACCGAAATCTGGTTTGATCTTCTGGAAACAACAATTACTGTTTCATAGATATTTCCGGTACCCTGAGTCATCAGGTCCAGATTACGTGTAACTGTAGTTACGGGTGCTGCTGATTTTCTGTAATCCATAAATATATTGATTATTTTACTCCACTGTCAGGAATTCCTTCTTTTAGAAATTTATTTGTTTTCTGGAAGATACTGTTAACATCTTTTGAGTAGGTGCTCTTTGGAAATTCTTCCATGAATGAATAATAGTCATCAAGTGTTGCCTGGTATCTTTCTTTTTGTTTATTAACCAGACTGAGTTCTGCATATTGGAAAAGTGAATTCAATTTAAGGTACATCATCTTTTCCCTATAAATTGTATTAGCGTATTCTTTAAGACTATTGTTTAAGGCAACCACTGCTGCCTTATACTGCTTCATATCGTAATAAAGCCTTGCACTGAGATATGATTTTTCAACCAATTTATCTTCAAGGCTTTTTATCATCTTTTTACAACCTTCTGCCTTTGAACTGTTGGGAAATTTTGTCAGGAAAATATTAAATCCTTCAAGTGCATTCCTGGTGTTATCCTGATCCAGTTCCGGACGCGCTGAGATATTATAATCGCATAATGCAGCCATATAATTAGCCTCCTCTGCATGTTTACCGAAGGGGAACTGCTCAATAAATGATTTAAAATAACTTCCTGCCGTGAAATAATCCTTCATACCAAAATAGCTCTGTGCATTCATCCAGTTAAGTTCTTCGGCCTCTTCAGTTGCTCTGAACCGTGGAAGTATCTGTGTCAGAAGTTCGGTAGTTTTAACATACTGTCCTTCATCATAATACTCTTTAGCCTTGGTCTTTTTGAGGTCATAATCAGTACTCTTAAGGAGTTTCGCATACTCTCCGCAGGAACTTAACAAAACAAGTATTATCAGGACCGTATGTAATCTCAATCTCATAAAAAAAATTGTTGCGCAAAATTACTGAAAAAATTTCATTTCAGGCATAAAAACGTAATAATTATGCATTTATTATACTTTAAGACAAGACAAAAGGAAATTAGGTATAAATAGGTATAACGATAAAACTGTTTATATGTAATTTTGAGAAAATTTTTAGAAAGGGTAATTAACATGGATATATTTGAAAAGATTAAGAATAACAGAGGTGCGTTAGGGCAATATCAGAATTTTGGGCATGGTTATTTTGCTTTTCCAAAACTGGAGGGGGAAATTGCTCCACACATGAAATTCAGAGGTAAAAAGGTACTTACCTGGAGTCTGAATAATTATCTCGATCTCGCAAATCACCCGGAGATCAGAAAAGTTGATGCCGAGTCGGCAGAAAAATATGGTCTGGCATATCCCATGGGAGCCAGGATGATGTCGGGACATACTACAAATCATGAAAAATTTGAAGAGATGGCGGCCCGCTTTGTACATAAGGAAGATGCCTATCTGCTAAACTTCGGGTATCAGGGAATGATCTCGATTATTGATTCTCTTGTTGACCGGCACGATGTTATTGTATATGATTCTGAAGCGCATGCCTGTATTATGGATGGTCTGCGCCTTCATATAGGAAAGAGATTTGTTTTTCCGCATAATGATATCGAAAGCTGTGAAAAGCAGTTACAGAGAGCTCAGAAACTTACCGAAGAGTCAGGTGGCGGAATTCTGGTTATTACTGAAGGAGTATTTGGTATGGCAGGCGACCTTGGGAAACTCGATAAAATTGTTGCCTTGAAGAAGAAGTACCAGTTCCGGTTTCTTGTTGATGATGCTCATGGGTTTGGAACCATGGGTAAAACAGGCAGTGGCACAGGGGAGCATTTTGGGGTACAGGACCAGATAGATGTCTATTTTGCAACCTTTGCAAAATCGATGGCCGGGATAGGAGGATTCGTTGCAAGTACAAATGATGTCATTAACTATCTGCGTTATAATCTTCGCTCCCAGATATATGCTAAGTCACTTCCAATGGCAATGACATTAGGTGCAATTAAGAGACTTGAATTTATCCAGGCTCATCCGGAACAGAAAGAGAAACTCTGGACTATAGTCCGTGCTCTGCAGAAAGGTTTAAGGGATGCAGGACTGAATCTAGGCAATACGGAATCACCTGTTACACCGGTGTTTATGAAAAGCGGGGTCTCACAGGCAACACAGATGATTTATGATCTCCGGGAAAACTACGGGATATTTTGTTCTGTGGTTATTTATCCTGTTGTTCCCAAAGATGTGGTAATGTTACGTCTCATTCCTACTGCAGGTCATACACTTGAGGATGTAGAATTTACAGTAAAGGCCTTCAGAGAAATTAAAGCAAAGGTCGATAACAATGAATACCCTGATAAACTTGCTGATTTCAACTAATAAAGTAAAATAATTGAAAAAACTGAAAGCTGTCTACTTCGGGGACAGCTTTTTTTATATCGGTTCGAACAAAATATGCCTGATTATGGTTATATCATGCGAGTCGGCAGTTACTAGATGGGGTTCCATGATTATTAATTTTTATTAATAGAACATTATTTTTAAGTAATGAACGATAATAGTCAAAATCATAATATGCTCAAAGGTTATAACATGCTCATCTACTTTGCAGGAAGCATGATTATGCACGAACCTTCTGAAGAATGTATTGCAGATTTCTGGGAGAGGGGTATTCTTAAAAATCTTCCGGTTTCAAGCTCAAATCCAAATTTTGTCAAAGCAGCTTCCCAACTCAGAGAATCATTCGCAGATAAGGCAATATTCGGGAAGATGTTACATGAAGATTTCTTAAGACTATTTACCAGACCGTTACCTGCACTTGCACCTGCTTATGAATCAAAATTCAATAAGAATATATCTGATGATTCCGGTTATCATTCTTCCAGTGTCACTGAATTCTATAATTCCTATGGTTGGGAATCAAAATTCAAAGGGAAATTTGATGATGATCATCTCGGTATTGAGCTGCTGTTCCTGACTTTACTCATTGACAAGTATCTTAGCCTGGATGATGAAGCATGCCGAGGAGAGATGAGAAAAGAAATTCGCCGGTTTATCAATCAGCATATCTTGTCGTGGGTTCCACAATGGAATAATAAAATCCAGGTTCATGCAAATACATTGTCTTTTAAAGGTATTGGCAATCTGATACTTGCCTGCTCAGAAGATATTTTTATTTTTTTTGCGCAGGAAGCTACAACCTCAGTTTCAACTGACTTTCTTAAAAATTAGGGTTGAAAAAAGTTGATATTGCATCAAAATAATACTCCCTCCATCCTTCTGTTATACCATTGAATTCTTCTTCCGGAATATTTGAATGTTCTACGGTTACAAGCGAATTTTCTCTGTCAGGTGAAATGGTAATTGTAACTATAGACTTTTCGGGTTGATCCCCGAAATACCATTCCTGTACGACCTTTTTATCCTGTACAAATTCAAGGTTCTTTCCTGTAATATCTCCGTCCCATAGTGAAAACTCGCTGCCGATCTCTGTGCTCATCTGTGCAGGATAACCTGACCACAATTCAATTGTATAAGGATTGGTGAGGGCAGAATAAATATCAGAAGGCTCAGCATTTATTTTAAATGATTTCTTGAAAGTTTTCATATCGAAACTATTTAATTTCTGACAAATAGCGCTCGGCATCAATAGCAGCCATACAACCTGATCCGGCAGCTGTAACAGCCTGACGGTAATGAGAATCCTGAACATCACCGGCAGCAAATACACCATCTACATTCGTTTTTGAAGTACCGGGAACAGTTATAATATATCCAACATGATCTGTTTCAATATACTTTTTAAATACATCTGAATTCGGATTGTGCCCGATAGCCAGGAAAAAGCCATCAATTTTTATTTTCACAATTTCTTCTTCAGCAGTACCTTTTTTCCTGACCATGGTCGCTCCTTCCACTCCATTTTCACCGAAGAGATCTACTGTCTGATGTTCCCATAGTATTTCAATATTCCCTGATTTAAAAACCTTATTCTGCATTACTTTTGATGCTCTCAGGGTATCTCTCCTGACAATGAGGTATACTTTCCGGCATAACCCGGCAAGATAAGTTGCCTCTTCAGCCGCGGTATCTCCTCCTCCTACAACCGCGACATCTTTTCCCCTGAAAAAAAATCCATCGCAGGTTGCACAGGCAGAGACTCCCATTCCGGCATATTTAGTTTCGGATTCCAATCCAAGATATTTAGCTGTTGCGCCTGTGGCGATTATAACAGCATCTGCCTCTATGATTTTATTATCGTCAAATGTAACTTTATGTTTCTTTCCTGAAAAATCTACTGCTGTGGCAATTCCAAATCTTATATCGCCTCCAAATCTTTCTGCCTGTTTCTTAAAATCCTCCATCATTTTCGGGCCGCTAACACCATCGGGATAACCGGGATAATTATCAACATCAGTGGTCGTTGTTAATTGACCTCCCATTTGCAGCCCTGTGTAAAGAACAGGATTAAGGTTAGCCCTGGAGGCATAGATCGCTGCGGTATATCCTGCAGGGCCTGAGCCGACTATAAGACATCTGACCTTTTCAATATTTTCGATATTTATAACATTCCGATCATCTTTCCGAAGATCAAGTGGCTTAAATATATCCATATCTGTTTCCCTTAATTTAGAATGCAAATATACTCAACTTTGATCTTTTTGCTTTATTGCATAATCCGAATAGTTGATTATTTTTGCAGTCGGATTTTCAAATTAATCCCGGTGGATAATTCGGGGTGTGGCGCAGTTGGCTAGCGTACTTGCATGGGGTGCAAGTGGTCGTCCGTTCGAGTCGGATCACCCCGACAGATTTAAAGAGCCTGTAAATTAATAACTTACAGGCTCTTTTTTTTGTTCTAAATTCTCGCGTACAAACATTTATTTGCTTCCGCACCCGCTCGAATAATCGAAAATAAATTTGAACTTATGATATTTTGTACGTATTTTTGTACAAAATATTATTTATATGGTAACAACAACAATTTCTGATTTTCGAAAAGACATTAAAAGATACCTTGATGATGTTATTGATAATTTTGAAACTTTGATTATTAATCGTGGTAAAGATGCTGGAGTTGTCGTTATATCACTAAATGAGTATAACTCTCTCCGTTCGACACAACATGAATTATCATCAAAAGTCAATGAACAAAGACTTGACAATGCAATAGACAAAGCAAAAAAAGGACTTTCGTTTCATAAAGACTTAATAGAATAATGAAACATAGCTTTGTTGACGAATCATGGGAAGATTATTTGTATTGGCAACAGACGAATAAAAATAATTTAAAGCGGATTAATGATCTTATAAAAGATATTAAAAGGACTCCATTTTCTGGAATCGGTAAACCAGAGCCATTGAAACATAAATATAAAGGATGTTGGTCGCGCAGGATTGACGGTGAGCACAGACTAATATATCAAATTAAAGGTGATGAGTTAATTATATTGAAATGTAGATTTCATTATGATTGAAAAATAGAAAACGTGTGGTAATACTGGCTCTGAGCAGCGCATTTTACAACCGACATGGGAACATTAAAACACAGATTTTCAGACCATAAGATCAATTCAGAAATAAAAACTTTGATTATCGGGACTTTCAATCCAGTGACAATAGGTGACGGTCAAGAAACAATTTATTTTTCCTTCTCAACCAGGGAGGTTAATTTTTTAAGCAAGAAATGATAAACACTTTGGGCGCTTGACCCAGAGCCTTCAGTTACAATATAAGCCTGTACAAACTCCCATCCATCTTTACCCATGAAATTAAGGGCGTCAATCATTGAATTAAAAATAACGCGTTTGCCTGTTGCAGGGTCTTTATATCGATTATCTGAAAAGAATTTCGTTACCTGTCCAAAGTCAATTTGAACCGTCACTTTATTACTCAAAAACCTTCCTGTTCCAACAAGCTCACAATAAGTGAATTTTATTGAATCTGATTTTATTTCCTGTCCCTTTAGAAGAAGGCAAAACATTAACATTGTTGTAGTTAAAATAAAAGTTCTCATAATTTAAGTATTGATCTAATCAAAGTTACATTTTTTTGTGTTCAGTTGAGCCAGTTTCAAAGATTTTCGCTACTGTGGGATTTTAATATGGAATGGATGGTCACAAAATAAAAAACCAGAATGTGGTGAAGATTTATACCAAAAACAATGAATAATTACAGATGAGTAACAATATTGCAAGACCTCATTAAAATTCTAAATTTACCCAATTAATTAATCTTTTCTTTTTAGATGATAAAATTCTTCAGGAAATACCATAAATGGGTAGGAGTAATATTTGGCTTAATAATATTGAGTTACGTTTTTTCAGGAATAATACTTAATCACCGGGAGCAGTTATCATTTATTGATGTAAACAGGAAACTGCTTCCAAAAGAATATAGGTACCGGGATTGGAACAATGCAGCCATTAAATCGACCTTAAAATTATCTTCCGACAGTATACTGGTTTACGGAAATATAGGAATTTGGCTTACCGATAGCAGCTATTCTGATTTTATTAATTTTAATACAGGATTTCCAAAAGGTATAGACAACCGAAAGGTTTTTAAAATGATCAGAACTACCGGCAATAAACTTGTGGCTGGTACTTTTTCCGGGCTTTACATATTTAATTCCGCAGAAAATATATGGGTTTCAGTTTCTTTGCCGGTTAAAGAAAAAAATATTGTAGATATTATTCAAAAACAGGATACAATTCTTGTTTTAACACGTTCTTTTTTATTAAAGACCTCTGATCTGTACAATTTTAGTGTATATCAACTTCCTCCTCCCGAAAATTATGATAATAAAGTGGGTCTTTTTAAGACTTTATGGGTCATTCATAGTGGTGAAATTTATGGAATAGCAGGCAAACTGATAGTCGATTTTGCAGGTCTTGTTTTCGCCTTTCTTACCATTACCGGTTTTGTAGTTTTTGTAAATAAAATCATCTTAAAGAAGAAGAATAAACCTGACGAAGTAAAAATAAAATTAAAAAACTCAAACCTCTGGAATATTAAATGGCATAATAAATTTGGGTGGATTACGCTTGCTATCTTGATTTTAAATGCTACAACGGGGATGTTTCTGCGTCCTCCTCTTTTAGCCATTATTGCCAGTTCCAAAGTTGTGAAGATACCATATACTGAACTTGCAACTCCAAATCCATGGTTCGATCTTTTACGCAGGATTTATTACGACCAGGATAACGACAGATTACTGGTAGCAACGATGGACGGTTTTTATTATTCTGACGACAATTTTAAAACTGAACTTAAAAAATTCGATTTTCAACCACCTGCAAGTATCATGGGGGTAACAGTTTTTGAAAAAATTGCGGCTAATACATATCTTGTCGGCTCTTTTGAAGGACTGTTTACATGGAACTCAAAAACAGGGGAAGTTTTCGATTACATTAAAAAGCAGGAATATACTCCACCCTCCAGCAGTAGCAGGCCTATAGGTGATTTTCTGGTTTCTGGCTTTACCCGTGATTATAAAAATCAGGAATATTTTTTCGATTATAATAAAGGGGCAATAAATATCAATGGGTCCGAAAAATTTACAATTTTGCCGCAAAAAATAATCAGTGCGGCACCTATTTCGTTGTGGAATGTAGCTTTAGAAATTCATACAGGACGAATATACCATTCAATAATTGGTGATTTTTATGTACTGATTGTTCCTATTACCGGTTTGTTTGTCCTGTTTATTCTAATTTCTGGTTTTATAGTTTGGCTTAAAATGAAAAATAATCGCCAAGCATAAAAAACCGCAACGCCAAGAGGATTCTGTTATAAATGATATTTTTGTATCTTTGACCATAAATTCAGAAAGTCATGGAATTAAGAATAGATGTAGATTACAATCAAATACTTAGATTGATCCATCAACTTCCAAAAAGGGAGATTGAAAAATTGACAAATACATTACAAACAGAAATGACATCGAAGAAGTCATCGAAGGCAATACAAAAAATGATTTTAAAAGCTCCAACATGGTCGGATTCTGACCTTAATGATTATAATGAAACCAGAAATCATATAAATAAATCAAGAATTGCATGATATTGCTGGATTCTTCAATATTGATCGAGTTATTTCGCAAAAAAGATAAAGAAAAAACAATATTCTATAGCTTGTCACAGTCATATAGTGATTTATGCATTTCTTCAATAACATATTATGAGATTGGGGTTGGTAATCGAAAATCTCATGCAGACTACTGGGAATCATTGAGTGATAACTTGAATGTAATACCTTTTGATAAGGCTTGTTCAAATAGTGCAGTTACAATATATTTGGACTTATTGAAAGCAAATAAAATGATTGATTTGGCTGACATATTGATTGGAGCTACTGCTTTGACTCATAATATTCCAATTGCCACTCTCAATATTAAACATTTTGACAGGATTGAAAGACTGGAAATAATAAAATAATGCCAGGCGGTAATCGAGTAGACGGCTCCGCCAGTAAACACTGACGGAGTGCGTCTCTCATACCACTGTACGAACGGGTCTCGTATACAGTGGTTCATTATTGTCAATACCCAAACTTAACAGGTTCTTCCTCTTTCGTTGTTCTTATGAACTATAATACTATTTTTGTATCCTGCATAATCAAATTCAAAATATGGATATCCTCTTTACAGATGCCCTCAAGCTGAAAAGACCAAATGCTTTTCATGTAATGCTGAAGCCTGCGGGGCCCTCCTGCAACCTTAATTGTACTTATTGCTACTATCTGGAAAAGAAAAAGCTCTATCCTGGTAAGAAAGATTTCAGAATGACGGTTGAGTTGCTCGAAGAATTCATTAAACAGTTTATTAAGGCACACGAGGTGCCAGTGGTAACTTTTACATGGCAAGGTGGTGAACCAACGCTCATGGGTTTGGATTTCTACAAAAAGGCGATTGAATTTCAAAAAAAATATGCCGGAGGAAAAACAATTAATAATGCCTTTCAGACAAATGGGTAAGAAAGGATGTAGGCAGTTATTATGTGCAGATATTCGATGCCATTCTTGCTAATTTTGTAGGTGAAATGCCAGGTATCTGTGTCTTTTCTGAGACATGCGGAGACGCTCTTATAATGGAACATAACGGAGATCTCTTTTCAT
>Ga0209880_1000131_pt1 | contig 16268 bp, 14 predicted proteins | sample PersoiDNA2013191_FD_185803 | JGI IMG/M metagenome (GOLD analysis project Ga0209880, IMG submission 185803) | Permafrost soil microbial communities from the Arctic, to analyse light accelerated degradation of dissolved organic matter (DOM) -... | ecosystem: Environmental > Terrestrial > Soil >... | reverse complement strand
TCGTTCAGCATGGCGCAAAAAACTTCATCAAGTACGGGACAAAAGATTCAAGAGGATCTAAAGTATTCTCAGTATCGGGGGATACACCTACTCCTGGCATATTTGAACTTGAGCTGGGCATGACAGTCCAACAGTTTGTTAATGAATTTGGCGATGGCGATACCAAGGCAGTACAAGTAGGTGGTGCTTCAGGTTTTTGCGTTCCCAGAAAGAAATTTGCAGAAACTATAATCGGGTTTGAAGGTGTACCAACAGGGGGATCCATGAAGCTTTTCAACAGTTCACGATCTATGTATAATGTTCTTCATAATTACCTCGAGTTCTTTACTGAAGAATCATGTGGTCAGTGTACTCCATGCCGTGTCGGATGCCAGCAATTACTTAAGGGTGTTGAAAAAGTCAAAAAAGGAGAAGCGAAATCTACCTATCTTAATGAACTGATGAAATTGGCAGATACAATGAAAATCGCTGCTAAATGTGGTCTCGGACAGTCAGTTGGGAATGCATTTAAATCGATAGTTGGCAATTTTAAGGAAGAGATCATCTATTAATCAATCAAACAAAAACGAAAAATCATGATAAATCTGCTCATAAATGACCAGAAGGTCGCGGTTCAGAAAGGAACAACAGTTCTGGCAGCTGCCAGGAAACTGAAGATAAACATTCCTACCTTATGTAACCATGATGACCTCTGTGTTGCAGGCAACTGCCGTGTATGTATTGTTGAACAAAAAGGAGCAAGAACACTTATAGCTTCCTGTGCAACTCCTGTCGCTGAAGGTATGGAGATCCACACAAATACTCTGAAGGTTCGAAATGCCCGTAAACATATTGTTGAATTACTGCTCTCCGAACACAGATCAGATTGTACAAAATGTTACAAAAATCAAAACTGCGAACTTCAGTCTCTGGCGAATGATTTCGCATTTGGCGACCATGTCTTCCTTGATCTTGTAGAAGATAAAAAATACAGCATTGACAGGTCTTCTGCATCATTTATCAAGGATGACAGCAAGTGTATACGTTGTCAGCGTTGTGTAAGAACCTGCTCTGAATTACAGTCTGTCGCTGCAATAACTGTTGCCAATAAAGGTGCTCATCAGAAGATATCTTCTTTCCACAACAGACCTATGAGCCAGGTTGTTTGTACGAATTGCGGACAGTGTGTTAACAGATGCCCCACAGGAGCGCTTGTTGAAAAAACATCTATCGACCAGGTTTGGGATGCTATTTATGATCCCGATAAACATGTTGTAGTTCAGACTGCTCCTGCAGTAAGAGTTGCACTTGGAGAAGATCTGGGTTACGATCCTGGTGAAAGAGTTACCGGGAAAATGGTAAATGCTCTAAGACAACTAGGTTTCAATTCTGTTCTTGATACTGACTTTAGCGCTGACCTTACAATTATGGAAGAAGGTACTGAACTGCTTGTAAGACTTAAGAAAGCCCTTGTAGACGGGGATAAGAGTATATCTTTACCAATGTTTACATCCTGTTCCCCCGGCTGGATAAAATTTGTGGAACATAAATACCCGGAATTTCTTCCGAACATGTCAACCTGTAAATCACCCCAACAGATGTTTGGCGCACTTGCCAAAACATTCTATGCTAAGAAAAATAATATCGACCCTTCAAAAATTGTTTCAGTATCTATAATGCCATGTACGGCTAAGAAATTTGAAGCTGACAGACCAGAGATGCGCTCCAGCGGTTTTAAAGATGTTGATTTTGTTCTTACTACCCGCGAACTGGCTGTTATGATTAAGCAGGCAGGTATTGACTTCAGAAATATTGAAGAAGCAAATTACGATTCAATAATGGGTAACTCTACAGGTGCAGCAGTCATTTTCGGCGCCACAGGAGGAGTTATGGAAGCTGCTTTACGTACAGCTTATGAGATCGTTACCGGACGTGAGGTTCCCTTTGGAAATCTTAATATTACGCCGGTTAGAGGAATGGAAGGAGTAAAAGAAGCAACTATTAAAATTGAAGGTTGTGTTGAGGCATGGAAATTTCTTGAAGGCGCAGAACTGAAGGTAGCTATTGCACACGGACTGGCTAATGCCAACAAAATAATGAAGATGGTTAGAGACGGAAAAGCTACTTATCACTTTGTTGAGATAATGGCTTGTCCGGGAGGGTGTATTGGTGGTGGTGGACAGCCTATTCCAACCAACCTGAAGATCAGACAAAAACGTATGGCGGCTATCTATGCGGAAGACGAACACAAAGAGTTACGTAAATCTCATCTTAATCCCGATGTTATTGCAATCTATAAGGAGTTCCTTGACCAGCCTAACAGCCACAAGTCGCACGAATTGCTTCATACACATTATGTGGAACGCGATAACTATTAGAATTACCTGATAAATAGGAAAGTCGGCTGATTATAGCCGGCTTTTTTTATCCGATTATATCGAGAATTTGCTGTATATCAATATCCTTAAGCGGATTATTGCTGGAGATGAAGATATCAGCCAGTTTTGATTTTTTCTCCTGCAATCTTACTATTTTTTCTTCAATACTATCGCTGGTAATGTATCTGTAAACGAATACACTTTTATGTTGACCAATCCTGTGGGCACGGCTTAAAGCCTGCATTTCGGAAGCAGGGTTCCACCATGGATCCAGGATAAAAACATAATCAGCTGCAGTGAGATTAAGACCAACACCCCCGGCTTTAAGCGAGATCAGGAATATTTTGTTTTCAGGATCTAACTGGAAACTGTTTACTATCTTTTCTCTTTTTGTACTGGCTCCTGTCAGCATCGCAAAACGTATTCTCTTCTTCCTTAATTCTTCCGCGTACAGATTAAGATGCTTGACAAATGATGAGAATACCAGTATCTTATGACCTTCTGCAATAACGCTTTCCATATCCTGAAGCACAGTTTCGAATTTACCGGAGCCAAATGCATATTCTTCATTCGCCATTACAGGATGATTGGATAATTGTCTGAGCTTCATCAGTCCCTGGAGAACAACAATGGCAGATTTTTCAAGACCCGTTGATGCAATGCTTTTAAGAATACTGTTTCTGACTGAGGATTTCTCTTCGTCATAGACTTTAAACTGTTCATCTGTCATATCGCAAAAAACTGTCTGTTCAGTAACCGGCGGCAGATCTTGGGCGACCTTCTCTTTGGTGCGTCTCAGGATGAATGGCTGTATTATCTTCCTTAATTTAAGCTCTTTTTCGTCGTCACCCATTTTTTCAATTGGTTTTGCAAATTCTCTTCTGAAAAAAGCAAGATCACCAAGAAGACCCGGGTTAACAAAATTTAATTGGGTCCACAGATCTGTAAGGGAGTTCTCAACAGGAGTTCCTGTAAGGACAAGTTTAAATTCAGACTTGAGTCTGGTCACAGTCTTGTAAAGCATTGACGCGGGATTCTTAATAACCTGACTCTCGTCAAGAATGATGTAATGAAAAGAAAATGAGCTTATTAATTCAATATCCTGTCGGATAGTATGATAACTCGAAAGGATTATATCAAAATTTTGAAAATATGAAGTTGACTTTTTTCGTTGGTTACCCTTGTAACTATAAACTTTCATCTCAGGAACAAATCTTTTTATCTCATTTTCCCAGTTATATACAAGCGATGCAGGTACAATTATTAATGAAGTAAGTTTCGATTTTGAGTATTCAAATAAGTTTAATTCTGGTTTATTACCTTTTTGCTCTTTTGGAGGAATGTTTTCCTTGTTGTATTGAAGCATTGCAAGTGTCTGAATCGTCTTGCCAAGACCCATATCATCAGCAAGACACCCGCCCAAGCCGGCTGTTTGAAGAAAATTCAGCCAGTTAAGTCCATCTGACTGGTAATTCCTCATAGTACAGTTAAGCCCTTTTGGGTACTTAAGAACAGGAATCTGATCGGGAATAAGTAACTTTTCAAGTCTTTCGAACCCATTTCGACCCTCATCATTGAAAGTATCTGAAAGCAATGAAAAGTGTTGCTTGTGAATTCTCAGTGAATCTTCTGTGCATTTGCCGAACTCAAAAATATTTTTGTATTTAGTGAACCACGTTTCCGGTAATATCGCTATTGAACCGTCGGGGAGCTTGTATTCCCTTATTCCTTCAAGAATATTTTTTCTGAATCGGACGAACGGAATCCTATATTCCCCGACCTTAACAATTGCCTTAAGGTCAAACCAATCGTTTATGATCTCGCTGCTAATCTCAATTTCAACAGGTTTTAAGTTGTAATTAAGATCAAGCTTAGATGTCAGAACAAAACCATAGTCAGTAATTTCAGAATAATTACGATTGACAATTTCTATTATTGCATACAGCTCATCTTTGTGTTTGCTGTTTGTTGAAACAGGAAAAAAATTAATATCATCATCAGAAAAGAAACCAAGCTCTCCCAGGGTTTCACGACATTGTTTTTCCCAATCAAAATCACGATGATATTTCCTGAATATGAAATTCTCTTCTTTTTTTTCAAATAATGTGAAGGAGATAGAGGGTTCATTTGAATAAATTTTATTCCCCTGGTAATTATATTTCAGTATCATTACAGGGTTCCCATTAAGTCCGGCTCCAAGCTCAAGAATGGCCTCTTTTTCAGGAGTGAATTCAATAATTTCAAAACCGGAGCCCTCAACTTTAAAACTATTTATTGTATTAAGTACAAAACCGCTGAAGTATTTTAATTCAGCTTTTTTTGGAATCAGAATATTTTCTTTAGTGAGGAAAGGTTTCAGCTTGGAACCCGCCACATCTGAAACAAATAATATCCTATGGTCATCTCTGATCAGGCAAGGGGCCATACATATAATATCGACTGAATTCTTCCTCATGTCAATGAGTTTGCCAGCTGATTCGAGACTAAGATTATAGGCGCTTTGTTCCTCATTTCTAATAAATCTGAAAACAGGTTCGGCATTATCTTCGCACAGAAAAAGCTGATCCTCAGTATGTAACGTTTCTGCTTTTGTCTTCTGAAAATATAGCGGAATATTTTCGTCCCGTGCGATTGTGAAGCATTTGTAAAGCCTTCTTTCAATATATGGTCTTATAAAGCATTCCTGCTTTTCAGGCGTTATCTTTTCAAGAAATTCCTTTACTGATTTATCTTTGGAAAACAGTTTGAACAGAATCCTGTCGGTATATTCGTTAATAATTTTAACTACTTCGCGTTCTTCTGATGTAAGTGTACCTAATGTGTCAATGTTGGGAAAAGGAGAGAGGCACTCTGATAATTTATAATAACCTCTGTCTGTCTCCTTTTGAATGATATAGGGTAGTATGATGGATCCCCAAAGTCTATGTTGAAATAGAATTAGAGCAAAGAACCTTCCTTTCCTGACTGACCTTGTCTCCAAAATGTTCAATATTAAAAATCATGCAATAATGGTCATTGTTGGTCAATATTCAAAGGATTTTCTTATTAGATTTGTTTGAAGTTTAAAAGAAGTGACTAAAGTGACTAAAGTGCCTGGAGTGACTAAAGTGACTAAAGTGATCCAGTCGCCAGACATATTTTTATGAGGAAGATTATTCACATCGATATGGATGCGTTTTTTGCATCTGTCGAGCAGCTCGACAATCCGGAGCTGAGAGGTAAACCTGTTGCTGTCGGCGGAAGTGGAGAGCGTAGTGTCGTAGCTGCAGCGAGTTACGAAGCAAGAAAGTTTGGTGTCAGATCAGCCATGCCTTCAGTAATTGCCAGAAGGTTATGTCCTGATCTTATATTTGTAAAGCATAATTTCACCAGATATACGGAGGTTTCTGCAAATATTCTGGAGATATTCAGAGAGTATACCGACCTGATTGAACCACTTTCAATTGATGAGGCTTTTCTGGATGTCACAATTGATAAAAAAAATATCGGTTCCGCTACCGTCATAGCCCGGAAAATCAGAAGTGAAATAAAATCCAGAACTGGTTTAACGGCTTCTGCCGGGATTTCAGTGAACAAATTTCTTGCAAAGATAGCCTCTGAAATTAATAAACCTGATGGTCTATTCCTGATCCGGCCTGAAGATGCTGAAAAGTTTATTGAAGATTTGGTTGTAGAAAAGTTTTATGGAATAGGTAAGGTGACTGCACAAAAGATGCATAAACTTGGAATTCACACTGGTGCTGATCTTAAGAAATGGGACCTTGTTTCGCTGGTCAGAAATTTTGGCAAAGCAGGAATCTTCTTCTTTGATATTGTGAGAGGTATAGATGAACGTCCTGTGGAGCCGGACCAGGAACGTAAATCTGTTGGAACTGAACTTACTTATGAAAAAGATCTTATAACACGTTTTGAAGTTATTGCAGAATTATATAAACTTGAAAAAGAATTGATGGTGAGGCTTGAACATTCTGAAACTACCGGAAGAACGATCACCCTAAAGATAAAGTTTTCTGATTTCAGACAGATCACACGGAGTAAAACACTCCTGAATTATATCCGGGATTTTGATACGCTGCACAAAGAAGTTTCAGGAATCCGTAAATCACTTAAGCTCGAAGGATCACGGATCAGACTATTGGGATTGAGTATCTCCAATCTGGAAACTGACGATTGTGAAGACAGGCAGCTCTATCTGTTTGAAGAATAATCCAATTCAGGTACAATGAACTCCCTCCCCAACCTTAAATGTATTGTCAGAATAATCCTTCTATCGATAGATATCTTTCCCCAGTATCATAGCAGAAAGTAAGTATTCTTGATCCTTTAGGAAATTCATTGAGCTTTTGATTAACTGCTGCTAATGATGCTCCTGAAGATATTCCAATAAATAATCCCTCTTCTTTTGCTGCTCTTTTTGTAAATGTAAATGCCTCTTCTTTGGTTACTCTGATTATTCCATCAAGCAGATCAGTTTTTAAAATTGAAGGTATAAAACCCGCGCCAATTCCCTGTAATGGATGAGGCGCCGGGGAACCACCGCTCAATACCGGGGATAAATCCGGTTCAACTGCATATACTTTCAGTTTTGGGAATGCTTTTTTTAATACCTCAGCACACCCGGTTATGTGTCCACCGGTACCTACGCCGGTAATCAGATAATCGAGGCCATCAGGAAAATCATTTAGGATCTCCTGTGCTGTAGCAGTCTTATGAATATTGGTATTAGATGGATTGTCGAATTGCATCGGCATCCACGATTCAGGTGTTTCGGATACTAACTCTTTGGCGCGTTCTATGGCGCCTTTCATTCCTTTTTCACGAGGAGTTAGAACAAACTCCGCACCGTAGGCGCTCATTATTTTTCTTCTTTCAAGCGACATTGATTCGGGCATAACAAGTATAAGTCTGTAGCCTTTCACTGCTGCCACAATACCCAGACCAATACCAGTATTCCCCGATGTTGGCTCAATAATTACACTGTTGGGTTTTAATATTCCCTTTTTTTCTGCATCCTCTATCATTGACAATGCAATACGGTCCTTTATACTTGCACCAGGGTTATTTCTCTCAAGTTTGATCCAAACTGAATAATGCGGATCAAAAAGCCGGTTGATTTTCAAATGAGGTGTGTTACCTATTGATTCGAGAATTGAATTTAGTTTCATGATGTTATAGTTTTGTAAAAGTTTGTTCAGATAATAAAGTTAATAGGTTCCTGAAAACCAGTCTGGTTTCTCACTATTATTTCGCTTTTATGATAAACCACTGAAAAAGGTGCAATACTCTCTGTAAGCCACACATTACCACCGATAACACTGTTCCTGCCAACAACTGTCTCTCCACCCAGAATTGTACAACCGGAATACAGAACAACATTATCTTCAATTGTAGGGTGTCTTTTTTTTGACGCTTTACTCTTATCCACACTCAGGGCACCAAGTGTAACTCCCTGGTATAGTTTTACATTATTTCCAATCAATGCAGTTTCTCCAATTACAATACCTGTACCATGATCAATGGAAAAAGGACTACCAATTTCAGCCAAAGGGTGAATATCGATCCCTGTAACTTTATGAGAATATTCTGTTATCATTCTTGGAAGCAGAGGAACCGATAACTTTGCCAGGGAATGTGCAACACGGTAACAAAATATTGCAAAGAAACCCGGATAAATAGCAATAACCTCGATAAGTTGTTTTGCTGCCGGATCAGATTCAAGAATAAATTCTGCGTCTTTAAGCAGTGTCTTTTTTATATTTTCAAGATTTTCAAAAAAATTATTTGCAATCTTCTCTTTTTCATTAGTCAAGCCGATTAATAATCCGAGTAATAGAATCTGTGAATAATTGAGACTATTCTCATTTTCTGAGTCTGAATAGGAATTAGTAGATGGAAAAAGAAGTCTGAAAATCGACTTGATTGTTTTCTCCACTGCTTTTTTATCAGGTATCGTATAATCAGCCATCTGTATAAATTATTATCTTGTTTCGTTTTGTTTTGTTTTGTTCTGTAAATGTACAACACTTAACTTCAAAAAGTGTTGTATATTAATTTACTATCTTACAAGTTATATAATTTATTTTTACCAAAATCATCTATAATATATTAATTGCCTGCTCGATATCGTTTTTAATATCCACGATATTTTCAATACCTACAGATAGTCTCAGCACCCCGGGTACAACACCTGAACTTAGTTGTTCTTTTTCGGACAGTTGTGAGTGGGTAGTTGAAGCAGGGTGAATAATCAAAGTTTTAGCATCACCCACATTTGCGAGGTGACTGATAAGTTTTAGATTGTTTACCAGTTTATCAGCTGCCTCTTTTCCGGCTTTAACTTTGAACGCAAGAACACCACCAAAACCATGTTTCAGGTATTTTTTACCTAATTCGTGATAAGGACTGCCGGGCAATCCCGGATAATCAACATATTCTATTTTAGGATGTTTCGAAAGCCAATGTGCCAACTCCAGAGCATTGTCAACATGTTTCTGTACCCTGAGTGATAACGTTTCAAGTCCAAGCAGAAGAAGAAATGCATTGAACGGACTCAGAGTCGATCCATAGTCGCGCAAACCTTCAACACGTGCCCGTATAATAAATGCGATATTTCCAAATGGGCCCGGTGTACCAAACACATCCCAGAATTTAAGACCGTGATAACCTTCAGAGGGTTCAGTAAATTGAGGGAACTTCCCATTCGCCCAGTTAAAATTTCCGCCGTCAACTATTACACCTCCAATACTTGTACCATGACCCCCAATCCATTTAGTGGCCGATTCAACTACAATATTAGCCCCATGTTCAAATGGGCGGAATAAATACCCTGCAGCCCCAAATGTATTGTCGACAACCAGTGGTATATCATGTTTTTTTGCGATGGCAGCTATTGCATCAAAATCAGGGATATTAAATCTTGGATTTCCGATTGTCTCAAGATAAATGGCTTTCGTATTAGTATCGATCAGCTTTTCAAAATCAGCTGGTTTATCGCCGTCAACAAATTTTACACCGATGCCAAGTCTTTTAAACTGAACCTTGAACTGGTTATATGTCCCGCCATAAAGATATGATGTGGAAACCAGGTTGTCGCCCGTCTGCAGAATATTGGTTAGAGCTATAAACTGGGCAGCCTGACCCGATGCTGTTGCCAGAGCTGCCACTCCTCCTTCAAGAGCAGCGATCCGCTTCTCAAAAACATCTGTGGTCGGATTCATTAGTCTGGTATAAATATTTCCAAATTCTTTCAGACCAAACAGATTGGCTGCATGTTCGGAATTATTAAAAACATACGATGTAGTCTGATAAATCGGAACTGCTCGCGAATTGGTCGTTGGGTCAACAACCTGACCTGCGTGTAACTGCAGTGTGTCAAAATGTAAATTTTCCTGTGCCATAATATTTAACTTATTCAGATACAAAGATTGAACCTTAAATCGATGTAAAAAATCCCCTGTTTATGGCATTTTTCATATACCATAAATATGGTAGAACGACTAAATATGGTATTCAATAGTATCTATCCAACCTGCCTTGATAGAATACATAATCAATTCGGAGATGCTTGTAACACCCAGCTTTCTGAAAATATTTTTACGGTGGGTTATTACTGTGTGGAAACTGATAAACTTACGTGAAGCAATTTCTTTTGTAGTCAGTCCGTCAGAGATCAGTCTTACGATTTCAATTTCAGAAATTGTCAATTGGCCGATACCCTCAATGGGGCTCTTCTTTTCATTAACTTCAAATAATAAATCGAGCAATTCATTTGAATAATATTTTTTCCCTTTAAGTGTTGAATCTATTGCTTCAATTAATTCTTCCTTATCAGCTGTTTTTAAGATAATATCATTTATGCCGGCTGAATTCAATTCATGAAGATCAGCCTTACTTATGCTATTAGAAATAACTAACATTTTAAGATGGGGAAAACTGATTTTAATCTCCTTCAATTCAGAAATTCCGGAAATATCAATCATCAGGTGGTCAAGTATTAACAAGGATATATTTTCCGTTTTCAGTGCCTTTATAAGCTCACTCTTTTCCGTAACAACTTTGTTGACATTAAAACGTCCCTCGCTTTGAAGAATGAACTTCAGCGATTCGGTAATTAAGAATTGGCTGTCTGCAATCAGCACCTGGATGGGAGTTTCATTCACATTCATTTCGGAATTTTTCAATTATCATTCCATAAGGCTATACAAAATCAGGAATAGTTAAGAGAGATATTATATAACAAGGTTAAACAGATTCTCCATCTTATGTACTTTCTGAAGGTAGTTGATTACTGTTATGCTTCTGTTACCTGACCGACAATAAAAAACAACCGCATCTTTACCGGAAAAAAGTTTGACCCTTCTGCTTACGTCATAATGGGGTATCGCAATTGTTTTAAACCCGATGTCATCATTATCTTCCTTGTCTCTCAGATCAATTACAAGGATTCCCGGGTTTTTTGAAAGCATTTTCAGTAGCGTTTCAGCAGAAATATCCTTAACTGACTTATTATCACATAAGCTATTATCTTCATATTCTCCAAGTTCTGTAATTTCAGATAAAACAGGATTTCTTTCAAATGTTGAAATCAGGGAATTAAAATTCAATGTATCAATCATAAAGATTTTCCCCGACAGAACTCCATCAAGTCCAAGTATAATTTTGAAAACTTCTGTTGCCTGTAATGAACCTATCATACCCGGAATAGAACCAATTACCCCAAATTCTTCGCAAGAAGGAACCTCGAGAGGATGAGGAGCTTCAGGGTATATACATCTGAGTGTAGGCCCATTTTTGTAATTGAGCACCATCAATTGCCCGGAAAATTTATGGATTGCGCCATAGACTAATGGTTTATTCAGTATGACACACGCATCATTGATCAGATAACGTGAAGCAAAATTATCAGTGCAGTCAACGATTATATCATACGGAGAGATAATTTTCAAAGCAGATTGTTTATCCAGCCTGATAAAATGCATGTTGAAAGTAACTTCAGGATTCAGAAGTTTAAGTCTTTCTCTTGCTGCCAGAGGCTTAGGCTTGCCTATATCCTTTAAAGAATATAATACCTGCCGGTTTAAATTGGTCTCATCTACCCAGTCATTATCCACGATACCCAGCGTACCGACTCCGGCTGCAGTCAGATATTGAAGCACAGGACAACCCAGAGCACCGGCACCGACAACCAATACAGATGATCCTTTTATTTTCTCCTGACCTTCTTTACCTACTTCAACCAGACGTATTTGTCTGCTGTATCTGATTTTCTCATCTTCGGTTAACGAAGTATTACAACGCATCCTTTAATAGTTTGTTGAATGATTACTTTATATGGGGTTTCTGATAATCTTTTTTCTCAGACTCCGATAAGACTTCATTCATTGAGCCTGTTCTGTACCCGCTTAAGTCAATTGTGATGTAGTTGAAACCTGATTTCTGACAAATTTCTGCCAGTATACTTTTTATACCCCAGGCTTTATCCATTTCAGCTGGAATAAATTCAAACCGCGCAAGATTCTCATGGCTCCTTATCCTGAACTGAGTGAACCCAAGTTTCCTGACCTCAAATTCTGCTATCGCGAGTCTGTCGAGTTTGATTTTAGTAATCTTTTCACCATAAGGGAATCGTGAGGCAAGGCATGCATAAGATTGTTTCGTGGCAGTTGGCAGATTCAATATTGCTGAGAAATGCCTGATATCGTTTTTTGTAAATCCCGAATCTGCAAGCGGAGAAATAACACCTTTCTCAAGCTTTGCTTTCATCCCCGGACGGAAGTCTTTCAGGTCATCTGCGTTACTGCCGTCAAAAACTGCTTCGTAGCCTTCCTGGGAAGCAATATATTTTATTTTCCCAAACAGCTCACTCTTGCAATAATAGCATCTGTCAGGAGGATTATCTGAATATCCGGGAATATCGATCTCCTCTGAAACAATAATCTTATGCTTTATTCCCAGTAAGTTTGCAAGTGATTTTGCTTCTTCAAGTTCATAAAAGGGATAAGTACTTGAAGTAGCTGTGACCAATAAAAGGTTATCACCATAAACATCTTTTGCAATTCTGGCAAGAAAAGTACTGTCAACTCCGCCAGAAAAGGCTATTACAGCGCTATTAGCTTCTTTGAGCCTGGTTTTTAGAAGGATTAGTTTTTCTTCCATAATTTAATTGTTATTGACTTATTTGTTTACTATTGCGTCCCTGACGGGACATGGATTCGTTCGTGCCAATTAAATTATAATTCGCTACACGCAAAAATATTTCAATTGCAAATATAAGAGTAAAAATGATCAGCTTTACCAGGTGGGGGAATTTGGATCTTCTGCCTGAGATTTTTTAAAATTTAATTTTCGTTAGTTTTTTAAAACCTCAATTTCAATTGAAGTTAAATTTTGCAAATTATCATTTATCGGGCAACGATTCTTAACTATTTTAATCCAACTTTTTAACAATTCGGGGGTGACCTCAGCAAAGGGTTTTAACGTTACCTGAATATTTTTAAACCCAGCTCGTTCTGTGAATGATTTCCCAAATAGCCTGTCTGGGTTTAAGTTTCCATTGACTTCAATTTCAAGTTTATCTAACTTAAATCCTAACTCATCTGCAATCAGATGTCCCATAACATTTAAACAACCAGCATAGCTCGCCAATAAGTATTCTACGGGGTTTGCACCATGATTTGTGCCACCTAATGCCGGCGGCTCATCAATAACAATTTTAAAGCTACGAGCTTCTGCTACAAATTTAGTGGGGTTTTCACTAGCTCCTTTAATAGAAAAATTCAAATCTGCCATAATTTATTAATTTAAAATGAATAATTAAGTGGTTAATAATTTATTGCCTGGGAAAGGTCCTCGATCAAATCTTCAGCGTCTTCAATTCCTACAGAAAGCCTGATAAGATCTTTTGTAACTCCAATTGCGTTTCTTTGCGCTTCTGGTATTGAGGCGTGTGTCATTGCTGAGGGATAGCAGATCAATGATTCGACACCACCCAGACTTTCTGCAAGAGATATTATCTTTAATTTCTTAAAAAATGAGTTTGCAGCTTTCTGATCACCTTTATCTAATTTAAAAGAAATCATTCCACTAAATCCTGTCATTTGTTGTTTTGCAAGATTATGGAATGGATCGGATGGTAATCCCGGGTAATAAACCTTATTTATCTTCGGATGACTTTCAAGAAAATAGGCTATTTGGAGAGCATTTTCTTCATGTTTTTTCATCCTTACCGAAAGGGTTTTTATACCTCTCAGCGTCAACCAACAGTCAAATGCACCAGGAACGGCCCCGATAGCATTTTGCAGGAATTTTAATCTGGTATACCATTCTTCATCATTAACAATTAACGCACCCCCGATTAAATCCGAATGGCCACCAATGTATTTTGTGGTACTGTGTATAACCAGATCTGCGCCTAAAAGCAAAGGTTGTTGAAAATAGGGTGAGGCAAACGTATTATCAACAACAACCTTAATGTTATTCTTGTGTGCAATTGCTGACACCTTTGCAATATCAATGATACGTAACAGTGGATTTGTTGGTGATTCAATCCAGAATATTTTAGTTGCTTGCTTAATTGCTTTCTCAAAATCTATTGTATTGCCTCCTACATAACTGAACTGAATGCCGTAAGGTTTAAAAACCTCCTCAAACAACCTATAAGTACCGCCGTACATATCTTCGGCAGCAATAATATGGTCCCCGGGTTTAAGCGTTGAAAGAACGGCATGTTCAGCTGCTAATCCTGATGAAAAGGCTAGTGCAAATCTGCCATTTTCAAGGGAGGCAAGACATTCTTCCAAAGAGTTGCGTGTCGGATTTCCGGATCGTGAATAGTCGTATCCTTTGTGTACATTTATTTCATCCATCTTATAGGTCGAAGTCTGATAAATAGGTATAACAACGGCGCCGGTTGCTTTGTCAGGCATTTGTCCTGCATGAATGGTTTTTGTATTAAATTTCATTCCTTGAAAATTTTATTTTTGTTTAAGTAATTTATCAAATCAATTTTTGTGATCAGTCCTATGAACCTGCCCTTATCTACAATAATAGGGACCATTCCCGATGAAAGGATATCTCTGACATCTGAAATTTTATCGTTTGGAGATAAGGTCACAAGGTTGGTGGCCATAATATTCTTTACCTGAGAGCAAAAAGGATCTGGTTTAGAAACCAGCGCTTCTAATAGATCCGATTCATCAATAATGCCTACAACTGACGTTCCATGGATAACAGGAAGCTGCGAAATATCATATAATTTCATTTTTTGATATGCATTTTTTATCAGATCATCCGGTTTCAAACAGATAACTTCGCTATCGGAAAACCTGCGTGTAACAATGTCTTTAAGATTACCATTTTGGATATGTTTTGAAAACCCATTATCGCGCAACCAGAATTCGTTGAACATTTTTGTCAGGTATTTATTACCGCTATCGCATACAAACGTCACTACATTTTTGGGTTGCAGTTGTTCTTTGCAATATTTTAAAGCAGCAGCAATAAGAGTTCCGGAAGAAGATCCTGCAAGTATTCCTTCTTCACGAAGTACTTTATGCGCCATTATGAAACTCTCCTCATCGCTTATTGTATACGCTTTTTTTGTTAGTGAGAAATCAGCTATCGGAGGAATGAAGTCCTCCCCAATGCCCTCAACAAACCACGAACCAGCTCCGCTAAAAGCTCCATTCGTTACAAAGTCTTTTATAACAGAACCTTGAGGATCTGCAACTACCATCTCGACATCAGGTTTAACCTTCTGAAAATAATGAGTCAGACCGGTAAGTGTACCTGACGACCCTATTCCACAAACCACTGCATCAACTTTACCATCTAACTGTTTGAAAATTTCCGGTCCGGTTGTTGTTTCATGAGCCAATGGATTGGCGAGATTTCCAAATTGATTAATATAAAAAGCATTTGGGATTTCACCGGCAATTCTCCCGGCCATATCCTGATAGTATTCCGGATGACCTTTGTTAACATCAGAACGGGTCAGAATTACTTCAGCGCCCATCGTTCGCAGAAGGTTTATTTTCTCCTGACTCATTTTATCCGGAATCACCAGAATTACTTTATATCCTTTTATCCGGGCTACTAAGGCTAATCCAATACCCGTGTTCCCGGCAGTAGCTTCAATGATAACTCCACCAGGTTTAAGTTTACCACTTAGTTCAGCATCATTTATCATAGATAGCGCTATCCGGTCTTTGATAGAACCACCCGGATTCTGATTTTCAAGCTTGACAAACAACCGGCATAAACCTGTATCCTGTTTTCGGAGTTCTACCATTGGGGTATTTCCTATTGTTTCAAGGATATTACTATTTACGAATGAATTATTCAGCATAACTTAACTATTAAATTTACCATTACCCCGGTTAAAATTACTTAAGTCAACCATAACATAACCTATGCTCGTGTAGTTTCCGCCGATAAATTTGGCAGCAGACTCCACAACTACATTAGCGCCATATTAAGAGAATGACATTTAATTTTATGGTACAAAGATTTGGTATAATTGGAGTTAAGACAATACCACTCTTATGGTATATTAGTACCATGTTTAGGGTATATAATAATAATTGAATGGATTTGATTATAAAGATTTGGACAACTTACCCTGGTTTGTTGTTTTGATTCACAACTTTAACTATCACCCAGATAAGAACAACAATAACGATAAAGCCTAAAATCCAGCCATATCCCATTCCCCAACCATTATGTATTCCGTTCATCATAATACATTTTTTAAAATTTAAGATAACTTAATTAACTTTATCAATACCAATAAATACAATGCCTATTACTAACAGTATGTGGAAAATATGCTAACGCCGGGAATAAAAAATAAACACAAAGAAAAATTTATGAACCTGGACATTTGATTAATATTTTTCATCATTTTATTTTTAA
>Ga0209880_1000128_pt1 | contig 16335 bp, 14 predicted proteins | sample PersoiDNA2013191_FD_185803 | JGI IMG/M metagenome (GOLD analysis project Ga0209880, IMG submission 185803) | Permafrost soil microbial communities from the Arctic, to analyse light accelerated degradation of dissolved organic matter (DOM) -... | ecosystem: Environmental > Terrestrial > Soil >... | reverse complement strand
TGGATACGCGGCACACATCCGGAGCGAAGGCGCGGATCTAATTCCCGCCATCCGCGAGACCATACGCATTGCGTCAGAGGCCGGAACATGGGCTGAGATCAGACACATCAAATCCAGAACTCCGGAGCAGATGCAGCAGGCCGTGTCGCTCATCGACTCGGCGAGGGCCGCCGGCGTCGACATAACCGCGGATCAGTATCCATACATCGCGAGCGCGACGGGGTTGGCCGCCATGCTCAACACCTGGGTGCAGGAGGGCGGAAGGGATTCACTGGTGTTGCGGCTCAAGGATCCGGCGGTTAGAGCGCGTTTGAAGATGGAGCTGGGGCAGGACAGCGCGGCTGGAATACGCACGGCTGCTCGAACCATGATCAACGACGTGGTTGCTGATTCGCTCAAGAAGTATGAAGGCATGTTGCTGACGGATGCCGGGAAGCTGCGCGGTGAGGACCCGTACGATGCCGCCTTCGACATCCTCATCGCCGATCAGGGAAGGACGGGAGCGATCTACTTTTCCTTCAATGAGGACGCGCTGCGCCTGGCGATGAAGCAGCCATGGGTCTCAGTGGGGCAGGATGCGGGCGCGCTGAGTCCGGATTCCGCCGGCAAGTTCACCGAGCGCGAGCATCCTCGCGCGTTCGGCACATTTCCGCGCATACTCGGCCGCTACGTGCGTCAGGATTCGGTGATCACGCTCGAATTCGCGGTGAGGAAGATGACGTCGCTCGCGGCGCAGCGGGTCGGGATCAACGATCGCGGGCTGCTCAAGCCGGGAATGTACGCGGACATCACGGTTTTCGATCCCAGCACGATCATCGACAGGTCGACGTACGAGAATCCATCTCAGCTCGCGACGGGAGTGAGTTATGTGCTCGTGAACGGCGTTCCGGTCGTGGACAATGGGCGGGTTACGGCAGCACTGCCCGGGCGAGCGCTACGAGGACCTGGTTACCGATTGACGCATTGACGGTTTGAGAGATGAGCTTAGGGGAATGCCCGAATCCCGACTACCTGCTTGGGCTCACGGACGCGGTACGTCGCGTGGCGATGAGTTTCCTGAGGGATCGTTCCCCAACCCGGGGAAGTTACTCCGCGAGCAACCCGATCTTGAGCGCGAAGTCGACGTAATCGCTACGGTGCGCAAGCCCAAGTTTCTCGTTGATCCGCTGCTTGTAGGTGTCGACGGTCTTGGGGCTGATGAAGAGCTTCTCGCCAATCTCGGGCGCGCTGTACCCGCGGGCCACGAACTTTAGGACGTTCTGCTCGCGCTCCGTGAGCTTCTCGAACTTGGTGCGCTCGTCGACGTGCTCCGCTCTTCGCTGGATTCGCTGCGCCAGGGCGCGGGCCGCGGATGGCTGCATGTAGACATCGCCATGGGCGACGGCGCGAACCGCATCGATCAGCTCGCGGTCGGCGGCGCTCTTCACCAGGTATCCGCTCGCGCCCGCCTCCAGCAGCGGAACCAGGTAGGCATCCTCCGCGTGCATCGTGAGAATCAGCACTTTTGCGCGCGTCTTTTTTCCCACCAGCTCTTTCGTCGCCTCGGCGCCGTCCATTTCCCCCATCGAGAGGTCCATCACGATCACATCCGGATCGAGCCTCTCCGCCAGGGAGATGGCATCGTTGCCGTTGGATCCCTCGCCGATGACCTCGATATCCTTGGCTCCGCCGAGCACCGCCTTCAGGCCGGCACGCACGACATTGTGGTCGTCGACGAGAACCACTCGGATGACGCCGTCTCTCAAGCTGCCTCCGTGTCCATTCCTACCCACGCAATGACCCGTGTGCCGCGATCCCCCGCCGTATCAATATGCAACTCGCCGCCGGCAAGTGAGAGTCGTTCCCGAATTGCGGCAAGGCCGGACTCACCGCGCTTTATTTCCAGGGGTCCTTCGAATCCGCGACCATCGTCGCTGACCTCGAGCTCGACGTAACCGGGCCTGGCGCGGAGCGACACGGTGGCACACCCCGCGTCGGCGTGCCTCTCGACGTTGCGAAGCGCTTCCTGAGCAACGCGGTACAACGTGGCCGACAGCGCCGGCGGAATCACCACTCCGGCAATATCGACGTTGACGTGGACATCCACGAGTGAGCGCTGCTGTGTCGCATCACCCAGAGCCTCGAGCGCCGTGGGCAAACCAAGATCGGTCGCGACCCGCGGATGCAGCGAGCGAGAGACGTTACGGATCTCCTCGAGCGAAGTGCGCAACAGCTCACGCACCCCCGCCAATCGGGCCGAGGCAGCATGGTTTCCAATTTCGTGCGCGACTGCGGCGATCTGATAGCTCGCGGCCGCGAGCGTCTGGCCGACCGAGTCGTGAAGCTCGCGGGCGACCTGGGCGCGTTCTCTCTCCTCGGCGTAGACAACTTCGGCACCGAGTTTTCGCATCCGCTCGCGGCCGGCCGCGAGACTGTCGAGCATCTCGTTGATGGTCGTCGAGAGGTGGGTCAGCTCGCTGTCGGCGACAACGGACGCCGGAACCCTCTCGGCCAGTCGACCCTCGGAAACCAGCTTCGCGACGCGCTCCAGAGTGTTGATCGGGCCAAGCGCGAGCCGCACTAACGCAAAATTCACGGTTGCGCCGACGATCAAAGCCGCCATGAGGACAAAAAAGTCAGTCAAGGGCCCGGCTTGGAGGTGAACTGGCGCGAAAAGTACGAGCACGGCAACGCCCATGATGATCAGGTTGGCACCGAGCAGCTTGATCTCGAGTGGAACCCCGAGGAGCGGGCGGAGCCAGAGAGGAAGCTGCTGTCCGCCCTTCCCGTTGACGCGTTCAGGGCCGTAGCCAGGCGTGCGCTGGATCGCGGTCACGCGGACCTCGTAACGGCGATATTCCGCAGGAAATCCCGACGGGAACCCTTCTTACCGAACAGGGCGGCGGGCATCTTTAGATGGTCCTCTCGTGCATAGCCTTTACTTATATGGGGGTAGTTCTGATGCCAGCCCAAGTTATGCCCCCGCCTGGAGTGGCTCTGTGGTGTGTTAGAGGATTGTTCAGAGGGAAACGACTTCCTTTTGTAGGGGTTAACCCGACGTCATGCCCGATCAGATAACGCACGATATCCTGGCAGAGATCGTAGAAATCTCGGCCGATGCGGTGATCTTCATGGACGCCCTTCAGCGCATCACCTTTTTCAACAGGGGGGCTGAGGCCATTTTCGGCTGGACGTCGGGGGAGATTGTCGGCCAGCGGATCGAGATGCTGATGCCGGAGCGATACCGGGGCAACCACACCCGTCTGGTCGCGGAGTTCGGCCGCTCCAAAGTGAACGCGAGGCGAATGAACGAGCGTCACGAGATCGCCGGTCTCAGAAAAGGCGGCGTTGAGTTCCCGACAGAAGCCGCAATCTCGCGGGTCCAGCAGGGCGATGAAGTCGTCTACACCGTGGTACTGCGCGACATGACGGTTCGCAAGCGCTTCGAACAGAGGCAGCAGTTCCTGGCACAGGCCGGCGAGGAGCTGGCATCCGCTTTCGGGTCGTCTGAGACGCTGACTAAGGTAGCGCGGCTGGCGGTTCCGACCATGGCTGATGGCTGCATTCTGGAAAACCGAGTCGGCAATGGGTTTCTGGCCGGCGCGGCCGCCCATGTGGATCCGGACATCGAAGAAATCCTCGATGAGGTCGGCGTGGCCGGAGCGCGCATTCCGCCCAAGGATCATCCGCTCACGGAGATTCTCAAAAGGCCGTCACCCGTGTTGTTGCAGTCCAACGCGGCGTCCCGTCTTCTTGACGCGAGCGCCAGTCCCGCCTACCTGAAGGCGATGAAGGCGATGAATCCGCAGAGCGCCCTGTTTCTTCCTCTCGTCGCGCGCGAGCAGCTCATCGGCGCTTTGACGCTCTTTCGCACGAAGGGCAGCTTCGACGACGACGATGTCGGATTCGCCGAGGACCTGGCCCGATTGGCGGCGCTCGCGCTCGACAACGCCCGCCTTCACGACATAGTGCGCGCGAGCTTGCGAGCCCGCGGCGAGATGGTGGGCGTAGTGTCCCATGATCTCAGAAATCCCGTGGCTGCGGTCAAGATGTTGAGTCGCACCCTGCTCAGCGCACCGGAGAAGGTTGGAACGCAGGTGCGTGAGAGCATCGAGCTGATTTCGCAGGCAGCCGAGCAGATGGACGCGCTCATACGGGACCTGCTCGATGTAAATCGTCTTGATGCAGGCAGGCTGGCGATCTCGGCGGTACCTATGGATCCGTCCGTGCTCCTCACCGATTCGCTGCAGACTCTCCGACCCCTCGTCGAGGAAAAGGGCATCAGCCTCGACCTCCAGATAGAGACCGCTCTGCCGAAGGCTATGGCGGACCGTGAGCGGATTCAGCAAGCGCTGTCGAATCTCGTCGGGAATGCGATCAAGTTTTCGGAAGCTGGATCGAAGATCGTGGTCGTCGCACGGAAGGAGACAGCCGGCGTGATCATCTCGGTGCTCGACAAGGGAAAGGGAATAGCGGCCGAACAGTTGCCCAGGGTGTTCGATCGCTACTGGCAGTCCTCACGCACCGACCGTCAGGGCGCCGGCCTCGGACTCGCGATCGCGAAGGGCATCGTCGAGGCGCATGGCGGCAGGATCTGGATCGAGAGCAGACCGGGCGAAGGCACGACCGCCTCGTTCAGCCTTCCGTTCGCCTGAGCTTCACCTTCGCTTCGCGTCCGCGCACATCACTGACGGCGATGCGAAAAATGGTCTGCCGAAACGCAACCGGGTCACTCTCAGTGAGCGCACCGGGCACGATCTTGCTCACCAGCTCGGCCGCCTTCGTCCACAACTCCTCGGCCCGCGGACTGCCGCGCGGATGCATAATCCAGAAGCTTCCGTGAATCACGACGCTCCTCCAATCGAAGAGGTCGGTGACCTCATCCACCTCGAACGCGACCCACTGGTTGTGTTTGAGAGCAGCGATTTTGTCTCCTTCCGAGGTGCGGCCGTACAACCAGCCTCGTTCGTAGATGTAGTGCATCGGCTGGAGGTCGACCCGATCGTGGAGGGAGAAGGCGAGGCGGCCGACTCGATTGCGCATCAGCATTGCCTCGACTTCGTCGCGGGACATTTCGCGGAAAGTCACTTCTCCAGGCCGTTCCGCCCACATCCGCTCGACTTCGGCCCCACCCTTCGGGGGCGCCGTATTCTTTGCGGTAATCCCGGCCAGCAATGCCTTCGCATTTGACATGTCAGACCTCCGCCAGGGTGTCTGCCTTGGAGCGACCACCAGCGATGACCGTCGCGCCGGATCGCTTGGGGTGGAAGACGAGAAGCGAGTTCGTCGACTTCCTGGTGACCTCGTCGGCAACGGTACCGAACACGAACCGACTCATTCCCCCACCACCGCTCGTGGCGAGGGCGATGAGATCAGCCCTCGTCCGTGCCGAGTAGTCCAGGATCGCGGTTGCGATGTCTCCGCTCATAACCACGTCCTTGCTCACTGTGAGTCCTTGCTCGATCAGGCGATTTGCGGCGCGCGTGAGGTAGGCCTCGGCCGTGGCGATGTCGTCGTCCCACCACGGCAGGCCCGGCTGCATGATCTCTTTTTGCGAGTACGTAACCGGAGTCAGCACCTGGAGCAAACTCACCGTCGAATTCAGCCGTGAAGCGAGCGCGGCCACCTCGGGCAGTATCTGCTCCGCCAACTCCGACCCATCGAGTGGAACGACAATCCGGCTGAACGTCTGCTCTGCAGTCGCTTCCATGATGGACACGGGTGGCCTTACCACCAGCACGGGGATGTTCGTACGGCGAATGAGGTAGTCCGTGGCGCTGCCGAGCGCGATCCGCTTCACTCCGCCGCGGGAGTGACTCGACATCACTATCAGGTCGACGTTGAACTTCCTGGCGTAATCGCGAAGCGTGGGCGCGACGGGCCCATCCTCGAGCGCGGTCATTACCCTGATCTCGCCGAGCGCGCGGCACTCCGTTCCGAGCGCCTCCAGCTTGCGCAAACGCGCAACGCGCTCATCCAGCAGAGTCTGCTCGGTTATCATCAGCGGCGTCTGGGCGATTGTCTCGATGACCAGCGGCGTCGTTTCTACTCGAACGAGACGGAGATCCGCCTCGAACCGATTCGCCAGTCTTACGGCTACCGATATCGCCGCTCTCTCGCTGTCCGAGCCTTCGGTTGGTACCATGATGACTTTGAACATTGTTCCTCCCAGTTCTGCGCGCGCCTTCGTGGGTGTCACGACCAGCTCGCGCGCAGTGCATTCAAGATTACCGCGACGTCGATCGCCTCCTGAAGAAGCGCGCCTTCCGTCGGCGGAATGAATCCGTTGGCGGCGAAGACCATGGCAATGCCGCTCAAAACGAGGCCCGTCGCAATGCTCTGTCGTGCCAGCCGCATGGTTCTTCTACTGATCGCTACTGCTTCTCCTACCTTCGAGAGATCATCGACCAGGATGACCACGTCGGCGGCCTCCGACGTGACTCCGCCTCCATGTCCAGCGAGGGCAACTCCGACGTCGGCAGCGGACAGCGCGGGCGCATCGTTGGTACCGTCGCCCACCATCAGCACGACTTCTCCGCTGGCCCGGAAGCGGGAGACCAGCGCGGCTTTGTCAGCGGGCAGCAATTCCCCGTGCGCTTCCTTAATTCCTGCTGCGAGCCCGATGGCTTTCGCGTTTGCGGCACGGTCGCCGGAAAGGAGCACTGTGCGTGACAGTCCCAACTCCCCCAGTCTGGCAAGAAAGCTCTTCAGCTCAGGGCGGAGCGAATCCTCGTACTCTATGATCCCGGCCGGTTTTCCGGAGAGGAGGACGTAGGCGCGCAAACCGGCCTCGTTGTCTTCGGCGGCGTCGAAGACATCGAGCGAAGCGGTAGCGTGTCGGGCGACGAATGCACGGCCTCCAACCACGACCTCGATATCTCCAACCATGCCCGTCAGCCCCTCTCCTGGTGACTCGCGGTGCTGCGTGGCCTGTGGCAGGCGTCCGTATCTCTTCTCCCCCTCCTCCACCACCACGCGCGCAAGCAGATGACTCGAACCCTGCTCGACCGCGGCGGCACTGCGCAGGACATCACGCTCCATGAATCCGGGGAGTGCGATGACGCTCTTCACGGAGGGCTTGCCGACTGTGAGCGTACCTGTCTTGTCGAACACCGCGATGGTCGCGTCACTCAGCATCTCGAGTGCCGCTCCATGGCGTACGATGATCTTTTGTCTGGCTGCGCGATTTATCCCGCCGATGATCGCGACAGGCGTGGCGAGAATCAGGGGGCACGGCGTCGCCACAACCAGGACCGATAGCACGCTGTTCCAGCTCCGTGTCAAGAAGAACGTCAGTACACAAACCGCAAGCGTCGCCGGTGTGAACCAGACCGCGTAGCGGTCGGCGAGACGCTGCAGCGGTGACTTCGAAGCCTGCGCCTGGCGCACGAGCTCAACGATCTTCGAATATTGGCTCTCGGCGGCCAGCGCCGAGGCGCGGACGCTCAGCACACCGTGCGCGTTGAGCGAGCCGCTCATCAGCGGCGTCCCTTCGTGTGCAGGAACGGGAATCGCTTCCCCCGTGAGCTGCGATGCGTCTATCTCCGAAATTCCACTGAGGACGAGGCCATCGCACGGCACCATTTCGCCCGGGCGCACGAGAAAGACATCCCCGACATTCAGCTCGCCGACTGGGACGTCGACCAGCCCGCGATCTCCCGTGACCAGATGTGCGATGCGAGGGGCGGCTTTCTCCAGTTCCCGGACAGCAGCAGACGCCCGGCGCTCGGCGAATCTCTCGAGCGCTTCGCCCCCGGTTTGCATGAGCACGATCACAAGTCCGGCCAGCGGCTGACCGATGATCGCGGCGGTGACGATGGAGAGTGAGGCGACGAGGTCCGTCGCGTAATTGCCATGACGCGCCGCGCGAAGTGTGCGCCATACCACCGGGAAGCCCGCACCGATGAGGGCGACCGTCCAGAGCGCCTGGGCGAATAGCGGAAGATTGAAGATGTATTGCTCGACGCCGCCGAGAAGGATTCCCACGATCGCGAAGACCGGCGAGTAGGGGAGGATCGTCCTCTTCACTGCGTTCCCTCCGCCTGGCGTTCCCTCCATGGGCTCTCCCTTGAGTGGAGGTCGGCGGCGGCTCGGGACGACTTCGCGAAGAGGCGCTGGCATTGTCAGTCTACCGCTGTGACGACTTCGAGAACGAGCAGAGTTTGCCCGTCATCGCTGGCGATGGACAACGCCGTATCCCGGCCATCACGCTTATCGGAGAGGATCTCGACTGATCCGATATTCGATATGCCGCGCACGAGGTGCGGTCCCTCTCGCTCCGAGCTTCCGAACATCAGCTGTGCGCGCCTGCTCGGAGAGTCGTAGACGGCACCGAGAAAGCGATAGCCCGTCATTTCGACCTGTGCGCCGAGCGCGGGATCATCGACCTCGAGACGTCCGCGACGACCTGCGTTTCTGCGGGAGAAATCATCGAGCTTTTTTGCCCAGTCCGCGCGCTCTTCACGGGACTCTCTCTCTGGCGCCGGCTGATCGAACCGCTGGAACGCTGCAGCCGCGGGAAGAACGAGCACAGAACGCCGGGCGCCTCGAACCAGCTTCGCAACCGTTTCGCCTCCAAGCAATCGACCGAGAATTCCCCGGCCGTGGGTTCCAGCAACAATGAGATCCGCGTCAAGTTCCTCGGCGCAGGCGAGAAGAGAAGGACCAGGTTTTCCATATAGAATCTTCTGATGGATCCGGCACTTGGTGCCCGCATCAAGCCAGCCCGTGACGCGAGTCAGCTGTGCCCCAACGTCTGCTTCGTGCGCTCTGAACCACTGTTCGGGAATGTAGTCCTTCCGCTCCCACGGAACCACGTGCACGAGCGTTACAGTAGCGCCCGGGGCCGCGATCTCGAGCGCCAGCCCGGCGGCCTCAATGCTCGGCTCGCTGAAATCCATTGCCACCACTATCCGTCTAGGAAGCTCCCGCAGCTTGCTGTCGACAGCCAGAACTGGTATCTGGCTGACTCGCATCAGGCGGAGCGCGGTCTCGTTTCCAAACAACCTCGCCGCAACTCCGTGGCCGCCAAGACCGACCACGACGATTCGAGAGCGTGATTCCTTCGCCAGCGAGGCGATCGTAGTGGCGGGATCTCCGGAGCGCACCTCGACCGTCCAGTTCTTATCTCCAAATCGATCCAGCTGCGCTTTCGCCATGCTCAGCGCGTCCTGTTGCAGGCCACGCTCATAGTCCCTGACCAGCGATGGCTCAACCGTCCCCCAGGGAATCGAAGCGCGATTCACCACCGTGACGACCCTGACCTGGCGCTGATCGACGGGGGGCAACAGGCGGGCGAGCGCGATGGCCGCGTCTGATTGAGGCGTCCCGTCGGTGGCGATGAGTAGCGCCGTTGGGCGTCGGGGACCCGGACGCTCCGCCTTGGCGTTCAGTGGCGTTTCAGCAAGTGTATTGGACATTTTCTCCTCCTTTTTCTCGATCAGTCGATGGCGACTTGTGCCGTCGCGGGCCCAATCGCGTGGAGCATGTCAATCACACCACGCGAGCCCTTGACGCTGCGAAGGCGCCGGACAACCTCGTCACGAGCCGTTCGGGAATTCGCGACGCCCTCGAGGCGAAGCCATCCATGCTCAGCCACAACCTTGATCCCCGAATCGGCGATGCGAGGTGATATCCGCAGCTGTCTAACGGCTTCGCGCGCGACTTCCGCCGGCGTGGGCAGCTGTTGCGAGGGAGAGACTGTCTCCATCTCTTGCACCACGGCCTGCACCTCCGGCACACTCAGCACTGCCGCTTCGATCGCGTTTCGCTCGAAGGCGTCCTCCGCCGTTCCCGTCAACGCGATCACGCCGTCGAAAGCGTCGACGTGAACCTGCGATCCGGGAGAGAGGGAGAGCTTTGCCAGCGCGCGTTCCACCCGTTGGCAGACGATCCCATCGAATTCAGCATCACCGGTCTGAGGAGTTGCCTTCGCCGATCCGGAGACGAGTCTCTTCCCACCGGTCGGTCCCGAGGCGCGACCAGCGATCTCGGCGACGCGAATTCGAAAGAGCTGGTCGCGGAAGGGCACCGGGTCCGTTTCGGTGAGCGCGGACGGAACGAGATGGCGAATCAGCGACACCGCCTTCGTGTAGACACGTCGATCGGACGGTGTGCTGCCTGGCTTGATCAGGTACAGGGGGCCACTCGCGACGACGCTCCGCCATTCAAAGAGCTGAGTGTGCTCGTCGACCTCGAACGCGACGCGGCGGTTCCGAATGATCTCCTGGAGCTTTCCCGCCGCGGCGGTCCGCCCGTAGATCCAGCCACTCGCGTACGCGTAGTGGATCGGAACGATCCTCACGCTGTCGTGCAACGAAAATGCGATCCGGCCGACGCTGTTGCGACCGAGAATAGCTTCACATGTTTTTTTGCCGAGCACACTGAATAGAGGTGCGTCGACAGGGGTGGGGGGAGGATTCAGAAGCGCGGTGTTGTTCAACATGGCAGCTCTCCAGCGAAAAACCCAAACGCGCATGTTTCGGTTACGCACTCAGGATACGGGTAGCGGGCGGTCGTAACTGTCGGACTTCACCTCAACTTGCGTGGGTATGTGACTGAACTTTCGGCGCGGAACCCCCATTCATCTTTGAGGGAAACCCCGACAGGATCGAGCGGCTGGATCAAGGAATCGTGGGCTCCCAACAGGGAAACGCCGACAATAAATCCACCATTGGCTGACTGTTTCCTTCGGGCGTGACGAGAACATTGGAGGTAAAGAGGTGCGATCGCGCCTCCGGCTCAGATGTTCGTACCGAATGGAGGCCGTATGTACAAGATGATCATGGTCCCGACCGATGGATCGGGCTTCGATCGCGAGGCGATTCGGGTGGCTCTTCGAGTCGCTGAGCGCAGCCAGGCAAGGGTCCGGCTCGTTCGCGTTCATTCCACCGGGGCGTTCTTCGGAATGGAGTCCTCGCCCGAAGGGGCGACCGTTTCGGTGGCGGTGCTCCAGAAGGAGCGGGACAGGATACTGAGCGAGCTCTACGCCCTCGCCGCGGAATGCAGGAACACCAGCGACGCGAAAATCGGGGTGGCGCTCGAAGACGGACCCGTGCCCGACGCTCTGCAGGCATACGCCATCCGGAACAAAGTGGATCTCATCGTCATCAGCAGTCACGGGCGAGGCGGCATCGCACGGTTATCGCTCGGCAGCGTGACGGATTCGCTGATTCGTCATACGACCACTCCAGTTCTGGTCGTCAAACCGCACGCCAGCTACCTGAATCCAGAGGCCGGAGAGCCCTTCAAGCGCATCGTCGTTCCTCTCGACGGATCGGACCTGGCGGAGCAGATACTTCCAGAAGTTGTCGCGCTGGCGAACGTGGATGACGCCCGGCTCACGCTGTTGTACGTTCTCGTACCGCGGACTTCTCCACCGCCGGCGATCGTCGACGACAAAATTTCGCGTTGGGACGAGGATATCGCCGCTGCGCAGGCCTATCTGTTCCGCACCGCGGCGAAGCTGCGCGAGCGTGGTTTTCTCACCACCACTGAAGTCGTTATCGATGAGAACATCGCTCAGGCGATTGCCGACTACGCCGGCAGGGTGAAAGCCGATCTCGTGGCCATCGCCACTCACGGGCGTGGCGGTATTTCGCGGGCTCTGCGAGGGAGTGTCGCGGATGTCGTAACGAGAACCTCGCGCGCATCGATGCTCGTGTTTCGGCCCGCTGGCGCTCTTGCCGAAGAAGTTCCGGTGAGAGAGGCACGCCTTCCCGACGGAATGCCCGTCATCGCGTGACGAAACGGCCCGCCGCGATGGCGGCGGGCTGTCCCTGGGTGGAACCGTGCGATGACGATTAGCATTGCGCCGCTTCTGTTGGCGGGCGCCAGACGCAGTCGGGGTCCACTCCCGTCCTACTAAGCGTTGCTCGCACACGCATGTACTGTTTTCCCCCACTCAGGTTCAACCGCCCGCCGACAGACTATTTCGCGCGAACCTGCGAAGTTGCCTCCATATGCGGAAGGACCACTCATTACGGAGGGGAACATCATGAAAACGGACCTACAACTGCAGCGTGATGTCCTTGAGGAGCTCAAGTTCGAGCCTAGCATCCGCGAGGCGGAAATCGGGGTCGCGGCCAAGGGCGGCGTCGTCACCTTGTCCGGGTTTGTCGACAGCTACGTCGAGAAGTTCTCCGCCGAGCAGACCGCTGAGCGCGTGGGCGGCGTCAAGGCAGTCGCCGACGAGATCAAGGTGAAGCTGTCCGGAGCCCATCAGCGCTCGGATACCGACCTCGCTCACGCGGTGGTCAACGCGCTTCGGTGGGACATTCAGGTGCCCGACGACCACATCAAAGCCACTGTCGAGGAGGGCTGGATCGCCCTGGATGGCGAGGTCGAGTGGCAGTACCAGAAGTGGGCAGCGGAAGGCGCGGTGCGCAATCTGACGGGAGTCAAGGGTGTAACCAACCTCCTCACGGTGAAGCCAAGAAGGGCTTCTACCTACGAGGTGGGTCAGAAGATCAAGGATTCGCTGCGCCGCCACGCGGAGCGTGATGCCGACAAGATCACGATCGAAGCGAAAGACGGCCAGGTAACGCTGCGAGGAACCGTCAGCTCCTTCGCCGAGAGGCAAGACGCCGAGCGTGCTGCATGGCAAGCTCCCGGCGTTACGAAAGTCGAGGACATGATCGCCGTCGCCTATTGACCGGCGTTCACGCGCGCACGCAGCGGTGGCAGGAATCGCCGCTGTCGCGTGCGCGCCAGGCCTTATGAGCTGGAAGGGGGTCTTATGAAACGGTTTCTGAACCGCCGCGAAGCGGGAATCGAGCTGGCGGAGAAGCTCGGTCAATTTGCCGGAAGACAGGATGTCGTCGTTCTCGGGCTCGCGCGCGGGGGAGTGCCGGTCGCGTATGAAATAGCGCGCGCTCTTCGTGTGCCCCTCGACGTATTCGTGGTGCGAAAGCTGGGCGCGCCCGGGCACGAGGAGTTTGCTATCGGCGCCATCGCCACCGGGAATATCCGCGTGCTGAATCGGGAGGCAATACGGCAGCTCGGAATCAGTCCGCGCGCGATCGAGCGGGAAACGATGCTGGAACGCCAGGAGCTCGAACGCAGAGAGAAGATGTATCGGGGCAGCCGCGGCCCGGCGAATGTAAAGGGCCGCACCGTGATCGTCGTCGATGATGGTCTCGCCACGGGTGCCACGATGCAGGCCGCAGTGGCGGCACTGCGTAGACAGGGGCCGGCAGCCATTATCGCCGCTGCTCCGGTCGTTGCTCCCGACGCGTGCCGGCACCTTCGCACCGTGGCGGATGGCTGTGAGTACGTGCATGCACCAGAGCCGTTCTATGGAGTCGGGCTCTGGTACGCCGACTTTTCGCCAACCAGCGATCGTGAGGTTCGATCGCTTCTGGAGTCCGCGCGCAGCGCTCCCCCACCCGTCCCCCACCACGCTCACCAGTATTGAGGCGACTAACATGACATTGTCTATTGATCAAGGGCTTCGCCACGAGCTGCGGAAAGAGGCGCACCCAATGACGGGCGACCATGAGGACTTTGATCCGCTGCTCACCCTCGTCGGCGACAGCCGCTTCGTCCTCGTCGGCGAAGCCTCCCATGGAACGCACGAGTTCTATCGGATTCGTGCCGAAATCACCAAGCGACTCATTCGCGAGAAAGGCTTTTCGGCCATCGCGGTGGAAGCCGACTGGCCCGACGCCTATCGGGTGAATCGTTACGTGCAGGGCAGAGGCGGCGACACGGATGCCTCGCAAGCGCTTGGCGGGTTCAAGCGCTTTCCGCAGTGGATGTGGCGAAACGCGGACGTACTCGAGTTCGTCGGCTGGCTCCGCGACTACAACGACGCGATGCCGATCCCGAGAAGGATCGGCTTTTACGGACTCGACCTCTACAGCCTTCACGCATCGATGGAAGCGGTGTTGTCATATCTGCAGGTAGTCGATCCGGAAGCGGCCCTCAGAGCTCAGAGACGCTACGCCTGCTTCGAGCAGTTCGGGGAGAGTCCACAGGACTACGGGTACGCGGCAACGGCCGGTCTCGCTCCATCGTGTGAAGATGCGGTGATCACTCAGCTCGTGGAGCTGCAGAAGTCGGCGGCCGATTACGCGACTCGAGATGGAAGACTGGCGGCGGACGATCTCTTCTTTGCAGAGCAGAATGCGAGAATTGTTCTGAACGCCGAGCGCTATTATCGAGCGATGTTCGGAAACCACGCCGCGTCGTGGAACATGCGCGACCGGCACATGGCCGCGACGCTGGATGCTCTAATCGCCTTTCTGGAGTTTGACCGGCGACAGCCGAAGATCGTAGTGTGGGCACACAACTCACACCTCGGTGATGCCCGCGCAACCGAGATGGCGGGCCGCGGCGAGCTGAATGTCGGTCAACTGGTGCGAGAGCGATGGGGGCAGGCCGCGCTTCTCGTCGGGTTCAGCACCTACTCGGGCACCGTCACGGCCGCATCGGATTGGGACAAGCCGGCCGAGCGGAAGACCGTGCGCCCGGCTCTCGAAGGGAGTTACGAAGCTTTGTTCCACGGGCTCGAACTCCAAAACTTTTTTCTCGGTCTCCGTGGAAACAATGAAGCCGTGCTCGGCTTGAGGCAGCCGCGGCTGGAGCGCGCGATCGGCGTCATCTATCGCCCGGAGACAGAGCGATTGAGCCACTACTTTCGAGCACGACTGCCACACCAGTTCGACGCCATTTTTCACTACGACGTGACTCGCGCCGTCGAGCCTTTGGAGCGGACGGGCCTGTGGGAACGGGGTGAGCTCCCCGAAACCTATCCCTCGTCACTTTGACGAGCGTCGAGAGGAGGAGCAGATGAAGAACGGAGAGAGAAGACGAGTGGAAGAGCGCTTCGCGCGGATACCATTTGATGGGATAACCCTCGAAGCGGATCTCGCCCTCCCCGCAAATGCCACCGGGGTCGTGCTTTTCGCCCACGGCAGTGGCAGCAGCCGATTCAGTCGGAGGAATCAGGCAGTAGCACGCAAGCTCCAGGATGCCGGCTTTGCGACTTTGCTTCTCGATCTTCTCACAGCCGAGGAGGAAAACGCGGAGGCCCGCACCGGTCATTTCCGATTCGATATCGAGCTGCTGTCGCTACGTCTCGCAGCGGCCACCGACTGGGTAGTCGCGCAGGGCGACCTCGACGGGCTGCCCGTTGGCTACTTTGGCGCGAGCACCGGAGCCGCGGCCGCCATCGTCGCGGCGGCCATGCTTCCCCAGGTAGTGAGCGCAGTCGTTTCGCGCGGCGGAAGGCCTGACCTGGCCGGGAGCGCGCTGGAGGATCTGCGCGCGCCGACCTTGCTGATCGTGGGGGGGTTCGACAGCGTTGTGATCGATCTCAACCACGAAGCCCTTCGCAGGCTCCGCTGCACAGCCCGACTCGAGATCGTTCCCCGCGCGGGCCATCTATTCGAGGAGAGCGGAGCGCTCGAAAAGGTTTCCGATCTGGCACGGCAATGGTTCGGCGAATATCTGGTCGCTAAGCATGCATGGGTGCCGCAGTATTCCGACGCGAGCTAAAGGTGAACCTGAACGGAGTGAAACAATGATTAACCGACTTGCCGTAGCCGGACCGAATTCCAGATACGGGCTAGCCGATGCTCAGCCGGCCGGTTTCTGGGCTGGATTGTGGCATGGGATCATCGCCCCCATTGCTTTCATCGTTGGCCTCTTTCAGCCAGGTGTGCGGATGTATGAAGTGAGAAACGCCGGGTGGCGCTATGACCTCGGCTTTCTGCTCGGCATCGTCGCGGTGCTCGGTGGCGGTGGATCACGGACTGGGGTCTGCACCTACTAGTAGCGATCGCCGTTACAGACGCTTCGCCCTCGTTACCGCGCCCTCGTCACTTTCCATCTTCCGCCAGCAGAGACGTGCGCCAGCTCGTCGCGCCGGCCGCGGCGATGATAAGAGTTGTGCGTTTCATGGTCCCTCCCAAGTCCTCAGACTCGCAGTTTACCCGAAGACGTAGGTGCGATTGCTGATCTTGTGTTCAGCGACAGCTTTGGCTACGTCGGACGTCGATACGATTCCGAGCAGGACATCGCCCTGCATCACGAGAACTCGGTGGATTTGCTTTTCCCCCATGAGGACGGCCGCTTCGTCGACAAAACAATCAGGCGGGAGTGAGTGGACTTTCCGGGTCATCACTTCGTCGACGGTCACATCCTCGAGGGGGGTCGTGCGCCCTTTCCGTCGCTTGAAGGTGAGAGACGGCGTCGTATCGTTGAGGTCTGCGAGAAGGTCAAGGAGGTCGGTTGCCGAGACGATTCCGACAACTTTTCCACCATCGACGACCGGCGCGCCGCTCACATGCCGTTCAGACAAGAGCTCCATCGCATCGCGAACCGTCAGGTCGGGCGCGGCGCTGACCACGTCGC
>Ga0209880_1000127_pt1 | contig 16355 bp, 14 predicted proteins | sample PersoiDNA2013191_FD_185803 | JGI IMG/M metagenome (GOLD analysis project Ga0209880, IMG submission 185803) | Permafrost soil microbial communities from the Arctic, to analyse light accelerated degradation of dissolved organic matter (DOM) -... | ecosystem: Environmental > Terrestrial > Soil >... | reverse complement strand
CTCGCATCCCGTTCAGTTCGTAGTTAATCCCCTCAGTTGCATTTGAGTCTTTCAGTCGCGATCCGGCCGTCGCACCCTCTCGAGATCGCGACGGTCTTTCTTGGTGGGGCGCCCGCGATCGGAGCCGGGAACAGATCGCGCTACTTTCATCTGCAGCTGCATCGTCTCGCGCGCTTTTCGCCCTTCTTCGGTTTCTTCGTAAAGCTTGGCCGCAATCGGAGCGGGTCCACGGTGCTCCGAGACCGCGCGGACCGTCACGAGGTGTTGGTACGGCCCGAGCCGGATTCGCAGAGAGTCGCCGATCTGGAGCTGTTTGGCGCGCTTGGCCCGCTCGCCGTTTAGCTCGACCTTTCCGGTTTCGATTGCCGTCGCGGCGAGCGCCCGCGTCCTGAAGAAGCGCGCGGCCCACAGCCATTTGTCGAGCCGTACCTTGACTATCTCGCCTAAACTCATTTTTCGTTGCCCATGACGAGGCTGCGGAGTCAGAAAAGATAAGCGAGATCCTTCCCCGTGCCGGGAGCGATTGTGGCTCAACAAGACGACTGGTCCGTCCAACTGAAGAAAATCGAGCGGGAGTTCGAAGGACTTCCGCCCGAGCCTTCGCCTGCCATGAAGAAGCTTCAGAGCGAGGAAGAGCGGCGTGCGCAGGAGCGCACTCAGCAGCGCGCGGCCATGTTCGGCGGCGGGGCGCGATTGATCCTCGTGTTCGCACTCTTCGCCGCGCTTGCGGTCTGGCCCTACGAGCGCGAGTGCGGATTGGGTCTGTTCGAGTATCTAGGCGTCGAAGTTGTCATCATCGTCGGCGGTTTGTGGGTGGCGCTCACGACCTGGCGCTACCGCCTGCCCAAGATGCACACGCTGGCACTGCTCATCGTGCTGACGGGTCTGATCCTGATCGCGATCGAGATACTTCCGCGGATCGGCTACGCGGCCGTGGACCCGAAGCATCCTCCGCAGTTCTCGTGTCCGGAAACGCAGAACGCGGTGCCCCATACTTCCGCCGTGGAGCAACGCGTCCAGTTTGCGACCCGTGCGATTCGAGGCGCGCTCGCAGGCGCGCTCGCAGCCGCGCGCCAAGGACCGGTCTAGACGATTCCGTCCGCAGCAAGCTGTTTCAGCGCGGACCGGGCATCCCGAATTGTTGTCGAAACAAGCTCTCTGATCTCGTCGGCTGACACGGGCTCGATCCCGCCCGCATCGACTCTGTAAGTCCGCCGAGCGCGCGCTGGAGCAAGAGTTCTGATCCGCACGGGAGCGCGAAGCTGGATCTTGTTCGGCAGGTCTTGCAAGCGCTCGCGCAGCAGCGGCTCAATGCGCTCTTTCATCAACGGCTCGAGCCGGTCTTTCATGAACGGCTCCAGGCGCATCATCTGCACGTCCGGTCCGAACATCATTCCCTCGGGACCGTTGAACTCCATCATTCCATCCATTCCCGGCATCATGAAGTTGAACCGGTTGCCGAGGCGCATGAGGTCGCTCGCTTTTCCGGCAGTGACTTGCACATCCCGGAACCGCCCGAGCGAATAGACGCGAAGATTCACCCGGCTCCCCGGAGCGAGCTTCTGAACTTCGCGGCTCAGACGGTGCGCGGCGAGCCCATTGGCGTAGGAGTCGTCGGTGTCGCCCGCGGACGTGCGGAGATCCACCCCGTTGATCGAAGCAATGCGATCTCCTTCGATGATGCCGGCGGTCTCAGCTGGGCCTTTGGGCGTCACCGCTTCGACGAAAACGCCGAGCGTGTCGCGCTTTGTCCCGGTGGTGCGGAGCTCAAGGCCCAGCGCCGCGCGCTTTGCCATCGCCGAATCCATCCTGTAGAAGATCCGGTTTCGGAGCGCGGAATCCTCGCGCCCGCCGCCGCGGAAGATGCGGCATTCGACGCGTCCATCGGGATAAGTGGTGCAGCTCGAGTCCGGCTTGACTGGTGTCACCTGTGCGTTCAGCGTTGCCGCGGCGGAGGCAGCGGCTAAAGCGGAAAGAAGCATTAGTGCTTTCATCCTGTCTCCCTTGATGGTTCTGTGACATAGGACATCGTGCCGCATCCAAGGGTTGCCGCCGCTGCAAAAGGGGCCGGCCGAGGTGATATTGAAAGCATGTCTACGACGCTGGAGCCCCGCGAAGCCCCCACGCACGTTCGCGAGATCGACGTTCACGCGTTCGAGCACCATTGGCAGGACGAAGCGGACGCGGCCTATCTCTATCGGATCCTCGCCGCGGCGGAGCCGGACCCGAAAAAGAAAGACATCTACTCGAGATTGGCGGACGTAGAGGACCGGCACGTCGTAGTCTGGTCCGATCTTCTGGCACAGCATGGACATCTGCCGGCGGAATTCCGTCCGAGCGGACGTGCACGACTCCTCGCCGCATTCGGGCGCTGGTTCGGCCCGGGCTTTCTACTGCCGATGCTCCTCGAGGAAGAGGGACGCGAGGTCAGAGCGTACCTCGACATGCATCGCGAGACGGCGCTCGGAGCGCCGGGCGGTGCCGAGGCGCTCGTACTCGCCCGCGAATCTGCTGCCCACGCGACAACGCTCGGCGAGATCGCGGGCAAGGGTGGGGAGCCGTGGCACAAGACGGCGTCCGGCGGATTCCTTCGCAACGTCGTGTACGGATTCAACGACGGACTCACCGCGAACTTCGGTCTGGTGGCCGGCGTGATCGGCGCGGCGACCGTGAACCAGCACCAAGCGGTAGTTGTTGCGGGCATGGCCGGTCTCATTGCCGACGCCCTGTCGATGGGCTCGAGCGGATATCTCGCCAGCAAGAGCGAGCGCGAGGTCTATGAGTATGAGATTTCCATGGAGAAAACGGAAGTCGAGCTCATGCCCGAGATCGAGCGCGACGAGCTGGCTGTCATATATGAAGCCAAGGGGATGGACCGCACCTCCGCATACACGCTCGCAACGCAGATAATGGGCGACCCTCAGCAGATGCTGAAAGAGCAGGTGCAGGAGGAGCTCAAGATCGGCGAGTTCACCATGTCGCCGTTCAGGGAAGGTTGGATCACCGGGCTCGCAACCGCGTTCGGCGCCGCGATTCCGGTATTTCCATTTCTCATTTGGCACGGTGCGACCGCGATCGCGATCGCGTTCACCGTTGCGATGCTCTCGCACTTCCTGGTCGGAGCCGCGAGGTCGGTGTTCACGGGCCGCGGAGCTTTCCGGTCCGGCTTCGACATGTTCGTGGTCGGCGTCGGGGTCGCGCTGGTCGGCTATTTCGTCGGCGGGTGGGTGGGGCGGCGGATCTAACGCCGACTCTCAACGCGCGGCGGAATCTGCAACTGCAACTGAACGAGGGTTCCCGGGCATCATCAAGGCTACACCGGCTGCCTTTCGCGCAACGCCTGCGATTGGAGCAGAATCGTACCGAGCCCGAGCACCCCAGCTACCAGCGACACCCAGCCACCCACGACCGGTATGATCCCCACGACGAGCAGGAAGAGCCCGCCAACGAGAAAGTTCACGAGCGCTCCTTCGCGGCCCTTACGTGCGCGCGCGCCAAGCAGTAGCTGGCCCAGCCACACGGCGAACGGGACGCTTGCGAGGCACACCAGGATTACGTAGACGGCGGCCGTAAGGAGCGCGAGTGGTAGGCCGATGATAGTGATTGCCGCGACGCAAATGGCAATTGGGACCAGGATCGCCCATCCCAGACCGACCAGTGCCGACCGGCCCGGACGCTGAGGGAGTATCTCGGCCGCCTCCGCCATAAAGCGGGGGAAAAGAGCCACCGCGACCGCACCCACCACGAGGAAGCCGAGTATCCAGAGCACGTGCCAGAGTCCCCACCCCGTCGAGACCGGGAGTGCAGTAACGGTCCCCGTGATGCGCGCGGCTGGATCAATGCGGACCTTCCCTGCCGGCACGCGATAGCGGAGGTTCCCAGCGATCTGAGCGTGCGGCCCGATATGAAGCGCTCCGCCGGCGACCTCGACATCACGGCCGACTACGCCGTTCAGGATGATCGCGCCGCCTGACGCCAGGAGCCCACCGCGCACGGTCCCGTTGACCTGAACCGTCCCACCTATGAGATAGGCGTTCCGCGCGATGACCGCCGCGGAATCCAGTTCGACGGTGCCGCCCGCGATAGTGGTGTTCCGATCGACGGCAGCCGCTACGTGAACCTCACCACCGGCGGCTCGGAGCGATCCATGGATGCGCCCGGTGACTGCCTGCTTCCCTCCTGCTCCGAGATAATCCCCGCCGGTTGCCCCGGCGAAACTCAGGTCGCCGCCGGCGAGGATTGCGTCGCCAGGCACGCTGTCCATGACCGTCGCCATCGATCCTGTCGCGAGCACGTCTTCGCCACGCCGCGTGACTTCGGTTTGCAGCTGCTCACTACGACCGCAGGAGAGCGTTGACGCCATGAGCACGGCACCCAGCAGGGCGAGAAAACGACGACCGTGAGTCTGGAACACCATTTGGATGTCTCCGGCAAGACGATACGAAACGGGATTCGATGATTGGCCAATGTTGGTTCCCCCTGTTGATCTCGCAAGCGGGAGATCATCCGCACTGGTGCCGGACTATTACTTCTTGCTACCATCATTGATGCCACCACGCCCATACGTTCTCGCCGAAACCAGCTGGAAAGCAGTCAAGGACACACCATTCGAAGTCGCGATTCTTCCCTGGGGCGCGACCGAGCCGCACAACTATCATCTGCCATACGGCACCGACAACTACGAGACAGGCGCGATCGCCGAGCGCGCGGCCGAGATCGCGTGGAAGAAAGGGGCAAAGGTCGTGGTGCTGCCTACGGTTCCGTTCGGGGTCAACACCGGCCAACTCGATCTCAGGCTCGCGCTCAACATGAATCCGAGCACGCACCTCGCGTTGCTCACCGATCTCGCCTCGGCGATCGCGGGGCAGGGCGTGAGAAAGCTGCTGATTCTCAACGGACACGGCGGCAACGACTTCAGGCAGATGATTCGGGAGCTGCAGCCGAAGGTCGATCTCTTCATCTGCACCATCAACTGGTGGACGTGCGTGAAGGGCGCTGACTACTTCGACGAGCCCGGCGACCACGCCGGCGAGATGGAGACGAGCGTGATGATGTCGCTCGAGCCCGATCTGGTACTGCCGTTAACGGAAGCCGGGCCGGGTAGGGCGAGGAAATTTCGCATTGCCGGACTGCGCGACGGGTGGGTGTGGTCGCCGCGCCAATGGTCAAGTGTCACGAGTGACACGGGCACTGGAAATCCTGCAGCATCCACCCCGGCCAAAGGTGAGAAGTTTCTCAGCGCGGTGACGGAAAGGATCGGCGGATTTCTCTTCGAGCTCGCCAAAGCGGACAGGAACAACATGTACGAGTGAGCACCTGATGTCCCGAGCCTCGAACGCGGGAGAGGATGCCGGGGCCTTCAGACCACGATGTTGATCAGTCGTCCGGGAACGAAGACGACCTTCTTCGGCGTGCCGACAGCGAATTTCGCCACCGCCGGCTCTGCGAGCGCGGCAACGAGTGCGGCCTTCTCATCGATGTCGCGCGCGATCGTGATCTTCCCCCGCACCCTGCCGTTCACCTGAACGACGAGCTCGATGGAATCGTCCACGGCGAGCGCAGCGTCGAAGCTTGGCCACGCCGAGTCGAATACGCTCCCCGTTCCGCCCGTCTGCTCCCACAGCTCCTCGGCGATGTGCGGCGCGAACGGTGACACGAGCGGAATCAGCGGCAGTACCTCGTCGCGATGGGGCGTCCGCTCTCCTTTGCGGAGAACGTTCATATACTCCATCATGGCGGCGACCGCGGTGTTGTAGCTCAGACGCTGAATGTCCTCGCCGACCTTCCTGATCGTCTGATGCAGCTTGCGCATCACGGAATGATCCGGCGCGCCCCCGCTCGACATGCTTTGAACCGATGCGAACAGCCGGTCGAGAAAACGGCGGGGTCCCGAGATGCTCTGATCGCGGAAATCGCCACCCTGCTCGTACGGCCCGAGGAACATGAGGTACGTGCGGAACGCGTCGGCGCCCCACTGCTCGATGTACTCGTCGGGGTTCACGATGTTGCCCTGCGTCTTCGACATCTTCGCGCCTTCACGAATGATGTGACCGTGCGCGCGAAACCGCGTGAACGGCTCCTCGAACTCGAGATGCCCCGCGTCGTGCAGAACCATCGTGATGAACCGTGAATACAACAGGTGCAGCACCGCGTGCTCATTGCCGCCGATGTACGAGTTCACGGGCAGCCACTTTTTGGTGACACTCTTCTCGAACGGCACGTCGTCGCGCCCGACACTCGGATAGCGCAGAAAATACCAGGCGCTGTCGAGGAAGGTGTCGGACACGTCCGTCTCGCGCCGTCCCATCTTGCCGCACCTAGGGCACTCGACGCGATACCACTCCTCGTGTCGCGCCAGCGGCGAGACGCCCGAGTCGTCGGGCTTGAAGTCCTCAATGAACGGCAGAATGACGGGAAGATCCTTCTCCGGCACCGGCACCACTCCACACGACTCGCAGTAGATGATCGGAATCGGCGGACCCCAGTACCGCTGCCGTGAGATGCACCAGTCGTGGAGACGGTAGTGAACGATGGGCTTGGCCGACCCACCCTTGGTCAGCAAATCCAAGATCGCCTTTTTCGCGGCCTCTACTCGGAATCCATCGAACACGCCGGAGTTGACGAGAGTGCCTGACTCGCACTCCGTGAACGCCTCGTGCAACGGCGCGCTCGCATCCTCGCGCTCGCCGCAAACTACGCGCACTATCGGAAGCTCGAACTTCGTCGCGAATTCGAAATCGCGCTGATCGTGGCCGGGCACTCCCATGATGGCGCCCGTACCGTACTCCATTAGCACGTAGTCGGAGACCCAGATTGGGATCTCTTTTTCGGTCGCAGGGTTAATGGCGTAGGAGCCAGTGCGCACTCCTGTCTTCTCCGTGCTCGTCTTCCGCGTCACGAGGTCCTGCTTCTTCGTCCTTTCGCGGTACTCGTCGACTCGCTTTTTCTCTTTCGGCTTGGTCAGCGATTCGACGAGCGGATGCTCGGGCGCGAGCACGAGGTAGGTCGCGCCATAGATCGTGTCGGGCCGAGTGGTGAAGACGCGTATCTCGCACTCGTTGCCCTTCACGTCCTGCGTCTCGAACGCTATCTCCGCGCCTTCCGAGCGGCCGATCCAGTTCCGCTGCGCCGTCTTCGTCGTGTCCGACCAGTCGATGTGATCGAGATTCTCGAGCAGCCTCGGCGAGTAGTCGCTGATGCGGAAGAACCATTGCTCGAGCAGGCGCTGCTCGACGGGCGTCTTGCAGCGCTCGCACACGCCGCCGGCAACGACCTGCTCGTTGGCCAGAACGGTCTTGCAGCTCGGGCACCAGTTGACCGCTGCCTGTTTCCTGTACGCGAGCCCCTGCTCGAGGAGCTGGAGGAAGAGCCACTGCGTCCACTTGTAGTAGCTGGGGTCGGTTGTGGCGAGCCTATAGCGCCAATCAACCATCAATCCCGCTCTTTCGAGCTGGCGCTGGAAGTTGGCGATGTTCCGCGGGATGAGCTCCATCGGATGCTGCCCGACCTTGAGGGCATAATTCTCCGAATGAATCCCGAAGGCGTCATAGCCGAGCGGCTCGAAGACGTTGTGTCCCATGAGACGCTGGAATCGTCCATAAATGTCATTCCCTGTGAACGCAAAAAGATTCCCGACGTGGAGTCCTTCGGCCGACGGATAGGGGAACATCATCAGGGCATAGAACGGCCTTTGGGCGCGCTGCAGATCCGTGTGGTTCGTTCCACGCTCCTGCCAGATGCGCTGCCACTTCCGCTCGATCGCCGACGGATCGTAAGTGATGGCGGATGAAGGGAGAGGGTCGTTCCGTGTTGCCGAATTTTCCATCTGTACAAACTAGCGGCTGAGCGACGGAGTTTCATCTCCGGCGCGGCTGACCGAGTCGTTCCACAATCGCTCCTCAAGATGACAGCAACGCCGCTCCCTCTCGCTCCGCGCTCTTCCACCGGCCTACTCAAGCCGTTCTTCAGCGCGTTGCAGCGCCGCGCGCTCGGCACGAGCATCACCTTCGGATCGGTGTTCCTCATCGGGCTCGGCGCAATCTGCTGGCAGGTCTATCGCCAAATTCCCTCGGGAACGCGCCAGGACCTGCTGTCGGTCGGCGGTGTCGAGATAGCGCTCGCGATTGCCGTCCTCTGGATCGCGGTCGCGCTCGCCGCCACCGCCTGGGCCGCGCTGATCTTCGTTCGCCAGCATGTGAGTGGGCCAGCCGCCGAGCTCGCGCGCACGCACGAGGCGATCGCGAAGGGTGATCTTTCGAGCAACTATAACCCGTCGGCTTCCAACCGGGCCGTCGACCGCCTCACACGCTCGACCATATCGATGCTCACCGAGCTGAGGGGCGTGGCTGGCAAGATGCGGAGCTCCGCCGACAACAACAGCGAGCTGGCATCACGGATTGCCACAGCATCGGTGTCCGCAGCAGCATCAGCCCGCGACGGCGCGGCGACGACTAACGCGCTGAGCCAGGACGCCGTCGCACGTGAGCGGGCGATCAAGGAATTGATGGCCGAAGCGACAAAGCTGGTCGAGATCTCGGGAAACCTTCGCGAAGCGGCACAGGAAGGATTGCGACGCGACAAGGCGCTGCGGCAGCTCGCGAGAGAGAATCGGGTGCGTCTCGAGCATACCGCGAGCTCGCTCCAGTCTCTGGCTTCCGATGCGCTCGAGAGCGCAGAAGGAATCAATGCGATGTCGGCGGCAGTGGACGAGATTGGAGCGTTCCTCGTGCTAGTTCAGAAAATCGCCAGGCAGTCGAAGCTCCTCGCGCTCAACGCCGCGATGGAAGCAGCGCGCGCCGGTGAGCACGGTCATGGCTTTGCCGTCGTGGCGAGCGAGGTCCGCCGTCTCGCTAGCAGCTCCGCTGAAGCGGCCCAGCGCACGACCTCGCTCGTCCGGGAGATGCTGGACAGCGTCGCGCAGTCGCGCGAGTCCACCTCGCGCACGGTGGCCACGGTCGAACAGGCTCTCGAGGCGACGCGGGCCGGACGCCAGTCGCTGTCGAGGGTCGAAGAGGGCACGGTCGAAGGAGAAGACCTGAGCGGTCGCATCGAGAACGCCGTTCGTGAATCGAACGAGCTGATCTCGCTCATGACCCAGCGTCTGGCGGGTCTATCCTACGGCACGAGCGCGTTCTCGCGCGCGATGCACGACGTGGCCGTCTCGGACGAGGAGCAGAGCAGAAACATCGCGGACCTCGCAGCCGTCGCGAGCGCGCTGACTGACGCATCCGCGCGCATTTCGGACCTCGTCGGCACCTTCAAGCTCGGCGACACCTGACCGCAGGCATCTGCGGCCTCTCTGATCGCGCGAACTTGAACTGCATCGGAACGAGCCGGGCTCCACTGGAGTCGGCGACCGAAAAGTGAGCGCCCTCGTAGGCGCTGGCCGAGCCGAAACGGCCGTCCCTGGACAAAGCATAGAACTGCAGATCGAATAGCGGCCGGCCGTTCGGATCGAGCAGCCGCCGCTCGGTCATGGCGATCACCCGGTCTATCGTCTTCATGCACGCCTGGTCGGGCGACATCCCCTGCCGCATGAACTCGACCGTCAGGAATGCGCCGCAGACCTTGATGTTCGCTTCGCCACGCCCGGTGGATCCTGCCGCGCCCACGCTGTTGTCGCAGTACTGGCCCGCGCCGATGATCGGCGAATCGCCAACTCTGCCCGGCAGCTTCCACGACAGTCCGCTGGTCGTCGTGACCGAGGACATGTCTCCCGCGGCATTCACAGCGTTCATGTTGATGGTTCCGGTGGTGAACTTCACGTGTAGCGGATCATCAAACGATAGACTTGCAGTTGGCGGAGGTGGAGCGGCGCTGTCGCTTCGCGTGTCGAGCCAGGCGTCGGTCGGGTTGAGGCACGCCTTCCAGCGGAGCCAGTCGCGCCTGCTCTTTTCCGTAAGAAGATTCTGCTCCTTGAATCCCATCTCGAGCGCAAACTTCTTCGCGCCCGCGCCCACCAGCATGATGTGATCGGTGTAGTCCATAACCGCTTTCGCGACGAGCGATGGCGTCGCGATGTCCTCGAGCGCGCCGACGGATCCGGCCCGCTTCGTCGGGCCGTGCATGCACGACGCATCGAGCTGCACCACTCCTTCCTCATTCGGCAGACCGCCCAACCCAACCGACTGGTCCTCGGGATCGAGCTCCTGGATGTTGACGCCAGCGATGATCGCGTCCAGCGTGTCGGCGTTCTGACGGGTGATCATGTCGAAAGCGCGCGCGACGCCGCGAATGCCGTTCGCGGACGCAACCACGACGGGCCGGAATGCCGGCTCCGTAGCCCTCATCCTGTCGATGACCGCAATCCGCGGAGTCGCGGCATTCGCGCTGCGGTCGAGCGTGAGTGCGGCCGCGGCCGCGGCGCTGGTTCCTAAGAATTTCCTTCTCGAGATTTCCATTCGCCGCTCCCTGTGATTTAGTCCTTGTAGATCTTCACCGTGATCTTTCCGTCGCTCGTCACCCATGCCCGATACATCCCCGGGGTGTTGAAGGGCGTGGCGATGTTTCCCTTCCGGTCCATCGCGATCACTCCACCTCCGCCGTTCTGCGCCACGAGCTCCTTCATTACGACATCGTCCGCGGCCTGCTGGAGCGAGACTCCGCTGTAGCGAACGCGCGCGCAGATGTCGGCCGCGACGTTGTTGCGAATGAAAAACTCTCCGTCGCCGGTGCCGGAGACGGCGCAGCTCAGATTGTTGGCGTACGTCCCGGCTCCGATGATCGGCGAGTCGCCAACGCGTCCGAACCGCTTCATGTTCGTTCCGCCCGTCGACGTTCCGGCAGCGAGATTCCCCGCCTTGTCGAGCGCGACCGCGCCCACAGTTCCGAACTTGCGCTCCTCACCCGGGACCGCGCCCGTCTTTCCGCTGTCGGCCCGCGCCTTTTCCGCCTCGTACCCCTTCCACCGCCGCTCCGTCCAGAAGTAGTGCGGGGGAACGAGCTTCACGCCCTGTGATTTTGCGAACTCCTCCGCCCCTGCTCCCACCATCATCACGTGCGGTGACTTCTCCATGACCAGGCGTGCGAGTGAAATCGGATTCTTCACGTGCTGGAGGGCAGCGACCGCGCCAGCGTTGAGCGTCCGTCCATCCATGATCGATGCATCGAGCTCGTTGGTGCCTTCAGCCGTGAACACCGCGCCCTTCCCGGCATTGAACAGAGGACAATCCTCCATCACTCTGATAGTCGCTTCGACGGCGTCGAGGCTGGTGCCTCCGCGCGAGAGAATCTGATAACCGGTGCGCAGGGCGATCGTGAGCGTGTCCATATACGCCTTCTCCATCTCCGGCGTCATGCTGGACCTGAGGATCGCGCCGGCGCCACCGTGAATCACCTTCACGAAGTTGGGCGCGGACGCCGCCTGTGAATGCACGACGGAGGGGAGGCAAAGCGAGACGAAGAGGCCGGCACATGCGGCCAGTCGAAGCAGAGAGCGCGACATATTCTGGGTGAACGGGGATCGTTGCGGCGCCTGCCTCGCGGGGCGGGCGAGCGACTTCAATAAGGTATTCGGCCAATATAGCTTCCCGCTACGCATGAAATCTCCCCCTCCGTCGAAGCTGAGAAGGCTCCGCCTCGAAGCGGCCGACGCTCCGCGCGATCGAAAATTTCGCGATCAGCGGCATCGAGCTGCATGAGTTTCCTACACTAGTCGTCGCGCTCGCGACAGTGAAGGAGGCGGCCGCGCGACCAGCTTGACCGTTTGCTCAACCCTGAGGCGATGACGGCGCCAAGGCAACTCCCGCAACGGACCCTTGAAGGTTAGTTTCTAGCTCCTGCAGCCTGAAAAATTCCGTAAGTGTTTCACCCAGCGAAGGTGAAACGCTCCTAACTCGACGAGAACAGGATTTCCTTCGCATGAAAGGTTCTGACCGCTTCCGGCGGCTTGCATCCTATGCATTTGTCGCCGCGCTCGCCGTGGCGGCCGTTTCCTGCAACGAAGCGCATCCCAACTCCACGCTCGACCCGCACACGGATCTCGGACGCGAGATCGATTTCCTCTGGGATCGCCTGCTTCTCTTCGGCACGATTGTCTTCGTGTTGGTCGAGGTCGTGCTCGTCTTCGTCGTCATCAAATACCGGAAGAGAGAGAACCAGGGCCCGCCGCCGCAGACCCACGGCAGCACCAAGCTCGAGATCGCGTGGACGCTGATCCCGGCGGTGATCCTGGTGTTCATCGCCGTTCCGACGGTCAGGACGATCTTCATCACCCAGGCGCAGGCCGCGCCCGGCTCGCTGAACATCGATGTGACGGGACACCAGTGGTGGTGGGAGTTCAGGTACCCCGACTACGGCGTGACGACCGCGAACGAGATCTACCTCCCGGTCGGACGCACGGTGAATTTCAGGCTGCGCTCGGCAGACGTGATTCACTCGTTCTGGGCGCCGGAGCTCGGCGGAAAGCGCGACGTCGTGACAAATCGCACGAATTACATCTGGTACACACCCGACACTTCTATCGCCAGCAACGTGTGGAACGGATTCTGTGTAGAGTACTGCGGCGCATCGCACGCCAACATGCGCTTCAGGGTTTTCACGGTGACGCCGCAACAGTTCGAGTCGTGGGTGGCGGGACAGAAAATGCCAGCAAAGTTTGGAGCAGTTGGTCCCACGGCGCCGACGACAGGTCCCATTCCGCCCCCACTCGAGGGGCCGGGTGTGACGACACCGGGCGGGTCGAATTCACCGACGCAAACCGCGCAGGCTGCCGCGCACGCCATCGCGCAGCAAAGCTCGGGCACAGGTGCAGTCGGGGGCACTCAGCCGGCGATTCCGCGCTCTCAGAATCCTGAAGCGAATCCGGGAGCGCGCCTCGGAGCCGCCCAGTCATCGGTAGCCGCTGCGCCTGCCGGGTCGGCGCAGCCCGGTTACATCTTTCCGCGCGAGCAAGTTCCTGACTACGCAATTCCGCACTCGCCGATACCGCCAGGGCTCAAGTTCACGCCGGGGCTCACCGGGAATGCGCACCGTGGGTTGAAGACCTTCACAAGCTCCCCGTGCATCGGTTGTCATTCGATCGCCGGCAATCCGATGGCGATGGGCACGACAGGCCCAAACCTGACCCACGTCGGATCACGACTCACGATCGCGGCGGGTCGTTTCCCGAATACCGCCGCGTATCTGGCGCTCTGGATCAAGAACGCCCGCGCAATGAAGCCTGAAGTCATCATGCCGACGCTCGGCCTCGATGAATACGATCCTGTTCTCAAAGCGAAAGTCACGTCAGCAACCGGCGGCCTCACCGATCAGCAGATCGCCGACATTGTCGCTTACCTAACCGCACTGAAGTAACCGGAGACAAGACTTGGCAACCACTGCACGCCCGGCCCCGAAACATTCCCCTGATGCCTACGGAGAGCACTCAGGGCTTTGGAGCTGGCTCAGCACCGTAGACCACAAGCGCATCGGCATTCTGTACCTCTACACCGCGCTCTTCTTCTTCATGTTCGGCGGGGTGGAGGCGATCATCATCCGCGCGCAGCTCGGTGCTCCGAATCAGCACCTCGTGTCGGCCGAGTTCTACAACCAGCTCTTCACGATGCACGGGACGACCATGATCTTCCTCGCGATCATGCCGCTCTCGGCAGCGTTCTTCAATTTCCTCATTCCGCTCCAGATCGGCGCGCGCGACGTGGCCTTCCCGCGCCTCAATGCCTTCAGCTACTGGGTTTATCTGTTCGGCGGAATCTTCATCACCATTCCGATTTTGTTTGCAGTCGCGCCAAACGATGGCTGGTTCGGCTACGCACCGCTGACGACCAGAGCGTACTCGCCGGGAATTAACATCGACTTCTGGGTGATCGGCCTCCTGATCCTCGGTGTATCGTCGCTCGCTGCGGCGTTCAACTTCCTGACGACGATCATCAATCTCCGCGCGCCCGGCATGACGCTCATGCGGATGCCGATGTTCACCTGGATGGCGTTCATCGTTCAGGTGCTGCTGGTGCTGGCGTTCCCCGTCATCACGATCGCGCTGGTGTTCCTGCTGTTCGACCGCTTCTTCGGAACGAACTTCTACAACACGGTGAGCGCGGGCGCCGATCCACTGCTCTGGCAGCATCTGTTCTGGATTTTCGGGCACCCGGAGGTCTACATCCTGGTCCTTCCGGCATTCGGACTGGTCTCCGAAGTGCTGCCGACGTACTCAAAGAAGCCGCTCTTCGGGTATCCGGTCATGGTCTACTCCGGAATTCTGATCGCGGTCCTTGGGTTCGGCGTCTGGGCACACCACATGTTTGCCGTCGGAATGGGTCCGATCGCCGACACGTTCTTCGGCTTGACCACGATGCTCATCGCGATCCCGACCGGAGTGAAGATCTTCAACTGGATCGCGACGATGGCGCAGGGCTCCATCCGCTACACGACCGCGATGCTGTTCGGAATCGGTCTCGTCGCCCTGTTCACGATTGGCGGAATCTCGGGGATCATGCACGCGTCCCCGCCGGCCGATCTCCAGCAGACGGATACGTATTTCATCGTCGCACACTTCCACTACGTGCTGTTCGGCGGCTCGATCATGGGGATCTTCGGCGGCATCTACCACTACTTTCCCAAGATCACCGGCCGGCTGATGGACGAGAAGCTGGGCAAGATTCATTTCTGGCTCACCGTCGTCGCCATGAACCTCACCTTCTTCCCGATGCACTTCTCGGGAATGCTCGGCATGCCGCGCCGCATCTACACTTACGACGCCGGTCAGGGCTGGGATCTCTTCAACGCGATGTCCACCGCGGGGGCGATGATCTTCCCCATCGCGATGCTCGTTTTCATCTACAATTTCTTCGTGAGCAGAAAGCGCGGCGAGATCGCCGGCTCGAATCCCTGGGGCGCCGGAACGCTCGAGTGGACGATTCCGAGCCCTCCGCCCGAGTACAACTTCGCGAAGATCCCAACCGTGACGAGCAGGTATCCGCTCTGGGAAGGGAAGGAAGTCGACTACGAGTGCGCGCGCATCAACTCGCAGGAAGGCAAGACCCCGGCTGATCTCGGGATTGTGATGCCGTACAGCACCATCAAGCCGCTCCTCGTGGCGCTGGGCCTGGTGACCATGTTCTGCGGACTCATCTTCGCGCGCGCTCTCATCGGCGTCGGCGCGGCATTAATGATCTTTTCTCTCTACAGCTGGCTCCTGAGCCCGCTCGAGCCGGAGCACCATTAGACAATGTCCGCATCCGCAACGCCCGTGAGCGCGCCCGCGCCACACCACTACACGGCGCTGGGCATCGACAGCCGCAAGATCGCCATCTGGGCCTTCATCGGCTCCGAGTGCATGCTCTTCGTCTCGCTGATATCGACATATCTGATTTACAAGGGCCGGAGCATCGTCGGTCCCTTCCCGCACGAGACGTGGACGGATCCCGCCACGGGACGCGTCTTAAAGCCGATCCTCAACATTCCCGTCACGTCGGCTTCGACATTCGTGCTGCTCATGTCGTCGCTGTTCATGGTGCTGGCCCTGGCCGCCGTTCAGAACAAGGAGAAGCCGAAGCAAACCCGAGGCGAGCGAATACTCGGCAACTCCAAGCTGTGGCTCTGGATGACGGCGATGGCGGGCACGACATTCCTTGGATTCCAGGCGTTCGAGTTCACTTCATTCGTCCACGAAGGGCTGACGATTCGGACGAACCTGTTCGGTTCTTCGTTCTTCACGCTCACCGGCTTCCACGGCGCGCACGTGACGGCGGGCGTGTTGTGGCTGGTAACCTTGCTCGCGATCGACTACCGGCGGGGTCTCGGCTCCCGCGATTCACTGCTCGTTGACATAGCCGCGCTGTACTGGCACTTCGTCGACGTCATCTGGATCGTGATCTTCACTCTCGTTTATCTCATCAAATAACCGGCAGGACATGGACACTCACGCCAGCATGACCAATCTTCCGGATTCGGCCGAAGCGCACGCAGACGCGCCGCACGCGGAAGAGCACGCCCATCCAACCTGGTCCACCTACTGGAAGGTCGCTCTCATTCTGGCGCTGATCACGGTCAGTGAGGTCTGGGCCTACTATATTCCTTCCTTCGTCGCCGGACGCGCGTTCATTCCCACGCTTCTGTTTCTGTCGGGACTCAAGTTCGCGATCGTCGTGATGTTCTACATGCATCTCAAGTACGACCACAGGATTTTCCGTGTGCTCTTCACCGGCCCGCTCCTGGTGGCGGCCATCACGCTGATCGGGTTGATGTTCCTCTTCGGACATCTCTTCATCAAGATCATGTAGCATGTTGTTCCTGGCGCTGCTGCATCCCATCGCCAATCTCAGCTGGTGGCGATGGTCGGTTCACCCCAGTACCGCCATTGGCATCGCAGCGCTCGGCGCGCTCTACATCTGGGCTTCCAGACGACTCCGGCAAGAGCC
>Ga0209880_1000126_pt1 | contig 16355 bp, 15 predicted proteins | sample PersoiDNA2013191_FD_185803 | JGI IMG/M metagenome (GOLD analysis project Ga0209880, IMG submission 185803) | Permafrost soil microbial communities from the Arctic, to analyse light accelerated degradation of dissolved organic matter (DOM) -... | ecosystem: Environmental > Terrestrial > Soil >... | reverse complement strand
CTTTTATCTTTTTACTTTCTTCGTCCACCGAAGCTTCTTTGGACCAGCATAACGACTTGAAGATGGTAGCGAAGGTGGATCGTCTTTTGTCTTGTTATTCGTTAATCCCGTTCCAGCGATTTGAGAGCCTGGTGTTTCCTAAAATTAACTTCAGTACTCTCCAGGAGGTATCGGGGATAGAGTACTCGGGTACATTGGGTGTTTCGCGTTTTGCGTTTCGCGTTCCGGGTTCAGAGTTCAAGGTTCCAGGTTCAAAGTCCAAGGATCTATGTTCTGTTATTGTAGTGGCTATACTGCTTAAAACAATATCCGGATCAAATCCGGTAAGAATTATTGTGCCTGCATCCTGGGCTTCAGGACGTTCCATAGATTGTCTAATTGAGACAGCAGGAAATGACAGGATTGCTGATTCCTCGCTTATGGTTCCGCTATCTGAGATAGTGCAGAGGGCATGTTGCTGTAAGTGAACCCAATCTAGGAAACCGAAAGGCTTGAGAAACTGGATCAGGGCGTGCGGGACTGGGTGTCCGGCGTGTTGCAATTCTATTCTTTTCCGGGTACGCGGATGTGTTGATACGATTACAGGGAAATTATATTGCTCAGCAAGTCTGTTCAGAACGGTCAATATTTTTGTAAGGTTTTCGGGGTTGTCAACATTTTCCTCGCGGTGAAAGGAAACGAGAAAATAGTTTTGCGTTTCGTGTTTCGCGTTTGACGTTAGTGATAGTTGATTGAGTATATCTGATTTATCAATTTGGGGTTTGTAATAATCCAGGACTTCTTTCATGGGACTGCCGGTGAGGTATATACGGCGATGGGGAAGTCCTTCTGAAAGGAGATGCCTGCGGGCATGCTCTGTATAAACAAGATTGAAGTCGGCAATATGATCGATTATTCTTCTGTTTACTTCTTCAGGAACATTGAAGTCGAAACAGCGGTTACCTGCCTCCATGTGGAAAATAGGAATATGCATGCGCTTGGCAATATATGCTGATAAGCATGAGTTGGTATCGCCAAGGACAAGGAGGGCATCGGGTTTTTCTTTCAGCAGCACTTCTTCCGTTTTGCGCATTATATCTCCAACAGTGGCTCCAAGTGAAGATGTATCGACGTTAAGGTAATGGTCTGGTTTACGAAGGCCAAGCTCTTTCCAGAATATTTCATTCAACTCGTAATCGTAATTTTGTCCGGTGTGAACGATAACCTGAGTTAAGTGTTCGTCCAGAAGGGGCATCACTCGTGATAGCCGGATAATTTCAGGCCGGGTGCCGATTACAGTTATTAATTTGAGTTTCGATTTCATAGATGCTAAGATAAAAAATGTTTCGCGTTTTTCGTTTCGCGTTTCGCGAAACAATAAACGATAAACGCTAAAAATTATACTTTTTCAAAAAACGTATCAGTATCCTGAGGATTAAATAGTTCATTTATCCAGAATATTGTGTACAGATCCTCAGTTCCTGCATTGGTGATATTGTGTGTATACCAGATGGGCATATCGACAAAGGATGGTTTTTCGCCGTCGAGGTTGAATGTCAATACTTTGTCCGTGCCAATTTTACGCAGTTCAATTTGTGCTTTCCCTTTGATCACGGCAAACCGCTCAGCTTTTCGGGTATGATAGTGATTTCCCCGTGTAATACCCGGTCTGGTTGTTGAAAATGAAATTTGCCCTCCGCTGTTCATCTTTACTGTTTCAACATAAGTGCCTCTTTCATCGGAATTTATTTTCAGCGGAAATGGAAAAAACTTCTGATGATCGATATAACAAACAAAAGTGTTGAACAGATCCAGGATAAATTTATCGCTAAGGTCCGGAAATATCCCTTTTTCAAAATAGCCGGTTTTAAAATCCAGAAGAATTGAAAGAATTTCCGAAACCTTCTTCTCAAATGTATGCGGGACTAAATAAGTTTCTACCTCTTCTTCTCTTTCTTCTACTTTTGTCTTTTGCCTTTTGTCTTTTGTCTTGATTTCACTTTTGTCTTTTATCTTATTATATAATATTTCAACAACCTCTCCGACATATATAAGTTTCATCTCCCCGTCCACATCAATCTTTGGTGTTTCTCCATGAGTAAGCTGATGACAGAAAGTAGCGATGACTGAGTTGTAATAGGGATTACCAAAAGGACCAAAGACATTAGGTATTACCAGCCCTGTAAAAGCAGCATTGTTTCGCTTTGCCCAATCTTCCAATAAATGACGTCCATCCCGCTTTGATCTGCCATAGAGATTCTCCTTCTCTTCCTGAGTACTTGATGAAAACAGAAGATGAGGTTTTGAGTTTGTCTTTTCGCAGGCATCAATCAGCCGGGTAACCAACTTAATATTTGTGTCGTATATTACCTGTGGATCTACATGACGGTTCATGGCGGCAAGGTGAACAATGGCATCACATTGTTTTACAAAATTTTCAAGTGCTGTCTCGCTTGTAAAAAACGAGTCATCAAAAGGAATTAGGGTAATCTCATCTTTCTTTAATGAGAGAAAGTTGAAGAGATAAGTTCCCATGAATCCCGCCTGACCGGTTATGCCTGTTTTGATCATGGTCAAATTAAATAATGCGGACTACCTTGAGCAGTAGTTCTTTCATCTCTTCAACATCAAGTCTTTTAGTATTGTGAGAAGTATATTCTTCCATATTCGAAACTTCTGATTCTCCCTCCGAGAAATAACGTTCATAGTTAAGATCCCGTGAGTCTGCCGATATGCGGTAATACTCACCCAGGTCTTCCGCTCTTACCATCTCTTCCCTGTTAATGAGTGTCTCAAATACTTTTTCTCCATGTCTGGTTCCAATGACTTTTATTTCACTCTTGCTATTAAATAATTGTATCAGGGCTGATGCAAGTGTTTCAATAGTTGCGGCAGGGGCTTTCTGCACAAAAATGTCACCCGGGTTGGCGTTTGCAAAAGCATATAAAACCAGATTTACTGCCTCATCAAGAGTCATCATAAAACGCGTCATGGCAGGATCTGTGATTGTAATTGGTTTTTTTGCTTTTATCTGATCTGTGAAGAGAGGTATTACTGAGCCTCTTGACGCCATGACATTCCCATAACGGGTGCAGCAAATAGTAGTGTTTTTGTTCCCTGTTCCTCTCGATTTCGCAATTGCCACTTTTTCTCCCAAGGCTTTAGAGATACCCATTGTATTAATCGGATAAACAGCTTTATCGGTACTAAGATTGATTACTCTTTTAACCCCGTGCTCAATTGCACTATCAATTACATTCTCTGTTCCCATAACATTGGTACGCACCGCCTCCATTGGAAAGAACTCACATGAGGGTACTTGTTTCAATGCAGCAGCATGAAACAGATAATCAACGTCTATCATGGCATAGTCGAGACTGCGTTTATCTCTTACATCGCCAATATAGTATTTGACTTTTTGACTATTATACAGGTGCCGCATATCGTCCTGTTTCTTTTCGTCGCGGCTAAATATCCGTATCTCACCTATATCAGTATCAAGAAACCGTTTCAGTACAGCATTCCCGAAAGAACCTGAACCACCGGTTATTAAAAGGGTTTTATCTTTGAAATTCATTATTGATTGAAATTTTAGACGGCAAGGTAATAAATGATTAAAGATAAAAGACAAAAGTAAAAAGTAAAAAGGTAAAAGTGAAAATAAGGCAAGAGGCCATGGGAAGAAATTAACCGCACGCCGCATACCGTAAGCCGCAAACCGGAAAATCAAAGACAAAAGGATAAAGTCAAGAGGATAAAGCCCCCCATTTGGGGGGTTGGGGGGTAAAAAGACAAAAGTACGGAATGTTTCGCATTTCTCGGAGTCGTCTGGTGTATGACCACAAGACCGAAGGACGATTCAACAATTGTCACCTGATTAGTGTTTTATATTAAAATCTGAATGAAAATTTCAAAAAATGTTTTAAATTCGTTAGTCAGTTATTTCAGATATTGATTTTTAGACGGTTAACAACTTAAAAATTTCTCTCTTATGAAAAAATTACTGATTATTATAACCTCGCTTATATTTCTGTCGCCCGTTACTAATGCCCAGTTGTGGAAACTCCGGAGGTATGAATTTTCTGCAGGAATAGGTACAACACAGTTTTATGGTGACATTGGCGGTTACTCCCCTGATAAAAATATACTCGGATTAAAAGATTTTACTTTCAACCATACGCGGTTTAATATAAATACCAGTTTGAGATACAGAATTTCTGAAGTATTCTCGGCAAGGGTTAACAGGTATTTGGTATCTTTCACTCCACCGATGCGAGAGGATCAAATATCAACCGTGGTTTTGAATCGAGTACGCTTTTTATTGAACCTTCATTGATAAATTAAATCTTTTTTAGAAATACCAACGGTATTTTGAGAATCAGATTCTGATCTAACCTGTCAACACGGACTACAACACGGTTTTTGCTTCCTATTTTAATAAGCTCGCCTGTGAGACCGATTAGTGAGCCATTGATTACCTCAACATTATCGCCCTGTGCGAATTTGTCTTTAGTGACTTCAATCTCAGTATCACTATTAATAAGTAACCGGAGAATATCTATCTGGTTCTGCGGAATAGAGACAGGCTGCCCTTCGAAGGAGACAAACTTAACAACACCTGTAGTCGTGTAAACCTTTGGGAAATTCTTTTTGTTCGTCTTGACAAATATATATGAAGGGAGTAGCGGCTTTTCGACTAGTTTCTTCCTGTCGCTCCACATCCTGTATGTCTTCTGAAGGGGAAGGAATGTTTCTATACTTTCCTCAACAAGTCGCTGATATACCAGCTTTTCAGCTCTCGGTCTTGTATAGAGAGCATACCATTTTTCTTCAGAATTTTTGTTCTTAATAGTTTGTATTTCTTTTGTGGGTATATTTTCCGGATCGCTCATTTTTATTTTTTGAAAACGAATTCAAAGATACTTTATTTGTTCATTTCTTTTGCTCCTCCAAAAGAAACGAACCAAAGAAAAAGAGGCCGGAAATGACAAATTCAGCCAAAACGGGCGCCTGCTACACCAGCCATATTGGCGCAACCGTTTTGACTGAATTTCGCACCATTTCCGGATTGCCCCCGCTCTATAATTTAGAATGTTAAGTAACAGAATGATTGTTGGTTGGATTTATAGCGGCCTCAGTCCCGATAGCTATCGGGATTGGGAAGTTGCGACGGTTTTGAAGCTTGCTGCGGAGGCCCTTAGTAAGCAATACTGTCTGAGGAGGACGAAGGACGACGAGTTGTATTGCGTGGGCAAGCTGAAAAACAGGAGCCCAAAAATTCTCTGTAGCCTTGATTTTTCTTTGGTTACTTTCTTTTTATCAAGAAAAAGAAAGTAACATATATTTAAAGCGACTTCTTATTCAGGAAGCCTGGAAGGCGAATAATCCAAATAGTTATATATTTGCTCTCAAATAATCTCAGATGCCTGACTTGAGAAAACGAATCTTCTTATTTTGTCTTGTCAATATAATTGTATTGAATACAAATCTCTTTAGCCAGGAGGTCCCTCAACCTATTGACAATAAAGGGATCTATGATTTCCTTGATGAACTTGCAAACATCCATATAATTGGCATTAACTCAGCAATAAAACCATATTCAAGGCTTTTCATATCGCAGAGGCTGAAAGAGGCGGAGGAAAAAGAGGATCAGCTAAATCCAAGACAGCAGAAAGAACTCGACTTCTATCTTATGGATTTCGGGAAGGAGCTTAATGCCGGGAGAGAGTGGAACAGACGCAGAGATCTTTTTTATTACAATGACTCCCTTTTTTCACTGACTATAAACCCTATTCTTGGTGGTGAGATTTTTTCAAACTCATCGGGAATGGCAACATATTTACGTAACGGCGCAGAAGCCCGTGGATATATCCAAAAGTGGGGATTCTATGCCTCCCTCCGCGATAACCACGAGAAGCCACTTCTCGGACTGCCTCAATATCTTACCCAAAGAGTGAATGGACATATAAAAGGGACTAACGACTGGAGTGAGATGCGGGGGGGTGTCACTTATTCGTGGAATTGGGGTAATGCCGGATTGGTAAAAGATAACCTTCAATGGGGGAACAATTATAACGGTGCAAATATTTTCGGTGGAAACAACCCTTCATTTGTCCAGCTGAGATTGCACATCTCTCCCGTAAAATGGTTTGATTTCAATTATTTCCATGGATGGCTTAACTCAATGGTTGTAGATAGTTCAAATTCTTATTGGGTCACCAACAGCTATGGAACCAACTACCGCGAGGTGTACCATAAGAAGTTTATTGCCGGTAACATGTTTACCTTCACTCCTTTTAAGGATCTTAATGTTTCAGCCGGTAACAGTATTGTTTACAGTGACGAGAATGCCAATCCTGCTTATCTGATACCGCTCTTCTTTTATAAGTCGGTTGATCACTCTCTTACATCCGGAATCGATAATATGAACTCTCAGATGTTCTTTGATATCAGTTCGCGACAAATCAAAAACCTTCATCTTTATGCCACAATGTTTATTGATGAACTATCGGTAAGCAGGTTTACTAAAAAAGATGAATGGAACTTCTTTAGCTATAAGGCTGGATTCAGATTAACTGATCTGCCGGTCTCCAATCTTTCCTTCACGACAGAGTTCACCTATACCTATCCTCTTGCATTTCAGCACTATGTACCCACTCTGACTTTCCAGAACGCCGGGTATAACCTGGGGCATTATCTGAAGGATAACGCACAAGAATGGTATATTGCTTTTGACTACCATCCGGTAAGAACTCTTGACATAAATCTTTATTTTCTCGATGCGATACGCGGTCCCGATTATACGGAGCTTGGTGTGAACCGCGTTGGCAATCCACCGCTGGCTTCTGTTAAATGGCATAACACAGCTTATGGATTGAAGGCTTCTTACCAGATTATTAATGACCTGTATACCTGGTTCTCATTCTCATCAGGTTATATCAGAGGAGATACAAGGTGGAGTCCGGAGTATTTTTATGGTAGGAAAAATACTGTGAATATGGGAGTGAGTTTAGGTTTTTAGGAATTATAATATGGAAAAACGTAAGTTCAGGACAATCACACTTTTAGCAGATATTATCATTTTGGCAATATCATTTCTTGCTTTGGTATGGACAAAACCTGCAAGCCTGAGATTATACCTCCCATCGCATACCCCTTTCTTTCTGGGTCTGGCCCTGATCTGGATCATAGTTTCTCTTCTTAATGGGAAGATGCACCGGGGCAGGATTATCAATTTTACCACACTTTTCTACAGGGTTCTTACGAGTAATATTATTTCTGTCTCAATCACTGCTCTTGTAATGTATAGTTTCAGGGATTATGATTATTCAAGGACAATAGTACTTGGAACGGCATTGCTTGCCACAGCGCTGGAACTGATTTTCGGGTCGGTTTATTTGGCTTTTAAAAAAGCAATAGTGCAGGATTATGAAGAGTATGAGAAATACAAGACATATAAAATGCCCAGTGAATATGACCTTGTCAGGGGTGTTAACTGGAACGGTGATAAGAAAGAAGAGCATAGTGAAGTAAGTCCGGGTATTGCCATGGCTATTGAAAAAGAGGTCGGATCAGAAATTGCCAGTGCAATCCTTAGGATGACCTGTAGTAACTTCACTGACCGCACTGCCGTTTTATCAACTACCACGGTTTTTAATATTACCAGTCTGGTAAAAGAGAAATATGATTATATAATCAATCTTCACAAAATAAATGATATTAAGAAGCTCGACAGCTTCCTCGATGCTGTAAACCACAAACTTGCAGTGAAAGGTTTTTTCTTCTGTTGTGTCGAGACTAAAGACCAGAGGAAGCACAGGCTCTTAAAAAAATATCCTCCCCTGTTAAATTATATCTATTATTTTTTCGATTTCATTGTAAAACGCATTTTTCCTAAACTTAAACTCACCCGGGGAATTTATTTTTTCCTTACCCACGGGGAAAATACGGTACTATCGCGAGCCGAAACTCTTGGAAGGCTTTCCAGAGCAGGTTTCAGGATTAAACAGGAGTTATTCATCGGAAACCTTCTGTGTATTGAAGTCAGGAAGATTGACGAACCTTGCTTTTTAAATGAAAGAGTTTACGGTCCATTGATTGCCTTATCAAGGGTCGGGAAAAATGGTAACATGATAAAGGTGTATAAGCTCCGGACTATGCACCCTTATTCCGAATTTATACAGGATTATGTCTATGAACAATATGAACTTAAGGATGGAGGTAAGTTTAAAAATGATTTTCGTATAACTTCATGGGGAGCGATCTGCAGGCAGATTTGGCTTGATGAGCTGCCTATGCTTATGAATTTCTTCCGGGGCGATATGAAATTGGTTGGTGTGAGACCTTTAAGCAGACATTATTTTGAGCTCTATAGAAAAGATGTTCAGGAGAGAAGAATTAAATATAAACCCGGCCTCATTCCTCCATTTTATGCAGATATGCCTGCCGATCTTGAGGGGATACAGGCTTCCGAAATAAAATACCTTGATTCATTCGATAAACATCCGTTCGCTACCGATTTTCGATATTTCTGGAAATCGGGATGGAATATACTTTTCAGAAAAGCCAGGAGTAATTAAACGGTGTGAGGCGTGAGGTGTGAGGTGTGAGGCGTGAGGGGTGAGATTCACATATATATTCAGTGATTTTTAAATTAATAAAAAAACAATACCTTTGCCGGATAAAAAATAACTATGGCTGAAAAGACAAGATATTCTGATGTTGAGCTTGAGGAGTTCAGAGAAATTATCCTTATGAAGCTGGATAAAGCCAGAAAAGATTATGAGATACTTAAGTCCAGTATAACTCACGAAGAGAGCAATGATACTATGGATACCTCTCCGACTTTCAAAGTTCTTGAAGAGGGCGCCACAACTTTATCAAAGGAGGAAGCAGGTCGTCTGGCACAACGTCAGGAGAAATTCATTCAACATCTCCAGGCAGCTTTGATCAGGATTGAAAACAAGACTTACGGTATTTGCCGCGAAACAGGGAAACTTATCTCAAAGGAAAGACTAAGAGCTGTACCTCATGCTACTCTGAGCATGGATGCCAAGATGAAGCAGAAATAAGAAAATGCACAACGGGATCAGGGTCCTACTTCGCCAATTGCTGTTTTACTATCCTGGCAATATACTTCCCTAAAATATCGAACTCGATGTTAACAATTGTTCCTTTTTTGATCAGGTGAAAGTTGGTCATTCCCCACGTGAAAGGAATTATGGCGACTTCAAATGATCGTGATTGCGAGTTGACAACTGTAAGACTCACTCCGTTTACGGATATTGATCCTTTCTCGACTGTAATATAATCGTCCTGAGCAGGTTCATACTCAAAGGTATAATACCAGCTTCCACCTGCTTCCCTTACACCGGTACATACCGCGGTCTGATCAACATGTCCCTGCACAATATGTCCGTCGAGACGTCCATCGAGACGGGTGCTGCGTTCCAGGTTGACCTTATCTCCCGGTTTAAGCAATCCAAGATTTGTCTTTTCCAGTGTCTCTTTTATGGCAGTAACAGTATATGTCTCCTTATCTTTCCTGACAACAGTAAGGCATACGCCATTATGAGAAATACTCTGATCGATCTTTAATTCATTTACAAATGAACATTTCATCGTAATATGAAGGTTATCTTTTTCTTTTTCAAGTCTTACGACCTGAGGGGCTTCTTCTATAATTCCGGAAAACATTTTTTCGAAGATTTAGTTTATCGGGATAAAGGTAGGGAAAATAAGAAGGTACACACGGCTCACGACTCAGGGTGTCCATACAATTTTCTTACCAAACCCGAATCGATTATCAGTCATCTTTATAAAAGTAAGTCTGACCAGCCAGAGATGAGTATCCATCAGGACAGCAGGAGGAAATTTCTTAAGATAAGCCCATTTTGCTTTTGATAACATTTCTCCTTCCGGTTCCGAAACAATACCCTGGAACTGAATTCCCCGTATCTTACCAATTACCATAGTTTCCAAAACAACCGATCCTGCAACCCGGGGATTTTTTATGAACTCTTCCCCGTGACGGGTATCAATATCAGTTGTGAATACCAGGGCATCTTCTTCTTCAAGATATACATAAAAGCAATTTGCACACCAGGGTTCATTTTCAACTGTGGTGGCGATAGTCAGGACATGGTGTTTCCTGAAGAAACGTATAACTCTGCTGTCAATCATTTTTCATCCATCTGAAACCATTACTGTCAAATGCAGCAAGATCAATAATCCGGTCCACTACAGTCATAACAAGATCGTCAATGGTTTTGGGGTTACTGTAAAAGGAGGGTGTTGCCGGACAAATTATCGCTCCGGCCAGGGTAAGGTTTTTCATATTATTAATATGTATCAGGCTGTAGGGTGCCTCACGTGGAACAATGATGAGCCTTCTTCTTTCCTTCAGTATCACATCGGCTGCGCGGGCAATCAGATCATCCGAAGTTCCGTTAGCTATCCGTCCGATAGTTCCCATCGATGCAGGACAAATAATCATTGTGTCATATTGTGAGGAACCTGAGGCGAACGGGGCATAAAATGTTTTATTATCATATTCCTTCGCAGACCCTTCATCGTGAAATTTTGACCCAATCTCTGCCTCCCATATCTCCTTGCCGGTATCTGAAAAAATTACGGCAATTTCTTTCACAGGGGCCTGTAACTCATGTAGTCTCCCCAGCAGTTTAAATGCATATATTGAACCGCTGGCGCCGGTTATGGCGAGAACTATCTTTCGGTTTTCCTTTGATAAGTCTGTCATTGTAGTTGATAAGTAGTGCAAAGATAGTGAATTCCTCCATCGCAGGTTCCAACCAGCATGGTGGGATTGCTTCGACGAAGGAGGGCGTGGCAATCTCAAACTCCCATCATCTATTGTAGATCTTCATCAACCTTTCCGTCAGAACACCAATCCCTGTTGAAGCCATTTCCTTTATCACCTCCACTCTCCTGTTAACAGGAATAACGACATCTTTCGGATCAATGAGCCAGAGTGATGCTTTAGCAGGAGCATAGCTTATTAATCCTGCCGCAGGGTAGACATTTAATGATGAGCCTGCCACAACAAAAATATCTGCATCTCCGGTAAGATTCGCCGCCTGATCCATCATTGGAACCCCTTCCCCAAACCAGACTATATGCGGCCGCAGCTGACTCCCTTTTTCACAGTTGTCACCCGGTTTGATATCCTTATAACCTATATCATAAATGAGCGATGGATCAATACTGCTCCTGGCTTTTGTGAGCTCACCGTGAAGATGTACGATTTTAGTGCTTCCTGCTCTTTCATGCAGATCATCAATGTTTTGTGTGATTATCTGAACATCAAAATATTTTTCAAGACGAGCCAATCCCAAATGTCCTTCATTAGGCTTGCTCGACGCCAGCTGCTGCCTTCTTTCATTATAGAATCTCAATACCAGATTCCTGTTTTTCACCCAGGCCTCAGGTGTTGCAACCTCTTTTACATCATACTCTTCCCATAGTCCTCCGGAATCCCTGAAGGTTTTTATTCCGCTCTCCGAGCTCATTCCGGCTCCGGTTAATATGACAAGTCGTTTCATGTTATATAAAGATTAATGAGCAAAGATAGGTAATCGTTATTTGCCAGGATAAAGAGACTTAGAGACCAAGTCCCATCTTCCCTCGAAAGGCAGATGTACTCACCTCCGGCCCTTCTCTACTTCGTAAAGAGGGGGGCTAATCTTATGGATTTTACTATCTTTGTGCGAAATTTTTTTAATACAATTAACAATAACTATTTGATACAATGGGGAAACGGTTTCCTGAATATAAAGGTCTCGATCTCTCGCAGATAAATAAAGAGATTCTCAAAATATGGGATGAGAATGATACTTTCAACAGAAGTGTCCGTGAAGTAAACGGGAAAGGTGAATTTATATTCTATGAAGGTCCGCCTTCCGCTAATGGCATCCCCGGCATTCATCATGTTATGGCACGGACGATTAAGGATGCTATCTGTCGCTTCAAAACACAATGCGGATATGAGGTGAAACGTAAGGCTGGCTGGGATACCCATGGACTGCCTGTTGAACTTGGCGTTGAAGCAGCTCTTGGGATCACAAAAGAAGATATTGGTACAAAAATATCGATTGAGGACTATAATAAAGCATGCCGTACTGCTGTAATGAAATATACAGACCTGTGGGAAGACCTGACGAGGAAAATGGGTTACTGGGTTAATATGGATAACCCTTATGTGACCTACGATAACAGGTATATTGAAACACTCTGGTGGCTCCTTCAACATCTATATAAAAACGGATATCTTTATAAAGGTTATTCTATTCAGCCCTATTCACCTGCTGCAGGAACAGGCTTAAGTTCCCATGAGCTTAACCTGCCCGGCTGCTACCGCGATGTTAAGGATACTACCTGTATCGCCATGTTTAAGCTTATCAGGGATAAAAAATCAGAATTCCTTTATAATAAGATCGATACTGCTGATCTGCATATTATGGCTTGGACCACAACTCCCTGGACGCTTCCTTCAAACACTGCCCTGGCTGTCGGGAAAGAGATCACATATATTAAGGTGCGGAGCTTCAATCCATATTCGGGAGATCCAATAACTGTAATTATTGCCAAAGATCTTCTCAATGCATTGTTTCCCGAATCGAATGCTACTCTCGGATTATCAGAATATAAACACGGTGACAAGAAGATCCCTTTCAGAGTTTCAGGGGAATTCACAGGCGCTGAGCTGGAAGGAATAAACTATGAACAGCTTATCGACTGGATGAATCCGGGTGAAGGTGCATTCAGGGTACTTACAGGTGACTTTGTCACGACTGAAGAAGGCACAGGTATCGTTCATATTGCACCTACTTTTGGCGCCGACGACTACCGTGTGGCAAAAGAAAACAGTGTGCCTCCACTTATGGTTAAAAGAAAAGACGGTTCTTTCGGTCCGATGGTTGATAAACGTGGCTACATGGTTCCTGTTGCTGATCTTGATGAGTCGTTTGTTAAACAAAATGTAAACCTAAAAACATACTCACATTTCGCAGCTCATCCGGTTAAAAATGAATATGATACCAGTCTTCCTCCGGAAACTGAAACCATAGATGTTGAAATAGCTGTGATGCTCAAGCAACAGGGTAAAGTTTTCAGGATTGAAAAGTATATACACAGCTATCCCCATTGCTGGAGAACCGACAAACCGGTATTATACTATCCTCTCGATGCATGGTTCATCCGTACAACAGCTTTCCGCGACCGTATGATAGAACTTAATAACACCATAAACTGGAATCCGCCAGCTACAGGTTCCGGCAGGTTTGGTAAGTGGCTCGAAAATCTTGTGGACTGGAACCTCTCCCGTACACGATACTGGGGAACTCCTCTTCCAATATGGATTACGGATGACAAAAAAGAGGAAAAATGTATTGGCTCCGCCACAGAACTAAAAGTTGAGATTGAAAAATCAATCAAAGCCGGATTCATGAAGGAAAATCCGCTCGCGCAGTTTATTGAAGGAGACAATTCACCTGAGAACTATGAACATTTCGATCTGCACCGCCCGTTTGTAGATGATATTTTCCTTGTAAGTGACACCGGTAAGAAAATGTTCCGCGAGGCTGATCTGATAGACGGTTGGTTTGACTCAGGTGCGATGCCTTATGCGCAGGTACATTATCCTTTTGAGAACAAAGATAATTTCAGTGAGATGTTCCCGGCCGATTATGTTGCCGAAGGCGTTGATCAGACCAGAGGCTGGTTTTTTACGCTTCATGCCATAGCAACAATGATTTCAGACTCTGTTGCTTTCAAAAATATAATTTCAAACGGACTTGTTCTTGATAAAAACGGGAATAAAATGTCGAAGAGACTCGGGAACGCGGTCGATGCATTCTCAGCTATTGAAGAGTATGGTTCCGATCCGTTGCGCTGGTATATGATAACCAATTCGCAACCATGGGATAACCTTAAGTTTGACATTACAGGAGTGGACGAGGTTAAACGTAAATTCTTCGGTACATTATACAATACCTATTCGTTCTTTTCACTCTATGCAAATGTGGACAATTTCAGATATTCCGAAAAAGAGATCCCTGTTAATGAGAGATCTGAGATTGACCGCTGGATAATATCTCTGCTGAATTCACTTATTATAGAAGTCGGGAATTGTTATAATGATTATGATCTGACGCGTGCAGGACGCGCAGTACAGGATTTTGTTACGGAAAATCTCAGCAACTGGTACGTTCGCCTGAACAGGAAACGTTACTGGGGCGGGGAATATGATAAGGATAAACTGTCAGCTTACCAGACGCTCTATGTCTGTCTGGAGACTGTCAGCCAGCTTGCTGCTCCGATAGCTCCCTTTTATATGGACCGGCTTTTCAGCGATCTTAATGACGTCACAGGAAGGCATAAAGATAATTCCGTTCACCTGGTTCTTTTTCCGGAATATGACGAATCACTTATAGACAAAGCTCTCGAGGAGAGAATGGACATTGCCCAGAAAGTATCTTCAATGATTCTTGGATTACGAAGAAAAGTAAGCATAAAAGTCCGTCAGCCACTAGCAAGGATTATGGTTCCTGTTCCCGACAAATATTTCAGGGAAAAATTTGAAGCTGTTAAAGATCTGATACTTGCCGAGGTTAATGTTAAAGAAGTTGAATATATTGATGACACGGCCTCCATCCTTGTCAGGAAGATAAAACCAAATTTCAAAACACTTGGTCCGAGGTATGGCAAACTGATGAAGGAGATCAGCAACGCTATCGCTGCCTTCACGCCAAAGGAGATTATAGCTTTTGAAAACAATGGAAATTATAATCTCACAATTAATGGACAACAGATAGCGCTCACAATGGAAGATGTTGAGATAATCTCTGAAGATATTCCGGGCTGGCAGGTGGCCAATGATGGCAAACTGACTGTTGCTCTGGATATAACTATATCTGACGATCTTCGTTATGAAGGTATCGCACGGGAGTTTGTCAACAGGATCCAGAATATCCGCAAGGAGAATGGATTTGAAGTCACAGATAAGATTACTGTACTTATTGAAGATCATGAGTTTGTCCGTGAAGCCGTTAACCGGCATGCCTCATATATTGCATCTCAGACACTTGCAACAGCGGTGACACTCACTAATAACTTTACCGGAAGCTATGTACGTGATGTGGAGATTGATGAGGTGGTAGTGAAGGTGCTGGTTACTAAGAATCTCTAAGATAACCCGGGGGGATTGCTTCGCTTCGCTCGCAATGACCTCCCCTGTTATTATAATTTGGGATGTATGTTAAACTGAAGCTGATATATTCCCAGTCATTGCGAGTCCCCATACAAATTTGCACACCAAGTATTATGACAACTATACAAGTATCAGGTAATGTTTGACTTATGTAATATTGTCATTAGTAGATGAATTAGGGCTTTAAGAAACGATACATGATGAAAAAAGGCCGTAGGCCTTATATATGGTAACGTTGGGCAAAGCCCGACGTTAGAACTACCACAATAATATCAAGCCCCGTAGTGGGCGAAATCAACTGACTGAGAATCCACCATAACCATACTGCCAATAGAAGTTGTTGTAATACGCCCCCTTTGTTTTTATCCATTTGTATTACGCCCGCTACGGGGCTCATTAAGCTTCTGTGTCTTTATAGGCAGGGCGTTGCCCTGCTTTAAATCTTCTGCCCCTGACGGGGCATATTAGAAAACTCAGGAATTAAAAATACTTCGGAATATATGCCCCCAAGAAATTACAATCTTCATAATTTTCTCTGTTTCCATGAAAGTATTCAACGCTATTTCAAGTCCCAATATCTGCCACTACTCCAAGTTTTATGACAAAGATTAAGTATCTTTAAATCTATAACTTATGAAATGTTGTCATTAGTAGCGAAGCGAAGCAATCCTTTTCAACCTTTCACAGTACCAACTTACTGTCATTGCGAGCCCGACGAAGGAAGGCGTGGCAATCTCAATCAACCTTCCACAATGCCAACTTTTGCCTTTCCCCTTTTATCTTTAGCCATTTATCTTTTGTCTTGTTCTACCTGGATTTTTGGACAATGGAGCCAAGGATGGATTAAGACAAAAGACAAAAGTATGGATTTACCTCTTTAACGGTTCTTTTAATTATTCTAAGCCAATAATTTGATTCCCTCATTTCCCTTAATGAAATCCGGACTTTATTTGTAAAATCAGCTTTTGATGACCCTTACCGCAAACTCAAAAAGTCTTTCGCTTAGATCATTTTTCGACCATTTTATTATATTTGTTCAGAGTCCAGCGATGAGATTTGAGCGTAGAGACGTGAGTGATGAGGGACGAGCGGAGAGCGTAGAGATTTGAGAGGTGAGAAGTTACTTGTTTTTTATTCCGATAATTAATAC
>Ga0209880_1000125_pt1 | contig 16379 bp, 20 predicted proteins | sample PersoiDNA2013191_FD_185803 | JGI IMG/M metagenome (GOLD analysis project Ga0209880, IMG submission 185803) | Permafrost soil microbial communities from the Arctic, to analyse light accelerated degradation of dissolved organic matter (DOM) -... | ecosystem: Environmental > Terrestrial > Soil >... | reverse complement strand
GCGCGCTCCAGGATCTGGGCCAGGTGGTGGTTGATCGGATACTTCTCGAACGGCCGCGCCATCGGGTCATCGGTACCGAAGGCCGCAAAGCCCTTCCCAACTGTAATGGACACGCCACTCGTGCCGTCCCCGCCAAATCTTCGCTCCGATGTGAGCACCATCTCGTGTAGATAGGTGTGCGGATGACGGCGATCGATGTATCCCTCGCCGTAGATGCCGGCGTTCAGCTCCCCGCGCTTGATGGTGGCTCCCTCGAAATCGAGCGTCCCTTTTAGCGAGAGCAAACCGCTCCATGGATCGAGCTGAGCCATGATCATCGGCTGGGTCGGGTAACCCTCCGCGAGTGTACGACCGTCAATCGCGGGCGATTCGCGGGTCGCGACCCCGATTGCTTGCGCGCCTATCTCGAAGACGCCGGAAGCATGTTGACCGCCCTGCGCGCTGGCAGTCAGGGCAGGGAATTCCACGAGCGCGAGCGGCGCCAAGAGCATCTGAACCGCTGCCAGCGAGCGCCGGATTCTCCCGGCGCCGTAGTTGGGTTTAATGAACGCGATGGTTTTCAACTGCGATGGCTAGCCGTGGAATGATCCGCGATGTAGACTCCGTGACGTCCGGGCATCGTGAACTGTTAACTGGCATCTGCGCCACTGACAACTCGCATCCCGTTCAGTTGTAGTTCTTTCTCAATATCGCATTGGGGATTTAAGCATGCTCGTTCGAGCAAAATTCGCGACTCTAACGATTGCCGCCGCGGCGTCGCTTGTGACCGCCGGTCAGGCCGCACGCGCACAGCAGACTGCTCCACCCGCAACGGCGGTTCTCGCGGGCCCCGTGGTCAACAATGTCGCGCCTGATTTCACCCTCGACGGCGCCGACAGGTACGGCCTCCTTAAAGCGCCCGTCAGACTCTCCGACTATCGCGGGCGCACCGTCGTCCTCGCCTTCTTCTATCAGGCGCGAACCAAAGGCTGAACCATCCAAATGGAGGCGTACCGTGATCAGTACGCCACGCTCTTCAACAACGGACGGAACGTCGTCGTCATTGGCATCAGCGTAGATCCCGACACCGCGCTCGCGTCGTGGGCGCGCGACGAGGACTTCCCCGTTCTCTTCGCCAGCGACCCCGGCGGAAAAGTCGGACAGCTCTACGTCGCGTACGATGCCAAGAACAAACTGGACAACCGGTCTCTGTTTGTTGTGCGTCCCGACGGACGTATCGCCTACGTGACCAAGCCGTTCAAGGTTCTCACTCCTTCGGCGTACACCGATCTCGCGGCGGTCGTTGACAGTCTTGCTCCTCCACCGAAGCCGGATTCGACTAAATAACAAAGAGCCGCGGACTTGTCCGCGGCTCTTTTTTCGTCTGCAACACCTGCTGAACGGAAAATGCCAAGGCTATAGCGCCTTCTTTAGCGCCGCCTCGAGGTCCTGTTTTCCGCCGAGGCCCGTGTAAACCACGCGACCCGTTTTGTCGAGCACGACAACATACGAAGTGGCGGGAGCGTCGAACGCGCTCGCCGCTTTGCCTTGCGTATCGTAGTAGGTGTCGTGCGGCAACGGATTCGCCGCGAGCCACCTCCGCACTCTCTCAGGCGACTGATTGATCGCCACCGCGATCCCCACGAACTTCACCTTCTTCCCAAACTTCTTCTCGGCGTCGAGCAGCGCCGGCATCAGCTCCTTGCAGTTCGGGCACCACGTAGCCCAGAACTCGATCAGCATCGGCGTCTTGCCGACGTAGCTACCGAGATCGACCTGCTTGCCATCGAGAGACTGTACTGTCACCGCCGGCGCCTGCGCGCCGACCTCGATGCCGAGATCCTGCGCCAACGCGGGTGTGGATGCCAATGCCGCTGCGGACAGAAATACCGTGAGAGATATTTTCGACGATTGGAACAGCTTTCGAATGATCATCTGGTTCGGATTGTGGTTCGATGTCGGGGGTCGTTCAGATGAGGAGCAGCCCCATCTGCACAAGGTAATACTCCGCGACGCCCAACATGATCAGCGCGAAGAGCCGCTTGATCCAGACCATCCACGTGCCTGCCTTCGGCAGGCGCGCCAGGGCGCCACTAAAGAGTCCCACCAGCACGAGCAGCGTGCACATCCCGAGCGAGAATACGAACAGGTAGATGAATCCGAGCACGCCACTCTTTGTCGCGGTGACCCAGGTCAGGACCGCCGCCATGACGGGCGCCGAGCACGGTGCGGCTACCAGTCCGGAAGCGGCGCCCATGACGAACACGCCGTAAAGGCTCCCTCCTTTACCCGCGGTTGCCGCGCGCGCGAGGAGCCACGCCGGCACTCGCACCGGAATCACCTCGAGCATTGCCAGTGCGGCGATGATCAGAAGGTTCGCCATCGTGAAGTACAGCCACGGATTGGTGCTCACCGAACCGAACAGAGTGCCAGTGAGTCCCGCGAACAGGCCGACCGACGCGTACGCGAGGGAGAGCCCGAGCACGTAAGCGAAAGTCAGAAACACAGTCCGGGAGCGCGCACGCGGCGCTTCCCCGACGGCGCTGCCTCCGACGATCGCCGCGGTGATCGGAATCATCGGATAGATGCACGGAGCGAGGCTCGTCAGCACGCCCGCGATGAACAGGATCGGCAGCGCGGTGAGCGGACTGGATGAGAGCTGTGTAGATATGTGAGTGAAATCCACGATTGTCCCGGATGCAGAAGAGGGATGCTATTTCGGAGCACCCCCCTTTGCAATCATTCCGCGCTGATCGAGCTACTTCTTCGTCTGCAGCTCCTCAAACAGATCGAGCGCGCGCTGGTCATGGGATTGTCCGCCGCCTGACCGAGCCAGAACACCGACTGTATCCGGGTGTTGCGCGCGACACTCATGATGATGTTCGCAGTCTGGCCAATCGCTTCTGCGAGACCAGGAACACCGCCTTCCGACGCAGCGCCACCGAGCAAGCATCGCGACGCGCCAGAACCTTTTGCAGGATCGGCATCGCTTGTCGTGCAACCCGCTCCATTGTCGACCTTCTGACAACCGTTGCCGGGAAAGGGTTGAGGATTCGCGGGCCGCGTTCATCGACTGCGTATATCGCGTTCATCGACTGCGTATATAATATTCCCCGTGAGCGTGCTAAGACTGTCCTCGCCGCCCCAAGTCAGATGATACCCTTACGTGATCGCCTGCCCCCTCGCAGGCACGCCCGGAGCGCTTGATGAAGTACACCCAGCTAGGCCGCAGCGGACTCGAAGTCTCGCGGATATGTCTCGGTTGCATGACCTACGGAACCCCCAAGTGGCGACCGTGGATTCTGGACGAAGTCGACTCACGTCCCTTCTACAAAAAAGCGCTCGAGCTCGGCATCAACTTCTTCGACACGGCCGACATGTATTCGATGGGCGTGAGCGAGGAGGTCACGGGGCGTGCGCTCCGGGAGATGGCGAAAATGGACGAGATCGTCCTCGCGACCAAGGTCCATTTCCCGATGGGCGACGGGCCGAACATGGGAGGGATCTCGCGCAAGCACATCGTGCAGGCTTGCGAGGCGAGTCTCCGCCGGCTGGGCGTGGAGACGATTGATCTCTACCAGATTCACCGCTTCAAGAGCAGTGTACCAATTGAAGAGACCCTCGGGGCGCTAGACCACCTCGTGCACCAGGGCAAGGTCCGCTATATCGGAGCGAGCTCCGGATACGCGTGGCAGATGGCGCGCTCGCTCAGCGTTTCGGAGAGACGCGGCTGGGCGCGATTCATCTCGATGCAGAATCACTACAACCTCGTGTACCGGGAGGAAGAGCGTGAGATGATTCCGCTCTGTCTCGAGGAAGGCGTGGGCGTCGTCCCCTGGTCGCCGCTCGCGCGAGGACGGCTTGCGCGCACAACTCCTTCGCCGGCGGAGGGTACGACCCGGGCTGACAGCGATACGTACGCCGTCGACCTCTACGACTCTCCTTCGGATTTGAAGGTGATCGAAGCCGTGCGCAGAGTGGCGAACGAGGTTGGCGTCTCACCCTCCGAAGTAGCCCTGGCATGGCTGCTGAAGAAACCGGGTGTCGCCGCCCCAATCGTCGGTGCCACCAAGATCGAGCATCTCGAGAGCGCGGTTCGTGCGCTCGACGTCGAGCTGAGCGAAGAGCACATCCGCGCTGTCGAGGAGCCATACGAGCCGCACCCTGTGCGCGGTCACTGAGATAGGCGGACGGCTTCGCGGTCGGCGCGAACGGCAGGGCCTGAATTGTGCGCGACGATTGATGGTGGAAGAGCAAGCGAGCCGCGTGGCCGATCCAGCGCATCCGGACATTTCGCGCCAGTCACCGTGGCGCCTTCTGGGTCGCGCGCTCCTTCTCCGATGTCCGAACTGCGGGCACGGCGGCCTGTTCACGGGATTTTTCAGGATGAAGGAGCGTTGCCCGCATTGCGGAATCCTGCTCGAGCGCGGTGAATCAGATTACTTCATAGGCGCGTACACGCTCAACCTCATTGCGGTCGAGATACTGCTCGCGCTCGCATTTCTCGTCGTGGTGGTCGCGACCTGGCCCAATCCGCCTTGGGATGCGTTGCAATACGGCGGTGTCCTGCTGTCGATTCTTGGCGCCGTGCTCTGTTACCCGTTCGCCAAGACGACCTGGCTCGCCGTCGACTTGATCTTCCGCCCGCCGAACCGCGAAGATTTCATCACTCGCGTCAAATAGCCTGGAATCCTCTCCACCCGGATAAACCTCGGACCGTGAATAGTCCGGACTACTCTCCGGCCCGATAATCCTCGGACGGCGACGGGAGCAGGGCGACGTTGACGTCGATCGGCAGCTTGACGCCGTTGTGGGTTTCGACGACGTCGAGCAGACCCTGCCAGACCTGCGCGAATGCGTGGCCGACTTCTGTCGGTGCCTTGTCGATGGCGAAGCCGCGCTCGCTCGCAATCCAGAACGGAGGATCACCCGAGACACCGGCCGCGGCGAGCACCTGTTTCACATCGCCGTAAATGAGATCCGCGTTGAAGCTGTGAGCGTAGTAGGCCGGGCGGAAGCGACCGTCCTCGACCACCCGTTTGGTCCAGGCCTCATAGTAGTCGCGCATTGCCTTCGGCACCGTCTCCATTCGCTCGATGTCGAGAAAGATCACGGTGCCATTCCCAAAGCCCTCGTCCGCGGTCTTCGCGATTGCGTCGTTCGCATCGGCGGTTCCGCGTGCGGCGTTCACGAACTGCGTCGAGCAGCTCGAGCCAGGAGATGCGCGCGGGGCTACCAGCACTTTGACGGGAACGCGTTTGTTGACGTAGCTGACTACGCGCTTGCCGTTGCGCGTCTTCACCTGTTGAACGCGCTTCGTGACGTAGCGTGTGACCGCGACCTTCTGTCCGGGGGTCTTGCCCCAGGTCTGCTGGCCGACGTAGATGACCGCCATGCCCCAACCCATGGTGGAAAGCGTCTCTCTCTTTCCTTGCCACGAGGTGTCGTTGTGGCAGGGGGCGGACAAGTAGTAGCCGACCCACCTGTACGGTTTGTCGGCCGTCAGCCACGCCTGCATCGCATCGTCCCCGGGATAAGCGAAAGTATCGAAGCCGAGGTGCGGGCCATCGCCGGAGAGGTTGTCAGCGATGCGGGCGGAGGCGGTCTCGACGGCGTTGCCGATTGACCCGATCGAGGGGGTTCCGATGGGCGAGCGCGTGCTCACGATGAGTCCAGCCGTGAGCAAAGCCAGGATCGAGCGCCATTCAATCGTTGGCATTTCGTGTCTCCAGGCTTGAGGACGGCGGGCTCACTCGACCCGTGAGAAGCACGACCGAACGAGCGTCCCAGAAGGAGATCTCGCCGAACATATGTTTGACCAGCTTTGCGACCCGTTGTTAACGCCAGATCCGGCTGATTCTTGGGTCCATTTAATCCTACCCGGTCAAATCGAATCGTTCCTCTGACCTCAATGCCTGTCCGAGAAAGGTGACAATAGGGTGTTTACAGCTGAGGCTTGTGAGGTTAAGACGTTGTGGGTCATTGGCTTAACGACTTGGCACGGCTTGGTACCCCTAATGCTTTATTAGCTCCCAACCTCTTCAGTGGAGTCGCTTATGCACCTGCGACGCTTGATAGGTCTCTCTGGAGTCTTATCGTATTTAGCACTACCGGGCGGTCTGGCTGCCCAGGTGGCCGGCGGTGTGGAGTTCTACGGAGCTCTCGATAACGCCGCCCCCATCACCAGAACATTTGGGGGACTCTCCCTCAGCATGGGCACACCCTACTTGGGAATCCGGGGGAGCGGCGGGCTGGGAATCTCCTCGCTCACAACTAACACGTTTGGGATCAATCAGGGCCCGTCCAATCTGGTTTGGGCGACCAACGCCGATCTCATGTTCGGGCCCGTCAATGCCCGACTCGGCGAAGGCTTCATGCCATACGCCTTTGCCGGAATTGGGCTCGAGAGCAGCGCGCAACCGGCGGTTTTCACTGACGCCATCCGCACGTGGAGTTACGGAGGCGGACTTCAGCTTGCCCTTGGCCGCCTCCTGTCAATCAACGGCGAAGTCCGGTCCCGACATCTGGCCGCTCCTGCGACCGTGGCTGACTCCCAGTTCGTTCACGGACTCGAATACCGCGTGGGAATCGGGCTTCATTTCGGCGGAGGCCGCTCGCGCTCCTCGGTCTATTCGAGGCGCACCGCGGACGTACCTCCCAGTGCTTCGCGCCCGACCCGGACGTCACGCACGACCTGGCCCGTCAGCACCACCTCTGCGAGCGGAGCCGCTCGCAGAGTAGTGCCGACAGCGGAACAGTACATCGGCGTGCCGTATCGTTACGGCGGGACTTCGCCGCGAACGGGTTTCGATTGCTCCGGATTCGTTCAATATGTCTACGGAATTCAGGGTGTGGACCTGCCGCGCACGTCGCGGCAGATGGCGGGAGCGGGAATCGCCGTCGAGCCATCGACCCGCTCACTCGCGGTTGGCGACCTGATGCTGTTTGCCCAGGGAGGGCAGATCAGCCACGTCGCGATCTACGCGGGGAGCGGCCGCTTTATCCACTCTTCATCCAGCGGGAGCGGGGTCCGATATGACGATCTGGGGACCAGCCGAGGAAGGTGGTTTGCGGATCATATGGTTGCCGCTAGACGTGTGACGAGCGATGGTCGCATAGTGGTCAATGCATTCACGGGCGGGTCAGTCATCGCCTTTGACCACCTGGACCCACCCGACAGCGCACCGCCCCCGTCCAAATGACCAACCGAAAGGATCGCTCGCCGCTGGTGGGCAACATTGAAAGGCCGCACCTGACCGTCGTCGACTCGATCGGCGACGAGTTGGGCGGCGAGCCCTTGGCGGTCAGGCTGGGTCATCGATGGAACGATTTCATACGGGCTGCGGACCAGGCGCGGGACCCGGAAGGGCCGAAGGGTTCCACCTCCGCGGTACCCCTTCTGGACGACTTGAAGGGCATCCTGCAATGGGACTAGCCTAGCTCGGCTCAGGCTTCCGGCGACGACGCGGTCGCGATCCGTTGCGCCCAAGCGGGCGGCCCAGATCGTCGGGGAGCGAATCGTCATCGCCCGCTCCCAGCCACCGCAACACACTTTCGATTGCGGCTTCGTCGGTAAGGCGGGTTCGAACGCGTGCGGGCGTAATTCCGAACACGTTCACCCAGTGCTCGGAGAAGATGCGGGCAGTCTTGTATCCCAGCTTGATCGAGACATCGAGCACCGAGTAGCCGGGATCGCGCAGGTAGCCGAAGCCTCGCAGAACCTTTGCGGCGATGAGCAGACGCTTCGGTGAGCCAAGCTGCGCGGCGTCCAGGTTTCGATAAACGCTCACGATGGCGATGCCGGCCTCCATGCCGAGGTCGAGGGCGCTCGTGTACCGGTGGGGCTGGTCGAAAAGATTCTCGACCGCGACGGAGAGCTGCCTTGGAAGTTGGACGAGCCGGTCTCGCAGTGCTTCGATGACATCGTGTGTCAGCGCGTTGGCTTCCACGCGCTCGACTCGTTCACGGAATCCCTCAGGCTCGTCGTCGAAGTGGTGAAGAACGACTTCCTTCAGTCCGAGCCGGCCGAGTTGCGCGACGGCGTTGAACTGGGGGGCGTGGAGCGTGACATACGCGATCAACGGAAGGGACGGGTAGCGCTTGAGGAGTCCGGCGACTGCGCTGACGTTCATGATCCCGTCCGCCGTCGGGTCGAGGATTACGACGCTGATCGGCTTGCGGCGGATGATGGATTCGAGCTCCTGCCATGATGAGGCGACAAAGATCTCGGGCTCATCAGCGAGGACGTGCTTGACGTGAGTGAGCAGTCGGGAGGGCAGGAACGCCGCAACGCTCATGGGGCGATCGCGCGCATGATCCAAGGAAACTGGCGCCAAAGACTCGGCAGCGCGAGGGCAAATGATAAGAAAAGTGCTGTTTTTGGTAGGAAACAGACATTTTCTGATAAGAAAACGACATTTCGGCGTTTACGGAGGGAGGTACGTTGAGGGTGCTTAGTTCCCCAAGGCCCTCTCCCTTCTCTTGTCAGGAGTTTTTCCAATGACCCGCAACAGACTTTTCGCTGCCGCCGCCATCATCGCCGCCGTCGTCCTCACCGCTTGCTCAGACATGACCGCCCCTAAGAACGACGTTTGCCCGGTTGTAAACGGCTCCTCGACCTGCATTGGCCACTAAGCAGCAGCGGACCGGGGGCTTGCCCGTAATCGTTTACGTGGCAGCCACCGCCGTCTTGCGCAGCTCGGACATTGCGCGAACCACGGTGCTGACCTCCTCGGGAACCCACGCAGGAGGCGCAACAAACGCCTTGTTCGGGCGGGCGGCGCTGCGAATCGCAGAAAGTGCGGACTGCGCCTTGAACGAGACCAGGTGAATCTGATTGGCTTCGGCGAACGAAATCGCCTCTTTGAGCGCTTCCTCTGATGCGTCGCGACGACCGAGGCGGTTCATGCCTTCGCCAAGGTAAAGTAGGTAATGCGCGCGAAGCCACGGCCCCAGCTGAGCTTGGGCAAGCTCGCGAGCGTATGCGTCGAATGTGTCGGGCATGTCGTCAAGCGATGCCAATTCCATCAAGTTGATCGTGGCCGTGCCCCTAACCATCTTGGACTGAGCCGTGGCAGCGAGGACGAGGTGAGTATCACGCGCGGCATCGCGCAGACCGAGCTCGGTGAACATGGCCGCGATGTCATCAAGAACGACATCCCGTTCAGTAGGATTCGTTGTGAGGCTAAGCGCCTCATGGGCGAGCTTGATTCCTTCGGAGGTATCGCCTTTATGATGCGACAACGCTGCACGGCTATGGAGCGCAATCGCCTGGACTTCAGCCAATTCCTGATCGCGCGCCTGGACAAGCACGTCGTCGAGGATGGTCTGCGCCTGGGGCAGGTTACCCTTGGCCATGTACGTGTTCGCGATACCAACCTGCACGGTCAGCACGCCCTGACGATCGCCGACTGTGTCAGCGATGTAGGCAGCCTGCGAGTAAGCGCGCGCAGAGGTGTCCCAATCGCCATTGCGGCGCGCCGCGCCGCCCACGGCCACCTGCGCCTCGACGGCGAGCTTGGCATTCTTTTCCGGACGGGCCAGCTTGGCAACGGTCGAGAAAACATCGATCGCGAGTCCCCAGGCTGCGGCGTAGTCCAGCGTGCGCCCGTACGCCATGAGCGACCTGCAAACGGTCTCGTCGATCGACCTGCGGTTCGTCACTTCCTCGAGCACGGTGGTCAGCGCGCCCCGCACGGTATCGCCCTCGCTGACTCTCTCGATCGCGGCACGCACGCTGTGCAGCTGCGCCCAATTCGCCGGGTCGATGGACGATCCGGTATCGGCATAGGCGTCCACGAGACGCAGGACTGAAAGTCCGGCGAATATGGCGCACCAGGAAGCGCTGTCTTCCTGCATGGAACCGAGTGTATCGAAGTAGACTTGATGCCGGATCATAGGGCCTTTTTTGGGCGCAATTTGGTGCATTAAAATGCCACTATGCGCGCATTAAGGAAATGCCTTTTTCGTATCATCATAGGGGCGATTTCATATCACCTTCGGCGAGTTAAGCCCCTCCAGGAAGCTTCAACGCACCAGGGGGATTCGGTCCCTTAGAAGGCGCTCAGAGCGGGGTATGTACCAGTCGGCGAGGTCAAACCACCACGCGTCCGGGCGCATTTCGGTGGTCCGGATTCGCGTGTGGACCCCCAGGATTTTCCGAGGTTCGTACAGCCAAATGGCGGGCGCGTCTTCGTTGATAACGGCGAGGGCCGTTGTGAACTTATCGCGCGCCTGGGCGGAGTCCGCCCGAAGCGCGCTATCGAGCAGGGCGTCGAATCTAGGATTGCTGTACGACCCATAGTTGACGCCATTCTTGCCGATGCCCTGGCTGCTCCACGCGCCCTTCATCCCGTCCGGGCTAGAGCTCATGGTCCAGCCGCCGAGCGCGGCATCGAATGCGCCACGGGCTTCCCTGTCGCCTTCCGTGGATGCTTCGAGCTGTTCCAGCTGCACGCGAATACCCATGCGGCGAAGCTGTTCCTGGAGCAGTGGTCCCATCCTGATCCTGTTCATGCTCGAAGTCGGGATGATGAGTGTGAAGGCGAGCTCTCGCCCGTTTTTCGCTCTCATTCCGTCCACGCCGCGACGCACCCATCCCAGCGAATCGAGAAGCCGGCTCGCGCGCGCCGAATCAAATGGGAGCTGTGCGCCCCGCGGATCCGTAGTCGGATAAGCACGCACGATCGGGCCGACGGGCACCAGCGCAAAGGTGTCCAGGACACTCCGCACCAGCGTGCCGCGGTTGACGGCCATGGTGATTGCGCGGCGCAGATCGCGATCGCCGAAGAGCGGGTGTGGCCGGGCCTTGTTCGTTGGATCGCGCAGATTGAACCGGAGAAAAGCGTAGTCCATTCCGGGCAGGAGTATCGTCCGGACGTTCCTGTATCGCGCGAGCTGCTGGAGGTCCTCTGGGCGGAGCGCATCGAACAGATCGGCGTCTCCGCTAAACAGCCTCGTCACCGCCGTCGTGAACTCCGGTGCGACGCTCCAGATCACCCGATCCAGCCTCGCCCGCCCGCGAAAATTGGAAGTATCAGCGATGATCTCCACCGAGGCGCCCTTGTCCCACTTTCGCAGGCGGAAGCGCCCGGTGCCGATGGGCGGCGGCGCGCCTTCGCGCAGCGAGTCGACTGGAATTTTCTCCAACTGGTGCGCGGGAAGGATGAGCAATTGCGCCGCGGCATCGAGGAACTGCGTCGGCGATCTCGCGCGAAACCAGAACACAGCCGTGAGTGAGTCGGTCACAGTCACGGAATCGATGTTCGCGAGCTCGGTGCCCATTCTACCGCCGAGCGCGGGGTTCTTGTTGAGCGCGAAAGTGAATTGAACGTCTCGCGCCGTGACATCCCTTCCATCGTGCCACTTTGCCCGCGGATTGACGTGAAACGCCAGCGTCAGCGAGTCGCCAGACCAGCGCCACCGGTCAGAGAGGCCCAGGCGAAATCCTTTTTCGTTTCTGGTGTCCAGGTCTGGGCCGACGTCGGCGAGGTAGTCATAGATCTGTTCGGTGATCTGCTTCGCTTGAACGTTGATAACGAAAGGAGGGAAGAGCGTCCCGGGATCCGCGGTCGTCGAGATGACGAGCGTGCCCCCGGCGTCGGCGGGCCCGGCCCCGGGGGCGTGCTCCGTACAGCCCCCCGCAAAAAAAGCCAGCGCAATGACCGCGAGTTTTCTCATTGACGGGAAGGTAGCGCCGTCAGCCACGCGTGGAAGGCATTAACTCACTGGTGATAGAAAAACGACAGTTTGAGAAATAAAATCGACATTGACCGACTTGCGCGCTCATGGAAGTCTCAATGGTACATGGGAAACCCAACTCCGAAGCGGACCGACGCGATGCCCACCTTTCAGGTGGCGCATTTGCGGCGCGATGGTCAGGACATAATCATTGTGCCCGTGGACCGCACTTTCGGGAAAAGATCGCCCGCGGAGCAGGCTCACATTCAGGAAGCGTTTCAGCGGAGTGCGGTCTCGGTGGAAATGAACGGCGTCGTGGTTCCGGTCTGGGAAGATGCGGCCGGCAGAATGGCATTTCGTGCTCCCCCACCCTGGCACGAGTTCCTGAAGAGCATAGACATGGTCTTTGTCGCGACCGCGCTGAATCGCATCCTGAGCCTCGAGTCGCGGTAACTCTAGCGCGTCTCGCCCTGGGGCGCGCGTGATATTCAAGGATCATTTCTCGGAACGCGCGGCGCTCTACACCGCGTATCGGCCGCTTTATACCGAGAGGCTGTTCGAGTTTGTGGCCGGCCAGACGCGCCAGCATTGCGAGGCAGTTGAATCGCATGCGGCGCGCGGTGATACTCCAGTGGTGATTGATCCTTCCTTGTTGCGCAGAAACTCATCATTGCGCGGAAACTCTTCGGCATTGCGTAGATACCCTTCGGCCGTACTGGCGCTTGCGCTCGTTGCGCTCCTTGTCATCGCGCCGCGCAGCGACGCGCAGCACGAAAACCACACAGCAATGCAGGACATGCAGGGCGATACGCTCGTCACCGCCCCGACCACACCGAGCCGTCCGCGCTCGGACTCGGGCGCGATCGCGGACTCGCTGCTCGGGGTCTGCAAGCCGCACGTCACCCTTTCGATCGACGCGTACTCCACCTGCCTCGGCGACGGCATCGCATCGCTCTCGTCCGCCGGAAACATCGCCCTGGCGATGGGAACGCTCGATCGCATCATTCACAGCGATCCCTCGCTCGTTCTGCTCGGACATCCACTCGCGCACGCACTCGGATATGCGGTTCGATCCACGCCCGCGACCGCGACGCGCCTGCTGTCGCAGTGCGACGACCGCTACCAGTCGGGATGCTATCACGGAATTCTGCAGCGATACTTCGACGCGCGGATGGGGATGCCGATAACCCAGAGCGTGTTGCTGGCGCCGTGTGATGGACTGCGCGGCACTCGCGAGCATTCCGGCTGTTCGACTGCCTTCACGGGACCGGCCACGGCCTCATGATGTACCACCGCTACGACGTTAACGCGTCACTCAAGGATTGCGATCGGCTCGCCGGCGACTGGGACGAGCGGAGCTGCTACAGCGGCGTGTTCATGGAGCACAACATGGGCGCCAGCATGCAGGCGTTCGGCGTCGGCATGTTCGGGATGCATCGGCATTCGATGCCGGCGGCAAACGTCGTTCTGTTCAAGCCCAACGATCTCCACTATCCCTGCGACGCCACACCTGCTCGCTACCGGCGCGAGTGCTACGAGGGCGCGGTGCGACATCTCGCGTACGCGCCGAGCGAGCTTCCGCGTGGCGTAGCGTTCTGCAAGTCGCTGCCGGAGGGAGAGAGCCGGTCGCGCTGCTGGGACGGCGTGGGGTTGCAAGTCGGAGGATTCTTTTCGGACTCGGCGTCGCGCCAGCGGGCGTGTCAGTCGGACGTAACACGTGACGTTGCGGCTTGTGTGGAGGGGGCCGGCGTTACTCAAAGCCTGCCTGCGAGGAATCGGCCCTAGCGCGCAAGAGGCGATGTCATGACGAGCCTCCTCAGCGTTCTCGACCAGTCGCCGATCTCCGAAGGGTCAACTGGCGGGGACGCTCTCCGAAACAGCATTGATCTGGCGCAGCTCGCCGAGTCGGTCGGGTATCGCCGCTATTGGGTCGCGGAGCATCATGCCACGCCGATGCTGGCGAGTCCGAGCCCTGAGGCGCTGATCGGTCCGATCGCCGCTCTCACGAAGCGCATTCGCGTCGGCTCGGGCGGAGTAATGCTTCCCCACTACAGTCCGCTCAAGGTGGCCGAGACGTTCAGCATGCTCGCTGGACTCTTTCCCGGGAGAGTCGATCTCGGCATTGGGCGGGCGGCGGGAACGGATCCTCTGGCGACATTCGCGCTGCAGCGAGATCGAAGGCAGGCGGCGCCCGACGATTTTCCGGAGCAGCTGGTCGAGCTGCGCGGATATCTCGAGGGCAGCCTGCCGGATCAGCATCCATTCGCGCGCGTGGCGAAACTTCCAGGCGGACCGGAAGCGCCCGAGATCTGGCTCCTCGGCTCGTCCCCTCAAAGTGCGATCTGGGCTGGAGAGCTGGGCCTGCCGTACGTGTTTGCGGACTTCATTAACTCCGAGGGGGCGCACATCGCAGCGCTGTACCGGGAGCGATTCACACCATCTGCTCGGTTGCGAGAGCCCAGGATGATGGTGGCCACGTGGGCGCTTTGCGCCCACACGCAGGAGGAGGCGGAGCGACTCGCCACGAGCAGCCGGATGGCGCTCTCGTTACTGCGCACGACCGGGAAGATGATACCTGTACCAACAGTGGAGACAGCGACGCGATTTCTCCAAGAGCCCGCCGGAGCGCTTCCGATCGCGCGCCGCCGGCGCATGACGCTCGGCACCAAGCCGGAAGTGCGCGACGGCCTCGAAGCGATCGCGCGCGAGTACGGCGCCGAGGAGCTGATGATCGTGACCATCACGCACAGCCACGAAGCGCGGAAACAGTCGTACAGGCTAATTGCTGAGGCATTCGAGCTCGGGGCAGCAAGTTGAGACTCGAGCGCGGGGTGCGCGAATTGCCGGATCGCGTCGAGCTGGGAGAGACCGCCGCCGACGTAGAGACCGCCGCCGACTTATAGAGGAGCGCGAGTGGAAAAGCGAAAGATCGGCACGCTCGAAGTATCGGTCGTGGGCGTGGGCTGCAACAACTTCGGCATGCGCATCGACAAGACGCGCACCGAGGAAGTCATCAACGCGGCGCTCGACGAAGGGATCAACTTCTTCGATACCGCCGACATGTACGCGAGCGGCAGGAGCGAGGAGCTGATCGGCCGCTTTCTTATCGGCGGCGGGCACCGCTCCGATGTGATCATCGCCACCAAGTTTGGCAACGACATGCCCGGACAGGGTCGGGGCGCGCGCCCTGAATACGTGAGGCAGGCTTTCGAGGCGAGTCTCAAGCGGCTTCGTACGGATTACATCGATGTGTATCAGCAGCACGTCCCCGACCCCGATATCCCCATCGAGGAAACCCTGGGCGCGCTCGACGAGCTCGTACAAGCCGGCAAGGTGCGGGAGATCGGCTGCTCGAACTTTTCGGCGCAGCAGATACGCGAGGCGCAAGCCGCTGCCGCTCGTGGCCCGGGTTCAGCGAGGTTCGTGAGCGTTCAGAACGAGTACAGCCTTCTTCATCGAGAGCCGGAGGAAGGCGTGCTCGCCGAATGCGAGCGACAGGGCCTGGCGTTCCTTCCTTTTTTCCCGCTCAAGAGCGGGTTGCTCACGGGAAAGTATCGAAAGGGCCAGCCGATTCCCGAGGACACGCGGGTCGCGAAGTACGAGCGCTACCGGAAACTTCTGACCGACGAGAATCTCGACAAGGTGGAAGTGCTGATCGAGTACGCCGAATCGCACGGCCACACGATTCTGGAGCTGGCGTTTTCGTGGCTGCTGGCGCATCGCCTTGTCGCGTCGGTGATAGCCGGCGCTTCATCGGCGCAGCAGCTACGTGCCAACGCCTCTGCCGCGGGCTGGAAATTGACTTCCGCGAATCTCCAGCAGATCGACGCTCTGTTGCGGGCGGAGGCGGCTAAGGCTCAGACGACCTGAGGACATCTCCTTCGCGGCCGCCGCCGGGGGCTTTCCGTCCGATGGGGGACCCGGAAGCGGGGAGACGGGTATGTGGCAGAGTAGCTCAAGGTGTCATACCCAACATTGGAGATAAAGTGAACCGATTCATTCTTTCAACTCTGGTTGCGGCGGGCATCGCGGCGGTGGCACCCGCTGCGCGCGGGCAGAGCTCGTCCAATCCGTTCCAGATAGGCGGCGCCGCTGGCATCGCATTCCCGACCAGCGACCTCGGCACGTTCACGAACACGGGGTACAACGTCACACTGGCGGTGGGTTACAATCCGGCGGCAGCGCCCGTTGGGCTGCGGTTCGAGGGAGCATACAACGAATTCGGAAACCAGGTGGGCGGCGGCAACATCAACATCGCAGCATTCACGGCAAACGCCGTCTTCGCGCTGCCGGCGTCGGGATTCACCCCGTATGTGATTGGCGGGGCTGGTCTGTACCGTCGCAGCCCCAGCAGCGCGTTCGGCAACACCGCATCCGAGAACGACTTCGGGTTCAACGTCGGGGGCGGAGTGAAGCTGCCGTTGAGCACGAGCTTCGAGACGTTCGTCGAGGCGCGGTACCACCGCGTGTCGCTCAGTGGCGGCAATGGCGGCAGCATGAGCTTCATTCCCGTGACCGTCGGGATAATGTGGTAGGACTGCTTCGGCTTCCTGAATGACAGATGGCACAAGCGACAAAAAGGCCAGCCCTTCCGGGCTGGCCTTTTTTTATGCCTCGTGAATTCTTATTGAACCGCGTTGACCATGTCGAAGATCGGGAGGTACATAGCCACGACCATGCCTCCGACAACAACGCCGAGGAAGACAATCATGATAGGCTCC
>Ga0209880_1000122_pt1 | contig 16565 bp, 12 predicted proteins | sample PersoiDNA2013191_FD_185803 | JGI IMG/M metagenome (GOLD analysis project Ga0209880, IMG submission 185803) | Permafrost soil microbial communities from the Arctic, to analyse light accelerated degradation of dissolved organic matter (DOM) -... | ecosystem: Environmental > Terrestrial > Soil >... | reverse complement strand
TGGTTCTGTTACAGCCGCCCACCTGCTTAAGACAATGGATGAGGCGACCCTTGCAGATATCCTTTACAGGTATGGGGAACTATCAGATTCAAGAAGGATCGCAAGGGAAATTGTTGCAGCCAGAGTCGCAAAACCAATGGAAACTGTTAACGACATCATTGACACGATAGGTAAGCTGGCTCCTTACCGGCAGGAACATAAATTTTACGCAAAGTTGTTTCAGGCATTGCGGATAGCTGTCAATCATGAAATCGACTATTTGCAGGAGATGCTTGAACAGGCTCTGTCAGTGCTAAATACAGGAGGACGACTCGTTGTCATCAGTTACCATTCGCTCGAAGACAGGGTGGTTAAGAATTTTATGAAGACAGGCAATTTTGAAGGAGAAGGGAAAAAAGACTTTTATGGTAATATAGAAACTCCTTTCAGAATTATAAACAGGAAAGGAACAACGCCTGGCGATGAAGAGGTCGCAATAAATAACAGGGCAAGAAGCGCGAGACTCAGGATAGCTGAAAAGATCTGACTAATGGAAGAGAAGAAGGAAAATATTAAGGAAAATACTAAGAAGCGTTTAAATACCGGAAGTTTCATTAAGGAGCTACTGAGTGGTAGTATGGTTTCTGAAAAGATCATACTTAAAAATCTTGGGTATGTTTCCCTGATAACTCTTCTTGCTGCAATATACATTGGAAACAGGTTTCATGCTGAAAAAATAACGAGGGAAACAACAAGGCTTCAACGTGAAGTTAAAGATCTGAGAGCAGAGTCCCTTTCAACCTCCGCCGATCTGATGTATATAAGTAAGCAGTCTGAAGTATTCACTATGGTAAGGGAAAAAGGGCTGTCCCTTGAAGAGATGAAGACTCCACCCTATAAACTTTTGGTCGATAAGAAGTAAATGAAATGGCAGCAAGGGATGAAATAGTATGGCGCGGTGGTCTGGTATATTTTGCAATTGGATTGCTGGCTGTTGCTTTGCTCGTGCGTATCCTTATTCTGCAATATGTTCAGAGGGGTAAATGGGCAGATATGAGTGAGAAATATGTCTATAAAACTGCAGAGATGCCTGCAAACAGGGGTGATATACTTACAAGCGACGGACGCCTCCTGGCAAGTTCAGTTCCATACTATACAATCTACATGGATACCCGGAGTAGCGGAATGGCATTCTCTACATGGTCAAACGGAATCAGTGGGTTATCAGCTGGCCTGGCTCGATTTTTAGGAGTACGGTCGGCATCAGGTTGGAGATCAGCAATAGCAGAAGCCCGGAAAAAGGGCGATCGGTATTTCCTGATACAACGGAAAGTTGACTACGAAACTCTTAAGAAGTTGAAAGAACTACCAATATTCAAAGAGGGTCAGTATAAAGGTGGAATGGTAGCTCAGGCTGAAAACAGACGAATACTTCCAAATAGTGACCTTGCTTCACGTACTATTGGCTATCTCAATCTGGGAATTGAAGGAAATGAAGTTGGAGTCGAGGGAGCATTTGATAAAGATCTGGCAGGTAAAAATGGGGTTGCAGTGAAACAAAGGCTTACCGGAGGCGACTGGATAATAGTTGAGGGTCCGAACAGTGTGGAATCAAGAGATGGAAATGATGTGATAACTACTCTGGATCTCGACTTGCAGGATGTTGCTACTACTGCCCTTCTGAACCAGCTCAGGAAAAATGATGCTGATCATGGTTGCGCTGTCCTTATGGAAGTTTCAACTGGAAATATTAAAGCAATTGCAAATCTTGGACTTCAGAGCGATGGGGACTATCATGAAATATATAATTATGCTTTAGGAGAGAGCACCGAGCCGGGTTCAACCTTTAAGCTTCCGTCTCTTATGTCTGCAATAGAGGACGGTGTCATTGATACTGGTGATATTGTCGACACTGGCACCGGCACTGTGAAATACTACGACAAGATTATCAGGGATACAAAAGAGGGTGGTAACGGCAAAATAACAGTTAAGGAGGTCTTTGAAAAATCATCCAACGTGGGAATAGCCAAACTTATCTACGATCATTACAAAAATAACCCTAAAGATTTCGTGAACAGGCTTTATGCGATGAGATTGAATAAACAGCTTGATCTGCAACTTAAAGGCGAAGGAGAACCGTTGATAAGATATCCGGGGGATAAACTCTGGTCAGGTCTTTCACTCCCGATGATGTCTCATGGGTATGAAGTGCAACTTACTCCCCTGCAGATTCTTACATTCTATAATGCGGTGGCAAATAATGGCAGAATGATGCGTCCGTTATTTGTGACTAAAATAATGAGAAACGGAAGCGTTATCAAGAGCTACGAACCTGAAGTCATAATAAACTCAATAGCATCCCGCTCAACAATACGAAAAGCAAAAAAGATGATGGAGGGTGTTGTTGAACGAGGTACTGCAACAAATCTCAGAAATGCTAATTACAAAATAGCAGGAAAAACAGGAACTGCACAGATAGCGAGGGATAAGTATGGTTACAAGACCGGAGCCAGGGTGTCTTACCAGGCCTCTTTTGTCGGATACTTTCCTGCTGACAACCCCCTGTATTCCTGTATTGTTGTAGTTAATGCCCCATCAAACGGAGTCTACTACGGAAATCTGGTTGCCGGAACAGTCTTCAAGGAGATTTCCGATAAGGTTTATGCAACAAGATTTTTCAGGGATTACAGACCTGAAAATAAAGATGATATAAAACCATCTGCACCTGATGCCGGTAATGGATACAGGGCTGATATTAATGAAGTACTGAAAAACCTTGATGTTCGATACCGCCGGACTTCAGATGAAGATTGGGTCGCTACACACGAAAGAGGGGATACTGTAAGCCTTACAGGTGTGAAGATTCAAGCTGGTCTTGTACCCGATGTGAGAGGAATGAGTTTGCGCGATGCGCTCTACCTTCTCGAAAACTCAGGGATAAGAGTAAGATACAGTGGTAAAGGAAGGGTGCAGAGACAATCTCCTGAACATGGAGCCAGGTACTTTGGTGGAACAGTCGTTTCTCTTGAGATGAATATGTGAAATGATGAAGATTGAAGAAATATTAAACGGAATTGAAGTTGTTTCAGTAACAGGAACAAAAAACAGAGCTATAACCGGTATTGAATTTGATTCGCGTAAAGTTAAAAAAGATTCACTTTTTGTTGCAATCAAAGGATATAAATCTGATGGACACGATTTTGTTAATTCAGCTATTGCATCAGGAGCTTCTGCTATTATATGCGAAATACTTCCTGAAAAACCCGATAAAAATATTTGCTGGATAAAAACCGGTGATTCAGCAAAAGCCCTCGGTTTGGCGGCCTCTAACTTCTTCGGAAACCCTTCCCGTTCTCTTAAGCTGGTTGGAGTTACAGGAACAAACGGAAAAACAACAATTGCTTCACTTCTCTACCGGATGTTCCTGCAACTGGGATATAAATGCGGATTGTTTTCAACAGTATGTAATTATATTAATGAAAAGGAACTGGAAGCAACACACACAACACCAGATCCGGTTCAGCTAAATAGCCTGTTGTCACAGATGGTCGATGAGGGATGCGACTTCGCATTTATGGAAGTCAGCTCTCATTCTGCCCATCAGAAAAGGATTGCAGGACTAAAGTTTGCAGGAGGTATTTTCACTAACCTTACTCACGACCATCTCGATTATCATAAGACGTTTGAAAATTACCTCGCGGCGAAGAAAAGCTTCTTTGACTCACTGCCCGCGGAGGCATTTGCTCTGGTAAACCTTGATGACCGTAATGGACGGGTTATGCTTCAGAATTGCAAAGCAAGTCATTACACATTTTCTGTGCAGACAATGGCCGATTACCGTTGTAATATTATTGAGCAGGGTTTTGAGGGTATGGAATTAAAGATTCAGGGCGAAGAGGTATGGACAAGGTTTATAGGCGCTTTTAACGCTTCAAATCTGCTTGCAGTTTATGCTGCTTCGGAACTTCTTGGCGCTGCAAAAAAAGAGATACTCACCATTCTCAGCGATTTGAATTCTGTTTCCGGAAGACTTGAGGTTATCAAATCTCCGGGAGGTATTTCGGGCATTGTAGATTATGCACATACCCCTGATGCTCTTTTAAATGTGATTGATACAATTAATAAGATACGGGAGGCCGGTGTTCATCTTATCACAGTTGTTGGTGCCGGAGGGGACCGCGATCGTACAAAGCGCCCAAAGATGGCAGCAATATCTGCGGAAGGAAGTGATAAAGTAATCCTTACTTCAGATAATCCCAGAACAGAGGATCCTGAGAAGATTCTCGATGAGATGGAAACCGGAATAACCCCGGATCTAAAAAGAAAAACTCTGAGAATAACCAACAGGCATGAAGCAATTAAAACAGCAGTAATGCTTGCAAACGATGGTGATGTGGTACTCATTGCCGGGAAAGGCCATGAGACTTATCAGGAGATTATGGGAGTGAAACATCACTTTGACGACAGGGAAGAATTGAGAAACGCATTATTACTTAAATAAAACAGGGGGAAAATGCTTTACTATTTATTTCAATATTTTGAATCACTTAATTTCCCGGGAGCCAGGTTATTTACATTCATCTCATTCAGGTCGGCTGCTGCTGTTATCACTTCTCTTATTATTTCACTTCTGATAGGCAAAAAGATCATTCAATATCTTCAGAGAAAGCAAGTTGGAGAGCTTGTCAGGAATCTGGGACTAGAGGGACAATACCAGAAACAAGGAACCCCTTCAATGGGAGGGATCATAATTTTAGCGTCAATTATAATTCCGACTCTTCTATTCGCTAAACTCGGGAATATTTATATCATTCTGATGCTGATAACAACAATCTGGCTTGGGCTTATCGGATTCCTTGATGACTATATTAAAATATTTAAAAAGAACAAAGAGGGACTGGCCGGAAGGTTCAAGATTGCTGGTCAGATAGTCCTCGGAATAATTGTCGGGTTAACTCTGTTTTTTAGTGATGAGGTCAGAATTGTGGAGAAAGTTAACGTAGCCAATCTTACATTAAGAGAAAGGCATGAGTTTATCAACCCTTTTATACAGATTCCTGAGCATGGTGAGATTTCTATGGAAAGAAAGTCAACAAAAACAACCATCCCTTTTGTAAAAAATAATGAGTTTGATTATGCCTGGCTGGTATCATTTATCAATGATGCCCAGAGGCGACCATATACCTGGATTGTATTCGTGATAATAGTAATATTCATTGTCACTTCGGTTTCAAATGGGGCAAACCTCACTGACGGACTTGATGGACTTGCAACAGGGACTTCGGCAATAATAGGAACGGCACTTGCAGTGCTTGCCTATGTTTCCAGTAACATCATTTATGCCCAATATCTTCAGATAATGTATATCCCAGGTACTGAGGAGCTTGTTGTTTTTGCAAGCGCCTTTATCGGAGCTACAATAGGATTTCTGTGGTACAACTCATATCCGGCACAGGTTTTTATGGGTGATACGGGCAGCCTCGCACTTGGTGGTATCATAGCTGTATTTGCCATAATAATAAGAAAGGAACTTTTAATCCCGATACTTTGTGGGATATTTCTCATTGAAATCCTGTCTGTTTTACTGCAGGTGAGCTGGTTTAAAAGGACAAAAAGAAAATACGGTGTAGGAAGAAGGATCTTCCTGATGGCGCCACTTCATCACCATTATCAGAAAAAAGGTTTTCCCGAACCAAAGATTGTTATCCGGTTCTGGATTGTGGCAATAATTTTGGCTGTAATAACTATTGTGACGCTTAAGATAAGATAGTAAAATGAACAAAAAGATTGTAATACTCGGGGCAGGGGAAAGTGGTGTCGGATCAGCAGTGCTTGCACAAAAACATGGGTTCGATGTTTTTGTCTCTGATAAAGGTCAGATAAAAGAATACTATCGGGAAATTCTTGAAAAATACAGGATTAAGTGGGAAGAAGGAACTCACAATGAATCAATTATACTTTCTGCAGATGAGATTATTAAGAGTCCCGGAATACCTGAAAGCGCCCCGATAATAAAAAAAATCCGCGAGAAAGGCATACGGGTAATATCAGAAATTGAATTCGCCGGCAGATATGCCAAAGGTATAAAGATCTGTATCACAGGGAGCAATGGTAAAACAACTGTGACTAACCTCATCTATCATATTCTGAAAAAAGCCGGAATGAATGCAGCGATGACCGGCAATGTAGGTAACAGTTTTGCAATGGCTGTAGCGGAAGGATCATACGATTATTATATAATTGAACTGAGCAGTTTTCAACTTGACGGGATGTATGAATTCAAGGCTGATATAGCGATATTAATGAATATTACACCAGATCATCTCGACAGATACGATTACAAGCTTCAGAACTATATAGATTCAAAATTCAGAGTAATTCAAAACCAGCAAAAAGATAATTTCCTGATTTACTGGGAAGGAGATCCGATCATAAAAACTGAATTATCCAGGAAAAAATATAGTATGACTCTCTTGCCTTTTTCTGATGAAATAAAGGAAGGCATGACTGCTTATATCGAAAACGATGAATTGATAATTGATTACCAAGATAAAACTAACATTATGACCATTCATGATTTTGCACTTAAAGGTCGTCACAACACCTACAACTCAATGGCGGCAGCCATTGCCGGTAAGATTCTTAATATCCACAAGAAGGTAATCAGAGAAAGTCTCGCTGATTTTCAGGGAGTTGAACACCGACTGGAACCGGTCATTACTGTTTGTGGTATTAATTTCATTAACGATTCAAAAGCTACAAATGTTAATTCAACCTGGTACGCTATTGAGTGTATGGAAAACAATATAATATGGATTGTTGGAGGAGTTGATAAGGGAAATGATTATTCAGAGCTATTCCCGGTAGTTAAAAAGAAGGTAAAAGCAATAGTTTGCCTCGGAAAGGATAACAAAAAAATTGTCGAGGCTTTTAAAGATAAGGTCCCCACTATTGTGGAAACAACTACCATGGAAGAAGCTGTAAGAGCTTCATATTATCTCGCAAAAAAAGGTGAAACGGTACTTTTATCACCTGCATGTGCAAGTTTTGATCTTTTCAAGAATTACGAAGACAGGGGTCGTCAGTTTAAACAGGCAGTAAGGAATCTATAATCAATATATTAATGCAACAAGGCTGGCTTACTAAGACATTTAAAGGAGACAAGGCGATATGGGGTCTTGTGGCTCTTTTTATGATCTATTCACTATTAGCTGTTTACAGCTCTTCAGTAGGTGTAGCCTTTATGAAATATGGAGGAAATACAACATACTTTCTTAAGAGTCAGTTTTTTATGCTGGTATTAAGTCTGGTTATAATCGTTGTTGTTCATTACCTTCCATACAGAATTTACTTTTCCATGGCAGGGTTGATTCTTATCATAGCAGTTGGATTACTGGTTTTGACTTTTGCAGTTGGATCGAGGGTTAATGAGGCAACCCGCTGGATAGTGATTCCAGGCACAGGATTTAAACTTCAGACATCAGATGTTGCCAAGGTGGCGCTTGTGCTTTATCTGGCACGATCTCTGGCAAAATACCAGAATGAGTTGAATAATTTTATACTGGTATCAAAGTATTTTATTCTCCCCGTTGGCATTGTCTGTGGCCTGATCCTGCCAGAAAACCTCTCTACATCACTCATGATATTTGGTATGAGCATGATAATAATGTTCATTGGCAGGGTCCCTCTCAAATTTCTTTTTGCTTATGTTGGTTTGGGAGTAGTTGCAGTTATACTCTTTGCCCTGGTTCTTACTGTGGTCAAAAAGGATAACAGGGTCCAGGTATGGAAAAACAGGATCGAACATTTTTTCTCAGGTAAAGCGGATGAAGACGGAGACTATCAGTCGAATCAGGCGAAGATTGCAATCTCAACGGGCGGGTTATTCGGAAAAGCGCCCGGGAAAAGTACCCAGAGAAACATGCTTCCGCAGTCGAACTCTGACTTCATATTTGCAATTATTATAGAAGAATATGGATTATTATTCGGTGCCATCCCGCTTATTCTGGCATATATGATACTGCTGTTCAGAGGGATTACCATTGCAAAAAAATGCGAAACTGCATTCCCGGCCTTTCTGGTGCTGGGTCTGATTGTTATGATCGTTATTCAGGCAATGCTTAATATGATGGTCGCGGTAGGATTGTTTCCCGTAACAGGGCAGACACTTCCAATGGTAAGCTGGGGAAGAACCTCTGTTCTGGTAATGAGTTTTTCAATTGGTGCAATACTGAGTGTAAGCAGGGTAGTAAATGCAAGAATAAAAAAAGAAGAACTGCCCGAAGAAGAAATTTCTGATGAAGGAGAAAAGATATATGAATCTGCAAAAACATAAGAGAGTGATAATCAGTGGTGGCGGTACAGGCGGGCATATTTTCCCGGCTATATCAATTGCCAATGCACTCAGGAAAATTGATCCTGAGACTGAGATTCTCTTTGTGGGCGCTGAGGGAAGAATGGAAATGGAAAAGATTCCCGCCGCAGGTTATAGAATAATCGGTTTACCGGTTGTAGGATTATACAGGAGCCTGACCCTGAAAAACATATCAGTTCTGATAAAACTTTTGAAGAGTCTGAACAAAGCAAAAAAGGTAATAAAGGAATTTAGTCCCGATGTTGTAGTCGGTGTAGGTGGTTATGCCAGTGGGCCGGTTCTCCGGCAGGCTGGGAGGATGGGAATTCCGACCCTTATTCAGGAACAGAACAGCTATGCAGGAGTAACAAATAGACTTCTGGCAAAAAGAGCTTCAGTTATTTGTGTAGCTTATGATGGGATGGGAAAATATTTTCCTGCAAAAAAAATAATTAAAACAGGGAATCCGGTACGCCATAATTTCGACAATCTTAAAAGTTTGCAGGATGAAGCGCTTTGTTTTTTCAACCTTAAAAAAGAGTTCCCTGTTATTCTCGTCCTGGGTGGATCACTCGGAGCCGGAACTATTAATAACAGCCTTTCAGAAAACATAAATAAACTTAGGGACTCTGATTGTCAATGGTTGTGGCAGACAGGGAAATATTACTTTGAAAATGTAAAAGCGCTGGTTTCCGTATCATTCAGCGGAAACATCGCCGTACACGGATTCATTAACCGGATGGACTATGCATATTCTGCTGCAGATATTATTGTTTCCAGAGCCGGCGCCGGAACCATTTCCGAATTGTGTCTTGTTGGTAAACCTGTAATTCTGATTCCTTCTCCAAATGTGGCTGAAGATCACCAGACCAGGAATGCAGAGGCTTTGTCAAATAGCAATGCTGCTATGTTGATAACAGATAATCAAGCCGTTAAAACTTTGGTAGATGAGGCTATTAAACTCATTTCAGATAAGACAAGGAGAGACAAGTATGCTGAAAACATACTAAAAATGGCCGACAGGGATGCAGATATAAGGATTGCTGAAGAAGTACTTAAACTCGCCGGGAAATGATTGACTTCAAAAATATAGAAGGAATGTATTTTGTCGGCATAGGTGGTATCGGCATGAGCGCCCTTGCTCTTTATTTTGCAAAAGGAGGGTATGTTGTCGCAGGATACGACAGGTCTGAAAGCAGGATAACTCTTTCATTAATTGAAAATAATTGTACAGTCACATATAAGGATGATTTAAGATTTCTACCTGATCTTTTCAGATACAGTTCAGATAAAAGCAAGGTTATTATAGTTTACACGCCTGCAATTCCTGCTGAGAATCAAATACTTTCTTTTTTCAGGAGTAACGGATACGTGATTTATAAACGATCTGAGATACTTGGTGAGATATCATCGAATACTGACACACTTGCCGTTGCCGGAACTCATGGTAAGACCACCGTGTCGACCATGTTAGCACATCTGTTGAAGCAGTCACATATCGACTGTTCGGCATTTCTTGGAGGTATATCAAAAAACTACGATTCAAATCTTCTCCTTGGCGACAGCAGGTTTACAGTTATGGAAGCTGACGAATTTGACCGTTCTTTCCATAGGCTTAAACCCCTTATTGCAATCGTAACTTCACTTGATGCAGACCATCTTGATATATATGGAGATCAGGCTACAATGATAAAAGCATATAATGAGTTTTGCGGAAAAATCAGACATGGGGGCGACCTTATAGTAAACAGCAGAATACGTAAAGATGTTGTGGTTCCCGAAGGAGTCTCCTGCTATACTTACGGGCTTAACAACGAAGCTGATTTCAGGTCAACGGATATAAAACGATCTGAAGATTATTACAGTTTCAATTTTAAGTCACCAACAGCTACCATTGAAGATCTGCATTTCGCTTTCCCCGGTATTATTAATATCGAAAATTTTACTGCAGCTATTGCTGTAGCAATGATGTGCGGTGTAACAGAACAGGAAATCAGAAAAGCTGTCATGCTCTTCCAGGGGGTAAGACGCCGGTTTGATATAAGGATTAACTTGCCAGGTCTGGCTTTTGTAGATGATTATGCACATCATCCTGAGGAGATCCGGGTATGCATAAAAAGTATAAAGGAATATTTTGCAGGGCGAAAAATTACAGGGATTTTTCAACCGCATCTTTTTTCACGAACTCGCGATCATGCCGATGGGTTTGCAAAAATACTTGATGAACTTGATGAAGTAATACTCCTGCCTATATACCCGGCACGTGAAAAACCGATAGAAGGAGTTACATCCGAACTGATTTTCAATAAAATGAAATCCGGCAAAAAGAGGTTGCTGGAAAAGTCGGATATTCCGGGTGAACTGGATTCCAACAAAATTGATGTTTTGCTGACAATAGGAGCTGGTGATATTGATACACTTGTTGCACCTATAGAAGATAAGCTTAGGAGAGAGAGAATATGATGAGGAAGATTCTGAAAATACTACTGATTATACCTGTGTTATACCTTATTATAATACCGGTTTTTCTTGTCAGTTCTGCCAATTCGAGACCTTGTGGAGGAATAGTTATAGATATTAGTGATTCGTCTTATTATCATTTTGTTACGAGAAAACAACTTTTAAACCTTGCCTATGGAAACTCATCCAGAATCGCCGGTGAACTTGTAAAAGATGTATCAGTATCGGCTATTGAAAACAGGATTAATGTGTTGAGAGAATTAAAAAAGGCCGAAGTGTATATATCAATTGATGGAATAGTCCATATTTATGTTGAGCAGCGTAATCCGGTTATGAGGGTGATGCCCGGTGATGGTGGAGACTATTTTGTAGATGAAGACGGGTTTGTTGTGAGGAGAAGAAATCTATATAACCCGCGATTGCATATTGTTGAAGGTAATGTGAATATAAGTTCAGCCATGCTTAATGGAGTGAGTGTTCTTGACACCAGTATTAAACACTCAATACTTAAAGATATTTATTACCTGGTGAATTATATAAATGATGACAAATTCTGGTCTGCTCTGATAGATCAGATTTATGTGGATGGAAACGATGAAATTGATCTTATACCTCGAACCGGTAACCAGGTTGTTCATCTGGGTACAGCAGAAAATTATGAGGGTAAACTCAGGAACCTTGAAGCTTTCTACGATAAGGTATTGCCCGAAGTAGGCTGGAATAAATATTCTGTGATAAACCTTGAATTTAAGGATCAGATAGTTTGTAAAAGAAGAGATAATCAGAAATAACCATATATAAGTTATGAATAAAAAGGAACAGTATGTAGCAGCCATCGACATCGGAACCACAAAAATTGTGGCAATTGTCGGTAAGAAAAACGAGAATGGCAAAATTGAGATTCTCGGACTTAGCAAAGCTCTTTCAAAAGGGGTAAAGAGAGGCGTTGTTCTTAATATTGAGGAGACAGTTAACGCCATCCAGACTACCGTTTTGGACGTACAAAAGAGATCAGGGATTCTATTCTCTGAAGTCTTTGTTGGCATAGCCGGGCAACATATAAAAAGTATGAAAAACCGCGGCTATATAATACGTGAGGCATACGATGATGAAATTCAAAAAGATGAGGTCTTCAAACTGATTGAGGATATGCATAAGATACATATCGACATCGGGGAAGAGATAATTCATGTTATCCCTCAGAATTTCATAGTTGATAATGAGACCGGGGTTAAAAATCCTATCGGTATGTGTGGCAGACGGCTGGAAGCCAATTTTCATATTGTGATCGGGCAGGTCGCTGCAGCAAAAAACATCGAAAAATGTATACGGAAAGCAAATCTGACTGTGAAGGATATGATTCTGGAACCATTGGCTTCCTCTGATGCAGTGCTCACTGATGACGAAAAAGAAGCCGGAGTCGTTCTGGTTGATATCGGTGGAGGAACGACTGATGTGGCTGTCTATTATGATAACATTATTCGACATACTGCGGTGATCCCGTTTGGCGGAAATGTGGTAACAAAAGATATAAAGGAAGGTTGTGCAATACTGCAACGACATGCTGAGCAGCTTAAAATTCAATATGGTTCGGCTCTTGGAGATATAGCTCCTGAAGATAAAGTCGTTTCAATACCTGGTATCAGCGGTCGTGAACCAAAAGAGATATCATTCAAAAGCCTCGCCTATATAATCCAGTCAAGAATGGAAGAGATTATTGATGCAGTTAATTTTGAAATACAGAATTCAGGGTATGCAGATAAACTTGCTGCCGGCGTTGTAATCACTGGTGGAGGCGCCATGTTGAAACACCTTCCTCAACTGATGAAGTTCAAAACTGCTATGGATGTAAGAATTGGTTTGCCAAATGAACATCTTGCAGGTTCAGCGAAAAATGAAATTAACCAGCCTATGTATGCCACAAGTGTCGGGTTGATAATGCGCGGGTTTGAATATCTTGAAACCTACAAAAAGACATTCAATGCAGGCAATACGGAAGAATATGTTAAACCCAAAGCAGTGATAGTTGGTCAACTTGAGGAAGAAGAGGATGAGCAAGAAACATTTGCACCGACTACTCATGAAGAGGAAAAAATACCGATCACTGAAAAAATTAAGAGTATGCTTTCCAGGATGTTTGAGGTTGAAGATCAACCTATCAAGTAATATATAGGGTTTTATATAAAAGAAGCTATTCATAATCAATTAATTAACTATGCTATGTCAGACGATATAATGAACTTTGATCTGCCTTTAGAGAGGTCGTCGATTATAAAAGTTCTGGGAATAGGTGGGGGCGGCAACAATGCTGTCAATCACATGTTTGAAAAGGGCATCATGGATGTGAATTTTGTGATTTGTAATACTGACCATCAGGCTCTGTTAAAAAGCCAGGTCCCTATAAAAGTTCAGATCGGAGAATCACTTACCGAAGGAAGGGGAGCCGGAAGTAAACCGGAAATTGGCAGGCAGGCAGCTATAGAGAATCTTAATGATGTAATGGATGCATTATCGGGAAATACGAAGATGGTTTTCATTACAACAGGGATGGGAGGAGGAACCGGGACTGGAGCTATACCGGTAATTGCAAAAGCCTGTAAGGAAGCTGGATTTCTTACCATTGCTGTTGTAACTATTCCTTTTAAATCAGAAGGGAAAGTACGTATACGGCAAGCGATTGACGGGGTAACGGAACTTAAAGATTATGTCGATTCATTACTGGTAATTAATAATGAAAAGCTGAGGGAGATTTACGGTAACCAATCTGTTTCAACGGCATTTGCAAAGGCTGATGACATTCTGACTACAGCAGTAAAGGGAATTGCAGAAATTATTACTATTACAGGCTATATTAATGTTGATTTTGCTGATGTGGAAACTGTGATGAAAAACTCAGGTGTCTCGATAATGGGCATGGGTAAAGCGTCCGGAGAAAACAGGGCAATTAAAGCTATTGAAGATGCACTCTCCTCACCGCTGTTGAATTCAAATGATATCACCGGGGCAAAAAGTATTCTGATAAATATTTCTTCAGGAATCGGAGAACATGAGATCACGATGGATGAACTCGGTGAAATCACTGATTACATGTACGATTCGGCCTCAGATGATGCCTTGATCATAAGGGGATTGTCGAAGGATGAAAATCTTAATGAAGAAATCAGTGTGACAGTTATAGCAACAGGATTTGAATCGAACAGTATTTTCCAGCCTTATAAGCCTAAAAAACCCAGTAAGGTCGAATTGTTTACAAGTCAAAGTGCAATTCCCTCAAGAATATTACCTGAAAGCGGCAATGATGTATTTTCTGTTCATGAAAAAGGTAAAAGGTCCATTATTACCGATTTTGAAGAAGAATCTCAGGGAGTGATTGATTTCAGTCTGGAACATAACCACGAGATGGATGAGATCAGAAACAGGAGATCGATAGAGAATGATGAGCCAGGTGAAAAGCCGGAGGCAACTTTGAGAAAAGTGAAACATATGCAAAACCTTCTGAAAAGGGAAGGTCTTTCAAATAAGACAATGAAAGAGAATATAGATACTTTTGAAGATGTGCCTGCTTATGTCAGAAGAAACCTTTCACTCGGGGCCCCGGAGGGTGGAACAGAAAGTAAATTGTCAAAGTTCACATTAACATCCGACGATAATGACGAACCTGTTTTAAGAGAAAACAACGCTTATCTTAATGATAATGTAGATTAGTGCCTCATTGTGTCTTTGTGTCCTGGTGGCTTAACGGAAAATCAGACCCTCAATTTGGCAGGGCCTTTCATATTTTCTATATTTGCACCTGATGATCAGACATATTTCTATAATACTGCTTCTAGCTATTTCTTCAGGTTTGTATGCCCAGAAACCAAATGTCATTCCACCCAGGTCAACTTCACTTAAACAGGATTCTGTAAAAAAACCAAGAATTCTAAGGGAGTGGACTCTTTCAGCCGATTACTCCGAAGAGGTGGCCCTTCCTATTGACACAGTCTTTTCATTATCTGACAGGTTCAAACTTGCAGACAAATACTCACCTGTTAATGCGAGTCTGGGCAATTATGGCCTTCCTTTTTACCAGCTCAGTTTTTTTGACAGGATTACAGATCCTGATAAATTCCTTTATGCCTACTATTACCCTCTGATGCATGTCCCTTCAAATACAGTATTTATGAATACCCAGGTTCCTTATACAGAGCTGGACTGGAGTTTTGCGGGGCCCATAGAAACTTCGGAGCAAACATTCAGAGTGAGGCATACACAGAATGTGAACAGATTTTTAAATTTTGGAGTCATATATGATATAGTGTTCAGTCTTGGACAATATAATTATGAGAGATCAGCCAATAAAACATTTACTTTTTATTCCTCATATACAGGTCTAAAATATAATCTCTACTTTTCAATAGGTCTGAATAACCTGTTGTCGTATGAAAATGGTGGGATAATTAATCTTGCAGATCTAAATCTACCTAAAACCCTCGACGTTCCTACAACACTGGGTGTACTTAATAAAGCGAACAGTAATCTTAAGAACCGCAACCTGCTGCTGGTACAGCGATATACCTTCAGCAGCGATCCTATTGTAAAAACCGACAGTAGTTCGCATAAACGATCAGGTTTTTTCGGATTAAGCGGGACATTCTCTCATATCTTTGAACTTGAAAGTAATTCACGAACGTACAAAGACGGGGTTCCAATGTCAGTACTTTATGATTCTGTAGTATTGGTGACCAACAAGATCACTGCTGATTCACTCCACTCCGGAATAATTAAAAATACTATCAGGTTTGATTTTACTACTGATGAAACAAGGAAATTCAGACTAGGTGGGGGAGTAGGAATACGAAATGAAATTTTAACCTACAGTTATATTATTCCAACACCCTATCCCTTTTCTGCCAATACACCTGTATTACACAAAAGCAGTAATGTTCTGATCGGGAGATTGTATAATAACATCGGAGATAAGTTTCGTTGGGTAACAACCGGAGAGTTGTATTTAACAGGTTACAGAATAGGTGATTTCAATCTGGACGGTGAAATATCCAAAACATTTAACTGGAAAAAGGGAAGAGCATTATGGTTGATCACCGGTTCCATTATGAACAGGCAACCGTCAATCTGGTACGAACGGTGGGGCGGTAACAATATCAAATGGAATAATAATTTTAAAAAAGAATTCAGGATCGATCTTGGAACAGCATTCAAATATCCTGCAAAGAAGACTGAATTAAAATTCAATTATGCAATTATAAAGAATTATGCAGATTTTGATACCACTAAACTTCCTTCCCAGTATTCGGGAGGTCTTTCGGTAGCAGCCATTACACTTAAAAATGAGCTGAGAGTCTGGAAATTTCATCTCGCAACTGATTTAATTGTTCAGAAAAGTACAAATTCAAAAATACTTGACCTTCCGCTTGCAACAATTCGTTCTGCAGGTTATTTTGAACACCTGTTCAAATTTGCAAAAACCGGAGGAAAACTGAATACACAGTTGGGTGTTGATGTAACATATAATACCACATATCATCCTTATGCTTATATGCCGGCAACCGGAAGGTTTTACAGGCAGGATATGGTAACCGCGGGGGATTATCCTTTTATTAATTTCTTTATAAATTTAAAAGTTAAAAGAACCAGAGTCTTTATAATGTTCGATCATGTAAATGCCAAACTCATGGGACAAAGCATACGCTATAATTACTACATGGTGCCTAACTATCCTATGAACATCAGGATGTTACGTTACGGTCTTTCCTGGACATTTTACGATTAA
>Ga0209880_1000120_pt1 | contig 16716 bp, 18 predicted proteins | sample PersoiDNA2013191_FD_185803 | JGI IMG/M metagenome (GOLD analysis project Ga0209880, IMG submission 185803) | Permafrost soil microbial communities from the Arctic, to analyse light accelerated degradation of dissolved organic matter (DOM) -... | ecosystem: Environmental > Terrestrial > Soil >... | reverse complement strand
AAGAGTACTGACACATCAGAGTATTTTAAAGGAAATATGGGGTTTCGGATATATTGGACAGACACAATATCTCAGAGTATTCGTGGCTCAGCTTCGTAAAAAAATCGAAGATGATCCGGCAAAGCCGAAGCTACTGATTACTGAATCGGGTATAGGATATAGGTTTCATGAATGAAAATACAAACCCGAATAATTTATACCAGTGCATTCAGGGTTGCATTCAATTTTCCCGATTTTTACCCCTAAATCCCCCGAGGGGGACTTTTAGTACCTTTTTTATTACCAGTTTTATTTCTGTTAAGAGCTGGAAAAAAAAGGCGGATTCAATATTATGACAATATTTAAGCCCCCCTTGGGGGGTTTGGGGGTAATACCTGAAAGGCTGAGTTTTAACTGGAATTAAAATTCAATAATCTTCTCCACCCGATTGCTTTTGAGATACTGTTTCAAAATGACCTGGATATCGCTGTTCCCGATAGATGGTTTAATGCACTCATGCACTGCAGCAAGTCCGAAGCCCATATCATTAATGTTAAAATATCCATAGCCTGAGTATTTCCCATTGACGATCTTCACAGCGCAGCGCTCCTCATCGTAGTGACCTTTATCGATTATAAAAAAGTTACGCCTGGTAAAGATGAATTCATCGGTTGCTTTTGATGCCCGTTCATTATAATCATGTGGTGTCTCTTTTCCGATACATGCCCCTTTGCAGATTCCTACCTGATAATGAAAACAGGCTCCCTCAGTTTCATAGAGACCCGATAACTTCTGACATAGACGGTAAGTTTCAACAAGCGATCCCAGTTTTGATTTCGTTTTTTCTTTTGAGGTGAACACTGAAACAGGAACTTCGTCATCGTTAATTTGCCCGTACCTGTAATTCAGGTATCCATTCTGATCAAAAAAACTAAAAATACCCCATTGAAATCCGGTCCTGCGTTGTGCCCTGTTATAAACAGGCTTATTAAGCTTGATTTCAAAAGATTCCTTAAGGAGGGCAATAAGCTCACTACCAGTTGTTTCCCAGTCAATATCCGTGATAAGATCCCGCATTTCCATCAAACGGTTGGTCGAATTGTTTGAAAGGTGAGTTGCAATTCTCTGCTGGAGATTTCGACTCTTTCCAATATATATCAGATCTCTCTTCTCATTATAGAAATAATAAACTCCGGGTTCATCAGGAATACTTTCAACTTTAGCGATATCGAGCTTTGGATTTAACTTCGACACCATCGTGTTTTTCAAAAGGGAAGTCCTGCTTCCATTAATTTCAATATCTCTGGCAATAAGGATTTCTAATAGCTTCACCGTAGCCAGAGCATCTCCAGAAGCCCTGTGTCTTCCGTTAATTGAAATATTCAGATCATTGCAGATATTGCCTAAACTGTATGACTTATGTCCGGGGATAAGTTTTCTGCTGAGAGCAACTGTATCGAGAATATTTCGCTTAAAATTGAAACCAAGTGACTTATATTCCTCTCTGATGAAGGAATAGTCAAACCGTGCATTATGCGCAACAAAAGTTCTGCCTTCTGTCAGTTCAATTATCTTTTTGGCGATCTCATAAAAACGCGGAGCATCTTCAACCATCTCATTGGTAATCCCTGTAAGGTTTGTAATAAAATACGGTATATTCTTTTCAGGGTTAACAAGAGAAACAAATTCCCCTGTAATCTCATTCCCATCATGAAGATAAACGGCGATTTCAGTTATTTTTTCATTCCGTGCACTCCCGCCTGTGGTCTCAATATCAATAATTGCATACATCTGTTGAAATCTCCATTGAATTATGACTACGAATATAATGAGAATTGAAGGTTGATTGCATTAGAGTTTGTATTTTTGTGATGACAATACCTGTTTCTCATGAATGAATGTTACGGTAAGAAGTTCATACTTAATGGAAACCTGCAACCTGCTGAAATGTTCGATAAGTCGCTGGTTTATGAAGGTGATTCTGTTTACGAAGTCTTAAGGATGGTGAAAGGAAATCCAATATTTTTTCCTGATCACATGGAACGACTCGCGACTAGCGTAAAACTTCAGAAAAAGAAATTCCTGTCCGATATCCCCACACTCAGAAAAGCTATTATAAGCCTGACCAGATCGGACAAAAAACTTGAGTCAAATCTGAAGATTGTTTTCAATTATAATAATGGGGTGGCCAATTTTCTTGTCTATTTTATTGAATCCAGTTATCCAACTGAAAAGCAGTATAGAAATGGGGTTAAAGGCGTCCTGTTTTTTGCAGAACGGAAAGATCCTGAATCAAAAGTAATAAATCATAAACTCAAATCAGATGTCTATCACAAACTAATTCTTGAGGGTGGATATGAGGCTATTCTGGTAAATGAAAATAATCTTATCACTGAAGGAAGCAAATCTAATATTTTCTTTCTGAGGGGAGAAACCCTGGTAACTGCTCCGGACAACTTTGTTCTAAGTGGTATTACCAGGAAACAGATTCTTGAAATCTGTATAGAGAACAAGATTAGTGTGGAATTTTCCTTTGTTAAGGTTGATGACATCAAAAAATATGAGGGGGTATTCATGACCGGAACATCACCGATGGTTCTTCCTTTTAATTGTATTGACGATAAATTCTTCAATGTAAAATTTCCATTGATTGAAAGATTAAGGAATCTTTACCTGAAAAAAGCTGAGGCAAGTATCGGACTCTTCAGGTCTGAATAATAGAGCTGTTTAGAACATACTGAAAGATAAATTATTATATTTGTACCCTCATTAATTCAAACCTGTATTGTATGGCAAGTGTAAGAGAACTTAAAAAGGATATTGAATACCTTATTTTTGAAGTGATTTCAGACTGTTTTGTCTATTCAAATATTCATCCCGAAAATAAATCTGATGAATTGTCAGTATTGATTTCAGAGGCAGTTGAATTCAGAAACGAACTCATCGCCCGTGTAAATAATCCAGATGGTAAAGATAATCCCAAAATCGTGAAAGCTTACTATAAGACTGTGTCAAAAGATCTTCTTATAGGCGTAGACAAGCTATTTGAAAGACTGAGTACAATATCTGCTAAGAAATAGTAAAGTTTCTGTAAACCTGGTTACCACAACAAGTACATTTTCCTTTTTCATCAAGGTTTACAAGTCTTGTTTTATATCCTGATCTTATAGTTACTACAGTACCGCATACGGGACATAATGTATTTTGTCCCGTGGATGTCTGGCTATTCCCTATGTAAACGTAATCCAGATATTCAGAAGCAATATCAAAAAGTTTTTTCAGTGATTCTTCCGGAGTGGCGGGATTAGCTCTTTTATAAGTAGGGAAGTATCCGCTGAGATGAAAAGGTATATCTTTCCCAAGCTCCCCCGACATCCATTCCACCTGCAATGCCATTTCCTTTTCGTCATCATTTAGTCCGGGGATAACCAGAGTGGTTACTTCCAGATGTTTCCCTGAGCTGGCAATCTGTTTCAAACTGCTTTTAACAGGTTCTAATTCAGCTCCTGTAAGTTTTCTGTAAAAATTATTATTGAATGCTTTAAGATCAATATTAAATGCATCGATGAATCCGATTATTTCTTTCAGAGGTTCACTGTTGACAAATCCATTGCTGACCATTACAGTGTGTAGCCCCTCTCTTTTAGCCGATTCAGCTATATCTTTCATGAACTCAAACCAGATAATAGGTTCATTATAAGTAAAGGATACTCCAATATTCTTTTCGGCTTTAAGAGCATCTTTGATAATTTTATTAATGGTAACCTCAGGCATAAGACTTTCAGGAATTTCCTGAGAAATATGGAAATTCTGGCAAAAATCACATCTCATGTTACAACCGAATGATCCAAGCGATAAAATGTTTTGTCCGGGGAAATAATGATACAAAGGTTTTTTTTCCACCGGGTCGAGAGAATAACCTGATACAACGCCATAAGTTATGAGCTCGATTTTTTCACCGGTATTTTTTCTGACACCGCAAATTCCTGTATTACCATACGCTAATTTGCAATAGTGAGGGCAAAGCAGACATTCGAGCTTATCATTGTTTCTTTTAAAAAGAGGTAACATACTGTTATGTTGTTTTGTTGTTAAGGTGTTATGATGTTATCCAATTATATTCTGAAAAATTGGCTGACATTGGAAGTTGTAAGTATTTCAAATTTATAAATAATTCCAGAGAAATAAAAACAACACATCAGCGGCTGACAACAGAGTCAACTGTGTTGATTAAAACAGACTTGAATAAATCAGCTTATAAAAATTATAATTTGATATTAAAAAGACCCATTTGTTCTTCGCTTGCTGAAATCAATTTCCAGCCAAGTGGCTGACCTGAATCATCTTTTGATGCATAGATCCTCCATCTGTAGGTCCTGCCATTCTGTAGTGCCTGTCCTGTCCCATCAAAATTTTTCTTAACTTTCTTCTGCCACTCGCTTTTTATAGGTGATAAAACTCTAAATACGTATGCACAAATTGCACACTTATAAGTGAATTCATCTTTTCTTCATATTAATTCCATAACTTTGCTTTTAACCTTAGAAAATCATTGGTTGAGACTAAAATTGCTGATGTAATAATAACTTTATAAATGACCTGCAATAAATAAAAAGATAATGAAATCATGAAAATTTCAGTAAAGGTTTTTTTTGTTATTCTGATCTTTCTTTCAGCAGGTCACACTGGTTTGGCTCAGATTGGATCTCTGCAGAAGGATACAATTACAATGAAAAAGACAGAATCTAATGCGGATTCAAAAGAGCAAGACAAAAAAGGATCTGATAATATGCAGTCAGGCAAAATTGAAAATAATGGAGGGTCAATAAAACAGGTAAAATCAGCACGGCCTGATATGAGTAAGGCAAGAGGTGCGCGTCCACCTGACATAATAAGACCATCAGGATCGCGTATCCCGAAGGGTGTGGGGAAGCCTGCAGGAGTAGGAAGACCTGGTCGGGGATAAATCTGAATTAATGTGGATGAACTGTTCCGGTAAATATATTCGCATTTTAATGTTTGAATTACTGACCATGACATTGCCATATGTGGCTTTTAGCCAGGTAGATTCATTGTCTCAATCCGGAAATCACCATGCCCCTGAAACTGAATCCCTGACACCAATCCATTCATTGTATGCAGGAGCCGGCTCAGGCAGCAATATGATATATCTTGGTTCTACAATATCACAAAATCAACCATTCTACTCTGCATCGGTAACTTATGGTTTCAGGAACAAACTGTTTGCATCCGCTTCAGCAACTCATATCAGGGAGGTAGATCCTTATCTGGCATTTTATAGTCTTTCATTAAATTATAGTCATACTTTTAATTCATGGTTTGATATCTCGTCCACCATTTCTGGTTATAAAACACCAGCATCGCTACAGGAGACACTTTTCAGTGATTTCGCATTTATTAATCTAACGACTGGTTTTGACTGGAAACTGATTTACACGAAATTGTCATTTGGAGGATTAATTTCTAGCGATAACCGGGGATACCTTCAGATAAGAAACTCAAGGTATTTCGAAACCCCGGAGTTTTTTAAGGGGAAAAGCCAGATCTCTTTTGATCCAAATATTAATACACTGTTTGGTGAACTGGTTAAAATTGAATCTATAAATGGCGTCACGAAGTATGGAGCCTCGCCTCCTTTCCGACACTTCAAAAAAAATCCAAACACCACCACAGATATCTACTCTTCCAAATTCGGACTAATTGATTTTGAATTTTCACTACCGGTTACTTTCAGTTACGGTAACTTCAGCATTGAGGCTGAACCAACTTATATTCTTCCGGCTTATACAAATTCAGATTACCCTGCCCCAAAAGGTTTTTCTTTCTTTCTGAACGCTTATTTTAAAATATTTTAAACTGACATGGATGAATGTACTTATAGTCGAAGACGAAAGAAGCCTTGCAAATGAAATTGCCTCTTTTCTCAAGGCGGAAGGTTTTCTATGTGAACTGGCCTTCACAGGGTTGGAGGCTTCTGAAAAAATCGCAATAAACCTTTACGATTTTGTTTTGCTCGATCTCGGGTTACCTGATTATAACGGTCTGGACCTGATCACTGAGGCACGAAATCAGGGTAGCGATGCTGCTTTTATTATTATTACTGCCCGCGGAGCTGTGGATGATAAAGTAAAAGGGTTAGATCTTGGAGCTGATGACTACCTTGCCAAACCATTTGCATTGGTGGAACTCTTTTCGCGCATCCAGGCAGTGGCAAGAAGAAAATTCAACATTTTAAACCAGAATCTGAATGTCGGTGATTTCGTTGTGGAACTGCAATCAAGGAAAATTACCTGGAAAGGGAAAGAGGTAATTATCACCAGGAAAGAATATGACTTGCTGCAGTACCTCATAATTAACAGGAACAAAGTACTCACCCGCAACCAGCTATATGAACATATCTGGGGAAATATTCTCGATGACCAGTATGATAGTAATTTCATTGACGTTCATATTAAAAATGTAAGAAAGAAACTGAATGAACATTCTCCAACTCCATGGCTGGAGACTGTAAGAGGCATCGGTTATAGGGTAAGCCTGGAATAATAAGTAACTTCTATTATGAAACTTAGAATAAAACTGGCATTATTCAACCTGCTCTCAAAGCTGGTTTTCACTTTATTGTTCCTTGTATTCATGCCATATCTGATTGATAGGATAAACTTAATACAGGTAGATAATGACCTGATACAAAAGAGGGAACAGGTTATTACTCTCATTTCAAAAGTAGGAATAGAACCGTTTATTACTTCTGATACCGGGAATGTCTTCGGAAGTTACAATATTCTTAAAGAGGAATTTATAAGCCTTGAGAGGATTGACCTTAAAGAAGATGCAAATTACATAGAGGTTTCTCAAAGGTCAATAGAGGGCGAAGATATTGATTACCGCGTTCTTAATTACTCCTTTAAGGTTGATGGAAATACGTATTTGCTTGAGATTGGTAAAAGCCTTTCAAGTATACTTCATACCGAAAAGAACATTAAGAAAGTTATGTTGGCATTTTTAGTCTTCATAATTCTGATTACGTTTCTGACAGATCTTCAATATACTCGCAGGTTGTTGCGACCGCTTGACCTTATCACCAAAAAGCTAAAGGGAATATCTAATCCATCTACTTTCGATAAAGCGCCAGTCATAACAACTACATCTGATTTTCATCATCTCGACAATGCCCTTATAGAACTCTTGGCGCATATAGATCAGCTTTTTCAGAAAGAAAAAGATATAACCGTTAATATTTCCCATGAACTACTGACACCAATATCTGTTTTAAGAAGTAAACTGGAAAACATTCTGATTCAGAAGGAGATTGAACCGGAGATTTCCACCAAAATTGAGGAATCACTTAAAACTCTCCATCGTCTTCAGGGCCTGGTTAATTCACTCTTGCTGATTGCCCGTATAGAGAGCCGACAGTATTTACGTGAAGAATCGTTCTATGTTGAAGAGGTTTTACATGAGATTATCAGTGAAATAAACCCTATAGCTGAAGATGCCGGAATATTATTGAAGGAGGAGGTTGCAAAGGATTTTCAATTTGATGGAGCCAACAGATCACTGATCTTTTCAATGTTTTACAATGTGGTGAATAATGCTGTGAAAAACACACCTCAGGGCGGTAAGGTTCTTGTAAAAAGTTTTAATCGTAATAATAATTTTGTTGTGACTATTTCAGATACCGGAAGAGGAATGACAGAAGACCAGAAGGATACACTCTTTTCACGCTTTAGAACAAAGCTTGAAACCAATGGGAACAATACCGGAATAGGGCTGGCAATTTCAAAATCGATTGCCGATTTTCACGGGATTGAAATTTCTGTGAATACAATTATTAAAAAAGGCACCACTTTTTCTTTTGTTTTTCCGGAAAATTCATGAAACATTCATGTTCATGGTTCTATATTTGATCATAAATTAATTAATGTTTAAAATAGAATCGTATGAAAAAGAGAATTTTCACAATACTCGCGGCAGCCATTATTTTATCAAGCTGCACTAAAACCAGTAATGGTCCAGGTAAACTTTCAGTAAAAATCACTGATGATCCATTCAACATCAGCTTTGTTGAATCTGCCACTGTCACAATAACGAAAGTCGAAATCAGGAAAGCAGGAGACAATAACGGCAATCCCTTTATTGTGCTTTCAGAAGATTCTGTTACTCTTGATCTTTCGAAACTGAGAAATGGAATTACTGCAGAACTGTTAAATCTGGAGATTCCTCAAGGGAATTATGACCTTATACGACTTTATGTTGATCGGGCAAGTCTTAAAATTAAAGGTCAGCCGGTTGCATATAATGTAAAAGTCCCGAGCGGGAAACAAACCGGAATAAAAATATTCATAAGCCCGTCTTTAAGAGTTGAAGGAGGTTTATCTTCTGAATTACTGTTAGACTTTGATCTCTCCAAATCATTTGTAATGAGAGGCAATATGGATCATTCTGCCGGTGTGAACGGATTTATTTTCAAACCATGTATAAGAGCTACCAATAACTCAACAGCAGGTAGGATTGAAGGGCTTGTAAATGACACCTCCAAAGTGAATATTGTAAATGCTAAAGTATGGGTTAAACAGGATACGATAATTTCAACTGCCTTTACCGATACATTAGGACATTATGCTTTTGTTGGTATACCTGCCGGTACATATTCAATATTCGCAACCCAGGAAAACTATGATACAGTTGCTTTTACAGGAATCAAAGTGATTGAAGGAAACAGAACGATCCAGAACTTTACTATTACAAAGAAATAAGTTGTTATAAGCCGTCCCTTTGTTTGCGGGAAGATGTTTTAAAACAGAACGAACTATTTAAACTGAAATTTGTTTCTAAACATTAGAATGTAAAGCCATGGACTTAAGCAAAAAGAAATGCATACCATGTGAAGTGGGGAAACTGGAAAGCGGGTCATTTGAAATAAAATTTATGTGCTTGAATATTAGTATTATGCTACTTATGATGCGGACCTCCAACAATGATGGAGGCAATTCTTAAACAATTGTCAGGTCTGGGTGTCAGCGAGAACTTAATAACTATGGAGAAAATGTAATGAAGCATACATATTAATAGTGGCTCAAATTCTTAAAATGAAAACCATTTTGATTTTTGTCTCCACTCTCGATGGTAAAATCACCAAATGGGGAGATCCTATGATAAGGTCCTGGTCATCTCAGGATGACCAGGATTATTTTGATGCAATCTGGAATTATACAAGGATTATAATTATGGGTAGCGGTACTTTTAGACCGGATCCTGTAAAGCCGGACTCAAAACATCTTTTTTTAGTTCTAACCAAACACCCTGATAAGTTTAAAAGCTATGAAGTACCCGGACAACTGGAATTTACCAATGAGTCTCCGCTGCATCTCATTGAACGAATTAAAGAAGGGTTAGAGAAAAAGATACTTATTGTTGGAGGGGCACAAATTGCAACAGCATTCCTCAGAGAACAATTAATTGATGAATTGTGGCTTACCTTTGAGCCAAAAATATTTGGAATGGGCGCTGGAATTGTGATCTCCGAAAAACTTGATATAAAGTTGAACCTGATAAGTTGTGATAGAGTAAATGAAATTGGAACCTTAATGACAAAATATAAGGTATTACGGAATGAGAGGGAAATGAACATAAAGTGACAGAATTTAAGCGCTAGTCATCAAAATCAACCTTCTTAAATACAGCCAGTTTCAAGGCAAGTTTTAAATACAATTTCTGGTTATTCATATCACCATTTAACTTGCTGATTCGGCTCAGACCGAAATAGGCATAAGCTGCATACTCATCTCCGAAACTTCGAAAACTGGAAACATCTTTAATCCCATTTATATAGAATTGTTGTGCCTGTCTGATATTATGGTATTTTTTTTCCTGCAAAATACCATTAAAAATTGTGACCTGGGCCTGAAAAAAGGGGTTCTTCAGATAAGCAATTGAGGATTTTATCTCCTTTTCTGCTTCATCATATTGTTTAATTAACAAAAGGTTTTTAATGTATGATCCAAGATATGCCGGATTTTCAGGATATATTTTATGAAGGCTTTTGTTGTAAAAGGTCGCCTGCTGGTAATTATTTTCAAAGCATAAGAATATTCCAGTAAGGAAGGAATAGGATTCAGCTTTTAGAATGATGGAATTTTTAGCAACTATTCGTAATTCTTCCAATCCTTTAACTTTACTGCCCTTCGGGAAAAGAAATGCAAGCGTCTTGTATACAGGATGTGCTTCCGGATAAGCTTCACGGTAGTAATTGTAAACTCCTGTAAAAAAATAAAAATCCGAATAATTTGAGGTAAAATCAAATGAGCGCCTGACGCATTGATATGTACTTGTTGCGATTGGAAAAACTTCAAAGCTAAGATCATTATCAGTATAGAATAATAAAAGCAACCCCCTCGCGCACAGATTGACCAACAGAATTTCAGCTTCAGATTTCGGATCTTTAATTTTATCACATAATTCAATGCTTTTGCGCATGTCTGCTTCAAAGGATTCACGACCTGGTGAAGTTGTGATAAGTGGATAGCTTTTCCAATAAGTTATCATTCCTTTGAAAAGGTAATTAACGGGATGTCCGGGATATAATTTTATGAGTTTTGCACTTACCTTATCTGCGTTTTTAAAATCGAAGTTATACACATAATCGATACCCCGCTTAATCAGATTTACAGAGGTTGTATCTTTCAAAAATTGACCTTGTAAGGATGAAGTGCTCAGACGTAACGCCAGACAAAGAAGTATTATTGATATTTTGCAGCTTTTGTTCAATTCTTTTTTTAAAACATTTTTGGCAAAAGTTTGTTCATAACATTGAAAGTTATAATGATACCTCTGCTTTGTTATAGAATTAACAATTGATCAGAATGAATGTTCATAGGTAATGATTTAGAATTTTGTTAGTTTTATTCTGATTTTGAACTCATATAAGATCTATGATAAATTATACAGCTACATATACTGATAAGTATCAATTGACTATGTCTCAGGTTTATTTCCTGAAAGGACAAAAAGAGACTAGAGCAGTATTTGACTACTTCTTCCGTAAGTTACCTTTCAATGGGGGATATGCAATTTTTGCGGGATTGGAGGATCTGCTCAGCACTCTCGATATTTTACGTTTTGATAAAAATGATCTCGGGTATTTAAAGGAACTGGGATACCATCCTGATTTTATCAGTTATCTTAAAGGATTCAGGTTTTCAGGTAATGTTTACAGTTCTGAAGAAGGAGATTTAGTGTTCCCGGTCCGCCCTGTGCTTCAGATTGAAGCAAATATAATTGAAGCTCAGATTATTGAAACTCTTCTTCTGAATATTCTGAATTTTCAGACACTGGTGGCTACAAAGGCAAGCAGGATGCGACAGGCTTCAGAAGGACGAGTTTTAATTGATTTTGGTTTGCGGAGAGCTCAGGGTCCTGGAGGTTACTATGCCAGCAGAGCCGCCTTTATAGGAGGTTTCGATAGTACCAGCAATGTACGGGCAGGTCGTGATTATGGAATACCTGTATCTGGCACTATGGCACATTCTTTTATCGAAAGTTACGATGATGAATTGTCGGCTTTCTTCCATTTTGCTGAAGTGCAACCCCACGATTGTGTTCTCGTTGTAGATACTTACGACACTCTTAAAAGCGGTTTACCAAATGCTATTATCGTAGCTAAAAAAATGGAAGAGAAAGGGTTACACCTTAATGGAATCAGACTTGACAGTGGCGACCTTGCTTATCTTGCAAAAGAGAGCCGGAGAAGATTGGATAATGAAGGACTCAGTTATGTCAAAATTGCTGTTTCAAACCAATTAGATGAGTATATCATAAAAAGTCTTCTGGAACAACAGGCTCCGATTGATGTCTTTGGCGTTGGGACAAGTCTTGTCACCGGTCATCCTGATGCGGCTCTTGACGGAGTTTATAAATTATCAATGGCCAATGGTAAGCCGAGGATTAAATTGTCGGAGAACATAAGTAAAATAACTCTGCCTCATCGGAAACAAGTCTTCAGGATCATTGACAGCGACAATAAATTTGCCGGAGCTGATGCCATAGCAATGGCTGATGAACAAAATGTGGAGATAATGTATCACCCTATGTATCCTCTCAAATCACTCTCCCTGATCAAATATTTTAAAGAACCGTTATTGCACCAGGTTATGAAGAGTGGGGTAAGAGTGAAAAATCCTAAAACGTTAACAGAAATAGTACAATACAGCCAAAGCAGAATGGAACAATTACCTGAAGAATATAAACGGTTCGACAATCCGCATATCTATAAAGTTGGAATCAGTAAAAGATTGCAAACAGAACGCGATAAACTCATTGATGAATTTAAAAAATGATTTTAAATGAAAACACTTATTATTATTGATGTTCAGAATGATTTTATGCCCGGAGGTCCGCTTGAGGTTCCTGAGGGTAATATTATCGTACCTGTTATTAATAAGATACAGAGTTATTTTGATCTTGTAGTAGCTACACAGGACTGGCATCCAAAAGAACATAAGAGTTTTGCTTCTAACCATTTTGCAAGTAAACCATTTGACAAAATGTTCCTTCATGGTGAACTACAAACCCTGTGGCCGGATCATTGTATTCAAACATCGGCAGGCGCTGAATTACATAAGGATATTGCATCTGATAGAATTGCTGCCATTTTCCGAAAGGGTATGGATCCTGAAGTTGACAGTTACAGCGGTTTTTACGATAATAATCATAAGTTAAGCACTGGTCTGAGTGGTTATCTTAAAGAAAAAGGAACCACTGAAATACATTTTTGCGGACTTGCTGCAGATATATGTGTTTATTTTTCAATACTTGATTCAATTTTTGAAGGCTTTTCTGCAACACTTATTGAAGATGCCTCCCGACCTTTATTTCCAAATAAATTTGATGACATAAAATGTGAGCTTGCTAAAGTAGGAGCACGCTTTATCACAAGTGAAGAACTCCGGATTACTTAAAAATATCTGATCAGGTTGAAACTGATATTTTTCTGAAACTAATCATCTGGTGGTTTGCACTAAGCAAGAGTCCAGGTTCCTCCTTTAAGTCATGAATTAATTGATCAGGTTTTATATTCACGTCCAATACTATAGTTATTACATACATAATAGTTTATTTGGAAAAATGTTCAAACAATGGTCAATTTATTTAATTATTTGATTCCACAAGAATACCTGTTTCACAAATAATGATAAATTTGTAAACTGGCATATTTAAAAATATTTATTTATAGAAATGATAAAAAATAACATTATGCTAAAGCTCTTGCTTTCATGCTTTTATTCAGTAATGATTTTGGTTATATGGGGTTTAAAGGCGCACAGAATTTTACTTTCAGCAAAGTTTTAAAGATAAATCATTAAAAAGTCAGCTATGAAACCTTCAACTTACTTTATAATTTGTTTTTGTTTTATATTGCTTCTTCCTTATGTTATTATTTCAGCGCAGACTGATAAAAGTTGGAAAGCATCGGCACAGATTGTGGAAAAACTGTCGAAAGAGAATTCAGGTTTTAATTATTATGAAGATAAAGTCCCCAATTATACTTTACCTGTAATATTAACTTCAAAAGATGGATTGGAGATCGCTTCATCGGACCTTTGGAATAAAATCCGACGTCCTGAGATTCTTGAGCTTTTCCGTAAAAATATTTTTGGCAGGGTACCTGATACAAAGTACTCTGAGACATTTAAGCTTCTCAGTCTTGATTCGAGTGTGTTTGAAAGAACTGCAACTCAAAAAGAGATCTTGATAAGTATTGAATCAGGAGGGAAATTGCTCAGCTTCAACCTTACTCTGTTTACACCAAATAATGTCAAACAACCTGTACCATCATTTCTTCTGATCGATCCATGGTTTTCTGAATCCAATACTCCCCGTTGGAAGCAAAAAGGTAATTATTGGCCTGTTGAAGAGGCTCTTGCGAGAGGATATGGAATGGCGATATTTGATGCTTCCCAATTAGACCCTGACAATTTTGACAATTTCAAAAACGGGATACATGCCATTCTTGATAAGAATCCACGCCCTGATGATGCATGGGGTACGCTGGCTGCCTGGGCCTGGGGAGCCAGCAGGTGCATGGACTACCTGGTTACCGACAGAAATGTTGCTGCCGATAAGATTGCTGTTGTTGGTCATTCGCGGGCAGGAAAAACAGCTTTATGGGCCGGGGCAGAAGATACCCGGTTCGCCATGGTAATCTCAAATGAATCAGGTGCCGGCGGTGCAGCCTTAGCCAGAAGACGATTTGGAGAGACTGTTGCAAGGCTTAATTCCTCTTTCCCTCACTGGTTCTGTACTAATTATAATAAATATAGCAATAACGAAATAGCCCTTCCGGTGGATATGCATATGTTACTGGCACTTATTGCACCAAGAGCATTGTATATTGATTGTGCTGACGAGGATCTCTGGGGTGATCCTCACGGATCATATATCTCTCTTTTTAACGCGGTTCCGGTATTTAAACTTTTAGGCTGGAATTCATCTATACCTGAATCTATGCCACCTCTAAATAAACAGGTAATCAGTGGGAGAGTAGGGTTTCATATCAGAGATGGGGTCCATAACATGCTGTTGAAAGATTGGAGCTGGTTTATGGATTTCGCAGATATCGTTTTGAAATAATGAATTGGTAATTATTCAATATGGCAGACACTGAACACAATATAAGAATACCTTTTAATAAAATGAAATCTGAATTCTTCAGAATTCTTTTGAGCACAGGTTTTTCAGACGATAAGGCGGAAAAATGTGCTGAAATATTCACTATGAATAGTGTTGATGGGGTCAATTCTCATGGGATTAACAGATTTCCGAGATTTATAAAGAACACAATAGAGGGTTACATAAATCCAGAGGCTGTTCCCTCCCTTGTACACAGGCTTGGTTCACTTGAACAATGGGATGGCAATCTTGGTCCGGGTCCTCTCAATGCAACTTTTGCAACAGATCGGGCAGTGGAACTTGCTCTTGAAAACGGAATAGGTATGGTATCCCTGGCTAACACTAACCACTGGATGCGCGGTGGAACCTACGGATGGCAGGCTGCAAAAAAGGGGTTTGTATTTATTTGCTGGACAAATACCTGTCCGAATATGCCTGCGTGGGGAGCTACTGACCCACGGATTGGAAACAACCCTTTCGTAATTGCTGTCCCTTTTCATGATGAAGCAATCGTACTCGATTTTGCAATGTCACAGTATTCTTACGGGAAAATGGAATCACTGAGTAATGAGGGAAGAGAGCTTCCGTATCCAGGTGGTTTTAATAATAATGGGGAATTAACTACCAATCCGGAAGAGATTCTTGAATCATGGAGAGTCTTGCCTATCGGTTACTGGAAGGGTGCAGGTTTGTCATTGTTGCTTGATATTTTGGCAACAATTCTTTCAGGAGGCCGTTCAACCCATCAAATTAATAGCTGCAATTCAGAATATAGTGTTTCACAGGTTTTTATAGCAATTAACATTAAGAGTCTGCATAACTTCCCGGCAATTGATAATTCAATAAATCAGATTATTGAAGATTTGCATAAATCAACTCCGGAAAATCCATCCTCTAAAATCCGTTATCCAGGTGAGAATGTTGTCAAATTAAGAAATGAAAACCTTAAGAATGGAATACCTGTAAATGTGGAGAACTGGGAAAAGATCTTGAGCCTGTAAGATTCATCGGCTTCCCAACGCCCTAAAAGGGGGCAAGACACTGAAAATTATAACTTTTCCTCTTTTATTTCAACTTTGATTGAGTTTAATTCAGCAAAGCTGAGAATTTCATCCTTGATTTTTTCATTGGTTTCCTGATAAGTAGCGCCAAACCTGAGAAGAATCCTTTTTTGGGATTTTAAAAATAGGATAAGATTAAAAGGATATAATTCGATCTTTTGAATTTCTTCTGCAGGTATCTTAGCAGCCGGGAAAAGAATGCTCTTCTTAAGTTGTATTTTATCTGAACTTATTTCTATGAATCTGGTTGCCATGCCTAAACCAGCCCATACCTGGTAAAAACCAAATCCTGAAAGAAATACAATCGTAATCCACAGCGTTGCATCAGCTTTCAATGATCTGATATTAAAAATCAACCAAAAGACTGCAACAGAAAAGCAAACTATACCAAATACTATTTGTATGATTTTTACCAGTCTGTTGCTATCAACTGCACTAAGAGCAAAATATTTTTTTCCCATTTATCATTTTCCGGCAATTTATTCCTTTTTCCCAGGAATTCAAAATAGAGATTGTTGATTGTATAATTAATTATTCAGACTATCGGCAATCAATAATAATAAGTTAAAAACTAAATTTTATTAGTAGCATAATACTAATATTCTAGCACATAATTTTTATTTCAAATGACCCCCTTTCCAGTTTCCTCCAAGCCACATCAAAATCTATATACATTAATTAGAATCTCTTGTCGTTAGGATGAGATTACCTTCGGTGAGCTCGCACGAACGCGTGCTCGGTTCCTCACTTCTTACTTTAACCACTAAACAAAAACTACCATTCCGGGTTGTTATACAAATATGCACACCAAACAATATGACATTATTTGCAAATGTCAAATATTAAGTTATTTACAAAGACCTGTAACGACTAGTGGAGATCCCTCGCTTCGCTACTAATGACAACATTTCATAAGTTACACATTATCAGAAATATATATTATAATTGTTAAGTCTGGCATGTGTATTTCCGGAGTACTAAAAATGGC
>Ga0209880_1000118_pt1 | contig 16727 bp, 12 predicted proteins | sample PersoiDNA2013191_FD_185803 | JGI IMG/M metagenome (GOLD analysis project Ga0209880, IMG submission 185803) | Permafrost soil microbial communities from the Arctic, to analyse light accelerated degradation of dissolved organic matter (DOM) -... | ecosystem: Environmental > Terrestrial > Soil >... | reverse complement strand
ATCCTCTTAACCCGTCGGACGAGGACGCGCTGCGGGCCTTCGCGACGCAGTACGGCATCCAGTTCTGGCTGCAGAGGGCGGGGCCGGATTCGGCGGAGCCTTTCTTCCCGACCGATGCGCCGCCGCTGTATTACTCACTGCCCGAGTTCGGGGTGCAGATTCACTTCCGTCCGACCGACTTCACCCAGGTTAATCATGCCGTCAACCGTATCCTGGTCCGGCACGCAATGAACCTGCTCGATCCGCGTCCGGGGGAGCACATCGCCGACCTGTTCTGCGGTCTGGGCAACTTCAGCCTGCCCATCGCGAGCCGGGGTGCGCACGTGCTGGGCGTGGAAGGCAATGCCGAACTGGTGCGGCGGGCCGAAGACAACGCGCGCAAGAACGGGCTTGCCGCGCGCGCGCGCTTTCAAGTCGCCAATTTGTTCGAGGCTGAGAGCTGCGCCCCGTTTGGCGCTAACGACGGCGGCGGCTTCGACAAGCTGCTTATCGATCCGCCGCGCGATGGCGCAGTCGAAGTGGTGAAAGCGCTGGGGGAGAGCGGGCCGCGGCGCATCGTCTACGTCTCCTGCGATCCGGCGACGCTGGCGCGCGATGCCGAGGTGCTGGTGCAGGTCAAAGGCTACCGCCTCGCCGCCGCCGGCGTGATCAACATGTTCCCGCACACCTCGCACGTCGAGTCGATCGCGCTATTTGAGAGGTGAGGATTCGGCCCGAGGGCGGGCCTCCCACAAAAAAAAGGCGGCCGCAGCCGCCCTTTTTGCTGGAACTTGTCTCGGTCAATCGTTGCTGCCGCCGAAACCCAGCAGTTGCAACAAACTGGAGAACAGGTTGTAGATGGATATATACAAAGTGAGGGTAGCCGAGACGTAGTTGGTCTCGCCGCCGCGCACGATGGCGTTCACCTGCCACAGGATCATGAGCGAAGAGAACAGCACGAAAGCGCCGAGTATCACCAGGTAGAGTATCGGGCTCGCCATGAACATACTGGCCACGACCCCCAGCATGATGATCACGGCGCCAACGGCGAGGAAGCTGCCCAGGCCGCTGAAGTCGCGCTTGGTACTGGAGGCGATGCCGGCCATGACGAAGAACACCGCGGCCGTTCCGCCTGCCGCCATCATCACCAGTTCGGTGCCGTTCTTGAAGCCGAGCACTCTGTGCAGCAGCGGTCCGAGCAGCAGTCCCAGGAACAGGGTGAAGCCGAGCAGCAGCAGCACACCGAGCGCGCTCTGCTTGTTGCGCTCGATCGCATAGATCCAGCCGTAGAATATCGCGAGGATGGCGACGAAGGACAGCATCGGGCTGGTGCGCATGAAACTCAGGTCGACGTTGGTGCCGATGGCGGCGCCGATGATCGTCGGAATCAGGCTCAACGCCAGCAGCATATAGGTATTGCGCAGCACCTTATGCTGTTGCAGCGCAAAATCCTGTGCTGCGCCGGGTGCGCCCGTTGGTATCGTTCTCAGATCAGGTTGCATATGTGTTCCTCCGCTAGGTATCGTCACGCCCGTTAGACTAGGTCAAAAGCGTAAAAGTTGCAACTGCCACAGTATAACCGCGCGAATGTTAAATCCATATTACAAAAAGGTATTTTGGGACGAAAACTCACGATTCAAGCCCGCGTGGAGTTGGGCCAGGGGATCGAAGGCGCAGATCTTGAGGTGTGCGTGCCGTCGTCCTGCGGCTAGCGCCCCGGAAACCCGGAATGCCGTATCAACCCGCACTCGCGGCCCCCTTATTCCAGCCTCCCGAAACTCCGGCCCGACTAATAGGCTAATATTTGCTCCTTATGTGTGCCTGCGCACAGAAGCTTTGCCGCGCTTGCAGTAGCAGTCGGATACGTGCAACATAGCCGCTACAGACAGTATGAGCGTAGGCGCCGTAGCTGGCGGTACCGGGGGCGTAGTGTCATGATCGGTAATCGAACTTGTCGAGCGGATATTGGGCGCACGTCGGATGCCCACACTGATCCGAAGCAGTCGATGCGGCCCCGCTACTACCGGTCGGCCGCATCCAATCCCGCCCGTGTTGGCCCCGCCATCGTCGCGACCCTGCTTTTGTTCGCGCTCGCCCTGCAATGCTTTGAATTGCGGGCCGAAATGCTGTTCCGTAGCGCGGAGCGGAACGACGGCCAGCAACACTGGTCAGCCCTGAAGAAATATGCCAATCCGGCGGACACCGCCTATCCGCGGACCGTTGCCGATGGCACTCAGGTGCCCGCTGAGGAGGTGCAGGTTTTTCTCTATGGTTACATCACCTCGGAGGACGTGTACGGCGCAAGAGTGATGGAAGGTCTGCTCAAGAAGGGCAAGCAGAAAATAGCCGGCAACATCGTGTCGTTTGCCAGCAACGGCGGAGAGGTTGATGCGTCGATGGAGCTGGGACGCCTGCTGCGCAAGCTTGGCGTTTCAACGGTCGTCGCTCGTGGCGACCAATGTTTGAGTTCTTGCGTCTTTGCCTTCATGGGCGGGGACCGGCGCACCGTCGCGGGACGGATTGGAATTCATCGGCCCTATTTTTCGTCGACGCGCGAAGTCCCGGATCGCCGGATTATCTACCGCCAGCTGCAGAAGAGGCTGCAGGAATATATCGAAGAGCTTGATTTTCCTCTTTCGTTTTATGAGGCGGTGCTGGCGGTCCCTCCGGAGTCGGTAAGCGTGTTGACTCCCGCGGATTTGAAAAGGTTCTATTTGGAAGGGATGAGTCCCTCGACTGAAGACGAGGCAAATGCGGCATCGGCAAGGGCGCTCGACATTTCGGTGCGGGAATATTTGCAGCAGAAAGCGCAGGCGCAGCCATGCGCCGGCGTCCACGACGCCAATGGCCCATGTGAAGGCACCGCTGCTGACGGCGGTGCAGCAGACCCCCTGGGGAGACGACAGAAAGACGAAACAGCGTCCGGAACCGGGGCGACTGGCAGCGTGGCGGGACAGCAAAGGACGGATACACAAGGTAGTGACGCAAGTCGCAACGCAACTGGCTCGTCAAGGGCCTTCTACTGAGCCGACTCCCGTTGCCAGACGGATAGCTCTTGCTATCCGCTGGCCGATTGTTTGATCCTGCCTGCGAGCATCAGGAATGCGCCTAGCGCAATGGCTCCGGCGCTTGCCATCATCGGGATGTCGACGGTTTCCCGCTGCCGGACTTCGAGTTCTATCGGGTCCGGTTCGGCGCTGGTGGTTTCCCTGGTATAGCCCACGCCCCCATATATCGATCCGCGGCGGCATTCCACCGCATCCCGGAACGGGCGATCAGATAGAGTGCCTGTAGGGTACACGGACACCGGGTGGTAAAATATCCGCCGGGTAAGCCGTTGAAGTTCAAATATGGAAGGTTGGCCGAGCGGTTGAAGGCACCGGTCTTGAAAACCGGCAGGGGCGTAAGTTCCTCGTGAGTTCGAATCTCACACCTTCCGCCAATAGGTCGTCCGCGTTCGTCCGTCAAATTAGCATACAAAAAAAGAAAGCTCATGACCCAGCCGCTCCTGTTTACACCGCTTCGCATTCGCGAGCTCACGCTCAAGAACCGGGTGGTGGTCGCGCCGATGCATCAGTATTCCGCGGTGAAGGGCTTTCCCACCGACTGGCATCTCATGAACGCCGGGCGCTATGCGGCGGGCGGCGCGGGGCTGGTGATCCTCGAGTCGACCAAGATCGAGCGCCGCGGCTGCGGCACGGTGGGCGATCTCGGCATCTGGGACGATGCGTTCGTGCCGCATCTCGCGCGCATCGTCGATTTCGTGCATCAGTGCGGAGCGGCGGCGGGCATCCAGCTCGGCCACTCGGGCCGCAAGGCGCGCATCCAGCGCCCGTGGGAGGGCGGCCGGCCGCTGGCGCGCAGCGAGGTCAGCAATGCGCAGATTGAGGACTGGGACGCGTGGGAGCTCGTAGCCCCGAGCGCACTCCCCGCGGACGAGGGCTCGCCCGCGCCGCGCGCGCTCACGCGCGAGGAGATCCGCGCCGTGGCCGAGGGCTGGGGCAACGCCGCGGCGCGCGCGCACGCGGCCGGGTTCGACGTGGTGGAGATCCACGGCGCGCACGGGTTTCTGCTCCACGAGTTCCTCTCGCCGCTGGCGAACCAGCGCACCGACGACTACGGCGGCTCGGAGGCGAAGCGCATGCGCTTCGCGCTCGAGGTGTGCGAGTGCGTGCGCGCAACTTGGCCGCCGGGAAAGCCGCTGTTCCTGCGCTTGTCGGCAGAGGACGACGCGGGCTGGGGGCCGGCGCAGAGCGTCGCGCTGGCGAAGCTGGTGAAGCCGATGGGGGTGGATGTGATCGACTGCAGCTCGGGTGGCATTCTCGGCAAGCCGCCTGCCGGCGCGGCGAAGCCCGCCTACGGCTATCAGGTGCCCTATGCTGAAAAGATCAAAAAAGAGGGCAGGATTATGACCATGGCCGTAGGCTTGATCGTGCACGCCGAGCAGGCCGAGTTGATCCTGCAACAGGGCCGCTCGGACCTAGTCGCACTGGCGCGCGAAATGCTCTACAACCCGAACTGGACCATGGATGCAGCGCAGAAGCTCGGGTTCGATGCGGAGTTTGCGCTGGTGCCGCCGCCCTACCGCTACTGGCTTGCGCGGCGCGCGGCCACATTGCCGGACGTCAAACCCTCGACCTTCGGGTGATTTGCGGTGGAAATTCTCCTACCCCTCGCCGAGCAGGTGGCTGTGCTTTTGAAACAGCGCAAACAGACGATCGCGGTCGCAGAGTCATCGACCGGGGGCCTAATCTCGGCCGCGCTGCTTACGGTTCCGGGAGCCTCCGCCTATTTTTTGGGCGGGGCGGTGGTCTATACGCGCCTGGCGCGGGATAAGCTGTTGGACATTCCCGTTGCGGCGCTCTCCGGCATGCGCTCGGCGTCCGAGCCCTATGCGCTGCTGCTCGCGCGCACGGCGCAGTCGCGCTTTGCGGCCAGCTGGGGCCTGGCCGAAACCGGCGCGACGGGACCGACCGGCAACCGCTACGGCGATTCGGCAGGGCACAGCTGCATCGCAATCGCCGGTGTGGCGGAACAAGCCATCACGCTTGAAACGGGCAATGCCGATCGGCTGGCGAATATGCATGCGTTCGCCGCGGCCGCGCTGAAACTCCTGGCTCGGCACTTGTCGCAGTGAGCGTGTTCAGTCAGAGGATTCCGGTGATTCCGGCAATCGCGCCGGCCGCGATCAGCCACACGGGATTGAGCCTGGTGCGCAACATCAGCGCGATCGTCAATAGCGTCAGCAGGGTACTGCGCCCGTCGTGATCGGCCGAGCGCGCCAGGATCCAGCCGCTGGACAACGTCAGCCCGATCGCAATCGGGCCCAATCCGCCGCGAATCGCGCGACCCAGGGGCGCATCCGGGTTGTGCGCGCTAAGCCGCGTGACCCCCAATGTCAGCAGGATCGGCGGGCAAATCGTCGCCAGCGTGGCCACGACCGCGCCGGCCCAGCCGGCAAGCTGCCAGCCAAGCAGCGTCACGAACATCATGTTCGGGCCCGGAGCCGCCTGACCGAGCGCGTAGGCGTCGGCGAACTGCCGGTCGCTGAGCCAGTGGTTGGCCTCCACCACATAGCGCTGCATATCCGGCAGAACCGAGCTGACGCCGCCGATCGCCATCAGCGACAGCAGCGCGAAATGCAGGGCCAGGGCCGGCAGGTCGACGCGGTCCATCAACCTTGCTCGCGCCAGGCCGCGGCGATGGCGAATGGCGCCAGTGCACCGACGACGGCGAGCAAAGGCCAGCGCAGCGCGCCGACGCCCGCCAACGCTAGTGCGGCGAATAGGAAGGAGCGCCAGTGCCGCTTCAGGCTGGCGGTCATCTTCAACCCCGTCGCGAGCACCAGGCCCGCCGCCACGGCGGACATGCCGGAGAGCGCCTGCTGCACCAGCGGCAGTGCGCCGTAGTTCCGGTAGAGGAGGCCGACTGCGATCATGAGCAGGAAAGGGCCGGCCACCAGTCCGCCAAAGGCCGCCGCCGCCCCTGCGTAGCCGGAGAAACGGTAGCCGATCATCACCGCCATGTTGCCGATGTTCGGACCCGGGAGAAGCTGTCCGAGCGCGAGCGTCTCGACGAATTCGCGCTGGGTGAGCCAGCCCTTCCGCTCTACCAGCGTGCGGTGCGCCCAGGGCAGCACCCCGCCAAACCCGGACAGCGCCAGTTGCGAAAACGCGAGGAAGAGTTCGAGCGGGCCGATGTTCCGTGTGTCGGGATCGGGCGTGTTATCGATAGGCGGCTGAGGCAGAGGCATGGGCGGGTCCGTAGTGAGTGCAATGCGCCTCCATTATCCCAGTCCCCAGGCCCGGAGCCAATCGGCGACAGAAAATCGCCACGCGCGCGAACCCTCGTCCGAGGGCGATGGCTGTGGCAGAGGCTTTCGATCAACGACTTGCTTCAGTCGCGTGGAAGGGCGCGATCGCGCATGCCGGCATAGGGTATACACCTATACCCCTGGGTCAGGGCGGCACCTACACTGCCTGGCAGAAGCCGCAACACGGGGGCAGGAGCCCGATCGTTCACGTCGCGGCATATTTATTTATGGGGGCAGGCGATGGTCAAATGGTTCAAGGAATTCATGATGCATTATGTGCTTTACGGCGCTCTGCTTCTCCTTCTTTGTTTGGGCATTTTCCCTTTTGTTGTGCTTTACGCTGGCTCGATGTCGATTGCTCGAATACTGGATCGGTTTTCCCCGGATAAGAAGCGTGCACAAAGGCTTGACCGCTTGTGGACCGTGGTCGGGACGCCGTACGACTACCTGGTGAAGACAGTCGGTTAACCCGCTGTCGAAAAACCGTCTTGAGGGGACACGTCCCCTCACACTCCTCTATATGGAGGCTGTTTCAGTTATTCCGAAACAGTCTCTCAGCCGTTTGCCCTGCGTATAGCCTGACCCCGGCTACTGTTCTCATTTTGTACTGAGCTCTTAGCTACGCATAGGCGCGGGTTGGGCCCGTGTCGTCCGCCCCTGCCGCGCAGTCACAGCAGGAGCGAGGCATAATAGCGCGGTCCACCTGCGACCCAGGCAATAATGAGCCCGCCCAAGACCCGCATCGATCCCCAATCCGACACCTTTTTGCGGCAGCGCAGCGCGATGCTCGCGCTCGTCGAGCAACTGCGTGCCCTGGAGAGCCGCGCGGTCGCGACTTCGGCCGCATCGAAACCGGCGTTCGACAAGCGCAACGCCCTGCTGCCGCGCGAGCGGCTGGCGCAACTGCTCGATCCGGGCGCGCCGTTCCTGGAACTCGCCAGCCTGGCCGGCTACTGCACCGACGATGCCGATCCCGAGAGCAGCATTCCTGGAGCCGCGGTGCTCGCCGGCATCGGCGTCGTCTCCGGCGTGCGCTGCATGGTGGTGGCCAACGATTCGGGCATAGGCGCGGGGGCCTTGAGCGCGCTGGGCGGGCGCAAGGTCATGCGCTGCCAGGAAATCGCGCTGGAGAACAAGCTGCCGTTCGTGCAACTGGTGGAAAGCGGCGGCGCCAATCTGCTCACCTATAAGGTCGAGCGCTTCATCGCAGGTGGCGGCCTGTTCTACAATCTCGCACGCTTGTCGGCGGCCGGACTGCCGGTGATCGCGGTGGTGCACGGCTCCTCCACCGCGGGCGGCGCCTATCTGCCCGGACTGTCCGATTACGTCATCATGGTGCGCGGCCGCGCCAAGGCTTTCCTCGCCGGACCGCCGCTGCTCAAGGCGGCGACCGGTGAGATTGCCACCGACGAGGAGCTGGGCGGGGCCGAGATGCACGCACGGGTATCGGGTCTGGCCGAGTTCGTCGCCGAGGACGACGCCGATGCCATCCGCATCGCGCGCGATCTGCTGTCCAGCCTCAAGTGGGAAAGGGTCAGCGCGCAGGCCGCGGCGGAACGCCCGCCGAGGCTGAATGCGGACGAGATCGCCGGCTTAATGCCGATGAGCATGCGCAAGCCGGTGGACATGCGCGAAGTGATCTGGCGCATCGTGGACGATTCCGAGTTCCTGGAATTCAAGCCGCTATACGGCAGGTTCACCGTGTGCGGCCTCGCCGCGATCGCCGGACACAAGGTCGGTTTCATCACCAACAACGGCCCGCTCGATCCGACCGGGGCCACCAAGGCGACGCAGTTCATCCAGCTCTGCTGCCAGGCGCAGACGCCGCTCGTCTACCTGCAGAACACCACCGGCTACATGGTCGGCACCAAGTCGGAAGCCGCAGGCATGATCAAGCACGGGTCGAAAATGATCCAGGCCGTGTCCAACGCGACCGTGCCGCAGATCACCATCATGTGCGGCGCTTCCTTCGGCGCGGGCAACTACGGCATGTGCGGGCGCGCGTTCAATCCGCGCTTCGTCTTCAGCTGGCCCAACGCCCAGACCGCGGTGATGGGCCCGGAGCAGGCCGCTAAGACCATGGCCATCGTGGCCGAGGCCACGGCCGCGCGCAAGGGCAGGCCGGTGGATCAGGCAGCGCTGGACAAAATGCAACAGGACATCATCGCCAATTTTGAAAGCCAGATGAGCGCCTTCTACACCAGCGGCCTGCTGCTCGACGACGGCGTGATCGACCCGCGCGACACGCGGGAGGTACTGGCTGCTGCATTGGCGATCTGCGCGGAAGCGGAGGCGCGGCAGGTGCGTACGATCCAGTTCGGCGTCGCGCGCCCCTAGGAACGAACCAAGGAAGAGGCCCATGTTATTCACCCACGAGCACGAAGAGTTGCAGCGGCAGCTGAAGAAATTCATCGACGCGGAAATCAATCCGTTCGTCGACGAATGGGAGGAAGCCGAGATATTCCCGGCGCACGAAGTGTTCAAGAAAATGGGGCAGCTCGGCTTTCTCGGCGTGTGCAAGCCGGTGGAATACGGCGGGCAGGCGCTGGACTATTCCTACTCGGTCGCGATGGCCGAGGCGCTGGGTCATATCCAGTGCGGCGGCATCCCGATGGCGATCGGTGTGCAGACCGACATGGCGACGCCGGCGCTGGCGCGCTTCGGCTCGGACGAGTTGCGCCGCGAATTCCTCGCGCCGTCGATCGCGGGGGATTTCGTCGCCTGCCTGGGCGTGTCCGAAGTCGGGGCGGGGTCCGATGTCGCCTCGATCAAGACCACGGCGAGGAAGGACGGCGACGATTACGTCATCAACGGCGGCAAGATGTGGACCACCAACGGCACCCAGGCCGACTGGATGTGCCTGCTCGCCAACACCGGCCAGGGCGCGGCGCACAAGAACAAGTCGCTCATCTGCGTGCCGATGAAAACCAAGGGCGTGAGCGTGGCGCGCAAGCTGAAGAAACTCGGCATGTGGTCTTCCGACACGGCGCAGATTTTCTTCGACGACGTGCGCGTGCCGCAGCGCTACCGCATCGGCGAGGAGGGCATGGGGTTCACCTATCAGATGCTGCAGTTCCAGGAAGAGCGGCTGTGGGCGGCGGCGCGCAGCACGTCCATGGGCAGGCTGATCGACGAGACCGCGAACTATGCCCGCGAAAGGATGGCGTTCGGCAAGTCGATTCTCGACAACCAGTACGTGCATTTCCGCCTGGCCGAGCTGAAAACCGAAATTGAGTGCCTGCGCGCGCTGGTGTACCGCGCGACCGAACTCTACATCGCCGGGCAGGACGTGACCGAACTCGCTTCCATGGCGAAGCTGAAGGCGGGGCGCCTCGCGCGCCAGGTGCCCGATGCCTGCCTGCAATTCTGGGGCGGCATGGGCTACATGTGGGAAAACCCAATTGGTCGCGCCTACCGCGACGCGCGGCTGTCTTCGATCGGCGGCGGCGCCGACGAGATCATGCTCGGCATCATCTCCAAGTACATGGGCATCCTGCCGAGAAAGGACTAGGCATGGCCAAGCTGCGCACGCTGCGCCAGGGCGGCTTTCTGTTTCTGACCCTGGACGATGCCGCCACGCGCAATGCGCTCAGCCCGGAGATGGTGGAGGAATTGCAGGTGGCAGTCGATGCGGCCGCCGCAGACGCCACGCTGCGCGCGGTGGTGCTGCGCGGCGCTAATGGTTTTTTCTGCGCCGGCGGCAGCATGGGCAATTTCCAGAAACGGCTGAAGTCGGGGGAGGCGCAAGGCGGTGCCGATCCGATCGCCGCGCACAATCGGACCTTCGGCTATTTTCTGACGGCGCTCGCGCGCCTGCCCAAAGTGCTGGTGGCGGTGGTCGAGGGCGCCGCGATGGGCGGCGGCTTCGGCCTCGCCTGCGCCGCCGACATTGTGCTCGCGCGCCGTGACGCGAAATTCGCGCTCAGCGAAACCACGCTGGGCCTGGTGCCGGCCCAGATTGCGCCTTTTGTCGTCGCGCGCATCGGCCAGGCCCAGGCGCGCCGCCTCGCGCTGTCGGGCGAACGCATCGACGGCGCCGAGGCGGAGCGCATCGGCTTGGTGAATTTCGTGGCCGACGACACGGCCGCCCTGGAAGCAAGGCTGCTGGCCGTTCTGCGCGGTATCGCCCGCTGCGCTCCGGGCGCGAATGCCGCGACCAAGGCATTGTTTCAGGAATGCGCCGAAGTGGAGCTCGGGCCGATTCTCGATCGCGCGGCACAGGCGTTTGCGCGCCAGATGCGCACGGAAGGCGCCGAGGGCGTGGCCGCGTTCCGCGACAAGCGCGACGCTGCGTGGGTGGAAAAAATTAAGCAGCTTCCGAAGCCATGACTGAAAAGATCGTGCGCATCGGCGGCGCCTCGGGTTTCTGGGGCGACAGTTCGGTTGCCTGCGCGCAACTGGTGCGCCGCGGGCAAGTCGATTATCTTGTGTTCGACTATCTGGCCGAGCTCACTATGTACATTCTGGCGGCGGCGCGCGCCAAAGCACCGGATGCGGGCTATGCCACCGATTTCGTCGATGTGGCCATGAAAAGCGTCATCCGCGACATCGGCGACAAGGGCATCAAGGTGGTGAGCAACGCGGGCGGCGTGAATCCCGCCGGCTGCGCTGCGGCGCTGGCCAGGCTCGCCGAGGAAGCCCGCGTGAAGCTCAAGATCGCCATCGTCGAGGGCGACGACGTGCTGCCGCGCATGGCGGAACTGCGCGCGGCCGGGGTGCGCGAAATGTACTCCGGCACCGAGTTGCCGCAAAAGATTCTCTCCGCCAACGCTTATCTGGGTGCGATTCCGATCGCGCGCGCGCTCGCCGCCGGCGCCGACGTGGTCATCACCGGACGCTGCGTCGACAGCGCGGTGGCGCTGGGGCCGCTCGTCTACGAGTTCGGCTGGCGCGAGGACGATTACGATCGTCTCGCCGCGGGCAGCCTCGCCGGCCACATCATCGAGTGCGGCTGCCAGGCCACAGGCGGCCTGCATACCGACTGGGAGTCGGTGCCGCGCTGGGAGGACATCGGCTATCCTATTCTCGAGTGCCACGCCGACGGCAGCTTCGTCGTCACCAAGGCGCCGGGCACGGGCGGCCTGGTCAGCCGCGCGGTGGTGGCGGAGCAGATGCTCTACGAAATGGGCGATCCGGGCGCCTACGTCCTGCCCGACGTGGTGTGCGATGTCACCGGTGTCGACATCGTCGAGGTGGGTCCGGACCGGGTGCGGGTGAGCGGGGCGCGCGGGCTTGCGCCCACGCCGACTTACAAAGTCTGCGCAACCTACCCGGATGGCTACCGCTGCACCGCGATCCTGAACATCATCGGCATAGCCGCGGCGAAGAAGGCGCGGCGCACGGCCGAGGCGATTCTGGCGCGCACCCGGGCGATATTCCGCGAGCAGAACCTTGCCGATTATTCCGCCACGCGCATCGAGGTGCTCGGCGCCGAAACCGTGTACGGTCCGCACGCGCGCACTGCCGACACGCGCGAAGCGGTGCTGCGCCTCGCGGTGGCGCACGGCAATCGCCAGGCGCTGGAAATCTTTTCGCGCGAAATCGCGCCCGCGGGCACGTCTTGGTCGCCCGGCACCACCGGCATGGGCGGCGGGCGGCCCAAGGTCGCGCCGGCGGTCAAGCCCTGTTTCTTCCTGCTCGACAAATCGAAATGCGAGGCGAGCGTCACGCTGGATGGCGAGCGCCAGGTGGTGGCTGTTCCCGCCGCTGGCGGTTACGCCGAGCATTTGCGCAAGCGCGCGCCGGCGCAGGGCGGAACCCTGATGCCGCAGGGCGCGACGCAGGCCTTGCCGCTGGTGCGGCTCGCCTGGGGCCGCAGCGGCGACAAGGGCGATAGCGCCAACATCGGCATCATCGCCCGCCGTCCCGAGTTTCTGCCGCTGTTGCGCGCCCAGCTGACGAGCGCGGCGGTGAAACAGTATTTTTCCCATCTGGTGCAGGGCGAAGTCGAGCGCTTCGAAGTGCCCGGCATTCACGCCTTCAATTTCCTCCTGCATGAGGCGCTGGGCGGGGGCGGCATGGCCTCACTGCGCGTCGATCCGCTGGCCAAGGGATACGCGCAGATGCTGCTCGATTTTCCGGTTGCAGTGCCCGAGGAGTGGCTCGAACTCTACGCCTTAGCCTAGCGTAGGCACTGATCGCGGCGAGGGCGCCGCTCCAACAAGCGCAGGTGCAAGCTTGGCCCGACCGCGGTATCATTGCCAACTATCACCGACACCCATAGGTAGTATCCAAGAGCTTTATGGCAACCAAATCTAGGGCTTACAACGCCGAGGACATCGAGATCCTGGAGGATCTGTCGCCGATCCTGCACCGGCCGGGCATGTATACCGACCCCTCCAACCCCAACCACGCGCTGGTGGAGGTGATCGACAATTCCTCGGACGAGGGCCTGGCCGGCTTCGCCAAGAACATTGCCGTGGTGTTGTATGAAGACGGCTCGGCCGAAGTCGCCGACGATGGCCGCGGCATCCCGGTCGGCATCCATCCCAAAAAGAAGGTCCCGGCAGTGCAGGTGATTTTCACCACCCTGCATTCGGGCGGCAAGTTCAGGAAGACCGACAAGGACGCCGTCTATCGCATCGCCGGCGGCCTGCACGGCGTTGGCATCTGCGTCACCAACGCGCTCGCGACGCGCCTCGAAGTCGAAGTCAGGCGCGACGGCGCCTGCCACCGGCTGGTGTTCGCCGACAACGGCAAGGTGAAAGAGCCGCTGAAGAAAATCGGCACGGCCGCGCCGCGCGAAAGCGGCACGCGCATCCGCTTCTGGCCCGATCCCAAGTATTTCCATTCGCCCAGGATCGTCACCGCCGACATCGCGGCGCTGCTGCGCGCCAAGGCGATGCTACTGCCCGGGGTGCGCTTCACGCTCGGGGTGGAGAAGAACGGCAAGATCGAGCAAAGCGAATGGCACTTTCCCGAAGGCATCAAAGGCTATTTCGCCAGCGCCGTGGCCGGACTCGATCCGGTGGCGGAGACTTTCTTCGGCGAGCGCTACATCGCCGCGCAATCGGAGTCGGACAGCTTTGCCGAAGGCGAGGGCGCGCTGTGGGCCATCGCCTGGACCCCCGAGGGGGAGGTGGTGGCCGAATCCTACGTCAACATGATCCCCACGCGCCACGGCGGCACGCATGTCGCCGGCTTGCGCGAGGGCGTGTACAACGCCATCCGCAATTTCATCGACCTGCACGCCATGGGCCAGCGCGGCATCAAGATCGTGCCCGAAGACGTGTGGTCGCGCGCTTCCTACGTGCTGTCGGTGAAAATGCTCGATCCGCAGTTCAAGGGCCAGGTGAAGAACGAGCTGATATCGCGCGACGGGGTCAAGCTCATGGCACAGATGGTGCGCGACCCGTTCGAGTTGTGGCTCAACCAGCATGTGGACGAGGGCAAGCGCATCGCCGAACTGGTGATGCGCCAGGCCATGACGCGCACGCGCGCGGCGCAAAAAGTGGAGCGGCGCAAGAGCTCGGGCGTGGCGGTGCTGCCGGGCAAGCTCACCGACTGCGCCTCCGACGACCCGGAGCGGAACGAACTGTTCATCGTCGAAGGGGATTCGGCCGGCGGTTCGGCGAAGCAGGCGCGCGATAAGGAGTTCCAGGCGGTGCTGCCCCTGAAAGGTAAACCCAAGAACACCTGGCAGGATTCGCCCGACACCCTGTACTCGAACAAGGAAATCGAAGCCATCGCGCTGGCGATCGGCATCGATCATCACCAGCGCGGCGACGCGATCGACCTCGCGCGGCTGCGCTATCGGAAAATCATCATCCTCGCCGATGCCGACGTCGACGGCGCGCACATCCAGGTGTTGCTGCTGACGCTGTTCTTCCGCCATTTTCCGCGGCTGATCGAAACCGGCTCGGTGTACGTGGCGCAGCCGCCCTTGTTTCGCATCGACGTACCCTCGATGGGCAAGGGCAAGCCGGCGCGCAAGCTCTATGCGCTGGACAAACAGGAGCTCGCGGCGATCGAGGAGAAGCTCCAGGACGAAGGCATGGACGAGGGCAAATGGGCGGTGAGCCGCTTCAAGGGCCTGGGCGAGATGAGCCCGGAGCAACTGTGGGAGACCACGCTCAACCCGGACACGCGGCGCATGCTGCCGGTGCAGGTCGAAGACGCGGCGCTCGACGCCGATCGTTCCGTGTTCAATATGATGATGGGCAAGGAGAATGCGTCGCAGCGGCGCGAGTGGATGGAGACCTACGGCAACCTGGTGGACGCTGACATCAGCTAGGAACGACACGCATGGGAAATCAGAACGATCTGTTTGAAGGTTTGGCCATGACCGCGGCAGAAAATGCATTGAAGCCTGAGATCGTAGCGGGCGGCAGCCCCGCGCCCGACAAGAACGGCGACAACAACGCCGACAAAAACGATGACGTCAGCGGCGCGCTGCTGCCGGCGGCCGTGAAGAACGGCAATTCCGGCGGCGGTGGCGGCTTGCCGCCCGACTTCGCGCCGTTCTCGGGCGAATTCGGCGATACGCTGCCGCTCGCGAAATACGCGGCGCTGCAATATCTGCAATACGCGGTGAGCACGGTCAAGGATCGCGCGCTGCCGCGCGTCGCCGACGGCCAGAAGCCGGTGCAGGCGCGCATCCTCTACGCCATGTGGGAGATGAACGGGCGCGCCGGCACGCCGCGCAAGAAATCCGCGCGCGTGGTCGGCGACGTGCTGGGCAAGTTCCATCCGCATGGCGACGCCTCGGTCTACGACGCGATGGTGCGCATCGCGCAGGACTTCAGCCTGCGCTATCCGCTGGTGGACGGCGAGGGCAACTTCGGCTCGCGCGACGGCGACGAGCCGGCGGCGATGCGCTACACCGAGGCGCGGCTGACCAAATTCGCCGAGGTGCTGCTGGCCGAACTCGACAGCGGCACCGTGGATTTTGCGCCCAATTACGACGGCAGCATGGTCGAGCCGCAGTTGCTGCCGGCGCGCCTGCCGGTGGTGCTCCTGAACGGCGCCTCGGGCATCGCCGTGGGCATGGCGACCGAAGTGCCGAGCCACAACCTGAGCGAAGTCGCGAATGCCGCCATCGCCCTCATCCGCGAGCCCGAGCTCACGCTCGCAGGGGTGATGAAATACATCAAGGGTCCGGACTTCCCGGGCGGCGGCCAGATCATCACGCCGCGCGCCGAGATGCGCGAGGCCTATGCCAGCGGACGCGGCTCGGTGCGCGTGCGCGCGCGCTGGAGCGTAGAGCGGCTGGCGCGCGGACAATGGCAGATGGTGGTGCACGAACTGCCGCCGGGCGCCTCGTCGCGCAAAGTGCTGGAGGAAATCGAGGCCATCACCAATCCCCAGTCCCGGCCGGGCAAGAAGTCGCTCACCCCCGAGCAGCAGCGCGAAAAGCAGCTGGTGCTGTCCATGCTCGATCGCGCGCGCGACGAGTCCGACCGTACTCACCCGGTGCGCCTGGTGTTCGAGCCCAAGTCCTCGCGCCAGGACGAGAACGAGTTCGTCAATCTGCTGCTGGCGAAAACCAGCATGGAGACCAACGCCTCGATCAACCTGGTGATGGTCGGCCTCGATGGTCGGCCCACCGGCAAGAACCTGAAGGACATCCTCGCCGAGTGGCTGGAATTCCGCTTCGCCACGGTGACGCGGCGCTCGAGATTCCGCCTGGACAAGGTGCTCGACCGCATGCACGTGCTCGAAGGGCGCCTGCTGGTCTTGCTCAACGTGGACAAGGTGATCAAGCTCATCCGCAACTCCGACGACCCCAAACCCGACCTGATGCGCGTGTTCAAGCTCACCGATCGCCAGGCCGAGGACATCCTCGAAATGCGCCTGCGCCAGTTGGCCAAGCTGGAAAACATCCGGCTGGAGAAGGAACTCGACGGCCTGACGAAGGAGCAGAAGGGTCTGGAGAAAGTGCTGGGCAGCCGCAAGTCGCTGGAGGCGCTGGTGATCGAGGAAATCGAGGCCGACATCAAGGCCTTCGGCGACAAACGCCGCACGGTGATCGAAGAATCGGAAAAGGCGATGCTCGAGACGCCGGTGCTCGACGAACCGGCGACCGTGATTTTCTCGAAAAACGGCTGGGTGCGCTCGCGTCAGGGCCACGGCGTGGATCCAGTTTCGCTCTCGTTCAAGGAGGGCGACAGCCTGGCTGCGCTGCTACCCTGCCGCACCGTGGACCCGGTGATTTTCCTCGACTCAGGCGGCCGCGCCTACAGCGTGGAGGCGGCAAGCTTGCCGAGCGCGCGCGGCGACGGCGCGCCGGCCTCGTCGCTGGTGGAAGTGCAGGGCGGGGCCAAGATCATGCATTGCGTCGCGGGCAGGCCCGAGGGCAAGGTGCTGGTCGCCTCCAGCGGCGGCTATGGCTTTATCTGCAGCATCGGCGACATGGTCTCCAACCGCCGCGCCGGGCGCGAATTCATGAGCGTCGAAGCAGGCGAGACGCCGCTCGCGCCTTTCATCTTCGAGGATA
>Ga0209880_1000116_pt1 | contig 16773 bp, 12 predicted proteins | sample PersoiDNA2013191_FD_185803 | JGI IMG/M metagenome (GOLD analysis project Ga0209880, IMG submission 185803) | Permafrost soil microbial communities from the Arctic, to analyse light accelerated degradation of dissolved organic matter (DOM) -... | ecosystem: Environmental > Terrestrial > Soil >... | reverse complement strand
CAGCCGTCCGGGCGTCGGGCCGCCGCATCAGGACGCCGAAAGCGCGCCGGATCCCCGCCTTCGTCTTCAGCGGCCCGGTCGTCTTCAGAGAGCAGCCCCGCTCTTCGCGGACGCGGGCGGCCACGCGACGCACTTCACGTTCGAGCCGTCCCGTTCGGGGTACGCGGTGAGGTCGACCTTCATCGCGTCCGCGAGGCGCCGGGCGACGGAGAGTCCGAACTCGCCTCCGCTGCGCGCCGACCCGACGTCGTCGAAGAGATGGGCGGCCCGCTCGGAGGAAATCGTCGGTCCCTTGTCCACGATCCGGATCACGGTGCGGTCGCCCTCCCGCGACGCGACGAGGAGGACAGGCTCGTCCGAGCGGGGCGTCGATCTCAGGGAGTGGTCGACGAGATTCGTGAGGAGGCGCTCGATCTTCTCGCGGTCCCCGCTGACGCGGGGCAGTCCCTTCGGCACGTCCACCTGAAGCCGGAGTCCGCGTTTGAACGCTGCTGCCGAGAGCGCTCCCGAAAGGCCGCGGACGACTTCGGCCAGGTCCATCTCGGCGAGGTGGAGCGTGGCCCGCGCGCGGCCGCTGACCGCCGCGTCGAGCACGTCGGCGATGAGCCGCTCGAGACGCGAGAGCCCGTCCGAAGCCGTCCTCAGGAGCTGCGTCGGCCGCTCGGGGACTTCGGCGGCGAGATCGGTGAGGACGACCTCGAGGTAGCTCTGCACGATCGCGAGAGGGGTCCGAAGCTCGTGGGCGGCCGCCGTCCAGAAGCGTGCGCGCATGATCTCGGCTTCCCGCACGCTTGCTTCGAGCGTCTCGAGCTGATGCGCGGTCTCGGCGAGGTCCTTGCCGAGCTCTTTCTCGCGCGCGGCGCGCGAGTTCTCCTTCCGGCGGTCGCGGAGCGTGAGCGTCGACCAGCTGGCCTGTCCCGCCGTCTCGTCGGGCGTCGGCATCGAAATGACCTCGACGGGGATCGTCTGGCCCGAGCCGGTGAGAAGGCGCAGCCGTTCTCGCGCGAGCGGCGACCCGTCCGGGAGTGGCGGCTCGTCGAGCGTGTCCTCGGGCACCGTCGGGCGGAGCAACGCGTGATAGTCGAGCCCGATTAGCTCGGACTCGAGGCGGCCCGAGAGCGCGCAGAAGGGAGCATTCAGGATGAGGATCTCGCCCGTCGGCCCCACCATCGCGGTCGCGTCGGGGACCCCGGTCAGGATGCGCTGCACGGTGCGCAGACGCTTGCGGTCGGGATTCTTCTCGAGAGGCTCGCGCGGGCGGCCCTGGTCGTGCGCGGCCCGGAGCAGGCGGGCGGCGGCTCCGAGAAGGGCGACGTCCACGAGGCCGAAGGGCGCGCGCTCGCGGACCGCGTGGAGGTAGAGGTCGCTGCCTTCGCCGGGAAGCTGTCGGCAGAGCAGGGACCGGATCGGCGCGCCCTCGAGGAAACCCTTGGCCTCGCCCATGAGGGGATCGCGGTCGATTTCCTCCACGAGGACGGGGCCCGAGCGCGAGGCGGCCGCGCGCAGCTCGGGATAGCGCGCGATCTCGACTTCGCGCCCGACGACTCCCGGCCCGAGGCTCGAGCCCACGAGAGTGGCGACGGCCGAGCCCGCTTTCCAGCGGAACAGGCTGACGCGCGACGCATCCAGGGAGAGCGAGAGCGCCCGGAGCGCGTGTTCCACGAAGTCGCGTCCCTCGGCCGCGAGCTGCTCCCACAGCTCCAGGAGGGAGGTGAGCTGGACCCGAGAGAGGAGGATCGCCGGGGCCGGGTCGTCCGAACCGTCTCCGAGCGCCGCCGTGGCCCGGTTCCACGGATTGCGGGCGATTGTCTCGAGCGCGAGCGGACGGCGCGGGGCTCCATCCTCGCTGAGGACGAAAACCGAGGGGGGCGCGACCGCCTGGGGAAGGACCGACAGGAGCTTCGCCGCGTCTGCCGCGGTGCCGGGGGGGATGATGAGGAGGACGTCCGGCAGGGCGGCGTGCAGGAGCGTGCCGGCTTCCTCGAGCGAGCGCGCCACGAGAACCTCGGTGCCCGCCTTCTCGAGCGGACTCCGAATGGCCTCCGGCACCTCGCCGCCGGGGCGAAAGAGGAGGAAGGGCCTCACGTTCGCGCCTCTGGGAAGAGACGGTACGGGCGTGCCCGGCGGGCGTCAAGCGGGTCGCTATACTTTCTCGATGAAGATCGACCCCGCGCTCGTCTCGAAGGTGGCCGCGCTCGCGTCGCTCGAGCTGACCGACGCCGAGCGGAGCGCAATGGCCGAGCAGCTCACGAGAATCGTCGACCATTTCGAAGCGCTCCGGGAAATCCCGGACGAGCTCCTCGAGGGCGAGGAGATCCCCCGCGCGATGCCCCTCCGCGCGGACGCCGTGGATGCGTGCCTTCCCATCGCGGTCGTCGAGGCGAACGCGCCCGAATTCGCGCACGGGCACTTCGTGGTTCCGCGCGTCGTCACGAGGGATTGACGCGGTGACCGAACTTTCTCCGGCCACGCTTCTCGAGGGATCGTTCATTGCTCTCGCCGACGCCGTCGGCTCCGGGCGCGTGACAGCGCGCGCGGTCGCCGAGGAGTCTCTCGTGCGCGTCGAAAAGGCGCAGAAAGCCTTCGGAGCCTTCCTTTCGACGGACCCGGCGGCGACCCTCCGCGAGGCCGAAGCGGTCGATCGGCGCGTCGCTGCAGGCGAACGGCTTCCTCTCGCCGGCGTCCCCCTCGCCGTCAAGGACAACATCAACGTCGCGGGCCGCCCGTCGACAGCGGGCTCGAAGATCCTCGCCGGATTCGTGTCGCCCGATCATGCGACGTGCGTCGCGCGGCTCGTGGACGCGGGCGCCGTCGTCGTCGGCAAGACGAATTGCGACGCGTTCGGCATGGGCTCCTCGAACGAGAACTCGGCGTACGGCCCGGTGCGAAACCCCTGGAATCCGGCGCGCGTGCCGGGCGGTTCCTCGGGAGGCTCTGCCGCGGCGGTCGCCGCGCGCGCCGTGCCGCTTTCGATCGGGACCGACACGGGCGGGTCCGTGCGCCAGCCGGCCGCCCTCTGCGGCCTCGTGGGATGGAAGCCGACGTACGGGCGCGTCTCGCGTTACGGCCTCATCGCGTTCGCGTCGTCCTTCGACCAGGCGGGCGCCCTCACGCGGTCCGTGGACGAGGGGGCGTGCGCCTTCTCGGTCATGGCGGGGGCCGACCCGAAGGATGCGACGGCTCTCACGACCCCGGTGCCGGACGTGGGGGCGGGCCTTGGGGCGCGTCTCTTCGGAAAGCGGATCGGCCTCCTCGCGGAAGCGTCGTCCGCGGAGGGGGGCCTCCACGCGGACGTCAAGGCGTCCTTCGAGAAGGCGGCCGGGACGCTGCGGGCCGCGGGGGCCGTCGTCACGACGGTGTCCGTCCCGCGCGTGCCTTTCGCCGTGCCGGTCTACTACCTCACGGCCACGGCCGAGGCCTCGTCGAATCTCGCGCGCTTCGACGGCGTGAGGTACGGCGCGCGGAAGGGCGAGGCGTCGCTCGCCGCGCTCTACCGGGAGACACGGTCGGCGGGCTTCGGTCCCGAGGTCAAGCGGCGCATCCTGCTCGGAACGTTCGCGCTCTCGTCCGGGTATCACGACGCGTACTACGGCCGCGCCCAGAAAGTTCGTGCGCTCCTCGCGCGGGACTTCGCCGCGGCTTTCCGGGAGGTAGACGCCATCCTGTGCCCGACGTCGCCTGAGCCGGCGTTCGCCCTGGGGGCGAAGACGGACGACCCGCTCGCGATGTACCTCGCGGACGTGTTCACGGTTCCGCCGAGCCTGGCGGGCCTTCCCGCGGTCTCGGTGCCGTCGGGCTTTTCCCGTGACGGCCTCCCCATCGGGATGCAGTTCATCGGGCCGGGCGACGCGGAACCGCTGCTTTTCGCGCTCGCGCGCGTCCTCGAGGACGCGTCCGGCGTTCTCGCGCGTCGCGCTCCGGGCGCGGTGAGTTGAGCGGCCGCCGCGCGCTCGCCGCTGCGGCCTGCGCCGTCCTCCTGTTCCCGGCCGCCTCGTCCCCGCCCGGCCCCGTCCGCCGCGTCGAGGTGTCCCGCGACTTCACCGTCCAGCGCGTCGACGGCGCTATCACCGTCGAGACGCGGCCTCTCGAGGGCGAGTCGCCGGTCGAGTTCGCGCGCCGCGTCTCGAAGGACGAAGCGACCGCGCAGCGCGTGCTCGCGCTGCCGGGAGTCGCCTCCGGCTCCCGGAGCGCAGTGCTCTCTTTCGGGGCGCTGTCGAACGAATCGCGGCGCGCCGCGATCCAGGCGCTTTTCCCGTCCGACGTGCGCGCGACGGCGGGCTGGCTCCACATCGCCGTCGAGGAGGAACGCCTCGCCGACGTCGCCGAGTGGTTCACCGGCGCGCCGGGAAACGCTCCCGCCCTCGCGAGGGAGAACGGCCTCATGGGCGACGTCGTTCCACCCGGCGCCACGATCCGGATTCCCGCAGAGCTGCTCACGAACCCGTTCCGCGACGCGGAGCCCGTGCCTGACATCGAGCCCCCGAACCTCGTCTTCGATCAGGACGAGAGGGGCCGTTACGCCGTCTACAGGCTGCGCAAGGGCGAGGCGCTCTATTCCTCCGTCGTCGTGCGGTTCACAGGCCGTCTCGACGCGATCGACGTGAACGAGCTCGCCATGACGATCGCCGCGCGTTCCGGCATCGAGAACGTCCACGCAATCCCCGTGGGCTTTCCCGTGAAGGTTCCCCTCGAGTACCTTTCCGAGGAGTTCCTGCCGAAGGACGACCCGCGCTCCCTTGAACACGCGCGAGAGAAGGCCGAGTCGGCGCAGTTCGCGCGTCCCGAGATCGCCCGCGGGCTGGCGGGCGTGCGCGTGATCCTCGACGCGGGCCACGGCGGCCGCGACACGGGCACGCTTCACGGCGGCGTGTGGGAGTCGACGTATGTCTACGACGTCGCCTGCCGGCTCAGGAAGATCCTCTCCGAGAAGACCCGCGCCGAGGTCCTCATGACGACGAGGGACACGGCGCTCGGGTGGAAGGTGCCCGAGCGCGACGCGCTTCGCAGCGCCCGGAACCAGGTCCTCCTCACGGAGCCGGCATATCCGCTCCAGGATCCCACCATCGGCGTCAACCTCCGGTGGTACCTCGCGAACAGCCTGATCCGGCGGCCGGGGCCGGACGGCGCGAAGGTGCCGCCGGAGCGCACCGTCTTCGTGTCGCTGCATGCCGACTCGTTGCACCCGTCCGTGCGCGGCGCAATGGTGTACGTGCCGGGCGAGCGCTATCTGCGCGACCGGTACGGCAAGACGGGTCCGATGTACGCGGGGTACCGGGAGGTGAAGGAGCAGCCCGTCGTCTCCTTCAACCGCAAGGAACGCGTTGCGTCGGAAGGCGCGTCCACGACCCTCGCGAACAGCATCATCTCCGCGCTTCGCGAAGCCGGCCTGCCCGTCCACCCGTTCTCGCCGGTGCGCACGCACGTCATCCGGGGAGGCCGCGAGTGGGTGCCGGCCGTTCTCCGGTACAACCGGGTTCCGAATCGCGTCCTCGTCGAGCTCGCGAACCTCGGCAACGAGGAGGACCGCGCGCTCGTGAAGACGCGCGGGTTCCGCGAGTCGGTCGCCGAATCCCTCGCGTCGGCCGTCGTGAGCTTCTTCGGCGGGCCGCCGCCTCCGCTCTACGGCCCGGTGCCGCCCGCATTCACGATGCGCGCGGCTCCGGAACCGGCGCGGCCGGTCAAGCCGGCGCCGAAGAAGTCGCGCAAGAGGCGCTGACCTCGGCCAGCTCCTTCAACGAGTGATGACAGCCCGAAGGGCAGGGAGGAAGAGGGAGACTTCTTTGAAAGGTGTTCATGGAGCGCAGCCGCTCGATGCGGGCCGCGCGGCAGCATGCGGGCGCCGCGAGGGAGTCCGTATCCCACAGATCCGCGAGGACGAGCCGATCCGGCGGCCGGCTCGCGAGGGCAAGCGCGAAAGATTCTTCGAGTGTGAGAAGAGACGGAGGCTCGAAATGGCCGCTGCGCTGCAGTTCCTCGAGCGCCCCGTTGCCGAGGCGGGTCGGAATGAGCGAGACGACCCCGCAGCCTCTTTCAAAGGAAATCTCCACGCTCCGTCTCAGCCACTCCGCTTGCTCGGCGCGCGGCAGAAAGGGAACTCCGACGAGTAGAAAGCTGCGAAGGCGCACGTCGTGCGCGCGCAGGAATCGCGCGGCGTTTTCGAAATCTCCGACGGTCATCCCCTTGTTCAACTTTCTCAGAATCTCCTCATTGGCGGTCTCGAGCCCCATCGCGACCTCGAGCTCCGGGCCTGCGAGAAGATCGCGAAAGTGCAGGCAGGCGTCTCCCACAAGGGCCGGATGGGACTCCACGACGACGCGCGCGAAACCGCGCGCGAGAGAGGCGATGGCGGCGTGGTCCTCTTTCGGAATCGACGCGCGGTCGAAAAAGCTGCCCGCGTTGTAGAGCTTCAGAACGTCCGCCCGAGGAAGCCGCTGGAGAGCGAAGCGGATCTGCTCCGGGACCGCCCCCGTCGGCGTCGGTCCCTCGAGCGTGTTCTTCCAGAGATCGCACATGAGGCAGCGCCACGGGCACTCGCGATTCGTGAGGAGGACCGTCGCCACCCGCTCCGTGCCGCCGCCCGGCCGCGGTTCCTCTTCCACGAAGAATCCGGACGGACGGAAGGGATTCGCGGCGTTTCGCGGAGGCCGGAGGCCGAGGACGAACGCGTCGCGTGCCTCGCGGTCCGCGGTCCCGAGGTCGATCACGCGGCGCCGAGGTATCGCGAAAGGAACGCGGCGCGGTACTGAGCCTCGGTGTAGCCGAAGCGGCGTGCGAAGACCTCGTCCCCGCCGGCGCCGTGCTGGAAGCGACGCTTCGGGAAGACGGGCATCGCGAAGCCCGTGATTGCGCGGACACCCCGCGAGGCGATCTCGCCCTTCAGCGCGTAGAGCTTCTCGACGCTTCCTTCCGTCAACGCGGCGAACGGGATGCCTTCGGCGACCGCGATCACGCGCGGCCTGGTGAACGGGCTGAAGCCCGAGAAGCCGCACGCCTGAAGGGGCGCGTACGTCCGCGCGTATGAACGGCTCTGGCCGCCCGTGTAGGTTTCGGAGTGTTTGAGCGAACCGACGCCCCAGCCTTCCTGGTAGAGCATCAGGTTGTTGACGACGCTCCGAATCGTGAGCTCCGGATTCTCCTCGATGGGGTAGTCCTTCAGGTTCTCGTCGCCACCGTCGCCGTCGAGGATGAAGCGCCACTCCGGGTAGCGCTCCCGGATCCCGCGAAAGAGCGCGAGCGCCATCGTGGCGGACTCCACGTCGCGAGGCTTGTAGTCCTCGATGAGACGGACCGCCTCCCTCGGATTCAGGGACGCCGGATCCACGGCGATGGCCTCGAGGAAGAAGCCGAGGTCCAGCGCGTCGAGAAAGCGGCGGGCCTGCTCGAGGTCCGGACCGTTCCCGGCCGAGAGCGTGAAGGCCTTGAGGCGCGCGGGACTGAGGCCGAGGCGGCGGAGGACGTGATGCGTGACGAGAAACACGGTGCCGCTGTCGATGCCACCCGAAAAGGCGACGCCGATCGGCTCGTGCGCGGGAATCGTACCGACCCACTTCGCGATCTCGTCGGCGAGCGCCCCGACGTAGAGGCGCCCGATCTCGTCGAGATCCTGCGGGAGGACGTTCCGCGCCGGCGTGAAGGTCCTCACGTAGCTCGGAGCCGGGTCGGGGCAGCCCACGAGGCGCAGCGTGACGACGTGGTGCGCCGGCACCATGCGCGTGTAGCTCGGGTGGAACTGGTCGCCGTGCCCGTGGCCCCTGAGCCACTCTTCGAGCGTGTCGATCCGGTCCGCGACGACGAGGTACGGGCCGTCCGTTTCCTTCGCGAGGAAGTAGCGGAGCGGGCGGTCCAGCGAACGCGCGAGCCGCACGGTGATGCCGTCCACGCCCACGAGGGCGTACGACCCGTCGAGGGCGGAGACGGCCGCGGCGTCGCCCGAGGCCACGCGCGCGCGGGCTTCCTCGAGAGAGACACCGTGGAGCTGGTTGAGCGCGGGATCGGTGAGATCGACGACGCGGGCGACGGAACGGTACATGGGACCTCCAGGAAATCTCCGCAATGCTAGCGCGGGAGGGTCCGTGCGACCCGGATGAGCGCGAGGCCGGAGAGAACGACGACGGCCGACAGGACCTTTTGCGCGTTGAATTGCTCGCCCGTGAAGATCGCCGACGCGATGCCGGCGAGAACGGGCACGAGGAAGCCGAAGCTCGTCGTCTGCGCGACGCCGAGCGTGCGCACGGCCTCGAGCCAGAGGCGGAAGGCGACGACGAGGGGAAGGAGAGCCGAAAGGACGACGATCGCCCAGGTCGACGGACTCACCCGCGCGTAGTCCTGCCGGAGCATGTCGGGGAGGGCGTACGCGAGAATGAGGACGGTACCGCCGCCGAAGGCCGCGAGTTGGGCGCCGAGAGGCGACAGCAACCGGCCGGCGCGGGCGGACGCGACGTTGTAGACGGCCCAGGACGCGGCCGCTCCGAGGCACATGAGATTTCCCGCCGTACTTCCGAAGTCCGCGCCGCGGGACGAAGCGACGAAGAGGGTGACGCCGCCCCAGGCCAGAAGCGAGCCCGCGCCTGCAAGCTTCGACATGCGCTCCCATCCGAAGAGGACGACTAGCAGCATCGCGATGAGCGGCGAGACCGAGTTCAAAAGGGCCGCGGAAAAGCCGCTCGTGGAGGCGAGTCCGAGCGCGTAGAGCCACTGGTAAAGGCCGACGCCGGAAAGAGCGAGCAGAAGAGCGAGGCCGCGCGCACCGGGCGGCGGCACGATGCGCTCCCGCCGGACGAGCGCCTCGGCGAAGAGGAGTGTCGTGGCGAGAAGGAATCGCCATCCCGTGAACGCGAGCGGGGAAAACTCGCGAAAGGCGACCTTCATGGCGGGGTAGTTCACCGCCCAGATGACGACGGACGTGAGCGCGGCGAGGACGGCGAGGGGTCGTCGCAGGGGCGCCGTCACGTTCTCACTCTCCCACAAGGCCTGCTATATTCCCATCGCTTCTGCGGCCCGCCGGCGGCTACGCGGTGTCCGGTCGAGGCCCCGCGCGGAGGTCACCGAAAAAGATGCTCGAGGTACAGGGACTCTCAAAGTCGTTCTACGGAACGCCCGCCGTCACGGACGTGAGCTTCCGTGTCGAAAGCGGCGAGATCCTGGGATTTCTCGGCCCGAACGGGGCCGGAAAGACCACGACGATGCGCATGATCACGGGCTTCCTGACGCCGACGGCCGGCAAGGTCACGCTGGACGACGTGGACGTCGCGAAGAACCCGATCCTGGCCAAGCGCTCGCTGGGCTACCTGCCCGAGACGCTCGCCCTCTACCCGGAAATGCGGGTCCGGGAGTACGTGGCTTTCCGGGCCGAGCTCTGCGGCGTGCCCGGCCGCGACGTCAAGGCGCGCGTCGACGAAGCGCTCGGGAAGTGCTTCGTCGACGACGTCGCGTCCAAGCCCATCGGCAACCTCTCGAAAGGGTATAGGCAGCGCGTCGGTCTCGCCGGGGCCCTCGTCCACAAGCCGAAGGTCCTCGTCCTCGACGAGCCCACCGTCGGCCTCGACCCCCGGCAGATCGTGAAGGTCCGCGCGCTCATCCGCGACCTCCGGAAGGACCACACGATCCTTCTCTCCACTCACATTCTTCCCGAGGTCGAGCTCGTGTGCGACCGCATCCTCATCATCGACAAGGGACGGATCGTCGCGTCCGGGACCCCCGAGACCCTCCGCCACCAGATGTCGCAGACTCCCAGCGTCACGGTCGCGCTGAAGGGCGAGGTCCCCGAGGCGGACGGCGTCCTCCGCCAGCTCCCCGGTGTCGCGGGAGCGTCGCGCATCGGCGCCGGAGGCGAGACGCGCGTCATGCTGGACGGCGTGCCGGGCACGGACCTCCGCGAGTCGGTCTTCAAGGAGTCGGTCCTGCGCGGGTGGACTCTTCTCGAGCTCACGCCGCGCGAGGCCTCGCTCGAGGACGTCTTCGTGCGCCTCGTCTCGCGTGACGCGGCCGTCGAAGTCGACACGCTGTCGGGCGCCGTCGACCGGGACGCGTCGACGCCGGCCGCGGGCACGGAGGTGCGCCCGTGAGAGCGTTCCTCGCGATCCTCAAGAGGGAGTTCTTTTCGTACTTCGTCTCGCCGCTCGGATATCTCGTGCTCACGTCGTTCCTGCTCGTGAGCGGATGGGTGTTCATGGTGCTCGTCGGAGCGCTCAATTCGCCCGAGACGCCGCGGATGGCCCTCATGTCCACGTTCTTCACGAACGTGTTCCAGTGGATTTTCCTGATGCTCGTCTCGGCGATCATCGCGATGCGCCTCCTGACGGAGGAACGCAAGTCCGGTTCCATCGAGACGCTCCTGACCGCGCCCGTGTCCGAGGCGACCGTCGTCGCCGCCAAGTTCGCGGGGGCCTGGTGCTTCTTCCTGTTCCTGTTCGTGCCGACCGGGCTCTACCCGCTTCTGCTCTCCCGCTTCGGAGGGCTCGACCTCGGTCCGGTTCTCGCGGGGTACCTCGGGATCGCGCTCATCGGGGCGCTCTTCATTTCCGCGGGCACGTTCGCCTCGGCGCTCACGAAGAACCAGATCGTCGCCGCCATTCTCGCGTTCGTCCTCATCCTCGGCAGCTTCATCATCGGGGTCGCGCGGGACTTCCTGCCCTTCCCCGAAATGCGGGACGCCCTTTCGTATCTGAACATCCTCGAGCACATGGACGACTTCGCCCGGGGCATCGTCGACACGAGGCGCATCCTCTACGTCGTTTCGACCGTCGTCTTCTTCCTCTTCCTTTCCACGCGCGCCCTCGAGGCGAACAAGGGACGCTGAGATGGACGCCAACGCCAACACAACGAAACCGCAACTTCAAAAGGACGTGCCCTCCCGTTCCGCGTATCGCGCGACGCTCGCGATCTCGGTCGTTATCGGCCTCGGCATCCTCGTGCTCGTGAACTACATCGGCTCGAGGCGCTACGCGCGCTTCGACTGGACGACGACCGGCCGCTACTCGCTTTCCGACAAGACCGTCAATGTCCTCAAGGACCTCAAGACGCCCGTCCAGGTCACTGTCTTCATGACGGCGGGGACGCCGCTCTATCCGGAGGTCGACGAGCTCCTCAAGCGCTACCGGGCGAAGAGCCCGATGCTCAGCGTCGAGACGCTCGATCCCACGCGCAACCCGGCGCGCGCGAAAACGTTCGTCGAGGAGATGGGTCTTCGGAACCTCGCCGTCGTCTTCCGGGCGGGCGACAAGAAGAAAATCGTCACCGAAGACCGCATCGTCGAGTACGACTACACGCGCGCCCGCATGGGGGGCGATCCGTCGGTCAAGAACTTTCGCGGCGAGCAGGAGTTCACCTCCGCGATTCTCGCCGTCACGCAGGGGAAGGTTCCGAAGGTCCTCTTCACGTCCGGCCACGGCGAGCGCAAGTTCGACTCGCCACGCGAGCGCGAGGGGTTTTCCGAGGTCGCCGAGTCGCTCAAGGCCGACAACTGCACCGTCGAGGAGTGGGCCTCGCTCGGCGCGGCCGCCGTGCCCGAGGGCGCCGACCTCGTCGTGGTGGCGGGGCCCCGCTCTCCCTTCACCGAGGCCGAGCGAGAGGTCCTGAAGAAGTACCTCGACGCGGGCGGACGCGCTCTCCTTTTCCTCGACGTGGAATTTTCGCCGGGATCCGGCCGCACGCTCTCCGACTTCGGGCTGGCCCCGCTTCTCTCGTCCATGGGCCTGACGCTCGACAGCGACGTCGTCGTGGACCCGAAGAACGCGCTTCCGATGATGGGAGCCGAGACGGTCTTCGCGAAGTCCTACCGGGCCCATCCCGTGACGAAGCTCCTCACGGGAATGCCCGTCGTGTTCCCGCTCGCGCGCTCGGTGAGCGTAGCGAAGGCGCCGGTTCCAGGCTGGAAGGCGACGCCGCTCGTCGAGACTTCGGCCGACGGCTGGGGCGAGACGAATCTCAAGGATCTCGAAAAATCGAGCCAACCGAAGAAGGACGACATGGACGTCCCGGGTCCCGTCTCGCTGGCGGCGGCCGTCGAGTCGGACGAGGCCTCGAAGAAGAAGAGTCGCGTCGTCGTGTTCGGAGACGCGGATTGGGCGTCGAACGCCGGGATCGCGAATGCCGCGAACCGACTGCTCTTGTCCTCGGCCGCGAACTGGGCGCTCGAGCGGGAGTCGCTCGTGGCGATTCCTCCGAAGAGCGCGGATCAGATCGCCGTGACGCTCACGCGGCGCGACATCGGCCAGGTCGCGTTCGTGGTCATGCTTCTTCTCCCGCTCGCGGCCGTCGCGATGGGCGTCGCGATCTGGGCCCGCCGGAGAAAGTGACCGTTCCATGCCGACGCGCAAACTCCTCATCTTGACGGGCGTCTTCCTCGCTCTCCTCGCGTTCGTCGTGCTGTTCGAGCGCAAGCAGCCGACGTCCGAGGAGCGCGCGAAGTCCGCGAAGCGTCTCGTGGACGTGAACGCCGAGGACGTCGTCTCGGTCCTTCTCGAGCGCCCCGACCTTCCGAAGGTGGAACTTCTCCGCCGCGAGAAGAACCGCTGGACGCTCAAGGGCGATCCGGAGGGACCCGCGGACGGGTTCGCGGCCGAGAACCTCGTGGGCGACCTCGGGCGGCTCGATGTCGTCGGCGAGGTGCGCACCGACGTCGACCCGAAGGAGTTCGGACTCGACGCGCCGAAGGCGAAGGCCACGCTCACGTTCAAGAACAAGTCCGTGAAGACGTTCCTGTTCGGGCAGGCGATTCCGGGGACGGACGCGACCGCCGCGGCGGAAGGGGCGCGTTTCGCGGCCGTCCGGGCGGCGCCGCTCGCGGCCTTGACGAAGCCGCTGGACGAGTATCGCAGCCACTCCTTGTTCGAGACGTCGTCGGCCGAGATCACGCGCCTCACCATCACGAAGGGTCCGAACACGGTCGTCGTCGCGCGCGGAGCGAAGCCGGACCGCGCGGCGGGCGGATGGAAGATGGAGAAGCCGGTCTCGGATTTCGCCTCGGATGCGTTCGTCGACCGTCTCCTGAGCGATCTCGCGAGCGAGCGGATCTCCGAGTTTCCGGCCATTCCCGTGGGGGATCTGGCCCGCGTCGGCCTGGCTCCGGGGTGGGCGACCGTGAAGCTCGAGAAGGGCGTGGAGGTTATCGCGACGATCTCGTTCGGGTCCGCGAAGGCGGACACCGGAGGCAAGATCTACGCGAAGGTCGGCAACCTCGTAGGCGTGGTGGGCGACCGGGTCCGCGAGTCCCTCGACACGGAGATGTCGGCCTGGCGCGAAGGGAAGGTCCTGCCGCTCGATCTTCCGGCCCTCCGGCGCGTTTCCTTCGCGGCGGACGACCTCCGGGCGGGAGCCGAGAAAGTGGACGGGGCGTGGCGCTCGGCGGGACGCGACGTCCCCGCGGACGTCGCCGAGGCTCTCGGAAGCGGCGTCGCGCGAGCCGAGGTGAAGTCCTTCTTCCCGAGGCGCGCCGGAAAGGCCGCAAAGGAGAAGCCCGTCGCCACGCTCGAGCTCCTGACCGAAGGGGAGGCTCCCGCGCGCGTCGTCTCCTTCTTCGAGGCGCCCTCCGGCGTCACGGGATTTCTCGCCGAGGCCACGGGCCGTCCGGAACCGATGCTCGTCGAAAAGACCGTTCTCGACGACCTCAAGCGCCAGGCGTCCGCGCTGCGCGACGCAGCGGCCGGGAAGCCGAAAGAATCGTCCAAGGCGAAAGCAGCCGAGAACCCCCGGCCGACCCCGGAGCCGGGCACGCTCGTGAAGATCGCCCCGGCCGCGAAGAAGTAACCGGTCAGCCTTTTTTCGGGGGTCCGGGCGACGAACCGATCTGCTCGTTCGGGATGTCGCTGTCGCGACGGACGCCCATCGCGCGCGCGCGATCGTCCGCGTTTCGCTCGAGCGTGGCGAGTCGGGCGAGGCGTTCGGCCTCTTTCTCGCGCTCCATCTGCTCGCTCTTCTTCTTCGCCGAGCCGAGGAACGAGCTCGCGGCCAGGACCAGCTTCAGGTGGAGCTGTCCCGTGAACTTCGCGTTTCCCCCGAACGCCCCGACGAAGGAGGCGCCGCCGAGTCGGGCCTCCGAGAAGTCGGCGCCCCCGATGTTCGCCTGCTTGAACGCCGCTCCGTCGAGCTTCGCGCCGACGAGTTGGGCGAAGCGCAGGTCGCTGGCCGAGAAATCGGCGTCGTCGGCCTCGATGCCGAAGAGGTTGGCGCCCGACAGGTTCGCTCCCACCGCGATCGCGCCCGAGAGTCGGGACCGCTTCAAGTTCGCGCGGCGGAGGTTCGCCCGCGCGAGCTTCACCTTGGCCATGATGCAGCCCTCGAGATTCGCCTCCGAGAGGTCGGCGCCCGAGAGATCGGCCTCCGTGAAGTTCGATCCGCGCAGGTTCGCGCGGGCGCCGTTCGCCTCGATGAGGCGCGCCGCCGTGAAGTTCGGGAGACGCATCTTCGGCGTCCTCAGGTCGATCTTGTCGAGAAAGGCCCCCGTGAAGTCGGTCTCTTCCATCTGCGCGCCCAGGAAGGTCGCGTTCCGGAAGTCCGCGCGATGGGTGCTCGTCTTCCGCATGACGGCGTCCGAGAAGTTCGCGGCCTGCGCCACGACGCGCTCGAAGTCGGCCTCGGAGAGGTCGGCGCCGGTGAAGTCGGCTCCGTTCGCCTCGGCGCCGCGGAGAACGGCGCGCTGGAGCTTGGCGCCCTTGAACGACGTGCCCGTGAGTTTCGCGTCGCGAAAGAACGAAAGCGTCAGGTTCGCCTTGTCGAATCGGCCGTTGCGGTATGTCACGCCGTCGAAGACCGCCTGAGTGAGGTCGGTGCCCTCGAAGACGCAGCGGTCGAGCTGCGCGCCGCGGAAATTCGCATAGAGGAGGCGCCCAAAGGAGAAGTCGGTCGCGGTGAAGTCGGTCCCGTCCAGCTTCGCGCCGGTCATGTCCACGGCGGTCATGACCGATTCGCGGACGCTGGCGCTTCTCAGCGTCGTGTTCCGGAAGCTCGCGCCAATGAACGAAACGCGCTCGAAGATCAGGTAGTCGAGGTCGGTCTCGGAAAGGTCGGCCCGGTCGAGCTTCGAGCCGTTCAGAGAGGCCCCCGTGAAATGGGCGCGCGAAAGCGTGGCGCCCTCGAGGTTGCACCCCTCGAACTTCGCCCGTGAGAGGTCGGCGCCGGAGAGGTTCTTCCCCGAGAGATCGGCGCCGCTGAGACGCACCTCGGTGAAATCCGGGGTGAGAGAGGGCCGTTCGGCCCTCCACTCGTTCCAGTCGGGCGACTGCACGCGTTCGAGATGTTCCGGGTTCACGATCTCGTAGTTTAGCGGAGCCTGTAACATTCGAGGGAATGAGTGAAATCGCGGTCCGGGGGCCCGAGCGGATCAGGCGCGCCTTGCTGGGCGGCTACCCGCTTCTCTACGTGGTGTCCTGGGAGGAAGGGCGCGTCGAGCGCGCCGTCGCCACCCTTGCGCAGAAGTTCTACGACAAGCCCGTGCCTTTTGCCGTCTGGAGCTGCGTCGACGGCATCGTGGCGGGAACCGAACGCTGGCCCGACACGGCGGACCCGCTCAAGGCGCTCGACGCGATCCTCGCGGCGCCCGGGCCGGGGTTCTTCCTGATGAAGGACCTCACCGCCTTCGTCGCCAAACCCGAGGTCGTGCGGCGCCTCCGGGACGCCTACCGGGCGCTCAAGGGCAAGGGCCGGTTTCTCGTGCTCGTCTCACCGCGCCTCGTCATCCCCGACGACCTGAAGAAAGAGATCTACGTCCTCGACTACGACCTTCCGGACGAGAGCGAGATCCTCTTCCTCCTCGGCCACCTCGGGAAGCGCTACTTCGGCGAGAAGGGCCTCTCGGACGAGGACGCGAAACATCTCGCCATGGGATTGAAGGGGCTCACGCAGGACGAGACCGAGCACGTCGTTTCGCGGGTCTTCTCGCGCCGGCCCGTCTTCGACGAGGAGTCGTATTCCGAGGTTCTCGCCGAGAAGGAGCAGGCGACCCGCAAGGACGGCGTCCTCGAGTTCGTGCCGCCGCGTTTCTCCCTCGCGGACATAGGGGGCCTCGAAAACCTCAAGGAGTGGCTCGTGAAGCGCAAGAAGCTCTTCACGAAGGAGGCGCTCGACGCCGGCATGCCGGTGCCCAAGGGAATTCTCCTCATGGGGGTGTCGGGTTGCGGAAAGTCGCTCTCCGTCAAGGCGATCTCCGCCCTCTGGAACCTGCCGCTCTTCCGCCTCGATATGAACCTCGTCTTCGGCACGGACAATCCGGAGCAGACGTTTCAACGCGCCCTCCGCACGGTGGAGTCGCTCTCGCCCGCGCTCCTCTGGATCGACGAGATCGAGATGGCGATCACGGGCGGCCGGGAGGCCGGCACGGGCGGTGACGCCTCGCTCGGACGCATCTTTTCGACGTTTCTCACCTGGATGCAGGAGAAAAAGGGGCTCGTGTTCGTGGCGGCCACGGCGAACCGCATCCATCTCCTGCCCGCCGAGATCATCCGCAAGGGCCGTTTCGACCAGGTGTTCTTCCTCGACCTGCCGAACGAGAACGAGCGCAAGGCCATTTTCACCGTCCACCTGAAGAAGGTCGGGTCCGACCCGAGTCTTTTCGACGTCGTGTTCCTGTCGAAGGCGACGAAGGGCTTCGTGGGCTCGGAGATCGAGGCCGCCGTGCACGCCGCCGCGGTCGAGGCCTTCAACCAGGGGCGGAAGTTGAACGAGGACGACATGTCGAAGATGCTGACAGCGACCGTGCCTCTCTCGCGGACGATGGACGAGCAGATCAAGGCCATCAAGAGCTGGGCGCACGACCGCGCGATGCCGGCGTCGAAGGCG